>Ga0157372_10009469_pt1 | contig 10360 bp, 8 predicted proteins | sample C55metaG_FD_115307 | JGI IMG/M metagenome (GOLD analysis project Ga0157372, IMG submission 115307) | Corn rhizosphere microbial communities from Kellogg Biological Station, Michigan, USA - C5-5 metaG | ecosystem: Host-associated > Plants > Roots > Rhizosphere > Soil | place: USA: Michigan...
CTGATGGTGAGTGGCTGCAGCACCGCAAGCACGGCGGCCGGCGCGAGCGGGATGCCGCTGCCGGAATCGACGTCGAAACCAGGCGCTTCGATGTCGATCGCCGTGGTCTTCAAGGCGGTGAGCACCTGCGTCGACGTAGCGCTTGGCATTGCCGATTTCACGAGCGCCGCGATCGCGGCCGCTGTCGGCGCCGCGGCGGAAGTCCCGCAGAAAACACTGAATGGCGAAGCTAAGTCCGTTGAGCCACAGTCGCCGGCAGCGAGATCGACCTTGGAGAGCAACTGGCCGCCGCCAGTGCCGAATAGGAGATTACCTGGGGTAATGGCCGAGCCGTTCGCGTTGTAGAACATCCTGCGCGGCCCGTCCGAGCTGTAGAAGCTCACGGTGTTCGCGTTCGTGAAGACCGTCGGCATCGATGACAGGTTCACGGCGGCGACGGTGACAGCGCTTGCCGCCGCGTTATGGCCAGCAGTGCTTCCGTTCGTGCCTCCCTGCACGCCCCCGCCGTTCGTATCGACCCTGATGGCGCGAGGTTGCCCGGAGTACTTGATGACGTAGATGTGCGCGCCGGCCGGAATGGCGCCGCTGCTGCACAGGATGAGCTCGACGGGAGGTTGGGTCCCAGTCTGGCTGTTGAAGCCAAGACCACAGTAGTAGCCCGTTTCGGTCGCATTGAGGACGAGCAGGTCGTAGTCGTTGGAGGAGCCGGTGAGGTTCGATCCGATTGGCGTCACATCGGACCACTTCAACGAGATGGCGGCCGTGGCCTTGGTGAGCGCCAGGTACGGCAAGCCGTTGAAGTTGGCCACCTGTACGGGGTGCGTCCCGTAAATTCCAGAAATGACGGCGGGAACTCCGGGATAAGGGGAGAAATCTCCCTCCCACGTCCCGGATCCGCCGCGAAAGTCGCCCGTGGCGTTGGCGAGGTTTCCTGAATTGCCCGCAGACGAGAAATACAGCGCTCCCTGCGATGTGACCTGGTTGATCGCACGCGCGATCGCGTCGTCCTGGAATGCGGCTTCGTTGTAATAGGCCACGTCGTCAACGATGATGTCGCAGCCGGTCGCGCGCAGGTTGACGATGTTCGTCGCCATCTGGCCCTGTCCGCCGTCGGCGGTTGCGAAGGCGAGGGAGGCGCCGGGCGCCATGTCGTAGAGGATCTCGAGCATGGCGGTGCCTTCATCGCCTGAGCCGGCTTGTCCCGGAAGCACGGACACGGTCGGCGGCAGTTCTCCAGCGGCCTGGCGCGAAGCGAGCGAGTTGACCCCGTCGGAAAGCACGCAGATCTTGACGCCGGCTCCGCGAATGCCCGTCGCCTGCACCACATCGGCCTGGTGGGAGACAACACCCTGCCAAGTCGTGGCACCGGATTTTGCCATGACCCGGCGGAAAAGCGGGTCGCCCGGCTCGGGAATGTATCGATGGACCGTCATGACCTCGCGGGAGTCGATCGATCCCACATCGTCACGCTGGGCGAGCGCGGTCAGCGCGCCGGCGGGCACATTCGCGGTGAGCTGGCCGAACGCCCTGAAATCCTTTACGTCACGGGCACCCGTCGACTCGACCGCCGCGAGCAGCTCATCGCTCACCGCGCCGCGAATCACGACCGGGATCGTTCCATCGCCTGCGACCTCGTGCGCGATGAACGATTGCACGTATTCGGGCTGAGCTGAAATCGCATTCGCGTTGGGCGAAGCCGTGACCGCTCGCGCCGCCGCGAGAAGGGTGGCGCCGACCTTCGAATCGGACGTGGCGCGCGTGCTCTTGGCCGCTGGGGCGGAGCGTAGCGGCGTGGACTGCACGATCGGCACCCCCGGCGTGTTGGCAGCCGCAGCAAGAGCGCAAAATGAAGCGAATAGGCCGCCGATCCACAACCTGGTCGTGGGATGCATTATTTAGTTCTCCCTTGATTTCCGCGGTGTTTAACTGTGTGCGCTTGGAACGCCGGGCATGCTTAGTACTAAGAGCTCACCGGGCGCCCATCCTACACTTTCCAGCGGACTGTGACGCATTGCACAGGAGCGGCCGCAGGACGCCGCTAAGCTTCCGGGCTGCACCGATCCCGTACCCGGAGCTTCATGGCTCATCGAATCCGAGCAGTCGTGCTCGCGGCCGCACTCGCACCCGCGTTCGCCTTCGCCCAGCAGTCCTACCCCGACGTTTCCTTCAGCGGTTTCGGCACGCTCGCAGCGGTACGCACCGATACGGACGCCGGCCAATACGCGACGTCGGTGCTGCAGCCCGAGGGCGCGCGCCGCTCGTGGGACGTGCGGCCCGATTCGCTTCTCGCGGGACAGCTGACGGCGCGCTTCACGCGCGACCTCGGCTTCGTGGGGCAGCTCGTCGCGAACCGGCGCGCGCAGGACGATTTCACGCCGCACGTCGAATGGGCCTTCCTGCGCTATGCGGTCACGCCCGATTTCGCCGTGCGCGGCGGCGTGATGGCGGTGCCCATCCTGATGCTGTCCGAATCGCGCCTCGTCGGGCTCTCGTTCCCCTGGGTACGGCCGCCGACAGCCGTCTACTCGCAGGTGCCCATCACGAACTTCCGCGGCGCCGATGTCGTCTACCGCAAGCCGGTCGGCGACACGGTGCTCACGCTCCAACCGTACTTCGGCAAGGCTCCGACCGACGTCCCCAGCTCGACCGGCCCCGTCGTGCGCACGGATCTCGACCATGTGGCGGGGATCGCGGCGTCTGCGGCGTGGAGCGAGTGGACCGTTCGCGCGTCGTATTTCCAGTGCGACTTGACCTATCCGGGGCAGACGGCGGCATCGCTCGTCTCGCGCCTGCGCCAGCTTGCACCCACGGTCGCCGGTGCGGCCGATCTCGCGTCGCGCATCGATCCGACGCACAAGCGCCTGAGCTACGTGGCGGCCGGCGCCTCGTACGACGACGGCAGGCTCCTCGCGCAGGCCGAGGTCGGCCGCCTCGGCTCGAGCACGCTCATGCTGGCGGAGACGAACTCGTGGTACGCGACGCTGGGATATCGCTTCGGGAACGTGATGCCGCACGTGACCGTTTCGCGCACGCGCGTGACCAGCACGTTGACGCAGGACGTGCTCTCCGCGTCAGGCCCCTTCGCGGATCTCGCGGCCAACATCGATACGACCCTCGGCACCACCAACGTGTCCCAGCGCGTGGTGGCGGTGGGCGCGCGCTGGCAGGTCCTGCGCAACGTCGATCTCAAGGTGCAGTGGGATCACGTCCAGCTGCCGGACGGCGCGGTCGGGAACTTCAATGCCTCGCCCGGCTTCGCGCGTTCCGTGAACGTGTACAGCGCGGCCCTCGACTTCGTGTTCTGAGCGATGCCGCGACTTTTCCGCGCCCTGGTCGCCGCGGCCGCGCTGGTCGCCTGTCCGGCTTGCGCCGAGTTCGTCGTGGTGGTCAATCCGAAGAACCCGGTGTCGTCCCTCACCGCGCGGCAGGTGGCGCAGATCTACCTCGGACGCGTGGGCTCCTTCGCGGGGGGCGGGCAGGCCACGCCCATCGACCTTCCGGAGGGCACGCCGCTGCGCGACGAGTTCTACGCGAAGGTGGCGGAAAAGAACGCCGGCCAAGTGAAGGCCTACTGGTCGAAGCAGCTCTTCAGCGGCAACGGGACGCCACCCCGCGAGGTGGCGAGCATCGCCGAAGTGAAGCGCGCCGTGGCGGGCGATGCGACCGCGATCGGCTACATCGACCGTGCGGCGCTCGATGCCTCGGTGAAGGAGATCTTCTCGGTGCGGTGAAGCGGGGCGCCGCTCAGGACGAGCACTGCGCCTTCAGCGGCGAGAAGACCTGCCGCGTGATCTTCTCCTCGATGTCCGCGCCGTCGAGGCGGTACTTGAGGACACCTTCGGACGCTGAGGAGAACTTGAGCGACAGCGTGCCGACTTCCTCGATGGCGCCGCGGGCAGCGCGATAGAGCGTGCCGCCGAAGGCGCCCGCCGACTTCTCCAGGCCGCTCGCCATCACGACCCACGTGGGACGGCCCTTGGTGTCGTAGATGAAGAGCACGCCGAAGCTGTTCTCTCCCTGCTGCGACAGCGCCAGGCCCCAGCCGGGACGCGCGGGGCTCCACCAGAGGGAGGTGAAATTCGCACGCTCGAGCGTGGCCTTCTGCGGATCGTTGCTCCAGCGGCATTCGCGCAGCGCCGTGCTGAAGCGGAAGCGCTCGACGCTCTTGGTGGTCGTGACGCCGCCCACGATGTAGGTGAGGGTCCCCGCGTTCCCGTCGCCGGGCTCGAAGCGCATCATGCCGACGGACACCGTGTCGACGAGCCCCTCGGCGAGCGGGCCATTGGAGCGATAAAGGTCGCCCATGTACGCGCCGTCCGGCTGGCGCGCGCCGTCGGACATCACGAACCAGATCGGATTGCCCGCGGCGTCGTTCGTGAAGAGCGCGCCGAAGAGCTTGTCGCCCTGGTGATCCATGAAGACACCCCAACCGGGCTCGGACGGGTTGTGCCACATGTCGGTGAGGTTGGCCTGCACCAAGGGTGCCTGGGAGGCGACCGGCTTGCGCACGGCCACGTCGACCAGCTGGGCGCGGACCGTGACCGCGACGGCCGGCAATGCGAGCGCCAGGGCGAAGGCGGCCGCGAGCACGCGGGATGACATCTTGCTGAAGCCTCGTCGGAGCGGGGGCGTGCGCATCGATTCTTGTTCTGGGCAGTGCGCATCTTACAGGGAAGCCTTACGCGTGGCGAGCAGGCGCTCGAGCTCGTCGATGAACGGCCGCTGTCCGGGCAGGATCCGCGCGCGCGCCTCGTCGGGGCCGAACCACGCGGCGCGGTCGATCTCGGGAAACGACTGCATCCGACCCGAGCGCGGCGGCCACTCCATGGTGAAGTGCAGGCTGGTGAGGCTCGCCGGATCGCACTCGCCTTCGGCCGCCCACGCGAGCACCGTCTTGCCGCTGCGCTGTCGCTGGGGTGTGAGCGGCAGGAAGGGCGGGACCGCGATGAAGCCGGTCTCCTCGTTGAACTCGCGCCGTGCCGCATCGAGCGGCTCCTCGCCCTCGTCGATGCCGCCCTTGGGGATCGTCCACACGCCCTCATCGCGCGCGCGCCAGAAGGGCCCGCCCGGGTGCGCGAGCAGCACCTCGAGCGCATCCGCGCGCTCGCGGAAGAGCAGGATCCCGGCGCTGCGTTTCGTCGTTCCCTGTGGCATGGATTCGCGAGCTCGCGATGACACCGGGGCGCAACCGGCTGTCGCATAGCTTAGACCGTGTGCCGCCATCCCATCGCGCAGATGCGGCGCTGCCGCGTCCGGTTTCAATCGTATTGCTATGAGCGCGCGGAAAGGTCCGGGGATGTGAACTGCATCACAGGGACGGCACAGGTGCTTGGCTAGACTCGCTTTTCCGAGCAGCTACCGCACAACAACAAAGGCGTCGATGGAAAGAGCTCTGGCCTGGCCGAAGCGTGCCCTGAGCCGGCTCGCAGAGCCGCAGGCATTCTTCCCGCTCATCGGGTTCGTCCTCCTCGCCCTCGTGGCCGCCAACGGGCGCAGCCTGATCGGGGTGGAGCGCGAGGCGGCCGTGCGCGCCGCGGGCGCGTCGAGCCGCGAGCAGGCCGATACCTACGAAGCGCAGGTGGTGCGCGCGATCAAGGAAATCGACCAGACGCTCAAATTCGTCGCCTTCGCGCATCGCACCGGAGGCGGCCGTGTCACCCTGGCCGAGCTCAAGTCGCGCGGACTGCTCCTGCCCGACATCGTTTTCACCATGAGCATCACCGACCGCGACGGGCGCGTCATCGCGAGCACGCGATCGGGCGGGCTCACCGACGTCTCCGGGATGGACTTCTTTCGCGTGCAACGGGATTCCGACGCGCTCTCGGTGAGCCGTCCCATCGAGGGCCGCGCGGGAGAATGGGACCTGCATTTCAGCCGGGCGCTGCGCGCTGCCGACGGTTCCTTCGACGGTGTGGCGATCGTGAGCGTGGCCTCGATGTATTTCGTCGCGAGCTACGAGCCCTCCCGGCTCGGCCAGCACGGCGTGCTCGCGGTCATCGGACGCGACGGCATCGTGCGCGCGGGCCGCAGCGGCGAGACGCTCTTCCAGGGCGGCTCGGTCGATTACGGGAAGGTGGTTTCGGCGCTGCCGGAGGACGGCTCCGCGCTCGCGACCAACCCGTGGGACGGCGAGCGCCGGTTCACCGCCGCGCGCGAGCTCTACGAAGCGCCCCTCGCGGTCGTGGCGGGCGTGTCCGAGGCCGAGCAGCTCGAGCCGGTGAGCGCGCGGGCGCGCGTGTACATGTGGCGCGCCGCGGGCGTGAGCGCGGGCCTGGTGCTCGTGCTCGGCTTCCTGTGGCGCATGTCGTGGACGCTCGCGCGCACCAAGTCGCAGGCGCACCGCGCGCTGCAGGACGAGATCTCCGTGCGCCGCCAGGCCGAGTCCGCCTTGAAGCTGCGCAACCGCGCGATCGAGTCGAGCGTGAACGCCATTGCCATCACCGACGTGACGCGCCCCGGCCACCCGATCGAATACGTGAACCCGGCCTTCGAGCGCATCACGGGATACGCGGCGGCCGACGTGATCGGCCGCGAGGCGGCGTTCCTGCTCGGCGCGGAGCTCGACCAGCCGGGCATGAAGGAGATCGGGCTCGCCATGCGCGAGCAGCGCGAGGGCCACGCGGTGCTGCGCGCTTACCGGCGCGACGGCACGCCCTTCTGGAACGAGTTCTTCGTGGCGCCGGTGCGTGACGAGTCGGGCACGGTCACGCACTTCGTCGAGGTCATGAACGACGTGACCGAGGCGCGCAACTACGAGGAGCAGCTCGCGCACCAGGCGAAGTTCGACCCGCTCACGGGGCTCGCGAACCGCAACCTGCTGCAGGACCGCCTCCAGCAGGCGATCGCCGCGGCGCGGCGCGAGGGCGGGGCGGTGGCGGCCGTGTTCCTCGACGTCGACCACTTCAAGGTCGTGAACGACAGCCTGGGCCACGGCGTGGGCGACGAGCTGCTGCGCCGCATCGGCGCGCGGCTGCAGGGGTCCGTGCGCGAGAGCGATACCGTCGCGCGCCACGGCGGCGACGAGTTCGTGCTCATCCTGCCGATGCGGGAGTCGGACCCGGTGGCGCTCGAGGGCGCCATCACGCGCCTCATGCACAAGATGCTCGTATCGATCGCGGAGCCGCTCATGCTGGGGGACCGCGAGCTGCGCCCGACGTGCAGCATCGGCGTGAGCCTCTATCCCCAGGACGGCGACACCTCCGAGCGCCTGCTGCGCAACGCGGACGCGGCGATGTACCGCGCGAAGGAGCTCGGCCGCAACCGCCTGCAGTTCTTCACCGCCGACGTGCACGAGCGCATCCACCGCCGCATGGAGCTCGAGTCGAGCCTGCGCCGCGCGCTCGAGCGCGGCGAGTTCCAGCTACGGTACCAGCCGCAGGTCGCATTGCGACACGGCGGCATCGTGGGCATCGAGGCGCTGCTGCGCTGGCACCATCCGGAGCGCGGCATCGTGGGGCCCGCCGAGTTCATCAGCTTCGCGGAGGAAACGGGGCTCATCGTGCCCATCGGCACATGGGTGCTGAACGAGGCGTGCCGCCAGAACAAGGCGTGGCAGGACGCGGGACTGCCGTGCGTGCCGATCGCCGTCAACATGTCGGCGCTGCAGTGCGAGCAGCCCGACGTGGTCGAGGTTGTCCGGGCCGCGCTCGACGCCTCGGGGCTCGAGCCGCAATACCTCGAGCTCGAGATCACCGAGAGCATCTCGATGGCCAACCCCGCGCAGAGCGTGCCACTCATGCACCGCCTCAAGGAGACGGGTGTCACGCTCTCGATCGACGATTTCGGCACCGGCTTCTCGAACCTGAGCTACCTGCGCCGCTTCCCGGTGGATCGTTTGAAGATCGACCTTTCGTTCGTGCGCGAGATCACGACCGACCCGGGCAGCCTCGCGATCTCGGAGGCCATCATCACGATGTCGCACAGCCTGCGGCTGCAGGTCGTGGCCGAGGGCGTGGAGACCGAGGGCCAGCTCGACCTGCTCGAGTCGCGCGCGTGCGACACGATCCAGGGCTACTACTTCAGCCCGCCGCTCGACGCGCCGGGGCTCGCACAGCTGTTGAAGGAGGACCGGCGTCTGCAGCGGCGGCCGGCCAACGTGTTGCATGCCGCATCGCCGCTCGTGATGTAACGACCAGGACAGGCCAGGGAGAGAACATGTACCGACATATCGCCGCGATCGTCTTCGCCGTACCGCTCGCCGCCGCCGCGCAGGAGGCGCTTCCGTCCTTCAAGTTCAGCGGATACGGGACGGTGGGCGCCGCCCATTCGGACAACAACCAGGCCGACTACCTCGTCGACGAGTTCAAGCCGAACGGGCCGGGCTACACGCGGGCATGGAGCGCCGACGTGGACAGCCGGCTCGGCCTGCAATTCTCGGCGCAGCTCACCTCGACCATCTCGGCGGTCGTCCAGGTCCTCGCGATGCAGGACGAGAACAACTCGTACAGGCCGGAGCTCGAGTGGGCGAACGTACGCTGGCAGCCCACGCCGGAATTCAGCATCCGCGGCGGCCGCATCGTGCTTCCCGTCTTCATGGTGACGGACACGCGCCGCGTGGGCTACGCGACGCCGTGGGTGCGTCCGCCCGTCGAGATGTACGCGATGGTGCCCGTCTCGCACAACGACGGCGTCGACGCGAGCTACCGGCTCGAGCTTCCGTCCGCCGCGAATACCTTCCAGCTCACCGCCGGCACCTGGAAGCACGACTTCCCGACCGCCACCGGGTACGGCGGAGGCACCGCCAAGGCACGCGGCATCCTCGAGTTCATCGATACGTACGAGCAGGGCCCGCTCCTGCTGCGCGCGAGCGTGGGCCGGGCGCGCCTCGAGATCCCGCAGTTCAGCCAGGCCCGCGACGCGCTGCAGGTCTTCGGCCCGCCGGGCATGGAACTCGCGGACCGCTTCCTGCCGCCCACCATGGATCTCACGTACGTGGGCCTGGGAGCGACCTACGACCCCGGGCGCTGGTTCGCCATGGGAGAATGGGGCCGGTTCAACGCCCATTCGCTGCTCGGGACCAAGGTTGCCTGGTACTTGAGCGGCGGATATCGCCTCGGCAAGTTCACCCCGTATGTCACGTATGCGCGCGCCAGCGCCGACAGCCCCACGAGCGATCCGGGCATTCCGCTCGCCGGCCTGCCACCGCCGCTCGCCGCCGGCGCCGCCGCGTTGAACGCACAATTGAACATGCAGCTCAACCTGCTGCCGCGACAGCACACGATATCGATCGGCACGCGCTGGGATTTCGCGAAGAACGCCGCGCTCAAAGTCCAGTACGACCACGTGGATCTCGACGCCGGGTCGACCGGCACGTTCGGCAACATCCAGCCGGGATTCCAGCCCGGCAGCCGCGTCGGGATCTTCAGCGCGGTCGTGGACTTCGTGTTCTAGGAGGCCGACATGAACGCATTGCTCAAGCGTTTCCTGGCGGCCGCGATGATCGCGGCGACGCCGGCTTTCGGCTTCGCGCAGGACGTGGTCCCGGTGGTCTCCGCCAAGAGCCCCATCGCGCACCTCGACCCCGCGCAGGTCGCCGACATCTTCCTCGGCAAGACCAGCCGCTTCCCCGACGGCAGCATCGCGATGCCGGTGGACCAGAACGAGGATTCGCCCGTGCGCGACCGGTTCTACGCGCAGTTCACGGGCAAGTCGCCGGCGCAGGTGAAGGCGTACTGGTCGAAGATCATCTTCACCGGCCGCGGGCAGCCGCCGCGGCAGGCGGCCGACAGCACCGAGGTGAAGCGCATCGTCTCCGACAACCCGCATGCGATCGGATACATCGACGCGAGCCAGGTGGACTCGTCGGTGAGGGTGCTCGCGGCGCGCTGACCGGCAAGCCGCTACACTGCGCGGCATGGAACGCAAGCCCATGCCGCGCGAAAACACGCTCCTCGAGGCGCTCGGGATCGAGGTCACCCATGCCTCGCGCGACCGCGTCGAGGCCCGCATGCCGGTCGGCCCGCGCGTGCACCAGCCCTTCGGCCTCCTCCATGGCGGCGCCTCGGTGGCGCTTGCCGAGACCGTCGCCTCCGTGGGGGGCTACATGAACGTCGATCCCGAGCGCGAGCACGTCGTCGGACTCGAGATCAACGCGAACCACCTTCGCGCCAAGCGCGACGGCGAGGTGACGGCGGTTGCAACCCCGATCCACGTCGGCCGCCGCACGATGGTCTGGGACGTGCGCATCAGCGACGAGGAGGGCAAGCTCGTCTGCGTGTCGCGCTGCACGCTCGCCGTCGTGCCGGCGGCTTGATGTCACCCGGCGAAGGCCGGGGTCCGATTTCGCGTGTCACCCCGGCGAAGGCCGGGGTCCGATTTCATCGGGAGATATCGGCGTACAGATCCCGCCAGGACGGATTGA
>Ga0157372_10009473_pt1 | contig 10357 bp, 6 predicted proteins | sample C55metaG_FD_115307 | JGI IMG/M metagenome (GOLD analysis project Ga0157372, IMG submission 115307) | Corn rhizosphere microbial communities from Kellogg Biological Station, Michigan, USA - C5-5 metaG | ecosystem: Host-associated > Plants > Roots > Rhizosphere > Soil | place: USA: Michigan...
ACCTTGTTTCACTACCTGGAAAAGCAATTGCAGGTTAATGATGCTTAAAATACTGTATCTCTTTTTCGTGTTTCATCGCGGCTTCTTTTGAATCGAAAGTGCCGAGATTTTTACGCTTGTGGGTTTCAGGATCGACTTTTTTGGAGTAGATCCTGTATTGCCCTGATTTTAATTTCCTGATCATTATTTATTAACATACCGCGAGCGGCAATGTTTACGCAAACAAACAACAGGATGTTAAATCGTTGTTAAGCTGATGAGATGGCTTTGTATGGCCTAAAGTGCGGATTGCACTAAAAGGATTACCGGAACGACTTGCCGGAACAACCTGGATCAATTATTCAAAGCGTGATCGCCGAAAATACGCGATCAGGTTGTGGCTGCCTGTACACAATGGACTTTTTCGATGCCCATGGGTGTGCCGGCAAAAAACATTTGAAAACAAACAGCTTAACCCAATTACTATAAGTTTTTATCACATTATTTAGTACTGGCTAAAAAAAACGATAAAAAATTGCTGGCTATTGCGGTAGGCTGTTCTTCCATTAAAAAATGACTGGCACTCAATTGATGTCCGGTTACATCTCCGCACCATTGCCGCCAGATATGGAGTGGGTCACCAAAACTTGTTACAAACCCGTCATCTGACCAAAGCACAAGCAAAGAACACTGTATTCGCTGGCCGCTTTTCCTGCTCTCGCGTTCTGCCTGCAGATCAAGAGCGTTACCTGCCCGGTATTCCGCGCACACCGCATCTATAACAACACGTTTGCGAAAGCAACGAAAATACTCATCGCGTGCCGCCGGCAATATAAACGATTTCCCCCCGGACCATTGATTAAGAATGTACTCCAGGTAGAAATCATGGCTTACTGTCAGTATGGTTTCTGGTAAAGGATGGGGTTGGCCCATAAACCACCAGTTAGCGAGTGATCCAGCCAGGGAAAAGTCGATCCTGTCCGCGATATCGGCGGCAGGTATAATATCAAGCATGGCAGCTTTCCATATCCGATTCGGAAAATCCAGGCACATGCGCAAAGCAACTCTTCCGCCCCTGTCATGGCCTGCGATAAAGAACGCGGGGTATCCAAGCTGCTCCATAAACGCAGCCAGCAGCCGTGCCATATTTTGCTTGGAATAGCGTTCATCACCACCATCAGCAGTGATAGTCGAATCGCCGTAACCTGGCAGGTCTGGCATTACCAATGTAAACGCCGGGGCTAACAAGGGTGCAGCCTGTAACCAGGCTGCGTGCGTTTCAGGGAACCCATGCAGCAGCAATAAGGGTGGTCCGTTGCCAACGATGCTATAGGCGATCTGTGCACCAGGTAAATCCGCATAACGAGTGGCTAACAACTCCATATTCCTTTCATATTGCAAGGTTGAATTGCGAGACTGGTCGCATCACAACCTAACTGATAAAGCGTGATGAAACACGTTCGCAGGATCCCATTTTTGTTTTACCTGTTGCAATCGCGGGTAATTATCCTGGTAATACAGGGTTGACCATGGAATGCCGGAATTGTTCCATTGCGGTTCGACTGTGTCCGTGTCTGGATGATTGACCATGCAACCGCCATTCTGTTCATTGGGTACCGGGACACCTCCGGTAGCAGCAAACAGGTCCTTATAAAAATTGCGGACCCAGTTAAGGCTGGCGGCTTCGCCATCCGGATCGGCCCAGCCTGTATTGCAGGCAACATCAAGGATACAATCCCGTTGCGCGGATGCTGTAGCACCCGGCTTTACGGTATTCACCTGGCCGCCATAGGTGGCCATTCCTAATCCTCCGCCTACCGGATCACTACTCGTCAGGTATTTGTATATGGTTGCGATTTGATCCTCTGAAAAAGGCCGGCGAAGAAGAGCATCTTTAATCTTGGCTTTTGCTTTGTCATATCCTGGCTGAAAAAGTTCGGGAAACGGATTGAGCGCAAATTGCAGCCATGCCGTCTCTTCTATTTGCCGGGTAAAATTTAAGCCTAAAGGCTCTGCAATAGCACCCAGGTGCTCATCAATGAGTTGTACAGCCTTTGGACCTGCCGTGCAAACCCCTTTCATCTCCAGTTTGCCCATATTACGGTGATTCAGAAAAAGCAAACTGAACAGCTGTTTATAGGGAGATTCCGGACCGCTGTTCATTTGCGCCCATACCCCGAAATTTTGGACTAACTGCGAAAGTAATGGTTCATCAAAACTACTCCAGTCCCACGACACCCTAAAAGTCGTAATGGTTTTGGGTGCTTTGGGAAGAGCAAGAGTTGGATCGCAACCAACGACTCCCGGAGATCGTAACCAATAACGGGTAACGATACCGAAATTGCCGCCGCCAGCGCCGGTGTGAGCCCACCAGAGATCATGGTGAGGGTCATTTTCTTCGCGCGTGGCGATGACGCTATGCGCCTTACCAGATGGATCTACAGCAACCAATTCTATAGCATAAAGATAATCAGCCGCCAATCCATGCTCCCTACAAAGAAAACCAAAGGCGCCACCAAGCACATGGCCGCCGACCCCTATGTCAGGATGCTCGCCAGCGGGCAAAACTACTCCCCAACCTAAGAAAAGCCTGCGGTACATCTCACCGACAGTGGCCCCGGCTTCTACAACAAAAGCTGACCTTTCGTTGTCATAGTAAATATTTGTCATGAGCGACATATCGATGAGTGCCTGAACAGCAGGATCTGAAACGAAATTTTCCAGGCAATGACCGCCGCTGCGTACAACCAGCCGTAGTTTATTGTTTACCGCTTCCTGCACAGCGTTCACCGCGTCGTCGGTAGATTGCGGCAAGCAGATATATTCAGGTTTTCCTGTAAAGCGCTTATTAAACCGTTTTTCTGCCAGGTCAGGATAACGGATATCTCCTTCGATGATTTTGTCCATATTTTTAAGGCTTATTTTTAAATAAAAAAACTCTTGCCCCGAACCCGACAAAAGCCTTTATTCATAATTGGTCCAGCTTCTTTACCAAACAGTCGCTATGCGTAATTGTTCGGACTGCTCCGCTGTTAATTGATAATTATTGAGCGGAAGGAACTCATTAAGAAGCTTAACAAAAGTGCGCGGCTTTTACCGCTTGGCTTTGCAATACCACTTCACCAAAGTATTCCCCGTGATGCCCCGGCAATATTGACAAATGGCCGCGAGGTAAAAGTCGTGACATGGCAACAGAATACCGCAGCCTTTTTATTCTAATCGACCTAATATATTCAGTGCTGATTAAAAAATTCGGCCATTTGCTCCAAACCAGTTTTTGAAAACATTCTCTCCGAATTTTCCAGCGTGTCTTTTGTGGCTTTAGCTCCTCTTTCAACCATTTCTTTTTCAAAATGGGCAATCGCTTCTTTGATATCAGTAAATTGATTCCCGGTTAAACATTCGGCCAGTTCAAACGAATCCTGCAATGCCACATTAGCACCTTCGCCTGCATATGGTGGCATCCGGTGCGCGGCATCCCCAATCATTGTAAGGCTCTCATCCGTTTCCCAGCTTTGATTTAATGGAAAATAATATTGTGGGCGGGGAATGAAACAAACTGCATCATTTGTAAAAAACTCATGCCATTCATCGCTCCAGCTGGCAAAATCTTTCTTAAACCATTCAAAAACTTCCTCTCTGTTATTGAAATTAATGCCGCTTTGTTCCAGCCAGTTTTCGGGCGTTTTAAAATTCACCACAAACATAATTGAGCCATCGGCTTTTGTGCCGTAACCTACAAATCGCCCGTCATCAAACGCCATTACTTTTCCTCCTTTTGCAAAGGAAAAAAGTTTTGGGGTGTATTTTTCAGCGTTGTAAATATTGCCTTCAATCAGCGTGATACCTGAATAAACCGGTTCAACATCACTTAAATAAGGCCGCACTTTTGAATTGGCCCCGTCAGCCGCAATTACCAGATCGGCATAAGCGTTCGATCCGTTTTTTAAAAACAAACGCCAGCCTTTTCTTTCTCTTTCCATTGAAATGAAATGGCTGTCCCATACCACGGTATCGGACTGCAGGGAGTTCAATAAAATATCCCGCAAAGGCGCGCGGTCTATTTCGGGGCGGGTTTCCGCGGTAATGGTCGCAAAATTGTGGTCATCAAAAGTAATATTGAGCATTCTATCCACAAGCAGCATCTTACTTGCTACAGGACGGTGGTATTTATAAAATTCATCCAGCAAACCGCTCCGTTTCAGCGCTTCCAGTCCTGTGCCTTCGTGCAGGTCGAGCGTGGCGCCCTGCACGCGTACATTTCTGTCCATATCCCGTTCATATACTTTTACATCTGCACCTTTAAGTTGTAAAAGCCTTGCTAAGGCCAGCCCCGCCGGTCCGCCACCTACTATGGCAACCTGTTTATTATCTAATAACATAATTTTTCATCGTTTAATTACGATGCAAAATTATTTCTGCCTGATGGCCGATAATAGTATAAATCGGTCGTTTTTGTTTTTCGATAATTCTTTGGGCACAACGCCCGAAAACTTCTTCACTTCTTTGATAAAGTGGTTCTGGTCAAAAAAGTTCTCCTCCGGAAACAGCCGGCCGTCTGCAATATGCTCCAACGAGGCGCGGAAACGAAGAATATTGCAATAGGCTTTAAGTGAGATCCCGAATTGCTGATTAAAGTAGCGATTTATCTGCCGGCTGCTCCAAAACACTTTTTCGGAAAGCTCTTTAACCGTGATCCTCCCTTTCGTTACATAAATCAGTTCAAACAATTTTCGTTTACGTTCATCTATTTCTTCCGGAATAAGTGATCTGATCTTTTGCGTTGCTTTTTCTACAAAGCAGTCAAAATCCAACAGATCGTTTTCTGTAAATCCCCAATAACCATCTGGTAAGAATCTGCCACCGTTTACTATATCGGCAATGGCCTCTCCAAAAATATACTCAACGGCAAGCAATTTGAAGCTAACGCAGAATATTACGCTATTGGCCGAAACTTTGGCCTGTTCAAACTGGGTTAGCCCCCCAAGCTGTGCAATATTAAAAGGCTGTGTGGCAGACTTAAAAAGCAATATATCAATAAGTCCGTCCGGTAACCCCGTTGTATCTTTGTCGGCATCCGACAGGTTGCGTAAAAACCAAAAGCTATCAACAAAATCCGAAAGTGGTTTACCGGGCTTAACAATTCTGTATTCCAGGTTATTGCTCATAGCTTTTGTTAATTTACTGTATTACACTTCAAATTAGCTGGTTATCATTGATTTACAGGTGGTTTAATTATTAAGCAGCAGGTAAACTTAAATAAAAGGTGGTTCCTGTGCCCATAGTTGTTTCAAACCAAATTTTGCCGTTGGCATTTTCAATAGAGTTTTTGATGAATGCGAGGCCTAAACCCGTTCCGGAGCTTTTGGTGGTAAAGTTTGGCTCAAAGATCTTTTCACGCATCTCTTCCGGAATCCCGTTACCATTATCTTTGATGGTGAGCAGGATATTTTTGCTGGTTACCAGGTAATTAATATCTATGATGCACTTCCTGTCCTGGGGGGTGGCTTCAATAGCATTTTTCAACAGGTTATTAAAACAGCGCAACAGCTGGTCGCGGTCGGCATTGATAATGAACGAATTCTCTGGTTGCAGATAGGTGATCTGCACGTTATCCATCTGTTTAAAAATGGTAACCGCCTGGTTTAACATATCAAAAATATTTATCTGCTCAATGCGGGTATCCGGCATCTTGGCAAATGCCGAAAACTCCGACGCTATCGACGACAGGCTTTCGATCTGCTCCACAAATGATTTGCTGAAACGTTCAAACTTCTGATCAAACTTAGGATCTTTATCCTTCCATGATTTATCAAGCAGTTGTAAGCCCAGTTTTAGCGGCGTTAGCGGGTTTTTGATTTCATGCGCAACCTGCTTGGCCATTTCGCGCCAGGCGCTTTCACGTTCGGATTGTGCCAGCCGCTGGGCACTGTTTTCCAGGGCCGATATCATTTTGTTATACTCCTTAACCAATGCGCCGATTTCGTCATCGCGCGACCATTTGATATGTTCGTTCTTTTTACCGTAGATGGTTTTGCTGAGGCTTTGTTGTATAAAGTTTAACGGCGCGGTTATCTGCCTTGCTATGATGATGGCAAACAGGCCAATTGCTATAAAAACAATGGCGTAAACGTTTATCATTACATTAAGCAATGAGCTTATGCGCTCACGGTAATCGGCTTCATTACTAAAATAAGGCAGCTGGATATAGGCAACCGTTTTGTTTGATGCAGTAAGGGTTACCGGGGCATAGGCCGCTTTATAGCTCAGTTCGCCGATTTTCTCGTCGTTTACAAACTCGGTTTTTTGCAATTTGCTCAAAAAGATGAATGCACGGGCGTTCATCCGTTTTGCCACGAGGCCGTTTTCATAAATTTTAGGCTGAGTGGTTAGTAAGGGAACACCGTTGGTATCAAACAAAGTAAGATCGGTTGCGTAAGTATTGGCCAATTCATTAAAATGAACCTGGCTCTCCTCATTGAGATGCTCAACATACTGGGTAAAAAGGCCGTTTTCAAATGCCGATGCTATACGGGTTATTTTATCCCTGATCATTTTTTCCTGCTGGGTATAGTACTGGTTACTGATGGATAAAAAAGTAATAAAACCAACAAGCACCAGGGTAACCACTACGGCCAGTATCATCGAGATCTGGATGCGGGTTTTATACAATACCTTATCAAAATTTATCCTGAAGTTTATCTTCAGCCCGTCTTCGGCTATGTTAAAGATCTTGATGCGGGCCCATGACCATTTTAAAGTGATGATAACCGCGCTGAATATCAGTATAACCACCAAAAAGAAGGTGAGCGAAGTAACCGCATAGTAAAGCGAGTTTTCCTCCCTGCTAACAACAATCAGGTTTCTTTCGCTGGGCCTGTATATCAGGTGATTGTATGTTGTAAAGCTTTCGTACCAGGCAGTACTGTGATTTTGAGTGGTTTTTTCGGTGTATTTTTTCAGCTCGCCTATAAACTCCCTGTTATCAAGCGGGTAAACATAGGTGCCGCGCTGGCTCAGCAATTTGTTATCGCTATAAAAGGCGTATGAATAATCTTTAAAGTCATTTTCAGGGCTTATGTTGCCGTCAATCAATAACTCAGGGAAAGCGCCTGATAATTGCAGCGGTTTTGATTTAAGCTCTATTACAATAGTGCCCAATTGTTTATTACTGGTATTTACAGGCAGTATGGCAAAGTAATTCTGGTATCCGAATGATTCATTTTCGCGGTAAAAATAGTCGGATACCTTAAATGAGCTATATAGTACGAGGTCTTTAAACACACTCAGCGAGTAGTTTTTATCTGCCGATGTAGGCTCATCATTGGCATCAAATTCATGAACTTTAAACTCGTACTTTGACAGATAACCATCAAAATAAAGTTTTTGGAACCGGGTTTTAAGATAATCGCCGTTGTGCAGGCTGTTAGTAAAATAGCGAACTATGGCGGTATCCGTTATAATTTGATTTTCTATCCTTTTAAAAATATAATCGGCTGTGGCATCATCCGGGATCTCCAGTTTTTGTACCAGGGCTTTCCGGGTTTCGTGCTCTTTCAGGTCTTCAAAGTGATTAAGCTTAATGGCTGCTATCAGGGCACAAATAAACACGATACCTAAAAACGATGTGGCAAAAAGCTGCCCTTTGTAGTAAATAAAACAATAGCCCCTTATCAATACCAGCAGTGCCCACAATATGTAAAACAACGTAAATTCATGAAAATAGGTAAACACGGCGGTAGCCATGATAATTCCCGCCAAAAACAGGAATAACTGGTGCGTTCGGGGTACGTTAAGCTTCAGACATATGGTTAAAATGATTTCATTGAGCAGGTAAAATATCAAAAAGCTAAAGCACAGCATTAATACCCCCAATATGCTGAACCCCGTTAAGCTGAGTACATTGTTTACATCAAAATTGATTTTTGAATTGATAACCAGGCCATGAAACAAACGCAATAATGATGTTGACACCCCTATGAGGGTTAAAATAGCAATAACCACGATAACATAGCCGGCAGTTTTGTTTTGCACATTGATTAAAATCCTGCGGCGCTGCCTGTACACGTAGGCTACAAACCAAAAAATGACGAGGATATTGATACAAAAATCGCCCAGCGAAGGATAAACCGGGCTTGAGCCATAAAATGCCGGATTGAAAATGCTAAGCTTATAAGTAAAATCGGGCAGGTTATAATGCAGGTTAACAAACCTGAACAGCACAATATATAAAGCAAGGAATATGACAGATAATACCACATACCCTTTTGCTGCCACGTAATTGCAAATATTATGCATCAGTACACAAAGTGTAATGGCGGTGAGGATCCAAAATGAAAGTTCATAGTAAACAAAATCATTATTGGCGTCATTATTTTTAAGCTTTACCGAAAACAGGTAATCATTAACGCTGCTATGAACTTCATAAACGTTGAGATCTGTAAAATCGGCTATGTCAATGTTATCATCATCGAGCAGATCCCTGGCAAATTTGTTTTGAAGGTATTTGTTCTGGAACGCGTAATTGATCTTAACCGGAATAAAGAAGATAACGGAAAAATTTCCCTCCGTTTTCCGGAACGTTTCATAATACCCATTGGGCTGCTTAATAAAGGAATAACCATCTTTAATGGTATTGGTACTATCGGGCAATACTTTTATGCCGCTCCAAAAGCTTAATTTATTATTGGTTAAGGTTATAAACCAAATGTTGTTTTTGGTAGTAAAATTTTCAATAGCATTAATAGCATCCTGCTCATTATTGCGCAGGTTCATCATCTTTTTAAAACGTTCGGTGCCGTTAAGCTGCTTATTTATAAACGCTTCTTTGTTACGGAGGTTTTCTTCCAGTATCCGGGCAGACTGCACAAGACTATTTACGGGCGTATATGTTTTTTGAACAATAACGGCCGTAAGCAGCAAACTAAGCCCTAAAAGGGCAAGCAATAGGCGTATTTTTCCGGAAGTAGTCAAGATGTTGCTATACTATGGATTTTTTGTTTAATACAAGCCTATAACAAAAATAAAAGCCACATGTTGTATGTGGCTTTTAAAAATTATTGCGGTAACGCGGCGCTTGCAGTTTCAACGGTTTTATCAACCTTTTTAACAAGGCCCTGCAGTACGTTGCCCGGCCCCACTTCGGTAAATGAGGTAGCGCCATCTTCAAGCATGTGCATTACTGTTTGTGTCCACCTAACGGCACCGGTAAGCTGGGCTATCAGGTTGTGTTTAATCAGTTCAGGATCGGTATATGGCTTGGCATCTATGTTTTGATAGATTGGGCATACCGGAGCTTTGATCTCGGTAGCCACAATTGCGGCCTCCAGCTCAACCCTCGCGGCTTCCATTAACGGTGAATGGAAAGCTCCGCCTACCTTGAGCTTTAGCGCACGTTTTGCACCGGCTTCGGTCATTTTAATACAAGCCTCGTCAATACCGGCAATGGAGCCCGATATCACCAGCTGGCCAGGGCAGTTGTAATTTGCAGGCACAACAACCTCGCTTATGCGCTGGCAAATATCTTCTACCGTAAAATCATCCAGGCCTAAAATAGCGGCCATGGTTGATGGTTGTATTTCACAAGCTTTTTGCATAGCGTTGGCACGTGCTGCTACCAAACGCAAGCCATCTTCAAATGACAAAGCCCCTGCGGCTACCAGGGCCGAAAATTCACCCAGTGAGTGGCCCGCAACCATTTCGGGCTTAAAATCATCGCCCAAAACTGTGGCCAAAATGGTTGAATGTAAATAAATAGCAGGCTGGGTAACGCTGGTTTGCACCAGGTCATCGGCTGTACCTTCAAACATTACATCAGTAATGCGGAAACCCAGGATTTCGTTGGCTTTTTCAAACAACTCACGTGCTTTTTCTGATTGATCGTACAGGTCTTTGCCCATACCCGGAAACTGGGCGCCCTGGCCCGGGAAAATATATGCTTTCATCTTGCCCCCTAACCCCCTAAAGGGGGAATATTGTTTTAGTGGTTTATAAATATAATTATTAGCTCCTTACTCCCCCTTTAGGGGGCCGGGGGGCTCTTAACTCAATTTCGAACTTATCAAATTCAAAAACTCAGTCCTGGTTTTTTCTTTCAGGAACTCGCCGGTAAAGGCCGATGTGGTGGTTACCGAGTTTTGTTTTTGTACGCCGCGCATGCTCATGCACAGGTGGCGGCATTCAATTACCACACCAACGCCTACAGGGTTAAGTGTTTGCTGAATACAATCGCGGATCTCGTTTGTTAAACGTTCCTGCACCTGCAAACGGCGGGCAAATACATCAACAACTCTTGGAATCTTACTTAAGCCCACTACATGCCCGTTAGGGATGTAGGCAACGTGCGCCTTGCCAAAAAAGGGTAGCATATGGTGCTCAC
>Ga0157372_10009475_pt1 | contig 10356 bp, 9 predicted proteins | sample C55metaG_FD_115307 | JGI IMG/M metagenome (GOLD analysis project Ga0157372, IMG submission 115307) | Corn rhizosphere microbial communities from Kellogg Biological Station, Michigan, USA - C5-5 metaG | ecosystem: Host-associated > Plants > Roots > Rhizosphere > Soil | place: USA: Michigan...
GTCGTCGGCGAAGGCGAGGCGTATCCCGGCATGTGGCTCGCGATCAATCCCGGCGGCGCGACGACGCCGCTGATCGGCACCGCGACGACCGACCCGGCGTTCGGCCTGCCCGCGATCTGGGTCGAGGAGCGCCAGCGCGAAGCCGCGCAGATGGCCGGGTTCACCGTCGTTGATTGCTCGACCGTGATCGCGACCCACCTCTCACACTTGATGCAGGTCCATGCCGCCAAGCTGCTCGGCCGCGTCGAGACGCAGCAGCTCGTCGAGCACGTGACCAAGCTCGCCCCCAAACTGATGGAAGACGTGATCCCGAAGATGGTCGGCATCGCAGCGCTGCAGAAGGTGCTGCAGCTGCTGCTCGAAGAAGGCGTGCACATCCGCGACATGCGTTCGATCGTCGAGTGCCTCGCCGAGTACGCCGCGACGATCACCGACCCGGCCGAGCTGGCGCGGCGGATCCGCGTCCATCTCGCGCCGTCGATCGTCCAGCAGATCTACGGGCCGACCAAGGAGCTCGATGTCATCGCGCTCGAGCCCGAGCTCGAGCGGATGGTCACGCAGGCGCTCGGCTCGCCGCACGGCGCGGCGCTCGATCCGGGCGTCGCCGACGTGCTCGCGAAAAGCGCCGCCGACTCGGCGCGCCGCCAGGAGGACCTCGGCCATCCGGCGTGCCTCCTCGTCCCCGACCCGATCCGCGCGCCGATGGCGCGCCTGCTCAAGCGTGCTGCGCCGCGCCTGAAGGTGCTGTCGCACAGCGAGATCCCTGAGACCCATTCGATCCGCATCGGCTCGATCATCGGAGCAGCATCTTGAACGTCAAACGCTTCACCGCGCGCAACTCGCGCGAAGCCTTACGCCTCGTCCGCGAGGCGCTCGGCGACGACGCCGTCGTCGTCTCGACCAAGCCGAGCGCCGGCGGCGTCGAGGTCGTCGCGATGCCGCCGGAGACGATCGGGCGCCTCGAGGCGATGTCGACCGAGCAGGTCGCTGCCGAGCCGGCGCCTGCCGCTGCGCTCGCCGCGACGAGCGCCGCCGACGACGCCGAGCGGCTGTCGATGAGCACGCTGTCATTCCAGGACTACGTGCGCACGCGGATGCTGAGGCGTCGGCAGGCGTCGCTTGCTGCGACCGCGCCGGCGACGGCAACGTCGACGAGCACCGTCGCGACGACGGTCGCCGCGAGCGCAGCAACTGCCGCCGCAGCGCCGACGACCGCACCGGTCGCGGCGACGCAGGCGCGTCCGGACCTCCGCCTCGCCGACGACATCGTCGTCGCCGACATCCCGCCGGCGGCGCCCGCGCCGATCGCCGCGCCCGCGCTGGTCGTCGCGGACCCGGCGCCGCACATCGACGCCGCGCTGCAGCGCGAGCAGCAGCTGCTCGCCGAACTGCGCGCCGTCAAGGAACTCATCGAGCAGCGCTTCGGCACGCTCGCGTTCATGGAAAAGCTGCAGCGTCGGCCCGCCGAAGCGCGCCTCGCGCAGAAGCTGCTCGACTGCGGCTTCTCGCCGATCCTCGTTCGCAAGATGGCCGAGGGCTTTCGCGCCGACGCCGGCGACGAGAACGAGTGGGCGGCGCAGGTGCTCGAGAAGAACCTGCGCACCGCCGGCGCCGACGAGGCGATCGAGCAGCGCGCCGGCGTCTTCGCGCTGATCGGCGCGACCGGCGTCGGCAAGACGACGACGACGGCGAAGATCGCCGCCGCGTTCGCCGCGCGCCACGGTGCCGGCCAACTCGGCCTCATCACGCTCGATGCCTATCGCCTCGGCGCGCACGAACAGCTGCGCGGCTACGGCCGCATCCTCGGCGTTCCCGTCCACACCGCGCACGACCGCGCGTCGCTCGACGACCTGCTCGATCTGCTCGCCGGCAAGAAGATGGTCCTGATCGACACCGCCGGCATGGCGCAGCGCGACGAGCGCACGCGCGAGCTGCTCGAGATGCTCTCGCACCGCAGCGTCCAGCGCCTGCTCGTCGTCAACGCCGCGTCGCAGGGCGAGACGATCGACGACGTCCTCGTCGCCTACCGCGCGAGCACGTGCGCAGGCATGGTGCTCAGCAAGATCGACGAGGCGATCAAGCTCGGGCCGGCGCTCGACGCCGCGATCCGCCATCGCCTTACCGTCGTCGGCGTTGCCAACGGCCAGCGCGTCCCCGAGGACTGGCATCGCCTCTCGGCCAACGCGCTCGTGCAGCGCGCGCTGCGCGGCGCTGGCAGCGCGGCGTGGAAGCTCGACAGCGCCGACGTCCATCTCGTCTTCGCCGCGTCGGCCGCGGTGGGCGCGGTCGTCGCGCACTGAACGAAGCCATGCCCATCGCGCTCGCTTCGCGCAACGACCAGGCCGCCGGCCTGCGCCGGATGTTCGCCGGCGCGTCGCCGTGCTTCGTCCCGGTCGTCTCCAATCCGCACATCGGCTGCGGCGGCGTTCTCCTCGAGCGACTCAGCACCGCGCTGGTCGAGCGCGGCGCGCGCGTCCTCGTCGTCGACGCCGGCGAGCGCGCCAGCGCCGCCGGCGAGATGGCGCTCGTCGACCTCGCGCAGTGCGTCGAGAAGCTGTCGCCGCAGGTGTCGTATCTCACCGCGCGCGGCCTCGCGATCCGCTTCGTCGATGCATCGGGATCGACGCGACGTTTCCTCGAGCGCGTCGCCGACGCCGCTCCCGAATGCGACGCCGTGATCGTCCACGCACCCGCGAGCGAGCTCTGCCGCAGCTTCGGCCACGGCCGCCAGAGCGGCATCGCTTTCCTCGGCGAGGAGGCGCCGTGCCCGATCGTCTTCGCAGAGGACCGGCCGGTGAGCGTGACGCACGCGTACGCGGCGATGAAGCTGATCGCCGAGCGTTCCGGCTTCACCGTCACCGAGCTGATGCTCGCCGCGGCGCCGAGCTCGCCGCGCGCGCCGCGCATCGCCGCCAAGCTGGCGTCGTGCGCCGATCGCTTCTTCGCCGGCGTGCTGCGCGACTGGGCGTGGATCGACCCGGCGGGCGATCCGTGCGAGCCGCCCGGCGACGACCTGCGGCGGATCGCGGCCTCGCGCTTCGAGAAGGACGCCGCGCTTCGCCACTTTTCCCGGACGGCCGAACGACGTGCCGCGTCGGCTGCGACCGCATGATCTCAGCCACCGCCATGTACACCGCCAAAGGCCAGCTGGACCTGAACTCGACGCTGAAGCAGTACAGCGGCCTGGTCCGTCGTCTCGCGCACCAGATGATCGCGAAGCTGCCGGCCAACGTCGAGATCGACGACCTGATCCAAGTCGGCATGATCGGCCTGACCGACGCCCTGAGCCGGTTCGACGCCGCCCAGGGCGTGCAGTTCGAGACCTTCGCGACGCAGCGCATCCGCGGCGCGATGCTCGACGAGCTGCGCGGCAACGACTACCTCTCGCGCGGCACGCGCAAGCACCAGCGCTCGATCGAGTCGGCGGTCGCCAAGCTCGAGCAGCAGCTCGGCCGCGCGCCGCAGGAAAGCGAGATCGCCAAGGAGATGGGAATCACGCTCGCCGAGTACCAGGACCTGCTCGGCAAGGTGCGCGGAACGCAGCTCGTCTACCTCGAGGACATGTCGGGCTCGGACGGCGACAGCGACTTCCTCGACCGCCACGTCGCCGACGCCGAGGCGAACCCGCTCGCGCAGCTGCAGGACGAGCGGATGCGCTCGGCGCTCGTCGACGCGATCAAGGCGCTGCCCGAGCGCGAGCAGTACGTGATGAGCATGTACTACGAGCACGACATGAATCTCAAGGAGATCGCGGCGGTGCTGAAGGTCACCGAGTCGCGCGTCTGCCAGCTGCACAGCCAGTCGATCGCGCGCTTGCGCGTCAAGCTGCGCGACTACTGAGGTGCAAGTGCGCGGCGCCGCGACGTGGCCGCTGCCGGCGCTCGCGGCGTGGCTCGCGTGCTGGCTCGTCTTCGTGCTCGTCGAACGGCTCGGCGCCGCTGCGGCCGCTGCCGCGCTCGGCGCCGCCGTCGTCGGCGTCGCGCTGGCGCAGCGCGCGGCGTCGCGCTGGCGCAGGATCGTCGTCGCCGCCGGCTTTCCGCTTTCGCTCGCGATCGTCCACGCCGAGCTGCTGCCGGCCTGGACCTGGCTCGTCGCGCTCGTCGCGCTCGCCCTCGTCTATCCGCCTGCGGCGTGGCGCGACGCGCCGCTCTTTCCGACCTGGCGGCGCGCGCTGCGCGGCCTTGGCAGCGCGGTGCCGCTCGCGAACGATGCGGCGATCCTCGACGCCGGCTCGGGGTCGGGCGCTGCGCTCGTCGAGCTGCGCCGCGAATACCCGCACGCGCGGCTGACGGGAATCGAGCGCAGCTGGCCGCTCTGGCTTGCGAGCGCGCTGCGCTGTCGGTTCGCGCGCGTGCGGCGCGGCGACTTCTGGAGCGCCGACTGGCGACCGTACGCGCTCGTCTATCTCTTCCAGCGCCCCGAGAGCATGCCGCGCGCGCTCGCCAAGGCAGCGCACGAGCTGCGTCCGGGTGCGTGGCTGGCGAGCCTCGAGTTCGAGATCGCCGCGCTCGTTCCGCAGGGCATGCTCGACGGCGACGACGGTCGCCGGGTCTGGCTCTACCGCGCGCCGTTCAGGTCGCGCGGTTGATCGGGCACCCGCGACCCGGTCGCGCGCTAGCTGCCGCCCTTGTGGGCGCGCTTGCCGGGGTTCTTCTTGCGGGTCGCGACGCCGCGCGCCTTGCTGCGCTTCTGCCCCGTCGGCTTGGTGCGCGACGGCAACGGCTTCGTGCTGCGCGGATTGCTCTGGTCGGCCATGGCTGCTCCTTGGTCGATCCGACTGTAGAGGATCGCGCGCGTGCGCGTCAGTTGCCGGCGGTGACGCCGTAGGTGAAGACGACGCTTGCGCCGACGACGGTCGCGCCGAGCGGGCCCCGCAGCGATTCGATGCGGCCGATGCCGAGCCGCAGTCCGACGCCAGGCGTCAACTGTGCGCCCGCGTACAGCATCGCCTGGCCGACGGCGCCATGGCTGTCGACGCCGCCGCCGCCGGCGGCACCGCCGAGCAGTTCTGCAGCGACGTGCCAGCGCGCCGAAATCGGTTGCCACCAGCCGGCGCCGAGGAACGCCGACGTGTAGCCGCCGGCATTTCCGGCGAAGGCGGTGTGGGTCTGCAGGTTGAGGTAGATGTTGGGGGTCACGAAGCGGTCGATCCGCAACGTCGCCAGCGACATCGAGCGCGTCGTGCCGTCCTTTCGCGCCGCGTCGTACTGTTCGACGCCGGCGCCGAACTCCGTGCGCACCGGCTGCGTCGCGATGCCGCTCGAGCGTGGCCCGTCGAGCGCCCAGACGAGCGATGCGCCCGCGTGCACCGCGCGCAGCTCGCCTTGCGGGGCGCTCGTCACCCCGGCCTCGAGCGAGACACCGAGGTCGTTCGAGAGACGGAAGATCCCGTACAGAGATCCCTTGACGAGAAGGCCGCCGCCGGTCGGCACGCTGCCGCCGCCGCCCATCCCCGCGCCGAAGCGAACACCGCCGTTGAGAACGTTGTGGACGAGCTCGGTCTCGACGCCGACGATGCCGAGGAACTCGGCGTAGCCTGCGACCGCGCTCTGTGTCGCGCCGTTCGCTTCGACGCCCCAGTAGCCGTTGCTGCCGATCGCCTGCTCGCCGCGCGCGCCCAGGTAGCCGATCGTCGGCACGGTGCGGCCGTCGGTGAGCGCCGATCCCGAGCGCGGGCGGTACGCACCGGCGACGAGCTGGACGCGATCGAAGCCGATGCCGCTGCGACCGGCCGCGCGCGTCGGCTCGTCGAGGCGGTCGGCGCGCGTCGAGCGGAACTCGTCGCTGATGTTGAAGACGAGCCCCCACTGCGTGCTTGCGATCTGGCCGTTCGGGAACTTGACGCGCGACAGCGACACGCCGAACGCGGTCGCGCCGAAGTCGGCGAGGAAGTCGAGATGCGGCCGCAGCATCAGCCCGCCGCCCTGCGGCGCCGCCGCACCGCCGCCGCCGCCCGCGTAGATGCCGGTCTCGATCCCGAACGGGCCGACGATGCGCTTGCGCCACGCGAGCTCGCCGCCGATCGTGAAGAAGCCGCCGCGGTGGCCGGTGATCGCGCCATAGACGGCGGGGCCGAGCGAGACGCCGTCGAGCCGCGGGACGTCGACGAGGTAGCTCGTGCCGACGAGGCCGACCTTCTCGTCGCCGGGGAAGGTGACGTGCTCGAACGAGATGCGCGCGTGCGCCGATGGCGTCACCGAAGCCGTGTCGGCGCCGGCATCGGCAGCGCTCGCCGGCGCGGCGAACGCCGTCGCCAGCGCGGCGGCCGCTGCCGCGCGCACGAGCGCGCCGGCGTCGCGCGTCGCGCGCGATCGCATCGCCGGCGGCTCAGCCCGCGTTCGCGTGCAACCAGTCGACGGCCGCGTGCGCGAGCGCGCGCACGCCGAGCGGCAGCCCTTCCTCGTCGATGTAGAACAGCGGCGAGTGGTTCGGCGCCGCGGTCTTCGTGTCCTGCGTGGGCGGCGTGACTCCGAGGAAGAAGAAGAATCCTGGAACGACATGCTGGTAGAAGGAGAAGTCCTCGGAGCCGGTGATCTTCGGCATCGCGATCATTTGGCTGGCGCCGGCGACACGCTCGAGCGTCGGCAGCGTCGCGTGGGTGAGCTCGGCGTCGTTGACCGTCACCGGGTAGTTCTTCTGGATGCAGACTTCGCAGCCGGCGCGCGCCGCCGACGCGATGTGCTCTGCGGTGTCCTTGACGCGGCCGTGAATGTCGTCGCGCATCGTCTCGTCGAAGCTGCGGATGGTGCCGCGCATCTCGACGGTGTCGGGAATGATGTTGTCGCGGTTGCCACCCTTGATCGCGCCGACGGTGACGACCGCGGCCTCGTGCGTGAGGTCGACCTGGCGGCTGACGATCGTCTGCAGGCCGAGCACGACCTGCGCCGCGGTGACGATCGGATCGACGCCGCGCCACGGCATCGCGCCGTGCGTCTGCCGGCCCCGCACGGTGATCCGGAACTTGTCGGCGCTCGCCATCGCCGGCCCGGCGCGCCAGCCGATCGTTCCGGTCGGCAGGATCGACGTCACGTGCAGGCCGAAGATCGCGCCGGGCGCCGGGTTCTCGAGACAGCCTTGCTTGATCATCAGCCGCGCCCCGCCTTCCTCGCCTTCGGGCGGCATCTCCTCGGCGGGCTGGAAGATGAACTTCACCGACCCGGCGAGCTCGGCGCGCAGGCCGGCGAGCACCGAAGCCGTCGCCATCAGGATCGCGACGTGGGCGTCGTGGCCGCACGCGTGCATGACGCCGACCGACTCGCCGTTCCACGTCGTTCGGACCTTCGACGCGAAGGGCACCGCGGTGCGTTCCTCGACCGGAAGCGCGTCCATGTCGGCGCGCAGCGCGACCACGGGACCGGGCTTGGCGCCGCGCAGCACGCCGACGACGCCGGTGACGCCGACCTCGGTGCGCACCTCGTCGAGTTCGAGCGAGCGCAGATGCGCGGCGACGATTGCGGCGGTGCGCACCTCGCGGTTGCCGAGCTCGGGGTGCGCGTGGATGTCGCGCCGCCACGCGACGAGGCGAGGGACGATCGCGGCGACGGCGGCATCGATGCGGCTGGCGAGCGGAAGGACTTCGTTGGCTGGCACGGACGGCTCCTCGGCTGGAGTCGCCATTGTCTCCGCGCCTGCCGCCGGGGTGCTGGCCCGGATCAGCCGTCGATCCGGAGCCCGGTCGGGCTGTCGTGGCCGGCTTCGCGCCCTTCGGCGTCGGCCGGATCGGCCGGAATCGTGACCGTGAACGTCGTGCCGCGGCCGGGCCGGCTGGTCACCTCGACCTCGCCTCCGAGGCGGTCGACGAGGGTGCGCACGATCGCCAGGCCGATTCCCGACCCTTCGCCGCGCCGCGCCGACGCTGCGAGGGTGCGGTCGGGCGACAGCAGGGTCGGCAGCATCGCCTCGGGGATGCCGGGGCCGGTGTCCGAGACGGTGAAGTCGAGGACGCGATCGCCCGTGCGATAGCGGCCGAGCGCAATCCGCACCTGGCCGGTCTCGGTGTAGCGGATCGAGTTGACGAGCAGGTTGGTGAGGATCTGGTCGATGCGCGCCGCGTCGCCGACGACGAACATCGCTTCGGGCGGAACATCGACGACCAGGTCGAGCTTCTTCGCGCGCGCGAGATCGAGCGCCGACGAGGCGACGCCTTCGACGAGCGCGCTCGCGTCGAACGGCTCGGGCCTGAGCTCCAGGTGGCCGGCTTCGCTCTTGGCCAGCGTCAGCAGGTCGCGCAGGTGGGTGTTGAGGAGCAGCGACGAGCGACGGATGCGCTGCAGCAGATCGTCGTCGGGGCTCGCCCGCGGCCCCTGGCGCAGCGCGAGGACGTCGAGCGCCGAGACGATCCCCTGCAGCGGCGAGCGCAGCTCGTGGCTGACGCGGGCGAGAAAGGCGCTGCGCGCCGCCACCGCGTCGTTGACCGCCGCCAGCCGCGCGCGCTCCTCCTCGATCGCGCGCAGCGCGTGGATGCGGCGGATCAGCGAGGCGAAGAACAGCGGAACGAGCGCGAGGGTGACGAAGAAGGTCAGGACGAGCTCGATCCGGTCGAGCCACGACGGGTCGACGAAGAAGAGCAGCGACGCGACGAGCGCTGCCGACCACGACAGATACATGGTGCGCAGGCCGAAGCGGATGCCGTCGCGCAGGACGACGACGAAGAGGAGCGGATCGGCGAACGCGAAGCTGCGCGGGTCGAGCGCGAGGACCGCGGTCAGGAAGAGCACGTCGCCGACGAGGAAGAAGTAGAGCAACGTTGCGCTGCCCGGCCGCTGCCGGCGCAGCAGCAGCAGATAGGCGACGGCGAGCACCAGGTAGACGGCGTCGACCGCGAGCAGCAGCTCGCGCGCCGCGTCGATCCGGCCGACGAAGCGGTCGTAGCTCCAGACGGCGGCGACGCAGAGACATCCGGCGATCCGCGGCCAGGCGCCGGCGCGCTCGTGGTCGCGGCGCGCCGGCGCGGTGTGGGCGTCGAACAGGCGCGCGGGATTGGAAAGAACGGACGTCACGCGAGTCGAGGGAAGCAGAGGCGCGAGTCTGCACGACGCGCGCCGTCGCTCCAAGCGATCGCCGTTCGTCGCGGCGAAAGCGCCGACAATCGCGCGTCCGAATACCGCCGCCGATCGCCATGGCCGTCCACCTCGCACCTCCCGACCCGAAAGCGCTCTTTGCCGTCGCCGGCGTCACGCTCGGCACCGCGATGGCCGGTGTGCGCAAGGCGAATCGGCGCGACGTCCTCGTCGTCCGGATCGACGCCGGCGCCGCGGTCGCCGGCGTCTTCACGTCGAACCGCTTCTGCGCCGCACCGGTGCAGCTCTGCCGCGAGCATCTCGCCGCCGGCGACGACGTCCGCGCGCTCCTCGTCAACACCGGCAACGCCAACGCCGGCACCGGTGCCGACGGCCTCGAACGTGCACGCTCGACATGCGCAGCGCTGGCGCGGCTCATCGGCTGCGCGCCCAGGCAGGTGCTGCCGTTCTCGACCGGCGTCATCATGGAGACGCTGCCGCACGAGCGGATCGAGGCGGCGCTGCCTGCGGCGCTCGCGGCGGCGCGCGCCGACGCGTGGGCCGAGGCGGCCGAAGCGATCATGACGACCGACACCGTGCCGAAGGCGGCGTCGACGCGGATCGAGCTCGGCGGCAAGGCGGTCGCGGTCACCGGCATCAGCAAGGGCGCGGGGATGATCCGCCCCGACATGGCGACGATGCTCGGCTTCCTCGCCACCGATGCGAAGGTCGCACCGGCCGTCCTCGAGCGGCTCGTGCGCGAAGCCGCCGACGCGTCGTTCAACTGCATCACGATCGACGGCGACACGTCGACCAACGATTCGTTCGTCGTCGTCGCGACCGGCTGCGCCGGCAACGCCGAGGTGACGAGCCTCGACTCTCCCGACGGTCGCGCGCTGCGCGACGCCGTCGTCGCGGTCGCGCAGCGGCTGGCGCAAGCGATCGTCCGCGACGGCGAGGGTGCGACCAAGTTCATCACCGTGACCGTCGACGGCGGCAGGGAGGTCGCCGAGTGCCGCAAGGCCGCGTATGCGATCGGCCACTCGCCGCTCGTCAAGACGGCGTTCTTCGCGAGCGACCCGAACCTCGGCCGCATCCTTGCTGCCGTTGGCTACGCCGGCATCGGCGACCTCGACCAGACCAGGATCGATTTGTTCCTCGACGACGTCCACGTCGTCGAGGGCGGCGGCCGGCGCCCGAGCTACCGCGAGGAAGACGGCCAGCGGGTGATGAAGAAAAGCGAAATCACGGTGCGCGTCGACCTCCACCGCGGCGACGCGTCGGCGACCATCTGGACGTGCGACTTCAGCACCGACTACGTCCGCATCAACGCCGACTACCGCTCCTGACATCCGCA
>Ga0157372_10009476_pt1 | contig 10355 bp, 10 predicted proteins | sample C55metaG_FD_115307 | JGI IMG/M metagenome (GOLD analysis project Ga0157372, IMG submission 115307) | Corn rhizosphere microbial communities from Kellogg Biological Station, Michigan, USA - C5-5 metaG | ecosystem: Host-associated > Plants > Roots > Rhizosphere > Soil | place: USA: Michigan...
CAACTCGACGATGACCGTCGGGGGCAGCGCTGACGACGACGACCGAATGAAACGGAGCCGGTGGTTCTTCACAATTTCCTGATTGCCTGAAGCGCGGAGCAGAATCGCCTGGTGCATCGTCGGCACGCCGGTGTACCAGGTGGGCTTTACCTCGTCGAGCCAGCCGAAGAACTTGAGCGCGTTGAACCCGGGCGAGCAGCAGACTTCGCCGCCGGCAGATAGCGGCGCTGAGAGTGCCGCTATCAGGCCATGAATATGAAACAGCGGCATGATCACCAGGCCGCGGTCGCTCGACGTCAATGCGAGCGTTTTCCGAATGTTCGACGCCGAAGCCGCGATGTTTTTGTGCGCGAGGGGCACGATCTTCGGACGCGACGTCGTCCCTGAGGTGTGCAGCACGAGGGCGATGTCGTCCGGCGACGGCGCGCGCACGGGCTGCGGCGTTCCACCACTACCTTCGTAACGAAGGGTGAAGGTGCCGGCGCCTTGCTCGGGGTGCGCCAGCAACCGCGCGATCGGGATGCCCAACTTTTCGGCCACGCCCACGGCGGGCGAGTCCCTCCCTTCGGCGACGACGAGAAGCTTAGCGCGCAGGTCGGTGAGGTAGAACTCGAACTCCTCGCCGCGGTACGTCGGATTGAGCGGCGCGGCCGTTGCGGCCGACCCAATCGACAAGAACGCCGCCGCCATCTCCGGGCCGTTGTCGAGCACGATGCCGACGCGGTCGTTCGGCCCGATGCCCTGCGTCGCCAGCGACGCCGTGATGTTCGCGACAAGCGTGCGAAGACCGCGATAGGTGAGCGGCTTTCCGCCCGGTGAGCTGAGCGCTGGCGCGTCGTCGGCGCCGGCTTCGAGATATCCAGGAATCGTCCCTGCACTCATGCCATTTGTACCGATGTAGGTTGGTTCGAGAAATTTGGTGAGGGCGGCAGCGAGAGCCTGCCGTGGGTCTCAGCGAGCTGCTTGGCCAGAAGGCTCACGAGTGCGTAGACCGCGTCGATGTGCGGCGTTGGCGTCTCGGTGAGCCGGCCAAGCTCCACGACGGCGCCGATCAGCGCCTCGAGCTCGAGGGGCCGACCGGCTTCCACGTCTTGCAGCATCGACGTTTTGTGCTCGCCCACTTTCTCAGCGCCGGCGATTCGCTTGTCGATGCCGACGCGAAAGGTGACGCCGAGCTTGGTCGCGACTGTCTGGGCTTCCTGCATCATCTCGACACACAGTTGGCGCGTGAGTGGGTATCGGAGCAAGCCCGCCAACGTGGAATGGGTGAGAGCGCTGATCGGGTTGAAGCTGACATTGCCCCAAAGCTTGAGCCAGATCTCGCTGCGAATGTCACCGATCACCGGCGACTTGAAACCGGCGCGTGTGAAGGCCGTCGAGATCGTCTGTGCCCGCGCCGATGTCGATCCATCGGGTTCACCGAGGGTGAATCGCCTGCCTTCATGCACGCGAACGACGCCCGGCGCTTCGAGCGTCGCCGCGGGGTAGACGACCGATCCGATCACGCGGTTGGGATCGATCAGCCGCGAGATGGATCCGTCGGGATCGGCGGAGCGGACCGGCGTGCCCTCGAGCGGGCCGCCGTGTTTGTGGAAGTACCAGAAAGGAATCCCGTTCTGCATCGTGACGATCGCGGTGTCCGCGTGACAGAGCGCCGCGACATCGGCGGCAATCGCGCCGACCTGATGGGCCTTCACGGCGAGGATCACGTAGTCCTGCGGACCCGCATCGGCGGTTTTCTCGTACGCCCTCGTGCGCGCCACGACCTCGGTGCCGTCCTCACCGATCACGCGTATGCCATTCTGTCGAATGGCGGCAAGGTTGGCGCCGCGCGCGATGAAGGTCACCTCTTCGCCGGCCGCGGCCAGCCAGCCGCCGACGTAGCCGCCGATCGCGCCCGCCCCGATGACTGCGATTTTCACGCGAACGTACGTTGGGTGCGCGCGCGGAGCGGCTTCAGGACGAAAATCGCCAGGAGCGCCGCAGCGAAGTTCATCAGCGCCGTCGCCGCGAACACGCCGGACCATCCCCAGCTCGACGCCGCCACCAGGCTCGCCAATGGAACCAGCATCGACGCGACGCCTTTCGCGACGTAGAGAAGCCCCGCGTTCGCCGATGCGAACTTCCGTCCGTACGCGTCGCCGCAGATCGCGGGGAACAGGCTGTAGATCTCTCCGTAGGCGAAGAACAGCAGCGCGGTCAAGACGACGAATGCCATCGGGCCCGATCCGTATCTGCTGAGCAGAATGATCGCGATACCTTCGACGGTGAACGCGATTCCCATCGTTTGCTCGCGTCCGACGAGATCCGAGATCCAGCCGAAAAACGGCCGACTGACCCCATTGAAGATTCTGTTCATCGACAACGCGAAGGGCAGGGCGAGCACCGTCGCGCCGAACACCGAGACCTTCTGGCCGGCGATGCCCATGTCCTTCGCCATCGGATTGAGCTGGGCGGTCGCGATCAGGCCGCCGACCGCGGTGAGCACGAACATCACGAACATCACCCAGAAGGCGCCCGTGCGCAGCATCTCCAGCGGCGTAAACTCCCGCTGCGGCCGCACGACCGGTGTTCCGATCGCCGGCGTCATTCGCGTTTTGTAATCCGCGTCGGGGGCGCGAAGGAGCCAGCTGACGAGAAACACGACCGCGCCCTGCGCGATGCCGAACTTGAAGAACGCCGCCTCGTATCCCTGCGACTTGATCATGTTGGCGATCGGGAACACCGTCAGCGCGGACCCGGCGCCGAAGCCCATCGCCGTGATGCCGGCCGCGAGTCCGCGGCGATCCGGGAACCACTTGAGCGCATTGCCGACGCAGGCGCCGTAGACCGCCCCCGCGCCGATGCCCCCGACGACCGCGCCCAGATACAGCATCCCGAGCGAATCGGCGTTGGCATTGATGACCCACGCCAGGGCCACTAGCACCCCGGCAACCACGCCGACGAACCGCGGACCGAACCGGTCGACGAGATAGCCCTCGATCGGAACCAGCCAGGTCTCGACGAGCACGAACACGGAAAACGCCACCTGGATGGCGGTAACGCTCCACCCGTGGGCGTCATGAATCGGATTGACGAAGAGCGTCCACCCATACTGCAGGTTGGCGATCATCGACATGCAGATCACGCCAAGCGTCAGCTGCCACCAACGTCCGACACGAACGGCGACGAGATCGTCGGCGGTGAGCTTCGCGGTCTGTCCAGCACCCCGCGTTACGGCGTCCGTCACGGCTCCGGGGCTCCGAGGTTCAAGGTTCCCCAAACGATACCGCGACGCACCCGCTATTGCGAGGGCGGAGCCCTAATGAACGGCCTTTATGTACCCCCAGTTGTCCTGCTGCTTCATCACGAGCTCGTGGATACCATCCGGGACGACTTCCACACCGGGAAGCAGCATGCTCTTCTCGATGCCGTTGTTCTTCATCGCGATCGCGCACACGCGGAACGCAACGTTGGGATTCTTGAGCGCCGCCTGCACCTGTGGCAGCACCGTGGACTTGTCCGGCATGACCAGCTCGAATCCTTTGGCGTACATCACGACCTCGATCTTGGCGTCCGGGCTCGACGTCGTGACTTCATTGATCCAGCGAACCATCGCTTTTTGATCGAGGCTATCGCGGCTCGTCAGATCGAACACGACGCGATACGGCTGTGGCGGCCGTTTGATGAAGGCGAGGCTCGAGAGGGCGAGTGCCGCGACTATCAACGCACGCTTCATGGCTTCTCCTGGTTGGGGACGAAACGACTCGAGCCGCGGCATAGTTCCACGGTCCGGCTAGCTGAGGTCCCGCCCCCGGGTTTCGTCGCACATGCCGAGACTGACCAGCCCGGGCGCGGTCACGCCATCGCGTAAATCGACACCGGCAGCGTGGATCCGTACGCGTTGAGCAATGCCACTCCGATCAGCGGCGCCACCGCCCCGGAGACGACTGTCGCGAACTGGTAGCCGACCGAAAAGCCGGTGTACCTGGCGCTCGTCGGGAAGAGTTCAACAAAGAGCGCCGACATCCCTCCGACGATCAAGCCGTGGCAAACCCCGCCGACACCGGCCGCGATGATAACGGTCGCAATACTGCCGTTCGCGGTCCCTGGGAAAAGCACAAACGCCCAGATCGCCGCTCCGAGCAGCCCGGCGGCCGTAACAACACGACGTCCGACGCGATCCGACCAGGCACCGGACAGGAAGATCGTCACGATCTCCGCCACCGAAGCGACGGCAATCGCCTCGAGCGCTAGCGTACGGGCGAGATGCAGGACGCGCGTTACATAAACGACGTAGAAGGTCGTGAACACGTAGAAGACGGCGTTCTCTCCCGCCTTGACGAGGAACACCGTCAGAACCGACTGCCAATGCTCGGCGACTGTGACGCCAATCGGCCGCGCCTCGCTTGTCTGCCGCCGCGCGATATAGGCTTGATAGACGGGCGATTCGGCGACGCGCGATCGCATCCACGCACCGATCCCGATCAGCACCGCCGACGCGATGAAGGCGAGGCGCCATCCCCAGGCCGCGAACGCAGCCTCACCAAGCGCGAAGCCGAGCATGGCGAGCACTCCGGACGAGACGAGATTGCCGGCGGCGCCGCCGATCATTGGCCAGGCCGCCCAAAAACCTCGCCGCTCCGCCGGGAGGCTCTCGGTAACCAGCAGGAGCGCGCCGCCGACTTCGCCGCCGACGGCGAGTCCCTGCAACAGCCGGAGCACGACAAGCAGCACCGGCGCGGCGACGCCTATCGTCTCGTACCCCGGGATCAAGCCGACGCTCACGGTGGCGAGTCCCATCAACATGAGACTCCAGACCAGCGCGCGCTTTCGTCCATACCGATCGCCGAGGACACCGAACAGCAGCCCGCCCAGCGGCCGCGTGACGAAGCCGACGGCGTAGGTCATGAGCGAGTAGAGAACGGCGTTGCGTGGGTCGGCCCGAGGGAAGAATACCCGATCGAAAACGAGGGCCGCCGCTGACGCAAAAACGAAGAAGTCGTACCACTCGACGATTGTGCCGACCGAGCTGCCGACGAGCAGCCGCCGGACGTCGCGGGTCACGCCGTTTGGCGCGCGACAGCTCCAAACACGAAACTCACGACCCAACAGAGCGACAGCACGAACGCCATGCCGAGAATTCCCGGCCACGCGCGAGCGCCGAGTGTGTATCCCGCCGCCGACCCTGCGACGATGCCAAGAAGGAGCGCGAGCAGGGCGCGTCCAAGTGCCATGCTGGATCGATTCGTGGCCGACCGACGCAGCATCACCACAGCGGCCACGACGATCCCGCAGGCAATCGCCATCCAGAGGACCCGTAAGTCGCGCGCGATGGCCGCGCGGATCGCGCCGAAGGCGAGCGGCGCGAGAGCGAAGAGAATGGAGAGGAGGCGAGTCACAGGTCGGAATATGCGCTGTTCGGGAAAGCCCGACTACGGGGTCGGTATCACAATCCCGATCGCCTTCGCCTCGCTGGTCAGGACCTCCTCGCGAATGATGATCGGCTGTCCCTCCCTCCACACGGCGACGCGAACGGCGTCTCCCTTTTTCATTCGGAGGCATCCCAGCAGCGTTCCGTCCGGTGACGCATGGCGCGCGTGGGCGAACTCCTCGGTGTAATCCCGGCTCGGCGCCCGCGTCCGGCGGACCTCCCACGCGGCATCGGTGACCGGAAGTCCCTCCGGGGTCCGAACGCGCACGACGAGCAATGCTTCGTCGCTCCCCGCGCCGCCGCCGCAGAATTCTCGGAAGTTCTGGATCGCGTCGCGGACCGTGATGCGCTGCTCCACGAGGCTATCGCGCGCGACCACGAACTTCGTTGGCGCCGATGGAGCCAATCCGATCCGACCGAGCAACGTGTCCGTGACAAAGGCGCGATACGGTCCCGGCAGCAACGATCCGATCTGGGCGACGCCTCGCTCGTTCGGCCGAGCGGAGTAATTCGTTCCTCGGAGACGAAGCTCGAAGCCGGTCGCCGGACCGCCGGCGCTGTCTACCCCACGGACGACCAGCCGCCCGAGGGGAGCCCGCCACGAAAGCCCGTCGGGCCAAGCCGCTTCGACCACCTGTCCCCCGTATTCGATGGCTTGGATCGGCCCTTCCTCGCGTGGAATGACGCCGAACTCATCGTGCGCGCGCCTCTCGTTAGCGCCGGCGCTGCGGATGTGCCAGCGATCGATGATGAGCAGACCATTCGACATTTGGCGAAACCAGATTTCGCCCCCGGAGCGGGCGCGCGTCGCGGCGTCCGACACACCGACGTAGCGGAATTCGACCTCAACGAGCGCGCGGGCCGACGTATCGACCCAGACGATGCCGTCGACGTCGATCCGACCACGCTGACGCCGCGCCGTCTCGAAGGCCACGCCGATCTGCTTGGACCGCGACGGCCCGCCGTCGCGCGAATGGAAGCAGTGTGCGGCGATGAATGCATCGTCGAGCAGGACGTCCGCGTACGGCGCGAGATACTGTCGCATTCCACTGCTGTCCCGCGCGAAGCCGCCGCGCGCAAAATCCTCGGACGACAGCACGGCGAGAAAGGGGCGGCTCGTGACCGCCGTCGAGTCGATTTGCACGAGCTGCTCGACGATCGCGTCGTCGAGCGATCGAAGCCGCTTGTAGATGATTCGAACCGAGCGTGGCGGGTTGGCTTCGCGCGCCACGACGGCGTTGAGCAACGCCGCACGCGCCTGATCCCAGAGGGCGAAGGTCGCGCTGGCGTCGTCGCGCTTCGGGCAACTCGCGTTTGCCCGTACTTCGACCGGCGCGAGCATCTGGGTCAACGCGTGCATCGCGACATCGATCGTTTTGAGGTCCGCTTCGCCAGGCGGGATCTCGCGCTCTTCGGGGCGATAGCCGATGCGCACGAATCGCAGCTTCACGGCGCGCGCCACCGATACGCGGTATTCGCCGACCGCGCTGGCGATCGAGCGAGCGCGGACTCCGGCCGCCGAATCGAGGGCCAGCACGACGACGCCGGCGACCGGCACCCCGGTGTCGTTGTCGCGCACCGTACCTCGAGCCGTCTGCGCCATCGCACCCGACGCCGCGACACACGTCGCCGCGACGAGCGACAGCAGTAGTCGCAGGCAGGTCATGGAACGCGGTACAGTCCCTGCAATTTCCCTCCCAGTCGCACTCCTCGAGGACTCCATGAGCAAATTGCTTCGCGGGCTGGCCGCCGGCTACGGCGCGAAGAAGTTAGGGGGCGGGTGCTTCAGCACCATCCTCATTTTTCTTATTCTGTGGTATATCCTTGGACACTTCCGGATATTCCAATAGCTCGCGTAACCCAACACCCCGCCCATGCGACCCTCGATCTTCCTTTCCGTCGGCGCGATCCTGGCCGCGACGACGACCTCGGCGCAAGCACCCTGTACCAAGGCGGTTGCAGCCTGTGAGCGATGGATCGCGCTCGGCGCGGGGCCGGCGCGGTCGATGGTATACGCCAGCTATGCCCTCGACGCGGCCAACCCGCGCATCACGCGGGCGCTGGTGATGATTCACGGGGCAGGGCGAAACGCCGACCACTACTTCGAGACGTCCACCGCCGCCGGCTTCCTGGCCGGCGCGCTCGACAACACGATCATCATCGCTCCGAGGTATTCCGCGGGCAACGACGTGGTCGCGCCCAACGAGATCAAATGGCCCGAGGGCGCGAACTCATGGCGTTCTGGCGGCTATTCGCCAACCGCCACAACGGTCTCATCGTTCGATCTGGTCGACGAGATCGTACGCCAGCTCGCCAACAAGCGAACCTTTCCGAATCTCACGAAGATCGTCATCGCGGGACATTCGGCGGGCGGTCAATTCGCCACGCGATACGAGATGGCGAACAAGGTGCATTCGACGCCGGGAGTTGCCATGAGCTATGTCGTGGCGAATCCGTCGAGCTATGCGTGGCCCGCTTCGGTCCGCCCTATGCCCATGGGAGACGCCGATCCTGCGACGGCCGATAAGGAAGCGCTCGGCCCAAATGGCGAGAAAGTGAATAAGAACTTCACCTTTGGTCCGTTCGATTCGACCAAGGCGCCGAACTACAACAAGTGGCCCGCTGGGTTGATCGGCCGGACAGGGTACACGGCGGGGATGAGCGACGATCAACTGCGGAAGCAACTCGTCGAGCGACCCACTACCTACCTGCTCGGCCAGGTAGACGTCCTACCGCTCGGCGGATTCGATTCCTCGCCGAACGCGATGGCGCAGGGCCCGACGCGGCGCGCGCGGGGCGAAGCGTTTTTCAAGTACGTGAGCGAAACGCTCGGGGCGAAGCACAACGCGATCATCGTTTCCGAGTGCGGACACAATGATCGGTGCATCTTCACGACGAACACCGTCTTCTCGACGATCTTCCCGTAAAGGGTCCCTTCCTTCCGCGTCGATGACGGTCTCCTACGAAAACAGCAAAATTATCTTCGACGGCATCAAGGCCGCCGGGATCAAGTCGCTGTCTGCACTCCCCGAGACTTGGCTTGGTCTTCTGCTTCAGCGCGCCGAAGACGATCCCGGCATCGAGCTATTTCAGGTCGCCAAGGAGGAAGAAGCCGTCGGGATCGCCGCGGGAGCGTATTTCGCCGGCACGCCCCACGTCTTGCTCATGCAGAACCACGGCTTCTTCGGTGCGATCAACGGAATCGTCTCGCTGGCACAGCTCTATCACCTTCCGCTCTGCATGCTGATCGCGTATCGCGGTCATTGGGGCGAACCGTACCCGTGGCACACGCGCGGCGGAATCGTCACCGAAGAAGTTCTTCGCGCCCTCGGAATTCCGTTCGAGCACGCGCGGCGTCCGGAGCACGTCGCCAAACAGATTCGAGAGGCGTGGGTTTTCTCGCAAAGCTCCCTCTCCCCGGTCGCGCTCTTGCTGACGCGCGACCTGATGGAGGTGTGATGGAGCGCGCCGGCTGCATCGAGATGATGTATCCCGAGCTCGAGGACAAGATCGTCGTGACGATCATGGGCGCCTCGGCGCAGGAGCTCTACAACCTTGGGCATCGCGAGAGCTTCTTTTATCTCCAACATGCGATGGGGTTGGCCTCTTCGATCGGACTCGGCCTCGCCAGGCATCTCCCGAACGAGCGCATCGTCGTGCTCGACGGCGATGGCTCGGTGCTCATGAATCTCGGGACGTTCGTCACGCTCGCGCGCTATCGGCCGAAGAACATGATTCACGTCGTGTTCGACAATGGCAGCCTCCTCTCGACGGGCGGCTTCGATTCGCAAACCGCGTCGGGGATGACCGATATCGCGGCGATCGCTCGTGGGGCGGGCATCGAGCGCGTTGCGGCGGTGGCGACGACGACGGAGTTCGGCGAAGCGTTCGTCGAAGCGCTCGAGACGAACGATCTCAGCGTGATCGTCGCGAAGGTCGCGGCAATTGGGCCGGAACATTACGGCATGGACCTTCATCTGCCGGAGAACGCCTTCCGCTTCAAGCGTTGGATCGCCGAGCGGAAGAGAGCAGCCCAACCCGTACCGGCGTGAGCGATCCGACGCCCGGTTACGACATCGAGGCTTGGCGCGGACGCATTCCGCTGCTCGCGTCGTGCATCCCGATGAACAACTGCTCGCAGGCGCCGCAAACAGACGCCACGCGGGCCGCGGCAGGCCGGTATCTCGAATCGTGGAACACGCGCGGGATGGACTGGGACGCCTGGATGGAGGAAGTCGCGCACGCGAAAGCGGAGTTCGCGACGCTGATCGGCGCTACTCCCGCGGACATCGCGGTGTTCAGCTCTGTCTCCGAAGCGACGAGCGCCGTGGCCAGCGCGCTCGATTTCGCTGGAACGCGCCGAACGCTGGTGGTGAGCGAGGCGGAGTTTCCGACGGTTGCTCACGTCTGGTTGGCCCAAGAACGCCGCGGCGCTCGCGTGTCGTGGGCGCCCGTGCGCGGTGGGATGGTCGATCCCTCCACGTACGACGCGCTGATCGATGAACGTACGGCGGTCGTGTCGTCCTGTCACGGCTATTTCATGAACGGCTTCGTGCAGGACGTGAAACAGATCGCGGCTCGCGCGCACGATGCCGGCGCATTGTCGTTCGTCGACGCGTATCAAACCCTAGGCACGATGCCGATCGATGTGCGTGCGCTCGGCGTTGATTTCCTCGCGTCGGGAAATCTGAAATTCCTCATGGGCATTCCGGGAATCGCATTTCTTTACGTTCGGCCGGAGATCGTCGCCAGCCTCGAGCCGACCGTCACCGGTTGGTTCGGTCGCGCGAATCCGTTCGAATTCGACAACAAGGCGCTGGACTGGTCGGCGACGGCGAGCCGCTTCGATACCGGCACTCCTCCCGTGATCAATGCCTACGTCGCCCGAGCCGGGATGGGGACGATCAACGCGGTTGGGCCATCGAAGATCCGGGCTTGGCTC
>Ga0157372_10009479_pt1 | contig 10353 bp, 6 predicted proteins | sample C55metaG_FD_115307 | JGI IMG/M metagenome (GOLD analysis project Ga0157372, IMG submission 115307) | Corn rhizosphere microbial communities from Kellogg Biological Station, Michigan, USA - C5-5 metaG | ecosystem: Host-associated > Plants > Roots > Rhizosphere > Soil | place: USA: Michigan...
CAAAAGGAAAGGCATTGAGATGAGAATTCTAGTTGCAATAGTACTGTTATCCACAACCATATTGGCGCAGCAGAAAACGGCGCCGGCGCCTGGGCCAGCGCGGCCTTTGAATCTTCCAAAGATCACTGAAAAGAGACTCTCGAACGGACTGACGGTTGTGCTTGCTCCGCTCCCCAACGTTCCCAAGATGACTTCGATCCTGACCTTTAAATCTGCCACGACGGCCAGCGACCGGTCGGCGCATCCGGGCATCGCACAAATTGCCGCATCAGTGGCTAACGAAGGCACCGACACGCGCACGAGTAAACAGATCAAGGAAGAACTGCGCTCGATTGGCGGCACGCTGTCGCTCGGCAGCGACGCCGATTCAACCTCGATGAATGCTTCTGCGCTCTCGGAGTTTTCCACGACCCTATTTGATCTGATGAGCGACGTGGCCCAGCATCCGTCGTTTCCGGAAACAGAAGTGAAGCTGGCCCAGGAAAACACGATCCAGCAGATTCGCGCGGGCCGCGCCGATCCGGGTTTTCTCGCCAACGAGCGTTTTCAGAAAGCCGTCTTCGGAAATCATCCTTACGGTTTCGTAGTGCCGGATGAGAAGTCGATCAGCGCATTGACGCAGGCTGATCTGAAGGCGTTCGTGTCGAAGTATTACATTCCAAACGCTGCTCATTTGATCGTCGTCGGCGACATCGACGTCGACAAAACATTCGCCGAAGTGGAAAAAGCGTTTGGCAGTTGGAAGAGTGGAACAGTCCCACCGGATGAGAATCCACCAGTGCCGCAGCGAGAGAAACGTCAGATCTACTTCGTGAACCGGCCGGGTTCAATTCAGTCGGCAATCTATGTCGGCAATGCGAGCATTCCACGCAAAGACAAAGACTATTTCGCGATTCGCACGGCCGACACGATCTACGGCGGCTCGTTCTATTCGCGCCTCACGCGCAATATTCGCGAGACCAAGGGCTACACGTACTCGCCGTTCAGCAGCTCCAACACGCGCGCCAAGACGGGGTCATTTATGGCAGGCGCGTTTGTCCGTAATGAAGTTACTGGTCCCACGCTGCTCGAGATGTTTTACGAGCTCGATCGCATGCGTGTGTTGCCGGTTACTGATGAGGAACTAAGCGCGGCGAAGGAATACAGCACCGGCAATTTCTCCGTCGAACTCGCCAGTCAATTTGGTTTGGCGTCACGGATCAACTCGGTCTACACATTCGACCTCGACAAGAGCTTTATCAACGACTTTCGCCCGAAGATCGAAGCCCTCACCACGTCGGACATTCAAAAGGCGGCGGCCAAATACTTCGACACCTATCGGGCTGCGATCGTGATCGTCGGCGACTGGGACAAAGTAAAGGATCAGGTCACGCCTTTCGGCGAGGTCACGATGTACGACGCCGAGGGGAACGTCGTAACCAGGTAAGAACCCGGTCTACAGATTACGCGCGCGGGCGACAGACAAATCCGCAAAATCTGTGTAATCTGTGGCCCGATGTTCGACGACGAAACCCGCAAGTTCTCGACACCTCCACGGTCATTCGAGTCGATCGACGACGCCCGTTTTGTTCCTGGCACAGTCCTCGCGGACCGTTATCGAATTATCGGTCTGCTCGGAAAAGGTGGAATGGGCGAGGTCTACCGCGCCGACGATCTCAAACTCAGCCAGCCAGTCGCGCTCAAATTCCTGCCGGATCGCTTTCTCAGCGACGGTGCAGCGCTCGCGCGGTTTCATCGCGAGGTGCGCGTCGCGCGTCAGGTTTCGCATCGCAACGTATGTCGCGTTTACGATATCGGCGAGATCGATGGAAAACACTTTCTGTCGATGGAGTTTATTAAAGGCGAGGAGCTCAGTTCCCTTCTACGTCGCATCGGCCGCCTTCCGTCTGACAAAGCAGTCCAAATCGCTCGACAGATCTGCGCCGGATTAGCAGCCGCGCACGAGAACGGAATTCTGCATCGCGATCTGAAGCCGGCGAATGTGATGATCGACAGCGACGGCAATGCGCGCATCACTGATTTCGGTCTGGCCGGACTCGCTCACGAGTTTAGTGAAGACGAGATCAGCGCCGGCACGCCTGCATATATGGCACCGGAACAACTCGATGGAGAAACGGTGACCGTGCGCAGCGATATCTACTCGCTGGGCCTTGTTCTGTATGAACTCTTCACTGGCAAACGTGCTTTCGACGCGCCCAGCTTAGGCGAGCTGATCAAACTTCGCCGCAGCGATACGACACCGACAACGCCAACGGCTTACGTAAAAGATCTCGACCCGGTGATCGAAAGCGTCATCGATCGCTGCATTCAAAAAGATCCTGCGCGACGTCCATCGTCGGCGTTGCAAGTGGCCGCTGCACTGCCGGGTGGCGATCCCATCGCAGCGGCGCTCGCCGCCGGAGAGACGCCGTCACCGGAGATGGTTGCGGCGGCGCCGAAGGCCGGCGCGCTTCAGCCGGTCCATGCAGTCAGCGCCCTTGGAGGAGTAATCGCACTGTTATTGTTTGTCCTCCTCTCCTCGAGCTATACGCGTGGTGAACGCAACATATCGCTGGAAAAGCCGCCGGAAGTCCTGTCCGAACGGGCGCGAGAGATCATTACAAGTCTTGGTCATCAGAACGTTACCGTCGATCAGGCACATGGCTTTGTTTTGGACCAAAGCTTCGCACGCTATCTCGTAAGCCAAAAATTTCAGGACTGGGAATTGATGCGGACGGGCCAGCCCCTCACGTTGTACTACTGGTACAGGCAGGCTCCGCGGTATTTGATCGCGGACGGCTCTCTCGTAATTCTTCCCTGGAATCCTCCGCCATACCTCGCCGGCATGACCAACGTTTCTCTCGATCCTCGTGGACGCCTGGTGAGGTTTCAACGTGTGCCACCGCAGCTTGCCGAAGCTGGTCAACCAGCGACAAATACCGACTGGTCCAAACTGTTCGCGGCCGCTGGCTTGGACCAGACGAAGTTCAAACCGGCAGAGCCGAAGTGGGTGCCGCTCTTATACGCCGACGAGCGCGCCGCATGGGAAGGTCCACACGTGGACCATCAACAGATCCCAATCCGCGTCGAGGCCGCGGCATTCAAGAACCGTCCGGTTGAGTTTGCAATTATTTTTCCGTGGGACCGGCCGCTGCGACAAGAAGAGGAATCGCTGAGCCGTGGCGAACGTGTCGCAATCATCCTGCTTTTTGTCGTTTTCCTCGCAGTTGCGATCGGTGCTGCATTGATGGGCCGTCGCAATCTGCAAGTCGGTCGTGGTGATAAACGGAGTGCGTTCAGACTTTCGATGTCTGTGTTTCTGGTCTCGGCGGCTGGTGGCCTCATCGGTGCTCACCACGTGCCAAATATCGGCGAAGAACTGGGCCTGATAACACTGATGGTTGCCTACTCACTCGCACCGGCGGCTTTGATCTGGCTGCTTTATCTCGCACTCGAACCGCATGTTCGCCGGCGGTGGCCCCGACTGATTATTTCCTGGACCAGGTTGATGGCGGGCAGCTTTCGCGATCCGATGGTTGGACGTGATCTTTTAATGGGTGGATTGTTGGGTTTGATACATGGCGCGTGCATCCCGTTTGGTCTGCTCATACCACGCTGGTTTGGTTACAACTCACCACCAATCATCACCGCGAACGTGTTAACTCTGGGCAGTATGCGAACGATGTTGGCGGTGTTTCTGAGTTCCCAACTGGTCGCGAGCGTGTTTGTTGGTTTCGCGTTTCTTTTCCTGCTTTTATTGCTTTATATCCTGCTGCGGAAAGAGTTGCTGGCAACGGTGGCGCTATTCGTTATCGCGCTGGCCGTCGAGATTTTAGCGTTCGCCTCTATTGGCCCGTATCTGTACTGGATTTCATCCATCCTGGTAGCGCTGTCGATTACGATCGTGGTGGCTCGGTTTGGCCTGCTCGCCACGATGACAGCCCAGCTATTTTTCTTCCTGAGCGTCACGTATCCGCTGACCACAGACTTCTCTGCGTGGTATGCGTCGTCGACTGTCTTTGCTTTGGTGGTGGCGCTGGGTATCAGCGTTTATGGCTTCTACACTTCACTCGGCGGGCGTCGGGTGTTTGCCGATAGGCTGCTTGGCGAACCGTTAAGAAATTAGCCAAGTCAGGTAGTCGCCGAACTGGTTGATCATCAGACCGCCCTCTCGCATCAAGTCACTAACAACCAGGATCAGGCGATCGCCAAGAAGGAATGGCAAGATGGCGACGGAGACTGATCCCATCATCAGCAGGTTGGACGCGATTTCGGAGAACTCATTCTTCTTCATAAGGTAAACCTCTCCAATTCAGTCTCGAGCAAGCGTTATGCCGCCACTCGGTTCAGTTTGCGATCGGGGTTGAAGTCGTTAAGAGTGAGCAGTTTACAAGATTTCACAGTGAAGGGTGGTCCAACTGCGACGCCCTCAAACTTCGGTCACTATGCACATCTCAAAGCAAATTGATTTTGAGTCCTTGCTCTCTGCGGCCCTCTGCGAACCTCTGCGATCTCTGCGTTAGAGATCGTTTCAACGCAGAGGCCGCAAAGATACGCAGAGGGCCGCAGAGAGAAAACTTTCATTCAATCTGACAACCCTCATAACCGAATTTGGACCAATCTGATTGATCTCCGGTCAACTCCACTGATCTCTTCACTATGACATTGTGGAATTTTGTCTGGAGAAACTTCATGGCACCACGATTGCACAGTGGCCCACCCGTGGTCACTCCACTTGGACCACCAAATTCTTTCTTGGACCATTAATGATGGGAATGCAAAAGAGAAAACTTAACTCAAACACACCGCGCACGGGCTTCTCAGCCATCGAACTAATCATCACGGTAGCTGTCCTGGCCGTTGTTACCGGATTCGGCATCGTGGGAATCAGCAACGCTCGCGCAAGCGTGCGTCTCTCGGGTGCTGCCCGCGAGTTTGCGACGTACATCGAGAAGGCTCGCATGTTCTCCATTCGCAGCCATGCCGACGATGCGACCGAAAGAGCCAGCATCACTATCAACGACGACAAAGCAAGCTACAACGTGACGGTGGACCTCGACGGCGACGGCGATCTGGATACGACGACCGTCACTCTTCCGGACGGCGTCACCTTCGACAGCGTCGAGACGATCGCGTTCGATTGGCGCGGCCGCACCTGGAACACCGTTAGCGGTGTAACGTCGTCAAACGCCCAGGTCTCATTCAGATTGCAGTATGACGGCGACATCGTTTCGATCGATATCACCGGCTCCGGCGACGTGACGGTTGACAGTGTCGTTTTCGACGACTCAGTACCGAATGTCAGCCTCAGGGTTGGGAATTTGGCTTCTTCGGGTACGACTCCAGTCACGACGACACCGATCACGACCACACCGGTCACCACGACGCCAACAATTCCGACTACAGATCCTACAACCGTGACTCCGACCGCTCCGACAACCACGAACCCAACGACGCCGACAACCACGAACCCAACGACGCCGACAACCACGAACCCAACGACACCGACAACCACGAACCCAACGACACCGACAACCACGAACCCAACGACGCCAACGACACCGGCGGTTCCTGCAGTGTGCACAATCACGGCAGACACGTCACTATTAAGATTGAGCCTGGATGGTACGAGCACAATCAAAGTTAGTCACGACGCATCAACGAGCCTTTCGATATCCGGATCTTCGAGCAAGCCATCCGACCTTCAGGTAACGGGCGGAGCTCAAACTGTCGCCCCCGGAGCAACAACTTCATTCACAGTCAAGTCGAAGAAAACGCTCGGTACTTATTCAATAACTTTCAGTTCGAGCTGCGGTTCGAAAACGGTATCAGTCCTCGTAGTTTCACTTAGCCTTCTATAACGTAAGGTCGAGTCCAACAGAAAACAGCCATGAAAACCACCAACTCCAAAAACAAAACCCCCTTGAAAAAGAACCAGCGCGGTTTCACGATAGTCGAAACCACTGTCGCATCGCTCGTGATGCTGGTCGGGGCCCTCGGTGTCTCTTCATTGTTCCTTTTCTCGACGCAGAACAACATCGGCGGTGGCGAGCGTGCCCTGGCGATGGCTGTGGCCCAACAACAGTTGGAACAGATCAGGAGCGTGACCTTTGAAGACGCGACGCTGACCGCCGGCACTACGACTGCGACCGTGACAACCGGCGGACGTCCCTACACGGTGCAAAGAGTTGTTGCCAATGAGACCCACGCGGACGGCACTCCGAAGCAGTTAAAGAAGATCACAATTAGAGTGACGCCGCAATCAGCTCCCAACTGGATCAGCACACCGGTGGAACTCGTCACGCTTCGCTCGACACTCGCTTCCGGCAGTTACCTCGTAAGTCAATAATCCGAACTCAATCCTTTGAGGCAAAGACCAATGCAGACTCGACGTTCAAAAAATGAAGCTGGTTTCTCGATGATCGAACTCATCATCGCGATGGCCATCACCATCACCATCATGGGGTTGGCGAGCAGCATACTCGCAGGCGCATTCAACGTTCGCTCACGCGAAGATCGCAAGTCAGACGCAATCGCGGACGTGCAACGTGCGATGAATATCATGACGCGCGAGATCAGCAACGCAGGGTTGAAGCTTCCGTCAGGGCTGCCGAACGTGTCGACGAACGGCGTAGTCAGCAACGACAGCGACAGCCAGTCGCTGCGATTCGTTTCGAATCTCAACGGCATGCCTGATCCGGCAAACGCCTACTTCGAAGATTCCGACGTCACGGATATGGACGAAGACATCAAATTCTTAATGTATGTGGACGCCGCGCTGGGCCAGCGCTATCTCGTACGTTACGAGAAGAACGGCACCAACAAGACGACGGTTCTTGCAAACCGTATTGATTCATTGGTCTTCCGCTACTACGACGAAAAAGTTACTTACGACACGACCGTCGATGCCGGCGGCAATTGCGACATCACAAATGTAAAAAACGCAGCAGGTGCAGCCGAGACCGAAGTCACTCCTGGCGCAGCCAAATTCATCGTCATCGCCGTTGGCGTTACTCTTCCGGCGATCGGCACTCAAGGCAACGAAGGTTATCAGCCCCCCTCTCAAGTACAACTGACGTCCGACGTGGTTTTGCGCAACTCTATTGTTTACTGAAGGAGCCTGATACCCCTAATGAAACTCGAATCGAAAACTAACCTGAGCCACAAAAAGGCACAAAAACCACATAACAGCCACCGCGCCCGTGAACGTGGCGCAGCGCTGATAACGACGTTGCTTGTCTCAGTGCTTCTTCTGGGCGCGGGTGGCGCATTGATCATGACCACCATGATGTCGGCGACGAACTCGTTGAACTCGACGCCCGAGATGCAGGCGTACTACATAGCCGAGTCGGGAATGCAGTCTGCGCTCAACGTGCTGCGTGGAAACGTCAAACCTTCAGTTACAGCAACTGACCGCATGAGTTTTCGTACCGCGATCATTCCGAGCATCTCGAATGGTCCAGGCAATGCGGGCAGCCTCCGTCTCGCGCAGTGGCTCCCGTACAACCAGCCTTCAGACCCGGCGAGCCTCGTACCCATCACGGTGGGAACAATCACGGGCGGTTACAGAGTTACTGTCGAGAACATGGATCCCAACAGTCACATCGTGCAATATCAGAGTTCAGGCGTGATCGACGGAAGCGCTGCCGGGACGACTTTTCAAAAGACGTTCGGCACCACCGGTGGAACAGATGAAGTAATAATTCGCTACGCCGGCCAGGTCTCGACAACGCTGACTCCGGATCCAAACGTTTTTCCGTTGACGCTCGACTCACTGCTCGGCAGTTTCGTGATTGACAGACCGATCACAAGCACAGCGGATGATGTCGTAATCCCGAAGACGGGTTTCGAGTTGACCATTTCACAAACGTTGCCGTGGGCAGCAACTGCTTACCTCGAAGGAACATTCGAGGGTGAAGTAGACACGACTTCGACGACCGTTAAAGTGACCTTCGACAAGGCTTCGGTTCGAGCTGACGGTACGAATTTCTCGTTAGACCTGGGCGGCACTAAGATTCTGAATCTCGGGTTTACCGGTGGACCGAGCAGCACTACGATTCCGGTAAAAGTAACGTCGCCCGATCCAAGACGGTTGCTGCTGAAATCGTACGGCTTTGGACCACAAGGATCTGAAAAGCGTCTGGAGATGATGGTCAACAAAGTATATTTCGACTTCGAATCCCCTGCTGGTGTGACCCTTCGTGGAGCTGACGACTGCTCGCCTCTGTCGCTCGACACCGGAAGCAGCGGCGCAAAGTGGTATTCAGGTGTTGATGCTTCAGGGGTTGAACCACAGCGTCCAGCTTTCGCTGTCACACCATGCGACAAGGAAGACGCCGAAGCAGGGATTAAAAAACACGACACAGTTGTCGATCCGGAAATCGGTCTGCTTGGAGACGACGAATCAACTCCCGGCACTGTCGACACACCTTCGTTTCTGGATACGGCTGATAGGGCGCGTGCTTATCTCAATGGGTTGCAATCGAAGGCACAGATTCTCAACCGCTACTTCAAACCCTCGAGTGGTTCGGCTACAACAATCACGGACTCTATCAACAGCGGTCAATTCACATTTGTTGATGGTGATTGCACTCTAAAGAGTGGCGCCGGAATTCTCGTGGTCACCGGCACTTTGGAAATGAAAGGAGATACCGATTTTAGAGGCATCGTACTTGTATTGGGCCAGGGTGTTTTGATTAGGAGGGGCGGTGGTGATGGCAGCATTCTCGGAGGCATCACGATCGCGGCGTTCGGCCGGACGGCAGGTGATTTCACGGCGCCGACGTTCCATACAGACGGTGGCGGTAATTCAACCGTGCAATACTCTTCCGCTCCTCTGAACATGGCGATGGGTTCTGGAAGTAACGTCGCCGGCATACGCGAGTTCTAAAAAACCCTCACCCGCCAAAAGGCACGAGAAGCGCAAAAGTTATTTGTACTTTTGTGCTTTTTGTGCTTTTTTGTGGCTATACAGGGTGAGTCTATGAAGAAAACAATTCTCTTCGGTTTGGGACTGGTGCTCAGTCTGCATACTGCGAGCGCCGTGCGGCAGAATGGTTCGAAGAGGATTGCGTTAACTGACTGTGAAATCAAAAACGTTGGAAAGGTAAAGTGCGGCACCCTCGAAGTCTTCGAGAACCGCGCCACGAAGAAAGGCCGGACGATCAGTCTCAACATCGTGGTCTATCCGGCAACCACCGACAAGCGGGAACCCGATCCATTTGTCTACTTTGCCGGTGGACCCGGATCAGCCGCGACAGAGGACGCGCCTTTCGTCGCGCAAGCATTTGCGAAAATCCGCGAGCACCGCGATCTCTTGTTTGTGGACCAGCGCGGAACGGGCCAGTCGCATCCCCTCAACTGCGAGTTTTACAACAAGTCAGATCTGCAAAGTTATCTCGGTTACTTCTTTCCACTCGAAGACGTTCGCAAGTGCCGCGCTGAACTCGAATCCAATGCAGATTTAAAGCTCTATACGACCACCATCGCGATGGACGATATGGATGAAGTCCGGGCGGCGCTTGGTTACGAAAAACTAAATCTCTTCGGTGGTTCTTACGGAACCCGCGCGGCACTCACTTATCTCAAGCGATACCCACAACGCGTCCGCTCAGTGATACTGCAAGGTGTTGCTCCGCCCGACCAGTATATGCCGGGTGATTTTCCGGTGGTGATGGAAAGAGCGCTTCAAGGTGTCCTCACCGAATGTGCCGCGGATGAGGCTTGCAACACAGCGTTTCCAAATGTGAAAGCAGAAGCGAAGGCGGTTCTCGAACAATTGATCAAAGCCCCAGTTGAAGTGGAGTTGCCAAAACCAAACTTGACTGAAACCGTCAAAGTAAAACTCTCGCGCGATCTCGCTGCCGAAACAATTCGTTACATGCTTTACAGCCCTACGTCCACGACGCGAGTTCCGGCGATGCTGCACGTCGCCGCGCAGGGCAACTTCGTGCCGTTGACTAAAGCCGCGCTCTGGTATCGCGAGAATCTCGTCGGCTCCGGTAGTAATGGGATGTACCTTTCGATTACGTGTGCGGAAGATCTGCCGTGGATTAAACCGGGAGAAGGTGAACGACTCGCCGAGAACACTTTTCTCGGCGACTATCGACTGCGCCAGCAAAGAGAAGCGTGCGCGCTTTGGCCACGCGCGGAGGTAGAACCTCATTACGCCGACCCAGTGCGCGCAGACGTGCCTGTTTTGATTTTGACAGGTGAGTGGGATCCTGTGACTCCGCCCGCTAACGGCGACCGGGTAGCGAAGACGTTGAAAAATAGTCTTCACATCGTCGTGCCGCATGGTGCTCACGGTCTCGGCGGTCTCGAGGGGATGGATTGTATCGATCGCACTATCATGGAGTTTGTCGCGCGCGGGAC
>Ga0157372_10009482_pt1 | contig 10352 bp, 12 predicted proteins | sample C55metaG_FD_115307 | JGI IMG/M metagenome (GOLD analysis project Ga0157372, IMG submission 115307) | Corn rhizosphere microbial communities from Kellogg Biological Station, Michigan, USA - C5-5 metaG | ecosystem: Host-associated > Plants > Roots > Rhizosphere > Soil | place: USA: Michigan...
GGCTTAGTCGGACTAGCTGGAGTAGTCCGCCGCCGCTTCGTCAGCTAAAAACTAGCCCGTTTCCCTGTCTATGAAAACCTTCGGAGAAATCCGAGGGTTTTTCATTTTGCGTGGAATTCGGGTTGAAAGGCAAGAGTCATGCTCTTGAATTACGGAGGGCGCAGAGGTGCAGAGAGGAACACCACAGAGGAATTCATCGGCAATTAAAGCTCTGTGCTTGCCGCTGCGAAACTCAGTGTCCTCTGTGGATATGTCTTTGTGCGGCTTCCCCCGGGCAGCGTCAGCGTTTGCGGCCCAATTTCTGCTTCAGATCTTCGGCGATCTGCTGGCCGTGGAAGCGTCCGTTCTCGATGAAAATTTCGTTGGTCCTGGATCCGGCGACGATCACGCCTGCAACGTAAACTCCCGGCACATTGCTCTCCAGAGTGACCGGGTCGCATACCGGACGACACTGATCGCTGGAGAGCTCAATGCCCATGGCCCGCAGAAAGTCGTAATCAGGATGGTATCCAGTTAGGGCAAAAACGAAGTCGTTTTTAATCCGCAGCTCGCCTTGCGGAGTCTGCAGCGTGACATGTTCGGGGGCGACCTCCTTTACCGAAGTATTGAAGTAGGCAGTGATTTCGCCGTTCTTAATCCGGTTTTCGATGTCGGGCAAAATCCAGTACTTCACGTGCGCGTGCATTTTTGGTCCGCGATGGACAAGGGTCACGCGCGCGCCGTGCCGCCACAAATCAAGCGCTGAAATTGCCGCAGAGTTTTTGCCCCCAATGATGAGCACGTCGTTGTCGAAGTAAGGGTGCGGCTCGCGATAATAATGAAAAACCTTGGGCAGGTCTTCTCCTGGGATGCGTAGTAAGTTCGCGCGGTCGTAGTACCCGGTTGCAACGATTACTTTGCGGCAAACGTAGTCGTAAACTCCGCCCAGCCGGTCGCAGGTGGTGATGTGAAATTCATTGTCACGTCCAGTGACCATCTCCACCCGCTGATATTGCCGCACGTCGAGCTTGTAGTGCTCAGCTACCTTCCGGTAGTACTCCAAGGCCTCAAGCCGGTTGGGCTTCGGGTTTGCGCTGCTGAAAGGAATATCGCCAATCTCCAGCAGCTCGGGCGTGGTGAAAAAGATCATGTTGGCGGGATAGTGAAAGATGGAATTGACCAGGCAGCCTTTATCCAGGGTGATGACCTTGAAGCCGGAGCGTTGCGCCTCAATCGCGCAAGCGAGACCAGTGGGGCCGGCGCCGATTACGATGACGTCGGCCTGCATGTTCGGCTGGGGCCGCAGCTGGGCTTTAGGCAGCGTGTCTGGAATTAACTTCGTGGACAAGGCTTTTGTCCTGAGAGGGCAGATGCCGTTTGAGAATTGTCGATTCTAGCATGGGGGGCAGGTTGAACCGGTGCGTTGCTATAATTTTTGGTTCGCAGGAGCACTTCATGGCCACTTTGACGCAATCCCCAAGTCGCACCGAAAAAGATTCGCTGGGCACAAAAGAGATTCCGGCCGAGGTTTATTACGGAATTCAGACAGCGCGCGCGGTTGAGAACTATCCGATCTCCGGAATGCGGGCCCACCCCACGTTGATTCGGGCGTTTGGCATGGTAAAAGAAGCTGCTGCAGAGGCGAATCGCGAGCTGGGATTAGTAGACGAAAAAATCGCTAATGCAATCATTCAAGCGGCGAAGGAAGTAGAACAGGGTAAGTGGGACCGGGAATTTGTAGTCGATGTTTTTCAGGCCGGCGCTGGCGTCAGCTTTCACATGAATACGAATGAAGTTATTGCCAACCGTGCCGTCGAGATTCTTGGGGGCACGCTCGGAGATTACTCTAAGGCACATCCTAATGATCATGTGAATTACGGCCAGAGCACGAATGACGTTTTTCCGACGGGAATGAGACTGGCCACGCTGCTTGAACTGGAAAAGCTGTATCCAGTATTGGATTCGCTGGTTGATTCGCTGGAGAAAAAGGGAAAAGAGTTTCACGCCATTTTGAAATCGGGACGCACCCACATGCAGGATGCAGTGCCCATGCGCCTGGGACAGGAATTTACGGCGTACGCCGGCGCAATCTCACGGGCGGAAGTCGCGATCCGAGGCAGCGCCGAACTGCTGCGCGAACTTGGACTCGGCGGTTCAGCAGTAGGAACGGGGATTAATACACACCCCGATTATCGCGAAATGGCCATCAGGAATCTGGCGCGAATATCAGGGCAGAAGCTTAAGCCGGTCGACGACATGCGTTATGCCATGCAGTCAAACCTGGCAATGGCGGCGGTGTCGTCGGCTCTGCGCAATCTGGCGTTGGAAGTGGTTCGCATTTCGAACGATTTGCGGCTACTGGCTTCGGGCCCGAACACTGGATTCGCCGAAATTAATCTGCCGGCATTGCAGCCCGGGTCTTCGATCATGCCGGGCAAGATCAATCCGGTGATTCCAGAACTTGCGGCCATGGTGTCATTTCAAGTGATTGGCAACGATGTTGCCGTGGCGATGGCGGTACAGGCAGGGCAGCTTGAGTTGAACGTCATGATGCCGACCATGGCCTACAGCGTGATGCAGTCGATCACTATTCTGACGAATATGTTGCGTCAGTTTACGGACAAATGCGTCGCGGGAATTACTGCCAACGACCAGCGCTGCAACTTCTATGTGCAGGCGACGGTGTCGCTGGCGACCGCGCTGAATCCATACATCGGCTACGCAAAGGCCGCGGAGATCGCGAAAGAAGCCGTGGCATCGGGACGGTCGATCATCGAGATTGCCCGCGAGAAGAAGCTGCTGAGCGAGCAGGAAATCAATGAAATCCTCGACCCGGTACGGATGACGGAACCGGTGCGTCCGCTCGATGCCGCCAAGAAGCGCGAAGAGATTAAGAGTAAAAAGTAGCTTGGCCAGGCCCTAATGTGGTCAACCCTGAAATTAGCGGCCCCTGCAGCCGGGGAGACGCAGGGGCCTGATTCCGGCGAGAAGGGTCTCGACGCCCCGCCGGCATCCGTAAATAGATACGCTGAAGGCCAAGTGGAAGTTCATTTCCCGAAGTATGTCCATCTACAACGCCAGCCGCTGATCAAAAGCAAACGACACGGGATCGCCGATTACCAATTTCTCAAAATCGGCATGAGCAGGATTCAGCAGGAGATTGTTCTCTGCGGGCACCAACGCGCTGGGTACTCGTAGCGCAACCGAGGTCTGGTTCGCCGCCCATTCATCGCCGATCGCGCGCGATTCGACCGCAGGCGCGCCCCGCCAGTGCCGGGGTAACCGCGAGCGATCAAGTTTTTCGATGAGAGCTTCGTCGATCCCGACGCCAATCAGTACGTAACGTTGCAGCAGATCGGGCTGTTCGAGATGGACCAGCATTTCCAGCACTGCCAGAGACTGGGTTTCAGCGGTATACACGATCGATGTTCCGGGGCTGTTCCAGCGTCCACCATATTTGCGGGCTCCACTTCCACTGAATGCAGTCTTGGCGTGTTGTCGCTTGGTGATTCGCCAAGCGGTGATGCTCACGAAAACACTCCGTGCTCCAGTCGACCCATCAGGTTCTCTACTTCGCGTGCACCCAATTCGGTTCGGGAATAGGCGAGAGGAGTTTGGTTCTCGAGTACTTTCTTTGGAGTTGTAAGCCACTTAAGCGCGCCAGTCCCGTCACCCTCGAACAGGTCGACCGCTTGCTCGAATACCGCAGAGAGACGCAACAACTTCTCGGATTCATCGGGGGACAGGCGACCCGAACTTTTGCGGCGGGCCAGCGTTCGCGGGGGCAGGTCAATAATGGATGCGATCTCAGAAAGAGAGACGCCAGATCGCGATTCGAGGTCGAGCAGAGCGTGAAAAGAAAAGCCACGCCGGACTTGGCGAATCAGATCCCCGGAACTACTGGCTTTCAACCCCAGGGTGCGCCCAGGCAAACTGGGACGAAAAGCTGCTTTTTCTCGTGGATGAGCCATGCTGTAAGTCTAGACCACTTCTGCCACAATGTCAATAATTTAATGCCAGTTGGCAGACCTACATTTGCATGGCTTTTGGCTCAGTTGCATATTCGTAAACGCCGCGACCGCTTTTCTTGCCTAGTCTGCCGGCTTTTACGTACTGCACCAGCAGAGGAGCGGGGCGGTATTTCTCTCCCATGGTCTTGTGCAGGTATTCGAGGATGTGCAGGCGCGTATCCAGGCCCACGAGGTCAACGAGTTCAAACGGTCCCATGGGATGGTTAAGTCCCAACTTAAGCGCCTTGTCGATATCAGCCGCTGAAGCGATCCCTTCCTGCAGCATATAAAAGGCTTCGTTGCCGATCATGGCATTGATGCGGCTGGTGATGAACCCGGGCGATTCTTTGATCACGACGACCTCTTTTCCCATGCGACGGCCCACATCGGCGGCTGCGGCAATGGTCTCGTCGTCGGTCTCGAGCGCGCGGACCACTTCGAGCAATTTCATCTTGTGCACGGGATTGAAGAAATGCATGCCAATGCACTTTTTCGCGCGATAGGTGACGCTTGCAATTTCAGTGATGCTCAGGGAAGAAGTATTGGAAGCCAGGATAGTTTCGGGACGACAAATCTTATCGAGCAGGGTGAAGATCTCGATCTTCGATTCCATTTCTTCTGGAACCGCTTCAATCACGATATCTGCTTCGCGAGCTGCATCTTCCACGCTCCCGGCATATTCGAGGCGCTTTAGAGCAGCATCTGCATCCCCGGAAGAGACTTTTTTCAGCTCAACCGCTTTGTCGAGATTGGCGCGAATGTCACTTTCTGCCTTGCGCAGCGCGCCTGGAATCAAGTCTTCGAGAACGGTGCGATAGCCGCCCAGTGCCGCCACGTGGGCGATGCCGCGGCCCATGATGCCGGCGCCGATGACGGCGATCGTCTTGATCTCCGGCACTATTTCTCCACGAGGGTGATCAGTTCTTGGATTTTTTCCCCTGCACTGCGCAGGCTTCCTGCCAGGCGTTTTTTTTCATCTGCATCAACCGTCGGCAGGGAAGCGTGAATGCGCCGAATGGTTGTGGTTATGTCGTCAACGTAGTTTATGAGGCGAATTAGTTCTCCCGTGGCTGCCATGAAGTGCGCTCCTGATGCCACCCGAGTATTGGGCGGCAAACCTTTTATTCTCACCGCACGCGCCAATTAAGTAAAGGCGCGATAAACCGGGCGAATGGAAGTCATAGATTCTTTTACTCATCCTTTAATCTGCCCGGGAATCTAATGGAGTGATGATTGATCCAACGCTCAAAGAATTTATTTTTGCCAGCGACTTCGACCAGACGCTCACGTTCAACGATTCCGGCTACGTTTTGGCCGAACTGGTAGGTATTCCTACCGATGAGTTCGAGCGCAAAGCCGCTGGCATGGCCCGGTTGAACCTGGTCCAGCAAGGGGCGGAGCTCGCTTATCTGCTATTGCACGATCCGGAGTTCAAGGGACGGGTGCGAAAGGAACACTTGTATGAAGTCGGCAAGCGCATCCGGCTTAAAGAAAATATTGCGCTGCTATATCAGATTCTCGAGAACGGAATCCCAGGTTTCCACTTTGATTTTTATGTGCTTTCCGCCGCGCCGGTAGAAATTGTTCAGTCGGCACTGGAAGGCATTGTTCCCAAAGACCACATCTTCGGAACCGAATTCCTCTATAAAGACTCGGGCGAGATTGCCACCATCACCCGCGCCACCGCCGGGTATGGCAAGGTCTTTGTGCTCGATCAATTGCAGACCCGAGCCCAGATTGGCCCTGACCACATTGTGTATGTTGGCGACGGCAGCTCGGATGTGCACGTGATGCTGCACATCAACACTCGTGACGGATACACGATTGCGGTTTCAGAAGCCAAGCATGTGTCGCAAGTTGCCAAACGCACGATTCTCAGCACCAGCGCGCTGGCTGTACTTGCGCCAATTCTCGAAGACATCGCGCTCTGGCCGCGACCACGCATTCGCGCATTTTTTGAATCGTACGGAGTGATGATTCAGGAATGGGACCGGGTACGGACAGATTGGCTGACGCTGCGCTCGGTAGCGCCGGAGAGTATGGAAGCGGCGGGTGGGAAATAAGCTTCTTCGTGTAACTGCTTCACCTCAACACTGTCATCCTGAGCGGAGTTTGTCGTCCGCAGAAGGCGGACGACAAAGGTAGTCGAAGGACCCCTGCAAGTCAGGCATCTTAAAAGAAGATTAGGGGAGTTCTGACGGTAGAGGCGGGAATACCCTTTTCGAGTCGGTAATTGTGCACGCAGATATGGGATCCTTCGACTTCGTAGCTGCTTCGGAAGCGAAGCGGCTACTCCGCTCAGGATGACAGACTTGTGGAGGCTGACGAAGGCCGTTGGCCGGTCCGTGAATCCCGCGCACGGTCAAATTCATCTACCAGCCATGCTGGAACAATATCTTTCTAATACTCAGATTGAAAACGGGCCGGTTCTTGAGACCGCGCCGGTGCACCATGATTCCGCGCTGCTGGATGCGTACTCGCGGGCGGTGGTCACGGCTGCCGAGAAGATAAGCCCGTCGGTTGCCAAAATCGAAGTCACGCAGGCTGCCGGTCGCGCACACAATGGTGAGCCGCGCGAGCGGCATGGTGGCGGGTCGGGATTTGTGTTCACCCCCGACGGCTTGGTGCTCACCAATAGCCACGTGGTACATGAGGCCACTAAGATTGTGCTGTCACTTCCCGACGGGCGGCGTTTTTCGGCGCATTTGATTGGAGAAGATCCCGCGACTGACCTTGCCGTGGTACAGATCGACGCCGGCGCGGATGCGCTTGGTCTGACTGTGGCCGAGCTCGGCGATTCACAGAAGCTGCGTGTTGGTCAGCTGGCCATCGCTATTGGGAATCCTTATGGCTTTCAGTATACGGTGACCGCCGGAGTAGTCAGCGCGCTCGGCCGCTCGTTGCGGTCTTATTCCGGAAGGCTCATCGAAGATGTGATCCAAACCGACGCTTCGCTGAACCCCGGCAATTCCGGGGGACCACTGGTGTCTTCCGACGGCCAAGTGATCGGAGTGAACACCGCAACCATCATGGGCGCGCAGGGGCTGTGCTTCGCGATCGGCATCAATACTGCGAAGTTTGTCGCAACTCGACTGCTTCAGCAAGGACGCATTCGCCGTGCATACATTGGTGTGGAAGCGCAAAATGCCCCGCTGCATCGCAGGATTGTGCGCTTTTACGATCTGCCGAAGGAAACGGGAGCAATTGTGCTCGGCGCGGAAAATGGCAGCCCGGCGCAAAAAGCAGGCTTACGTGAAGGCGACGTCATCATCGCCTTCGGGGGGCAGCCGATCGCTGGCGTAGACGACTTGCATCGATTATTAACGGATGCTCAAGTGGGCGTGAAGACGTCAGCCACAGTTCTTCGCAGAACCGAGCGGTTGGAGTTGGCGATCGTTCCGCAAGAGTCGAAGCAATAAGTGCAGTCGTCTGCAAGGGATCTCGGGTCGAGGAGCGCCGACAGACTGCACCTTTTCGGTTCATTGCAACTCCGTTTCCCCTATGTTAGTTTCTGAAACAGAAGGGATTACCTTGCAGGCGAAAGTTCCTGCCGGGCTGGACCGCAAAGAGGCCGAGATATACCAGCGGCTGGATCCGGTACGGCTTCCAAAGCACATCGCAATCATCATGGACGGCAACGGCCGGTGGGCGCGTAAACGCCACCTGCCGCGCGTGGCCGGACATCGCGCCGGAGTTACGTCTGTGCGCTATGTGGTCGAGGCGGCGTCGCGGATTGGCATTCCTTCGCTCACTTTGTACGCATTTTCTGAAGAGAACTGGAAGCGGCGTCCCAAGGCCGAAGTCGATTTTCTGATGAAGTTGCTCTCCCGCTATTTGAAGCAGGAGGTGCCCACCCTGCACAAAAACAATGTGCGTTTGCAGTACATTGGCCGGCTGCACGAGCTTCCGGTTTTTGTGCAGGAGAAGATGGAGTGGGCTCGCGAGGAGACTTCACACAACAGCGGCATGGTGCTGACTTTGGCCTTGAACTACAGCGCTCGCTCAGAGCTGGTGGACGCATTTCAATCCATGTTGAAAGTGGCGGCCAACAATGGCGGAATTGAACACCTGAAAATCGATGAGGAGACGGTTTCGCGGCATCTTTATACCAGCCATCTGCCCGATCCCGATCTCGTGATCCGGACCAGCGGCGAGATGCGGCTGAGCAATTTCCTGCTATGGCAGTTGGCGTACGCGGAAATTTATGTGACGCCGACCTTGTGGCCCGAGTTCCGCGGCGTGCACTTACTTGAAGGTATCGCCGATTATCAGAAGCGCGACCGCCGTTATGGCGGACTCAACGACTCGCCATCTGCACGCGCTGTGCGGAGCTGATCTCCATTGGAACTGCTGAAGCGAGTACTCACCGCGGTAGTGCTCATCCCGATAGTTTTATTGCTCGTCTTGCGTGCGCCGGTGGCGGTGCTCGCATTTGTTGCCGGCGTGGTAGCGCTGCTGGCGATTCATGAATTGCTCAAACTTGCTGAGGGCTACAACATCCGGCCGCTCTATAAGCCTACTTACATTTTTGCGGGATTGTTTTTTCTGCTGATCGCAGTCAGCCCAGAGCAAACTCCAGCGCTATCAACTTCGGGATTTGCATTTGTCGCCGTGTGCTTCGCTGCCTTTGCACCGTTTGTATTCCTCGCAATCGCCATGCGGAGCGATGAGCTGGCCTCGGCGTTCCCGGCGGCAATGACTGCGGCGTTCGCGTTTGCTTACATCGCGCTGCCGATGGCTTCTCTGGTGCAAATGCGCGAGCAGTGGCAAGGCAGTTTTTTTATTCTTTATCTATTACTGTTGGTCTGGGCCGGGGACATCTTCGCTTACTTCATAGGCAAATCCTTAGGCACGCATCGCATGTCGCCGCGGGTCAGTCCAAAGAAAACCTGGGAGGGCGCGGTCGCGTCCGTGGTTGCCAGCGTTGCGGTCGGCATGCTCATGGCCCACTACGCGGTACCAATCAGCCGAGCTTTGCTGCACGCGCGATTGATCGATCAGCGTGACGGAGTTTTCACCGAACCGGCGATGTTTCCCATCATAACTTTGTCAATTGTGCTGAATGTAGCTGCGCAACTCGGAGACCTCGTCGAGTCTGTCATCAAGCGTGGCGCGGGAGCGAAAGATTCCGGTGCCATCCTGCCCGGGCACGGCGGCATGTTTGACCGCATCGATGCGTTGCTTTTTGCCGCACCAGTGCTCTGGGCGTACATGGCGTGGCGAGTTCTGATGCAGTGAAGGGAACTCCGCTGCCTATTTTTTCGTAACAAGTTCAAGGTCAACTTATGGATGTGATGCGAATCTGTTCAACCCTCTGGGCGATTCTTTGGCTGGTCTGGATGGTGGCCTGGTTGCGAACCAAGCAGACCCAGCAGCGGGCCAACTTCGGCTCGCGCCTGCTTTATGGAATTCCAGTCATCGTTGCTTTTTATCTGCTCTTCAATGACCACATTCCATTCGCCTGGCTGCGGTGGCGAATGTTTCCGCGAAATTCCTGGGTTGGAGGTCTCGCGGTTCTGCTGACTGCGGCTGGAATCGCCCTCGCGATCTGGGCCAGGTTTTACATTGGGGAGAATTGGAGCAGTGCTGTCAGCATTAAAGTTGGCCATGAACTGATTCGGACCGGTCCATACGCCTGGGTGCGGCACCCAATTTACTCCGGCTTATTGTTAGCGATGTTCGGAACTGCATTGGCTCGCCGTCAACCGCGCGGCCTGGTTGCCCTCGCCATACTGTGGCTGGGTTTTTGGATCAAAAGCCGAATGGAAGAAGGCTTCATGCGCAAAACATTCGGCCATGAATATCAGGAATATAGTCGCACGACCGGCGCGCTGGTTCCGCGGGTGCGTTTGTAATTCGCGGATTCTCTGCCCTCTCACTGAGTGACCAGCTTCTGCAGGTCCTTCCACTTCACCAGAATAACGTGATTGTCTTGCAGCGCCTGCTTGAAGTACGGACTAGTAACGAAGTTGTAATCCCGCTGTCGCCAGGCCGAGCCGTAGTCCGGATGGTCAACGGTAATGGCTTGCAGTTCGGCGTCGTCGTGCCCAAGGTGCACGATCATCTCGGTTAGGCCAGGCTTCAGACCTTTGACTGCATTCAAATAAAACTCCTGCCACTGATCGGCGGGGACGGTGGGCGATGCCATCACCAGCGAGTCGAGGACGACATCTTTCTCCGAAAGCGAGGCTAGAAGCCGGTCGGCGCCAGGAATGCGAAGAGCTAAAAACGGAAGATGAAATTCATGCGCTAACTTGACGTAAACGGTAAAAATTTCCGGCGATGCAAGCACCGAACCCATGTGAGTGTCGAGATGCGTGGGATGAATTCCCATCGCCATGGCTCGCTCGATCTGGGCGCGGA
>Ga0157372_10009484_pt1 | contig 10352 bp, 8 predicted proteins | sample C55metaG_FD_115307 | JGI IMG/M metagenome (GOLD analysis project Ga0157372, IMG submission 115307) | Corn rhizosphere microbial communities from Kellogg Biological Station, Michigan, USA - C5-5 metaG | ecosystem: Host-associated > Plants > Roots > Rhizosphere > Soil | place: USA: Michigan...
AACCCCCTTTAAAATTAGATGATCTGCCTCCTTTAGATGGAATTATTATTTCTCATGATCATTACGATCATCTGGATGAAAAAACTATCCGGCACATTGCTAAGATCAATAAGAATGTTCGTTTTTTCTGTGCTTTAGGGGTAAGTAAATGGCTAAAGCAATTTGGGATAGCCGGAAGTAAAATACACGAATTTGATTGGTGGGATGAATTAGAAATTGAAGATGGTTTTAAAATAGCAGCAACCCCTGCTCGCCATTTTTCTGGTCGCTGGGTTACAGATCGTTTTAAAACACTCTGGGCTTCGTGGGTTATTCAAAGTCCTGCCTATAAGATATATTTCGGGGCTGATTCAGGAATGTTTCCAGGGTTTAAAGAGATAGGTGATAAATATGGCCCCTTCGATCTTACAGCTTTAGAAATTGGCGCCGCTCATGACGATTGGGAAGATATTCACATGGGGCCGCTTAAAGCTGTTGATGCGCATTTAATGCTAAAAGGAAAGTTGATGCTGCCGATTCACTGGGCAACGTTTAATCTTGCTATGCACCCATGGGAAGAGCCGGTGGAAAACCTTTTAACTTATGCAGAAGAAAAGGGTGTAAAGTTGCTCTTACCTGAACCAGGAGAAACTGTTTTGGCAGAAGAATATCAGAATATCTGGTGGAGGAAATATTTGTAAAAGTTGGAAGTCATCTATAAAGCTCAGAAGAAAAAAGATGAGACAGAGTGCTGCACTCGTAAGCTAAACCCGATTGGAGTGGATACCGGCCAAGTGCTTAAGGCCTGCAGGCGTATGAACGAAAAGCGGGACTACTGGTGATAGAAGTCCCGCCGTTGTTTTTCAAATTTTAAAAATTCTGTTCGTCGTTTTTATAGCATTACTCGATGTATCTAACCTTCACAACAACCTTTTTTATCGACTTTCCGTCAACATTAATACTTGGCCTGTGGGCATCATTCGGGAAGAAGATATACATAACGCCAGGCTCGGCAACATAATATTTACCTTCTGCGCTATAATTTGCTACATCTCTTTTCTCATCATAAGCCTTTGTTACTGTTGCTTTTGATAGTGGAGACACACCCATTTTTTCTTTTCCACGAGCTATGTATTGTATATCAATTACCTTTCGGTGCGATTCCCAATTTGTATTTTCGAATGGTTTTCCGGGGCCTTCGGTAACAGAAACATAAACGTTGTCGCCGTCTAACGGATATTTTCCCGGAGCAACAGTTTCCAGATTGGTTTCCTTAAGATATTTGAATGCCAGATCCCACCAGGCTTTATTTTTCTGGTACTGGCTTTCAAATTCCTTCTTGTCAATTCCAGGATACGGCATTAAAGGCAATCCATTATACCAGGCTCCTTTTTTAAACCAGCTATTGGTTTGCTTCGTTACAGAACAAGCATTAAAAAACAATAAAGCACAAATAGCAAAGAGTTGAACGAATTTTATCTTAGATTTCATCAATTGGTTTTTGAGGCAGCAATATAAGCCATTTTTTAAATCAATCTTACAACTCTGATGATTGTCACAAAATTTTGAAATACAAAATTCCCTATCTTCGTTCCATGTCGTTATCTGATGTTAAAGCACGTATGGAAGCTCTGGTAAAAGAGCTTAATCTGCACAACTATAACTATTATGTTCTGGCTCAGCCTACAATAACTGATTACGAATTTGATCAGAAACTAAAAGAGCTGGAAGAGCTGGAAAAGCAGCATCCTGAGCTACAAGATCCTGAATCGCCGACGCAAAAAGTAGGTGGAGAAATAACCAAAGAGTTTAAAAACGTCAAGCATCGCTGGCCTATGCTTTCACTGGGGAATACCTACAGCGAGCAGGATTTAAGAGATTTTGACGAACGCATAAAGAAAGCGATTGGAAATAATTTTGAATACGTGTGTGAGTTGAAATTCGACGGATTGTCCATGAGCTTAACCTACGAAAATGGCAAGCTGTTAAGAGCTGTTACACGAGGCGACGGCACTAAAGGCGATGATGTAACGACAAACGTAAAAACGATCAATAAAATACCAAAGCAACTTAGATCTTCCGGCTACCCGGATAACTTTGAAATTCGTGGTGAAGTGTTTATGCACCGGGCAGCCTTTGAACGTTTAAACAATGAACGTATTGAAAAAGGAGAAGTTCCTTACGCAAACCCGAGAAACTATGCTTCAGGAACGATAAAGCTTCAGGACTCATCGGAAGTCGCGAAACGTCAGTTAGACTGCTTCTTATACTTTTTATATAGTGAGAAAGAAATTTTTAAAACTCATTGGGAGAGTTTGCAAGCGGTTAAAGAATGGGGATTTCACATCTGTGAGCATAACAGGCTTTGCAAAAATATTGACGATGTTTTAGATTTTATCCATTACTGGGATAAGCATCGCTTTGATTTAAGTTATGACATTGATGGCATTGTATTAAAAGTTAACAACTACGCTCAACAACACGAGCTGGGCTTTACTGCCAAATCTCCACGTTGGGCAATCTCCTATAAATACAAGGCGGAGCAGGTTGAAACAACATTGCAAACTGTAAGTTACCAGGTGGGCAGAACAGGTGCTGTTACTCCTGTAGCTAACTTAAAGCCGGTTTTACTTGCAGGTACAACAGTTAAACGAGCAACCTTACATAATGCTAACGAGATTGAAAGACTAGACTTACACGAAGGCGATACAGTTTTTGTTGAAAAAGGGGGGGAGATTATTCCAAAGATCATTTCTGTTAATACTTTAAAAAGACTTCCAAACGCAAAGAAAATTGTGTATTTAGAAACTTGCCCTGAATGCGGAAGTAATCTTATTCGCAAGGAAGGAGAAGCTGCTCATTACTGCCCGAATGATGAAGGTTGTCCGCCACAGATAGTTGGAAAGATGCAACATTTTATTAGTCGTAAAGCGATGAATATAGATGGCTTGGGCGATGAAACAATCGAAGCACTGTACCGGAGAGGATTAGTGGAGCATATCAGCGACCTGTACGTTCTGTACGATAAGATGGATGAACTGAAGAAGATGGAGCGTTTTGGCGAAAAATCAATCAATAACATGTTAAATGGAATTGAGGCCTCGAAACAAATGCCATTTGAAAAAGTACTTTTTGGCTTAGGGATACGCTATGTTGGGGAAACTGTAGCGAGAAAGATTGCGACTCATTTCAAAAATATTGATAGCCTTATCAATGCGACTTACGAAGAACTAACTTCTGTAGAAGAAATAGGCGGACGAATTGCAGAAAGCCTTGTAGAATATTTTAAGAATCCGAAGCATTTGGAACAGATACAAAAACTTCAACAGGCAGGACTACAATTTCAGACTGAAGAAAGAGAAGTTTCTCTTGCCAGTGATAAACTCGTGGGAAAAACCTTTATTATCTCAGGAGTTTTCGCGGATTACAGCCGAGAGGAATTAGCGCAAATCATTGAATCAAACGGCGGAAAAATACTAAGCAGCATATCAGGAAAACTTAACTTCCTGGTAGCGGGAGATAATATGGGTCCATCAAAATTAGAGAAAGCCAATAAATTGAATATCCCAATAATTTCAGATAAGGACTTACTGGAGATGATTAATGGATAATGGGAGGTTAAAGTGAAAAGGTTAAAGTGAAAAAAATTGATGGAGAAACGTCTTAATCTAGCTAATTGCCCTGTCTTGATTCTTGGCTCTTGTTTCTTGGTTCTATTTAAAAGCACTGTCTTGATTCCTGGTTCTTAAATCTTGATTCTATTTATACCCAATTATCATATCTGTTTACTAAATTAGCGGGCTATTTTAGAGGCCATAGAAGTGCAGGAATAAATCGGCATTTTATAGCTGGTCGGCATTAAAAAATATAATGAACAAATTTTACGGAACGGGGGTGGCGCTTGTTACTCCTTTCAATGCAAACGGAGAAATTGATTTCGGTGGTTTAGAGAACCTTATTGAACATCAACTTAGTGGAGGAATTGAATACCTCGTATCTTTAGGTACAACAGGAGAATCAGCCACATTAACTAAGGATGAGAAGAAGGCTGTTTGGGAATTTACTGCTGAAAAGGTTGCCGGAAGAGTTCCGTTAATGGCTGGAATTGGTGGCAATGATACGAGAGAAATCGTTGATACTGTTAAAAACTTTAACATTGCAGGTTACGAAGCAATTCTTTCTGTTAGCCCTTATTATAATAAACCTGTTCAGGAAGGAATTTACCAGCATTACAAAGCTATCGCAGAAGCTTCGGCTTTACCAATATTACTATATAATGTTCCGGGAAGAACAGGAAGTAATATGGCTCCGGAAACAACTTTACGTTTAGCTGCAGATTTCAAAAATATCTTCGGTGTAAAGGAAGCATCAGGAAACTTTGATCAGTTTAACCAAATATTAAAAGATAAGCCTGAAGATTTTCTATTTATATCAGGAGATGATTCAATTACTTTGCCGATGATAGCTATGGGTGGAGCAGGAATTATCTCAGTAGTGGCTAATGCTATACCAAGACAATTTTCTGATATGATACGTTTATGCCTGGAAGGAAAATTTAAAGAAGCCCGGCCTTTACATTATAAATTAATTGACTTTACTAACCTGATGTTTGCTGAAGGAAACCCGGCGGGAGTAAAATCAGCATTAAAACATGCAGGAATCTGCGGAGATACATTAAGGCTACCTCTAGTAAATGTTAGTGAAGCAACATCAGAAAAAATAAGGCTTGCTTATGAGTCAATTTCTAAATAAGCAAAAAGATAAATCAACAAAAAAGCCCGGATAACAACATTCGGGCTTTTTAATTTCTTTTACTTTACAGGATTATTTTGCAGCAGCATTTTTTGACTCCTGAATTTCAAGGCGGATAGCTTGAGCAAGATTTTTAACATCTTGTAAACCTTTTCTTACTCTTGTTCCGGCAGCGTTATTTCCTTTGTTGTAGAACTTGTCTGCATCTCCCTCAAGACCGTTAATTAGATCTTTCAGCTCTGTAAATCTTTCGTAATTTGCCATTGTAGTGCTTAGTTTAGTTTTTAATGAGTTAAAATATTTATATAAGCTAAGCGAATGTAATGGCTTTTTTCAAAAAAAAAAATATTTTAAAAAATATTCATACACCGCTCCAGAGCCTTTTTTTCCACATTTAGAGCGTATTTAACAATTATTAACTTCAAAGAAAGGAAAAGTACTTTAAGTGTAGCGAAAAAGGATGTTGCGTCATTCTTTTTATAAAATTCTCCTCTATTAAAATTTAGCTTTTATGCCCCTTGGCGACTGTCTTTGGGTAATTATTGAGCTTTTTACAAAAAAACCTTCATGAGTAGAAACTCTCAAACGGAGGATGAAAGACATTGAAGGTTCTTCTTGACCTTTTAAAAACAAATAAACTTTCACAAAAAAAGCGCCATGAAATAGATCACGACGCTTTCCTTAAAAATTCTAAGCTTAACCTCCCTATGCAGGAATAGCTTTGGCTTCTTTATAATATCCTTTCTGCAATTTCTCCTGAACTTCTGAAAATGCATCAAGAGTTCTTTGAACATCTTCCAGAGTATGAGCTGCGGTAGGAATAATTCTTAATTCCATTAATCCTTTAGGAATAACCGGATAAACTACAATAGAACAGAAAATTCCGTAGTTTTCACGAAGATCCATTGTTATTGCAGTTGCTTCGTGTAATTCTCCTTTAAGGAATACTGGTGTAACCATAGTATTTGTCACACCTAAATCAAACCCACGCTCACGTAATCCACTTTGCAGAGTGCTGGCAATCAGCCATAGCTTTTCGCGAAGTTCTGGTCGGGTTCTTAACAATTCCAAGCGTTTGCGTAAACCTATTACCATTGGCATTGGTAAAGCTTTAGCAAATGTTTGAGAACGCATATTGTAACGAAGGAAATTTACAACCTCCTCTTTCGATGCAACAAATGCTCCGATACCTGCCATTGATTTAGCAAAGGTTCCGAAATAAACATCTACACCGTCTATAACATTTTGAGCTTCATGAGTACCTGCACCTGTTGCTCCCATAGTCCCAAAGCCATGAGCGTCGTCTATTAATAAACGGAATTTGAATTCCTGTTTAAGATCAACAAGTTCCTTAAGTTTACCCTGAGCGCCTGACATTCCGAATACACCTTCTGTAATTACAAGGATTGCACCACCAGTTTGCTCAACTAACTTAGTTGCTCTTTCTAATTGCTTACGGCAACTATCAATATCATTGTGCTGATAAACAAAACGTTTACCCATATGCAAACGAACACCGTCAATGATACAAGCATGTGATTCTGCATCATAAACGATAACATCATTACGATCAACAAGGGTATCAATAATAGAGACCATTCCCTGATAGCCGTAGTTTAAAAGAAATGCATCTTCAAAGCCAGTAAACTCAGCAAGTTCCTTCTCCAAAGCCTCGTGATGACTCGAGTTTCCTGACATCATCCTCGCTCCCATTGGATAAGCTAAACCAAATTCAGCTGCAGCTTTTGCGTCTGCTTCCCGAACTTCAGGATGATTTGCCAGTCCTAAATAATTGTTAAGACTCCACACTAAATGCTCTTTCCCGCGAAATTTCATATGAGGAGCGATTTCGCCCTCTAATTTTGGAAATGAAAAATATCCATGAGACCACTTCTGGTGCTGACCTATAGGCCCCATGTGTTTCGCTATTTTATCAAATAAATCCAACGTGTTAAATTTTTAAAAGTTATTATTAGGATAATAGCGCAAAGTTAAAGTTTAATGGCTGATAAACAATTAATTTGAAGGAATTGAGAGTCCATCAGATTACTTTACAAAAAACTGTTACACTTGAAGCATCAAAGGGAAGCCTGATCAAGAAATAATTACAGCGTTTAAATTCTCCAACCTATTAAATCCCTTATCCATGGTAAATAAAGGCAAATCAAAATATATAGCGGTTGCTGCAATAATAGCATCCGGAAGTTTCATCTTAGATTTTGATCTAATAGAGATTGTTAGATCTTTAATATGAGGATCAAGATCAACAACAAAGCATTCGTCAAGAAAATCCCTTAAAATTTGTCTTTCTTGCTGCTTTAAGCCAGCGAAACTTAACACTTCAATTTCGGATATTACTGAAACGAATAAATTTCTACCCTCAATCAGTGAAAGGATCTTCTCCTCTCCATTAAACAAATTTATAATCAGGGAGCTATCAATTACGATATTATCTCCACTCATCACGGACTTTTAATTGGTATTCCAGCCCGTCTACTCCAAAATCTACCTTTCCAAAATACTTACTAAGATCAATAGTCTTTTTTTGCTTGCTCAATTCTTCCAACTTCTTATCAAGCAAATCTCTTTTGATATCCTTATCTACCTGAATTGTTTTAGCCATAACTCAAATATAACACTTATCCTTTAATTGAGTTTAATGAATATCAATTGAAATCGACCTAACAGAAACGCCCTTATCCGGCAAGAATAAGGGCGTTGGCATCATCTTTTATGAGATCTTAATCTACATTGTCATGAAGAAATGAGTTATTCGGACGAATCTCCCCATTTTCATTTGATATAGTAAATCTTGATACTTGTGACTCTGATGAATGAGGAGTTTGCTGTAAAGCCATTTGCTTGCGTTTGTAAGCTGGCTCGTTTTCCAACTCCTGCAATCCATTTGCGGTACGCAACTTCATGCTTAAATCTTTTAATCTTAAGATCCGCTCTCTTGACTTACGCAACTGCTCTTCTATTGATTCGTCAGTTTTATTGTCATCTGGATTGAATGCTACCGGTTGTGGAGCAACTGGCTGAGCAGGCTGAGGAACTTCAGGAGTTCTTACTTCCTCTGCCTTTGGAGCTCCGAACTGGAATTCAGATTCAACTGTTTTCACTCCAAACTCGAATGGTGAAGGTTCTGTAGATTTTGCAACAGGCTCTTCATCATGTAAAGTATGACGAACAATTTTAGGTTCAGTTGGGATTCTTTCTTCAGGAACATTTTTAGGAGCAAAGAAACCTCCAAAAAGGTCAGATTGAATATCTTCTTCTGATTTAGCTGTAATCTGAACTTCAACCTTTGGCTCTGGTTCAATAAACGAATTTACGGAAGATACCGGCTTAACCATAGGAGCATTTTCAGGAGTTAGCAAAGAAACCTTCTTTTGCTGACTCTTTTCTACTTCACGCTCTTCTTTGGTTTGGAAACCAGTTGCGATAATCGTTACAAGTATCTTTTCACCCAATGATTCATCCACACAGTTACCCCAAATTAAATCGGCAGCCAAACCTGCTTCTTCCTGGATGTAATCAGTAATTATACTTACTTCATCCATTGAAACTTCTTTAGAACCTGAGCTGATATTTAAAAGGATATATCTCGCACCCTGAATTTCATTATCTTTTAGTAGAGGAGAAGCTAAAGCACCTTCAACAGCACGATGAGCACGATTTTCACCTTCAGCAGTATAACTACCCATGATAGCAACACCACTGTTACTCATTACCGTACGCACGTCTTTAAAGTCGACGTTTATATAACCCGGAATAGTGATAATCTCGGCAATACCTTTAGCAGCAGTTGTTAAAATGTTGTCAGCCTGAGCGAATGCGGCGCTTAAAGTAAGGTTTCCGAAAATCTCGCGCATTCTATCATTAGAGATAACAAGGTATGAGTCAACATACTTTTTCAACTCATCCAGACCTTCCTCGGCCTGCATTCTACGGCGTTTACCTTCAAAAGAAAATGGAGTAGTTATAATAGCTACAGTCAGGATATCCATTTCTTTAGCAGCTTTCGCAATAATAGGACTCGCACCTGTTCCGGTACCACCACCCATTCCTGCTGTGATGAACAACATTTTGGTATTGGCGCCGATCATGCGCTTAATGTCTTCTATATTTTCGATAGCAGAGTTTTTTCCCACTTCAGGTATTGATCCTGCACCCATTCCTTCAGTGAGGCTCGCACCCAACTGCACTTTATTAGGAATAGGGCTTAACTCCAATGCCTGCGCATCAGTATTACAGATTATGAAGTCAACACCAGTGATTCCTTGTCTGAACATGTGGTTTACAGCATTGCCACCGCCACCACCTACACCAACTACCTTAATAATTGATGATTTTTCTTTTAACATTTCAAACTGCATATCGTTAATTATCAGCTTAGTAGATTTCCGTTTCTTTTACCTGTACTTAGTCGTAATATTAATAGTTTTTACACAAACGTTTTCCACAACTGTTAGCAATGTGGAAAACTTACTAATTGTGGAAAATTATTTAATATAGTCTTCGTCTTTAATATCGTCCTTAATAAATTTCGCTCCTGTTTGTAGAAGCTTATCAAATAATCCGAAAGATTTTTTCGGTTTTTCTTGTTGTGGTTTCTCCACAAATACACCTGGTTGATTAATCATCTCCACCATCTCCTCTGCTTTTTGAATTCCTTTTATTAATAAACCTATACCCGTTGCGAACGTCGGGCTCTTTAAATCGTCGTATACATTTTTAGGTAATACTTCGTTTTTAGCTAAGTGCTCGTTCGGATATCCCACACGGCAATCCAAACCTGTTACATACTCAACCAACTGAGGTAAATGTTTTAACTGAGCACCACCACCAGTGATTACGATACCAGCGATTAAGCGTTTCTCGTAACCTGAAGCTTTAATCTCATAATAAACATGCTCTAAAATTTCTTCCATTCTTGCCTGGATTACGTAAGCAAGATTTTTAACTGAAATTTCTTTTGGTTCACGTCCACGTAAACCTGGAACACAGATAATCTCGTTTTCTTTATTCTCGTCCGCTAAGGCAGAACCAAAACGGGTCTTTAACAATTCAGCCTGGTTACGCATAACAGCACATCCTTCACGGATATCTTCTGTGATACTATTACCACCGAAAGGAATAACTGCAGTATGACGAATGATACCCTCATGGAAGATCGCGATATCGGTAGTACCACCTCCTATATCTACCAGAACAACTCCAGCTTCTTTCTCTTCTTCTGACAGCACAGATTCAGATGATGCAAGTGGCTCAAGGATCAGTTCCTGAGTTTCCAGACTTGCATTGGTAACGCATTTCAAGATATTTTTAACAGCACTCACATGTCCTGAAATGATATGGAAATTCGCTTCAAGACGCACGCCTGCCATCCCGATAGGATCTTTAATTCCAGGTTCGTTATCCACAGTAAACTCTTGTGGCAGCACATGGATGATCTCCTCTCCCGGAGGCATCACCAGCTTATACATATCTTCTATAAGCTTCTCGATATCTCTCCGCTGGATCTCATTGTTCAGATCTTTACGTGTAAGGATTCCCCGGTGCTGAAGACTTTTTATGTGCTGACCAGCAATACCCACGTTAACGATTTTCACGTCCAC
>Ga0157372_10009485_pt1 | contig 10351 bp, 6 predicted proteins | sample C55metaG_FD_115307 | JGI IMG/M metagenome (GOLD analysis project Ga0157372, IMG submission 115307) | Corn rhizosphere microbial communities from Kellogg Biological Station, Michigan, USA - C5-5 metaG | ecosystem: Host-associated > Plants > Roots > Rhizosphere > Soil | place: USA: Michigan...
ATGCCGGCATGGACGGCATTGAGTTCATCACCGCAAACACTGACCTTCAGGCGCTGCGTATGTCGCGCGCGCCGATGAAAATTCAACTGGGCGTAAAGCTGACCAATGGCCTGGGAGCGGGCGCGAACCCCGAAATCGGACGCAAGGCGGCACTCGAAGATTCCGACAAGATTATCGAAGCGCTCGAAGGCGCAGACATGGTTTTTGTCACTACTGGACTGGGCGGCGGCACGGGCACTGGCGCGGCGCCGATCATCGCGTCGCTGGCGAGCGAGATGGGAGCGCTGACGGTTGCGGTTGTCACCAAGCCATTCGCGTTCGAAGGCAAGCGGCGAATGCAGCAAGCCGAGCGCGGAGTCGCCGAGCTGATGGATTCGGTCGACACGACGATCGTGATCCCTAATGAGAAGCTGCTCGCAGTGGCGCAAGACGCGGGCTTCTTCGAATCATTTCGTGTGGCCGATGACATTTTGCGTCAAGGCGTGCAGGGAATTTCGGACATCATTACGATTCCGGGAATTATCAATCGCGACTTCGCCGACGTTAAGGCGATCATGGCGCGCATGGGCTACGCGGTCATGGGCACGGCCAGTGCCAATGGTTCGCGGCGCGCTACTGAAGCTGCGCAGAAAGCGATCGCCTCACCGTTGCTCGAAGCTGGCGCTATCGATGGCGCCCGCGGAATCCTCATTAACATCACCGGATCGGCGTCGCTGAAACTGGCCGAGGTGCAGGAGGCGTGCAGCATCATTCAAAACGCCGCGCACGAAGACGCCAACATTATTTTCGGCGCGGTGCTCGATGAAAAGATGAAAGATGCGGTGAAAATCACCGTCATCGCCACCGGGTTCAAAGACGAAGACCGTCCGCGACGGAAGACCGAGGCCACGGGATTCACCGTGCATTCGGACGACGACTTCGATTCCGAGCCAGCGCCTCCGCCGATGATAATGGAAGCGCAACAACCCCTACCGGCAGCTTCCGCCGAGGTGATTGCGCTCGACAACATGCGCACCGCCATGATCTCCAACTTCGAGCAGGCGGATTTAGATGTGCCGGCATTTTTACGCAAAAGCCGGGAAACAAACTAACTCTGAGAAACGATGGGTGCCCCACCCTTCTCGCATTTTTTGCGAGAGGGTGGGGATCTTGATCTCCGCACCCACCTCGCACTTGACGGATTTCCTCTCCGCTGTAGAATTCTCGTGCCCGACCAACAGCCCAAAAATCCAGTAAAAAGACGGAGGCGATATGCGAATGTCCAGGATACTTCTCTCAGTGGCGGTCTCGCTGGCTCTAGCCAGCTTTGTGTCCGCGCAGGAAAAAACCTCGGGGAAAATGATGCACAAGAAGGCCGAGATCTCTGACAGCGCATATACCGCGCAAGCGCTATCAGCTGCGCCCAAGGCAGTTGCTAAAGACGCAGGCGTAGTCCGCATGGACGCAGACGGCAAGATGAAGACACTTCGCGAGAGTAAGAACGGCTTCACTTGCATGGTGATCGCCACAGACAAAATGTGCAACGACGCCAACAGCATGGAATTTTTTGGCGCCATGCTGAAGAAGCAGACGCCAACCGACAAACTTGGTATTTCATACATGTTGGCCGGCGACCAGGGCGCCAGCAATACCGATCCGACCGCAACGAAGAAGACTACCGACAATCACTGGGTAGTTACTGGTCCTCATATTATGGTCACTGGTGCGGCCGCGAAGAGTCTGGGCTACAGCGAGGCAGCCGATGCCGACCCCTCCAAGCCATATATGATGTGGGCGGGGACGCCGTACGAACATGCCATGGTGCCGATAGGCGGCGCTAAGCCGATGACAAAGACTGCGATGGCAGAGAAGAAATAATCCTTAGCGCTCCGGGTGGCTCTGATTAAGGCGGGCGAAGGCGCCCGCCCCGCACTCACAAACACGCGACTGGGCGTTCCCCGTATCCCGTGCCGAACGCTCTCCGTGATACTCTGGATTTAACGACTTCTCTCCTTCAGAGGCCACCATCTTGCTTCGAAATTCTGCAGTAATCCTTATTCTTTTTCTTTCTGCTGCCGCGGCCGGTTTCGCGGAAGGCACTCGCACCTGGGAACAGTCGAACTACCAGGATTTTCTGAAAGGTACCGCGCACGGGGTTGCCATTTCGAGCGACGGATTCTTGCAGCTGGCGCCGGCTTTCAAACTGGTTGCGACGACGCCTTCGAGCGCGATTTGGGCGACCGCGATAGGATCGCAGGGTGAGATTTATGCGGCTACGGGTGCACCGGCGCGGGTTTATCGAATTGTGCCGGGGGGCAAGCCCGTGGCGATTTTCCAGCCGCAAGAGTTGCAGGTGCAGGCATTGGTGGTCGCTAAGGACGGAATGATTTATGCGGCTACTAATCCGGATGGCAAGGTCTACAAAATCGAGCCGGGTGCGGCGACGGAGCCAGTGACTGACGGGCGAGACGCCCGTCACCCCACAAGCAAAGATGATCACGCCGTAAAGCAAGATGATAAAGCGACCAAACAAGGTGATCAGTCAAAGCCTGAGACTACTAACGCTACGAATGGATGGAAGTCTTCAGTATTCTTTGATCCCGGCACGAAATACATCTGGAGCCTAGCGCTGGATGACAGCGGCAATCTCTATGTCGCGACGGGTGACCACGGGCAGATTTTCCGCGTCGCGCCGAATGGCGAGCACTCGCTCTTCTTTAAAAGTGATGAGCCGCACATCCGCGTGCTGGCATTTGATGCGCAGGGCAATGTGATCGCCGGCTCCGACGGTAGCGGACTGATTTATCGCATTACGCCGAAGGGCGACGGCTTTGTTTTGTACAGTGCTCCGAAGCGTGAGATCACAAGCCTCGCGATCGATAAGGCTGGCAACATATACGCGGCTGCGGCCGGGGAAAAGCGCGGAGGCAGCTCGGCGTCAACTTTAACGGTCGCAATTCCTGCCGCTCCCAAAACGTCGGATTCATCCACGCCTCCGGCGGGTCCATCGGGCACTGGCCCTCCAGCTGAATCGGCAGTCACCTTGAACAGTTCGAATGCCGCCATCCCTGGAGGTTCGGGCATTTACAAAATTGCGCCTGATGGGTCTCCATCGCTCCTTTGGAATTCGCGCGATGATCTGGTTTATGCCATGGCGTTCGATTCGCAGGGCCATTTGCTCGCCGGAACCGGAAATCGTGGAAACATTTTTGAGGTGAGTGGGCGGGAAGATTACACCGAATTGGTGAAAGCGGAGGCCGGTCAGATCACGACCTTTGCCAAGGCGCCGAATGGCGGCCTCTATGCTTCGACCAGCAACCTAGGCAAGATTTTTCTGTTGAGCAGCGCGCCCGATGCGGAAGGCAGCTATGAGAGCGACGTATTCGACACGCAGGTGTTCTCCAAGTGGGGACGCGCACAGTTTCGCGGGGCGGGCAATGTTGAGTTGTTTGCGCGCAGCGGAAATGTCGATAATCCCGACCGCAACTGGAGCACGTGGACACGAGTCGATTTGCAAAAGAACGCCGAAATCACCGTGCCACCAGCACGTTTCGTCCAGTGGAAGGCCATCCTGCACCCTGGAGACAAGGCCCCGCGCGTGGACAACGTCACCGTCAATTACCTGCAGAAGAATGTGGCGCCGGAGTTCGATGACGTAACCGTCACGTCCGGAGTGCGTTACCAGCCGATGCCGCGCCCCGCGGGCCTGCAACCCAGCCAGCGATTCGATCCGCAGCCCAATCCGATTCACGATTCTGATTCGGTTGGCGTGAAGTGGACGGCGCGCGACCAGAACGACGATCAGATGGTTTATTCGGTTTACTATCGCGGCGATGGGCAGACCCGCTGGTTGCTGCTGAAAGACGGCCTCAGCGAGAAATTTTATTCGTTCGACGCTTCCCTGCTGCCGGATGGTGGATACGAAATAAAAGTGCTGGCTTCCGACTCTCCATCGCACTCGCCGGGGGAAGCACTTTCGTCGGAACGTGAGAGCGACCGCTTCGAAGTGGACACCACGCCTCCGCAGATTCAGGATTTGAAGGCTTCAGTTCAGGGCGGAAAAGTTCACGTGACGTTCCGCGCCGCCGACAGTTTTTCGACGATCAAGCGCGCTGAATATTCCCTCGATGCCGGCGACTGGCATTTCGTGGAACCGGTCGGTCAGCTGTCGGACGCGAAGACTGAAAGTTATGATTTCGCTCTTCCGATTCCCGACGATCAATCGGGACGGGAGCATGTGGTGGTGGTGCGCGCTTATGATCGGTACGACAATATGAATTCCGCGAAGACGGTGGTGCCAGGGAGATAAAAGGGCCAGGGAAGTTCGGCTTTAGATTTTCTGAGCAGTCGATACGACGCCTGTAGCTTCCTCCTGCACCGGCATTAACTTATTCGCATTTCTCAGTTCCGGGAACAGCCAGGCCCAGAGGCCAACCACAAGCAAAGTCCCCGCGCCCCCGATGATCACCGCCGGAACCGTGCCGAACCAGTGCGCGGTTACTCCGGATTCGAATTCTCCCAGTTCATTCGACGCGCCGATGAAGATCATGTCGACGGCGTTCACGCGACCGCGAACTGCATCAGGAGTTGCAATCTGCACCAGCGTTCCGCGGACCACGACACTTACCATGTCCGAAGCGCCGACCAGCACTAGAGAGATTAGAGACAGAGGCAGATTGTGCGAGATTCCGAACACGATGGTGAATGCTCCGAATCCTGCAACGCAGAACAGCATGATCTTGCCCACACGACTTCTTAGTGGGCGGTAGGCCAGCAGAATTGCCATGACTGCGGCCCCGACTCCGGGTGACGCGCGCAGCAATCCCAGGCCCCAAGGGCCGGTTCGCAAAATTTCGCGCGCATAGACCGGAAGCAAAGCCACAGCGCCGCCTAGCAGGACGGCAAACAAATCCAGTGAGATTGCTCCCAAAATCAGCTTGTGAGTCCAGATGTAATGCAGTCCGGCGAGCACCGTTCGCACAGTGAATTCCTCCTTCGCGCGAACCGTGGTACGTGCTCGCAGGCGCGCGAGAGCCACGGTTGCAATCCCGCACGCAACCACCGATACGGCGTACACGCCTGCCGGTCCGCCGAACACGGCGTAGAGAAGTCCGCCCAGCGCGGGGCCGAGAATGGTAGCGCCTTGAAACATGGTCGCATTCCAAGCCACGGCGTTGGGGAAAACTTCGATCGGCACCAGCAGGGGCAGGAGCGCGCGTCCCGCGGGACTATTGAAAGAACGCACAATTCCCAACAAGACCAGTACGGCATAAATCGGCTTGACGTTGTGCGGGCCGCGCAGGGTAATGGCAATCAGAAGCGCGCAACACAACGCAAATGCAAGATTGCACACCAGGAGAATGCCCTTGCGGCTGAAGCGGTCCGCGGCGTGTCCGGCGATAAGGAAGAGAAAAACATTGGGGAGAAATTGTGCCAGGCCCACATAGCCGAGATCGAGCGGGCGGCGCGTGATTTCGTAAACCTGCCAGCCCACGGCCCCTGAGAGCATCTCCAGGCCGGCCACCACGAACATGCGCTCGATCTGGTAAAGCGCGAAATCGAGATGACGGAATGCGGACAGCCCGGCGTGCGCGTGGCTCTCGGGTTCGAACATGCTCTATTAATGTGCCACAGCGCGCAAATCAAGTGAGCGGGTCGGATAAAATCAGCTGTGAACATGTAGGGCAGGACGCCAACATCCGGGGCTAGAGGTTTAGGTTTTGAGGTTTTGCTGAGGGCTGACGGCTTCTTTTATGCGCTTTGAACTTTTCATCGCGTCACGCTATCTGCGCGCTAAGCGCAAGCAGGCGGTGATTGGCGTGATCACCGGAATCTCGATCGCCGGAGTCGCAGCCGGTGTGGCGTCGCTGATCATTGCGCTGGCCATCAATAACGGATTTCGTCAGGATCTGCAGGACCGGCTTCTCGGCTCGACTTCACACGTAAACCTGTTGCGCACCATGGGCGATGGCATTCGCGACTGGCGTCCGTTGATGGAGCGGTTGCGGACGCAACCGCACGTGATTGGAGTCGCGCCCGACATTTACGAGCAGGTGCTGATCTCGATCGGGTCGAACGCACGCGGGGCGGTGTTGAAGGGGATTGTCCCGGCGGATGAGCGCAAGGTGAGTGATCTGCTGGACAGCGTGAAGCAAGGCTCTGTGGACGCGCTGGAGGAGACTTCTTCAACCGACAAACCGGCGGGCGAGGGCGCCCGCCCCACACAAGCAAACCCAGATTCTCTCGCCGCGGTGCAGCAGCGGCGGGCTGCGATGCCGCCCATCATTCTCGGAAAGGAAATGTCGAATGAGCTGGGAGCGAAAGTAGGATCGACGGTGCTGGTCACCAGCCCGCAGGGAGAGTTGACGCCTTTCGGCATGATTCCCAAATACGTGCGCTTCCGGGTCGCGGGAATTTTTGACTCGGGATTCTACGATTACGATTCATCCTGGGCCTTCACCCGGCTTTCGGACGCGCAACATCTATTCGCCCTGGGTGATGTAATCCAGATCATTGAATTCAAAATTGACGACATCTACAAAGCTCAGCAGGTCGGGCAAGTGCTTGAGCAGGTGGCTGGCGCGGGTTTCATGACCACTAACTGGATGGAACAGAACAAACCGCTGTTTCACGCGCTGAAATTAGAGCGGCTGGTTACGTTCATCACGGTTGGGCTGATCGTTTTTGTGGCGGCGTTAAACATTCTGATTTCGCTCACCATGATGGTGATGGAGAAGACCCGCGACATTGCGGTTCTTATGTCGATGGGCACGCGGAAGGCGCAAGTGCGAAAGGTATTCATCGCGCAAGGCTTGTTGATCGGCGTAGTGGGAACGGCCATCGGATTAGCGCTGGGCTACGCGCTTTCCTGGACGGGCGGGCATTATCACGCGTTCTCGCTCGCACCGGAGATTTACTCCATTGACTACGTGCCATTTGCGCCACGAGTCATGGATGGGGTTCTGGTAGCGTTCGTAGCGGTAGCGACTTCGCTGGTGGCGACTATTTATCCGTCATGGTCGGCGGCGAGAATTTTGCCAGCCGAGGCGTTGAGGTACGAGTGAAGGGTCCTCGCGGGGGAAGCGGATCAGCTTAAAGGAGGAATAAATGTTAAATGTTACTTTTCGGTTGCTGCTGGTTGCTTGTCTGGTTACGAGCTCGGCATGGGCCGCGAACGATCCCTTCGTAGGCAAATGGAAGGTGGACCCCTCCAAAAGCAAACTCAACGATGAAATGAAGGTTGAGGCCGTGGGCGCAAACAGATATGCCTTCACGTTTGTCCCCGGCTTCGTGGACACGATCACAACCGATGGGAGTGACCAGCCAGCCCTGAGCGGAACCACCCTGTCCGTCACGGTTAAGGGACCCAACAACTGGGTCGTCATCCGCAAGATGAAGGGCCGCACGCTCCTCACGGCGTATTGGACGCTTTCCGAAGACGGCAAGACGCTTAACGATGCCTATACGGAGTACGCGCCCGACGGGTCGCCGTCGAGCATTCCCTATGTGTATGAGCGGACGGCGGGGAGTTCAGGTTTCACTGGCACTTGGGACAGCGATAGCGAGAAAGTGAAGGCAGGAATCGAACTTGAGATCCAGCCCTACGAGGGTAACGGTCTGTCATTTAAATGTTCCGATGCAAAAATGGCTAAGAGGATCAAGTTCGATGAGAAAGATTATCCGGACCTCGGTCCGAATGGGGATACAGGCTCTGCATATTCGGGCCGGCGCGTGAACGAGCGCAGTCTGGAAATCACAGAGAAATTCAAAAGCAAAATTACGGGCACCCGGCAGATCGAGCTTTCTAAAGATCTCAAGACCTTGACGGTGACCGAGCGCCTGGTGGGTCAAAGCAGGGCCAAGAGCATCTTTGTGTATGATCGGGAATAGGACAACCTGTTCATCTCGGCTGGGACTTCGCCCCTAGGCATTTCTACTTCTGCGGAGCATCGCTCCGCGAGTCGTTGCCTTCGAGTGTTTGCACTTGCGCGATAGCCGAGCGCACCTGATAATTCGACGGAGTTAGCAAGTGGACTAACCCGCAATCCATTTTCTCCCCCTGCAAAATGCTCTTTGCGTATCACCTTATTTCTTCAGGAAACAAATCAGCAGACGCCCACTGGTTCTGGACGGGTTGTGCAAACAATGCTGGATCAGTAGCTTGGTTCTGAACAGACGCGGCGGAGAATTGAGAATCGGATCCGTCGCCCGCAACGACGCTTACTCCTGAGCCGACGGCTATCTTGAATCCCGCCCCGACCATCCTTAGACTATTTAAGTGCACGTCCATTCCCATGCCGCGAACGAGCGTACCTCGCAGGTTCTGCGAGTGTCGCTCATCGTCACCGCCGCTTACATCGGGCTGCTGGTCGTGGCCGGATTGCGCTCCCATTCTCTGGCCCTGCTCTCCGAAGCCGGGCACAATCTCAGCGATTTCGTGGCCCTGCTGCTCTCGCTGGTTGCGGTTTACTTTCAATCGCGCCCGCCGAGTGCCACTCATACTTATGGATACCATCGCGCGGGCGTACTGGCCGCCCTGGTCAATGCGGCTGCTCTGGTCGCGGTTTCATTTTTGATTTTCTACGAAGCCGTCCGCCGTATTCAGCATCCGCAGACGGTCCATGCCGGGACCATGATGTGGGTCGCCGCCGCCGGCGTGATCATGAATGGCGCGATCGCCTTCATGCTCTTCCGCACTCACCGCGATGTGAACATCCGCAGCGCTCTGCTGCACGAAATTGGCGACACAGTTTCAACCGCCGCGGTCATCGTCGGCGGCTGGGCTATTCTCGCCACTGGACAACTCTGGATCGACCCGGCGCTTTCATTCGGAATCGGCGCGCTCATTCTATGGTCGAGCTTCGGCATCATGCGCGAAACCCTGAACATCCTGCTCGAAGGAACTCCGCGCGGGATGAAGCTGGCCCGAGTCGCAGCCGCCATTGCAGAGGTCGATGGAGTGAACGATGTCCACGACTTGCACGTGTGGAGCATCGGTTCTGAGACCAGTGCGCTGTCGTGCCACATTTCGATCGCCGATATTCCTCCGTCAGCTAGCGAGCGCATTTTGCGGGACGTGAAAGCTCGTCTCCACGAGGACTTCTCCATCGATCACACCACGATTCAGTTTGAACACGCGGTATGCGAAGTGGCGCACGGGTGCGTAATTCCGGTGGGCGAAAGCGAAATGCGGGAAAGATAGGTTTTCGATTTCCCGGCGACGAGAACGGGAAGGGCCCGGCTTTAGCCGTGCCGTTTGCGTCGTCCAGATTCGGGCTTTAGCCCCTGAGGACAAGATCTTCGCGAGTTACCCAGAGCCGAACAAATCATCCACCCTGCTTCGCAAAGATTTCTTTCACCCTTTCCATCGTGTCTGCCTCTTCCGGAAGTTTGTCTGGCCTGAGCCGCACGATTCGAGGAAAGCGCAAAGCATATCCACTCGAGTGCCGATCGGATCTCATGACGTTATTGAATGCCACTTCGAGCACGATCTTCGGCTCGACCGTCCGCCGGAAGCCCTCATCTTGGATAGTGTGCTCGAGGAACCACTTCGTCATCTCGGCAATTTCAACATCGGTCAGTCCCGAATAAGCTTTGCCGATATTCAGCAGCCGGTCGCTGTCGCGCACGGCGAACGTGTAATCGCTTAACACACCGATGCGCCTGCCGTGTCCAAACTCAACTGCGGTCACCACCACGTCAAGAGTTGCCAGTTCGCGTTTGAGCTTCAGCCACGACTTGCCGCGGCGCCCCGGCGTGTAAGGCGACTTCGGATCCTTGATCATCAGGCCTTCATTTCCGCGCGCCTGGGCTTGGTCGAACAATTTATTCAGCTCGTCCGGCGAAGATGCTTGAACGACCGGAGCGCGAATCAGTAAGGGAGTCTGCACGAAGTCGTCGGCGGTCGGTCCTCGGTCGTCGAGCGATTCGAAGCTAAACTTTTCCTGATGCTCGAATGATCTAGCGACGGATTTTCTTCGTGTCTCAGTGTCTCCGTGGTGAGCGCGGTTTTCGTCGGCAGTTAACAGAGCGTCGAGTATTCTCGCTCTTTCCCGCAGCGGTTTATCAATCATCAACTCATTACCCGCATACAACACGTCGAATACTAGATAAGCCACCGGAACTTCGCGCATCAGCTTCTCGCTGACTTTTTTGCGGCCAAGCCGCTGCTGCAAGGCGCTGAATGGAAGAGCCCGACCTAAGGTCGTGGGGCTACGGGCGGCCTCGCCCGTAGCAGGGACGCCCTCGACGTCTGTTACTAAGTCATCTGTCAGATAGCTCCATGCCACAATCTCGCCGTCAAGAATCACATCCTGCGGCAACCCGACCAGTGCATCCGGCAACTCGGGAAACGATTCTGTGATCTCGTCCC
>Ga0157372_10009486_pt1 | contig 10349 bp, 10 predicted proteins | sample C55metaG_FD_115307 | JGI IMG/M metagenome (GOLD analysis project Ga0157372, IMG submission 115307) | Corn rhizosphere microbial communities from Kellogg Biological Station, Michigan, USA - C5-5 metaG | ecosystem: Host-associated > Plants > Roots > Rhizosphere > Soil | place: USA: Michigan...
CGATTGCGCGCTTCGCAATGACATATTTTTTTAGCTTGTAGTTATAAACTACAAAACCTACTACCCAAAACAAAAAAGCGATAAATGTCCATTTATCGCTTAACAACTATTTAAAAGTAAATAATCTCTTATTGATTTCCCCCTATCCAATAACAAATCAACGTAACCCCTGCGGTTTTCCATTCGGTATGGTGTTCTTTTATGTGGTTTTTAACTGCCACAACCGCATGTCCGAGGTATTCCTTAACAGTATGTTTAGAAAGGTTCAATTTCTCGGCGGCCTCTTCATAGGTTTTCCCTTCCAATTTGCAAAGGGTAAATACCTTTTTTCGCTGCGGCGATAATTGGTTAATAGCCTGTTGTAATAAATAATATTGCTCATCCATTAACTGTACGTCGCCGTTATCGGTTTCCATTTCGGCAAAAGGCATGGCGTTAACAACAGCCGTTTCGCGTATCTTTTTGCGGAGATAGGAGATGGATTTATTGAAACTCAATACAAACAACCAGCCGCTTACAGATTGATCGGGGTTAATATCAGCCCGTTTTTCCCATAGGGCAACAAAAATATCCTGCAAAATATCCCGGGCACTATCATCGTCTTTAGTGAGTTTGAATATGTTACGATAAATAGCCTGGTGATACTTTTGATAAAGCATATCAAATGCGCCGATGTCATCATCGTGTAAGCGAAACACTAAATCTTTATCTCCATTTGAATCCATAAAAAACTGATAATTATTTATTTATTCTTTAATCAACAGGCAGGAATTATTGTTAAAAGTACAACTATTTTTCAATCAACGAAGCCACGCCATAGCAGCGCCATTAATTATTTATTCAGTAACAGGCAGGAGGCTTATCGCCTTTTGTAAAGCTTGACCCAGACTATAAACTTATTTTTTACAGCCTGGGCTAAACAGGTAACTGGAACGACCAATATATAAAAACGGGACTAAACTACAGCCCGTTAAATTACAACTTAACTGTCGCGGGCAGGTATTTGGCAATCAAGTCCTCATAATAAGGTTTTAACTCCGATACTACCGGCGGTTTCGGGCTTTTGGAGTACAGATCGTAGGGGTTAAATTTATCAACCCATTTAAACATCTCCTGGTCATGCGCGTTCAATAAATGATCGTAAGCTTTTTCGCGGTGCTGTGAGTAAAAAGAGTGGTAGCGGATCATGTACAACGCCTCTTCGGGTAAATAATCTTTGGTAATGTGATACAGGTACTCATCATGGCCCCATGACATGTGTACGTTATCAAGACCGCACTGATGTGAATATACACCATATTTGGTATTGTAACGCTCATCGTAGCTATCAGGATTTGCGGCAAAAAATTCCGGGTAAACTATCTTATCCGAAAACTTGCAGCCTACCGGGAACGTGTCGCCCACTACATTCCATTGCGGTTCGCCAAAAAGACAAAGCACCTTGCCTAAATCATGTATAAAGCCTGTTAATACAAACCAATCCGGATGGCCATCAGCACGGATAGCCTCAGATGTTTGCAATAAATGTTGCAGCTGATCAAGCGAGATATCCGGATCTGATTCATCAACCAAGGTGTTCAGGTATTCCATTGCCGACCACCATGGCATCTCCTTTTTATCAAACTGTAAAAAGTTTGCCTTTTTGGCCAATACGTTGCCATAGGTTTGATAAGTATGGTTAAGCCTGTAAAATTCCCTTACCGGGTTATTTTCATCGTCGTTATAAACCCTGAACTCCTCTTTGGCCTTTTCGGTACCTGGTTCCGGGTACCTGCTCAATACATCATCTTCCCATACATCAAGACTCGGCAATGGCGATATCTCTTTTTCAGTTAACTTTTCCATATTGTAAACCTTTTATTAAATATTAAGCACCTTGATATTTATTGCGCTCCCAAACCAAATACCACAGAAAAATCCAATTAATTATTGCGGCTTTACGTTTTATTGGGGCTGCAATTCAATGCTCCGTTTAGTTTTATAATCATTAAATTTTGATAAAAAAAACGGTCCTTTTATATTAACTGCAATATTTATTTACGTAAACGATTAAGTTACACCAACGTTAAAAGCTGCACGCACAACGTTAAAAGCCCTTAAATTGATTTAGCAAGGCTGATTCCTACTGTGAAATGAAATTACCTCTTAAGGGTCTTATTTTTACTCGTTCCGGGAATCTGAATACCTTTAACCGAAGATTTGCTTACCCTGTTAAACACAATCACCGGCAGTGATTTAACCTGTGGTATTTTGAGGCCATTAATAGTCAAGCCATACACATTATCAAACACGCCGGCAGCCCTGAAATCATTCCCCAGGCAGCTAAGGGTTACATCTTTAAGCGTTACCCCTCCCGCATGTCGTGCGTAAAAACCCCAGGCCGGCAGTTCGCCAAACATTGAAAATTCGGGGTAATCATGTGGATTTTCGGGAATCTTTGTTAACGAATCAAGGCTGACATATGCTACAGCTTTGCTGGCATCGCCGTGGTACACTATCTTAATATTTTCGAGTATTACATTTTTAACCGGGTGCCCGGGCAAACCTGCAATTGACGAAGGAAAGGTATTATGGTTTCCTTTAACTAAAGGCCCTTCCATGGGATAACCTTTATCGGGTTTACCTTTCGGTACATCTACAGTTACATTACTGATGCGGATACCATTGATGCGGCTTACTACAGTGTCTTTATTACGATGACCAAGACGGATAAAAATGGCATTGCCAGTATTTACCGCATTGATATTACTGATATCAATATCTTCCATCACGCCACCATCAACACACTCCAAAGCAATGGCCGACCGGTAGGTATCGTAAATTTTCACATTCTTTATCGTTATCTTTTTAAAACCTCCACGCGAAGCCGTGCCAAATTTGATGCCGCTGGCACTTGACCTGGTGGTACAGTTTGCCACATAGATATTTTCACAGCTACTATTCCTGTCGCTCGATTTTAGGCAGATGCCATCATCATCGGCATTAAAAAAACTATTGGTAAGCTTTACGTTTTGGCAATCAACCAAATCAATACCGTCGTTATTCCAATAAGTATTGCTTTCTACTTTTATGCTGTCAATAACCAGGTCGCGGCATTTGGTATAATCCTGTACCCACACCAGGCCGTTTTTCATGGTTACACCTTTTATCTGCACATCGGTGCAATTGGAAAAATGGATCAGTTTAGGGCGATTAAGTTCCTCGGGCTGAGTTTGGCCCCATGGGTTTTGCTTTTGCCATAACGAATCCCTTAATTTACCCGCTTTCAGCATCGCAAAAAGGTCTTTCAGCAATTCTTCTCCATTTCCATCAATGGTGCCTTTACCTGTTATGGCAATATGCTGCAGGTTATTGGCGGCTATCAATGGCGCTGCATGGCCTTCGCCATAATCAATTCTTTTTGCGCTGCCCAGCAATACAGCATTTTTGGCCAGGTTAAGAGTAACATTTGATTTTAGGCTGATAGCAGCCGTTAAGAACTTTCCGGCAGGCACGTATACAGTACCGCCTCCCTGTGCGCTTGCATTATCAATAGCTTTTTGAATACTCACAGTGTTATTGGTAATGCCATCGGCTTTAGCGCCATAATCGGTAATGTTAAATACTTTTTGCTGCGCATAACCGGCAAATGGCGTTATAAGCAGCGTTAAAAAATGAAGGATTTTCATTATTAGTTATAATTAAAAGAAAAATTCACGCAGGTTTATCGCTTATTGAGTTTACGAACAATGAAGCGTTTAATTGTACATTAAACACCTAAACTATTAAACTTTCAATTTAATTAACGGTGGCGGTGTACTTTTATTTACGTAAACGTTTACGTAAAAGCAGTAATATTGACAATGACCCTTACTAAACTTACGCTTTATTACTACACGTTAATATATCAAACAATGCTTTTGGTTTAAATCAATTTTATATCTTTGCCCCTGTCTGCTCCCGTAGTTCAATGGATAGAATTATGGTTTCCGGTACCATCGATATGAGTTCGAATCTCGTCGGGAGCACAAAAGGGACTTGCAAATTGTAAGTCCCTTTTTGTTTCATCTATTCACTTCCGCATATCTCTTCCTATATGCAGTCGGATTCTCTCCCTTATATTTTTTAAAGATGCGGTTCAGATGGCTTTCATCGGTAAAACCGAACTCGTAGGCTATTTCGCTCATGCGTTTATCGGTGTATTGCAGGCGGGTTTCTATCAATTTCAGCTTATAGCTGGTAATGTACTGCTGTAAGCTTTCGCCGGTGGTTTTCTTAAAATATTCGCTGATGTAGTTTGGCGAAAAGTTAAATGAGGAGGCTATACACTCGGCCTTGAGGCGGTCGGGCTGGTAAATATATTCGTGGATATAGTTAAGTAGCGGCAACGTAGTTGTTGAAGGCTGTTTTAAAATATTGGCATGCTGCTGTAGCGTGATATTGCGGGCGGCAATGGTTATAATGGTATTCATCAATTGCTCAACTACCTCATTATGCTGAGAAAACTCGTTTGATGTTTCTCGTTGTAAAGCCTCTATCAGCGCCCTTACCAGCGGCTTATCGGTAACAGTTTTAAGGATACAACCAGGCAAATGGTTATGGTTATGAAAAATGTATTCCATTTTTTTAACCCACTTTTCGCTTTGTGTTTTCAGGTAGCTATCAGTAAAGCGGATGAAGTAAAAGCGGGTTAGCTCGTGCACCTCAAAGCCGTGGTGATCTTCCGGAAAAATCAAAAAGAATTTATCAGAAGCATAAGGCAGTTCATGCCCGTTAATGATCTGGATCCCCTTACCTTCCAGCGTAAATACCATTTCAAAAAAAGTATTACGATGCGGTTTGGCTGTGTACTGGTTTGTTTCGAGCAACTCCAGTTCATAAGGCCTGTACAGGTTCTTGGTTTCCATACCCGTAAAGTTACAGATCATCCCCCTGAATGTACAAGGCGCAGGCACCGATTATACAGAACTTTGACTTATCAAAACAAACACATCATGAACGATTTAACATTTGTAATACTAAGACTGGCCGTCGGAGCCAGTATGTTTGGTCACGGCCTGGTCCGCTTACCTAAACTAAATGGTTTCAGCCAATGGATGGTTGGCACTTTTGAAAAGTCAATGCTGCCCAAAGCTATGGTAACACCCTTTAGTTACCTGTTACCAATTGCCGAATTTATTATAGGTATATTGCTTTTATCGGGCTTATTTACTAAACCTGCTTTAATTGGCGGTGGCCTGGTAATGATCATATTAATATTAGGCAGCTGTTTGATCGAGAATTGGGAGATCCTTCCTTCACAGCTGATCCATGCTGCTTTCTTCGCCGTACTGCTTCAGTTTTCGGCTAACAATACCTATTCATTAGATAACCTTTTCTTTAATAAATAAGATCATGAGCTCAAGAAGAGATTTTGTAAAACAAGGCGGACTTTTAGGGTTGGCCGGCCTTGTGGGCAGTAATTTGGCATCGGCTAAACAAAACACATCGGCAAATAACTTTAATACCTCAAAATGGGCCGATGGTTCAAGGCTGGTGGTTTCTGTATCCATGCAGTTTGAGGCCGGTGGTCAGCCGGATAATGCCGAGAGCCCGTTTCCGCAGAATATGCAAAAAGGTTATATCGATCTGCCCGGTGCAACCTGGTTTCAATACGGTTATAAAGAAGGGATTCCCCGTATGCTGGATAACTGGGATAAACTGGGCATTAAAGTAACGTCGCACATGGTTGGTTCGGCTGTACTTAAAAACCCCTCCTTAGCTAAAGAAATTGTGGACCGTGGACACGAAGCTGCAGCACATGGCATGAATTGGGCCACGCAATACACCATGCCCTATGAACAGGAAAAGCAGTTTATAAAAGATGGCGCCGATGCCATTAAAAAAGTAACCGGTTTTACTCCGGTAGGCTACAACGCCAATTGGCTGCGCCGCGGCGAAAACACGCTGAAAATATTACAGGAACTTGGTTTTGTATACCATATTGACGATTTGAGCCGCGATGAGCCTTTTATCATCCCCATAAATCAAAAAGATTTTGTGGTGGTACCTTATACCATCCGCAACAACGATATTGTGCTGATTGAAGGCAAAAATTTCTCGGCAGATCAATTCCTCACACAGGTAAAAATGGAGTTCGACCAGCTTTATGCCGAGGCTGAATTTAAACGCCGCCAAATGTCAATCAGTTTCCACGACCGTATTGGCGGTACCCCGCAAATGGTTAAGGCCTCCAATGAGTTGATCAAATACATACAACAGCACAAAGGCGTAAGCTTTAAACGAAAAGATGAAATCGCTAAAATGGCTTTGGAGGATAAGACGACGATAAGGGAGAGTTAAGGACAATATATAACCATGTCATTGCGAGCGCAGCATGGCTATCGCACGGAAGCATATCGGCCCTGTATAGCATGCGATTGCCACGTCGCACCCGAGCTCTTTCCCATTCCGCTCCTCAATGACATGGTTTTATTAAGCGTTTAATTATATTCTAATTCTCCTTCATACCCGGATATTGGTCAAAAAGAGCTTTTAGCTTTTGAGCCATTTCAGGGTATTCATTTATAACATTGGTACGTTCGCTGGGGTCATAAGCCAGGTTAAACAGTTCGGTTTTTGCAGGTAGCGGCGAACCTGCTACGCCACCAACATTGTTATTTGCCTTTACTTCACGATACTTCCAGTCGCCAAGGCGCACAGCCTCGCAAACGCTGTTGTTATAATAGTAAATAGGTCTGTGTTCGGGATGTTTAGGCACTTTGCCAGTTAATACATCGGCTATCGACTGCCCATCCAGGGTACGGCCTTTCGGCAGCGGGGCACCAGTCCAATTGGCAAGTGTAGGCAACACATCCAGATTACTCATCATGCTGGTGATGCTTGCGCCAACCGGAGTATGATTTTTCCAGTAAACAATGAATGGCTCACGTACCCCGCCTTCATATGTTAATCCCTTGCTGCCGCGAAATACACCGGCGGTACCTGCATCCCAATGTTTAGTGGCACTATCGCCAAGCATCCGGTCAGGGAAATCTATCCACGGACCATTATCGCTCGAGAACATGAATATCGTATTATCGGCCAGTCCCTGCTTTTCCAGTTCTGCCCAAACCTGGCCAAGGCTTTCATCCAGTTGTTCAACCACATCACCCAGGTGCCCACCATCGCTTCTGTTCTTATTTTTTGCCGATGATGCAAAGGCTACCGGTAAATGCGGCGTGTTATGAGCCAGATACAAAAAGAAGGGTTTATCACCCTTTTTCTGCTCCTTGATAAAGCGAATGGCTTCCCGTTGGTACAACTCAATTAGGGATGAATCAGCAGGTTTTAATATCTCGGGCTTATGATTTCGGAATACTTTAATTGTGGTATCTGTTTTCACATAAGGCGACCGATAATCGTGACTATACAGCAAGCCATAGTATGAATCAAAGCCCTGTGCCATGGGATGGTTGTAAGCTGCATGATCGCCGAGATGCCATTTGCCTATCATGGCAGTTTTATAGCCAATTTGTTTCAGCATTTCGGCAATGGTAATTTCCTGATCGGGGATACCAAGCTTTGATCCGGGGCCTATCGGTGCCGGCAAATTCATCCTTGAAGCATAACGCCCGGTAAGTAATGAGGCCCTTGATGGTGTGCATGTTGGGCTGCTCACCACATAATTGGTTGCCCTTACCCCTTTTTGCGCCATTTTGTCGAGAAAAGGTGTACGGATCACCGGGTTACCATAGCAACTTAAATCAGAGTACCCCATATCATCGGCCAGTACAAAAATAATATTGGGCAATTGCCTTTTTTGTGCCGGAGCCGGTGCAATTAAAAATATAAAAACCAAAAGGAAAAGGCCTTTGCAGGTTAATTGGGTATGATGTTTCATTACCGGGTGAAAATAGTTTTTAATAACGGACGACCGTTAAAGATAACTTAACTTTTACAATGGGGAATGACAGTGAAGGAAAGCCAAAAAGCTTTCAAGTCGTCTCGTAAGAGTAATAGGCTATAAAAGGCTGTTAAAGAAAACGGCATGGCGCATAGTTGACTCACCCGGTCTACGCTTCGCTGGACCACCCTCTCTATCCTTCGGATAAAGAGGGTAAGAAAAATATAAATAAATCGCCCTTCTTTACGCTTGCGTAGAGAGCGGTGACAAGCGCAGCGATGTCGGGGTGAGTTGATACGGCGTCTAATTCTTTGTTTATGCCCTACAACTACTATTTATCAGCCTTGCGCAGCATTTCCCTGTGCTCCTTGCCCCATTTTATCATTTCTAAAATGATGCCGCCAAAACTCCGGCAATACTCTGTCGATTCATACTCGATCAATACCGGTAAAGTTGGCGTTACTGTACGCTTAACAAGCTTATTCATCTCCATGGTTTTCAGCTCGCGCGATAACATGCGCGTGGTAATACCGGGGATGCTCCGCTCAATTTCTCTGAAACGTTTGTTTCCGTTGCAAATAGAATTAATGATTGGCAGCGTCCATTTACCGCCAATAACATACATGGTGTCTTGTAAAGCCTGCCGCTCATCGGCATGATTACGTTGGTGTGACGTTATTCCCTCTTCCATACTGGTATACTCTGTGTAACTGGTTACAAAATTATACCAATTATAACATACTTTTGCATCAAAAAATAAAATACCATGTCAAAAACAGTTTTTATAACCGGAACAAGCAGCGGACTGGGCAAATTAACCGCTAAACATTTTGCACAACAAGGCTGGAATGTAGCCGCCACCATGCGTACACCCGAAAAGGAAACCGAACTAACACAATATCCTAATATCAAAATATTTAAACTGGATGTAACCAACCTTGAACAGGTAAAAACAGCAACAGAACAAGCGATAGCCGCTTTCGGTAAAATTGATATTGTGGTGAACAATGCAGGTATGGGTACTTACGGTGCACTGGAACTTGCCAAAGAAGAAGATATCGACTGGCAGTTTGCGGTAAATGCCCGCGGTCCTATTAATATCATCCGTGCCTTCCTGCCTCATTTCAGGGAAAACGAAGGAGGTATGTTCATCAACATCAGCTCTTTTATGGGTATCACTTCGGCCGTACCACTTGGCTCACTGTACAACATGTCGAAATTTGCATTAGAAGGCCTTACAGAAGGACTATATTACGAGCTAAAACCGCTTAATATTCATTTAAGACTGATAGAGCAAGGCGGATCAAAAGGAAACAACTTTGTTGAAAGCGTAGTTTGGAACCAAAACCCGGATATAACCGCGTACAATGAACTTACCAGCAAACTGCAAAACCTGATGGGCTCACGCGATGAATCACAGCTTGATGATCCGATGTTGATTGTTAATGCTATTGATGATCTTGCCACCGGCAAAAGCAACAAGTTCCGTACGGTGATAGGTAATATGGGCAACGTGCTAATGAACATGCGCAGCTCGATGCCTATTGAGGAATATATGGATAAGATGAGCAGCTTCTTTTAACCGTGATTTGTAGGATTTTGGGATTGCCCTGATAAAACGAGCTAATGAACCCGCTCGCATATTGGGGCAATTATTATTATCAACATTAAGAGCTTATAGTTTACTAATCGGTTTCTTGTAACAGACTCATACAATCATCATATAATTCATAAGTCGCATCGGGTGCCCGATCTTTTATTACCTGGCGGGCTATAAATTCAATTACCTGATGCCGGTTATTAGTAGGTATCCCTGTTTTTTCAAACCAACTTTCCGTTGTCGGAATATATACCAATGCAACGTGCCTGCCGGCAGCTAACTCGTACAGAAACTGCAACTTAATATCTCCATCCCTATAAATAACGTACCCTTCACGACCGTTATCAATATATTCTAACTGTTTAGATACCATATCATTTATTATTCTTTCTCTATCTACTAATATAACTTCTTTATCCGATACCTGACGACCAAAACCTGCAGCTCGACCTTTTCAACAAAGCAACTTGAGCTTTTTAACAAAACGCCGCGCCGCCTTTCAACCTAACTTTGTGTTATCAAAAAGAAAGATAACACTATGAAAAAAGTATGGTTTATAACAGGCAGCGCCCGCGGATTAGGCCGCAGCCTTACAGAAGCAGTTTTAGCAGCAGGCGATAATGTTGCAGCAACAGCACGTAACCCCGAACAATTGAAAGATCTGGCTGATCAATATCCCGGTCAGGTATATCCGATAAAATTAGATGTTACCGATTACCCGGCAGTATATAAAGCCGTTGCCGACGCGGTAGCCCACTTTGGCAAAATTGATGTATTGGTAAACAATGCCGGTTTCGGGATCATTGGTGCAGCCGAAGCGTTTACTGATGAGCAGGTACGCAGTCAACTGGAAACGAATTTATATGCCCCCATCGAGATCACCCG
>Ga0157372_10009487_pt1 | contig 10349 bp, 15 predicted proteins | sample C55metaG_FD_115307 | JGI IMG/M metagenome (GOLD analysis project Ga0157372, IMG submission 115307) | Corn rhizosphere microbial communities from Kellogg Biological Station, Michigan, USA - C5-5 metaG | ecosystem: Host-associated > Plants > Roots > Rhizosphere > Soil | place: USA: Michigan...
CATACTCCTCAGGCGCCCAGCCGCGCACCAGGAACGAGCGCCCCGAGGGCGAGCGCGAGGATGTAGAGCCAGCCGAACGCGCGATTGTGCACCAGGCACACGCGATGGTACCAGAGCGGCCAGCCGATGTAGCCCGCCGGCGGCTCGGCTGGCGCTGGTGACGACATCACGCGAACCGCGCGCACCGCGCGAGGCGCCGCCACCAGCACGAGCAGCGCGAATGGCGTCAGCGCACCGACGAGAATGCCGGCTAGCACGACGACGTACATCCCCACCACAGCGGCGCGGTTGAGCAGGCGCGCGCGTCTTTCGCCGAGCAGCACGGGCAGGGTGCGCTGATGCTTGCCCGCGTCGAACTGCCGCTGGTCGATGTGCTTGCCGACGAGGATCGACATCACGCCCAGTCCGTAGGGCACCGACGCGAGCATCGCTGCCGATGAGAAATGGCCGGACACGACGAAGTAGCCACCCGCCACCATCAGCGGTCCCCACACCACGAACGCCGCGATCTCACCGAGGCCGAGCTCCTTCAACGCGCGCGGTGCCGCGTCGTACGCCCAGAGCAGCAACGCACCGGCCACCACCAGCCAGACCGCTGGCCACCCGCGCAGCCAGACGAAGTACGCGCCGATGCCGGCGGCGATTGCCGCGAGCACGAGCAGGCCACGCACCAGCAGCGCCGAGCTCACCGCACCGCTCAGGAGCGGATGGACGGTGTATCGCCGCCGCGGCGAATCGTCGGTGTCGTGGCCGCGACGCGCGCCGAAATAGTCGTTGGAGAGGTTGCTGATCGCGTGCAGCACCACGTAGCCCAGCACGAGGAGCGCGAAGGGCAGGGGGGCGAACCGCCGGTCCGTGAGCGCGAGGAGACCGGCGATGAGCGCGGCCTGAAACGAGATGACGAGGATCACGCTGCGCGCCGAGTACAGAAAGCGCGCAATCGGATCGAGCGTCGCCATGTCCTCGGCAAGCGGCGGATAGAAGCCGGTGAAGGCGCGCGCCCATTCGCGTGGACCGCGCCCCGTCGGCCGACGACCGGCCGGAACTGGTGAGCGATCGAGGGATGCATGCGTCATCGAGCTGCTCGCTGTTCGGTGGATGACTAATCATACACGGTTGCCACTTCGTGACGACGTACGCATCGTACGAATGGCGAAACGCCGTGCGCCCTGCTTCGCCTCCCGGACCTCAGGAGGGACGATTTTCATGTACGTGCACCGTCAGTCGAGCGGGATGATGCTGGTTGTCCTTCTGGTGCCGGTGGCCATCTGCGCGGTCGTCGCCTGGACGGCGCGGGTCTGGTGGTTGTATCTGCTCGCCGTCGCCTTCGTGCTCGTCGCATGGCTGTTCTCCTCGCTCACCGTCGAGGTGAACGACCGTGATCTCGTGAGCTATTTTGGACCGGGGTTCTGGCGGAAGGACACTCCACTTGGCGACATCGCGAGTGTCGAGCGCACACGCAGCTCGGCGCTAGAGGGCTGGGGCATCCGCATCACCCCGCGTGGGATGCTCTACAACGTGGCGGGCCGCGACGCGGTGGAAGTGCGCCTCGCTACCGGCCGACGTTTCCGGCTCGGAACCGACGACCCGGACGGACTCGTTGCCGCAGTACGCGAACACATTCAGCGGGAGGTGAAGTCGTGAGCGACACTCGTCCGGAGGTCTGGCTCCGTGGCCCGCTTCCCGACGTCCCGCCGCCGCTGCAACCGGTCGCGCACAGCCTGTTGCAGTGTCAGGAGGAGGCGCACACCAGGCTGGCCGATCTTTCACCAGCGCAGCTCACCGCGCGCCCGGGTGGTGCCGCGTCGGTCGCCTTCCACCTCACCCATGCCGCTGGCAGTCTCGATCGGCTGTACACGTACGCGCGCGGCCAGCAGCTTTCCGACACGCAGCTTGCCGCGCTCCGCGAGGAGCCGGCGGCGAACGACCGCGCGACAGACGCAGCGGCTCTGCTGCGCATCATCGACGCGGCGGTGGGTCGCGCCATTGAGCAGGTGCGCAGCACTCCCGAGCGCGACCTGCTCGGTCCCCGAGAGGTAGGACGTGGACGCCTTCCCTCCACGGTGATCGGCCTGCTCTTCCATGGAGCGGAGCATACCCAGCGGCACCTCGGTCAGGCCGTGACCACCGCGCGCATCGTTCGGGGAGCCGGTGGCTAGACGCGCCACGCTGCGCCGCCGCCTTGCATGGGCGGCATTCGTCGTCCTGCTGTGCAGCGGGGTGGCAGCCCTGCGAATGCGCCGCTGGAGCGAATCCACCGCTCATTCACCGATCGCGTGCGCGGCGGCAGACCGCGACAGCGCACGGCTGGCGTTGGTCGCTGTCGACACCATCACGGGATTGCGGGCGCGTCATCAGCGGGTGAGGCGTTTCACGCGGACACCAGATGGCATCGAAGTCCGTACGGAGGACGACGATCCGCTCGCCGCGCATGATGGCGGCCTCGCTGCGTTCGACTGCTCGGGACACCTCACCTTCCTCTGGCTGGATGGTGGCTGAGCCGCCGGCGATCAACATTGTTCGATAGCGAGCGTGGATGGCCGGCATGGCTCGCTTCATCGACGCATCGCAGAACCGGAGACCTGATGTTGGGACTTCAACGCTGGAAGGCAGGATCGCTGCTCGCGAGCTGGATCGCCTACTGGGCCGGGCTCGTCGGTATCAGCGTCGGTTCGGGATTGTGGAAGGCGTGGCAGCTCACCCGCCAGCCGGGAGTGCGCGGCACCATCTCCGCCTCCCTCGACGACGGACGCCTGCTGCTCAGCGTGCATCCGGCGTCCGATGCCGCCGGTGCCTGGACATTCAACACCTCCGTCGCGACTGCACTCGCCTGGATTGCCGTGCCGCCTCTCGCACTCTGGATCCTGTGGCTGATGAGCAGGCCTCGGCGGTCCGCACAGCCTCAGGAGGAGGTCTCCATGCTCGACGCGCCCGAGCCCACGGCTCCGGTGTCCCGACACCAGGAAGGCACGCCCGTGCGGCGTTGAGACGTTCTGCATTGGCCGTTCGACACGGGCCACGCATTCTCCCCGTGCTCTTATTCGCGTCCAGCTCGCCATCGAAACGGACGCGCGCACCCTGGCGTAAGGTGCGAAGATCCGTTGAACCGACACCGCATACCGGAGCGACACCGACATGGACTTTCTCCCGATGCACTTCATAGGGACGATGCGTGAGCACTATCTGCTGCTGTTCAGCGCAGCGGGCGGCATCGGGCTCATGGCGGGCTTCATCGGCAGCTGGATCGGCGGCTATCTGGGCGCGCGCCGGGCCGTCCGCTCCGCGCAGCTGAATGCACCGGCAGCGACCGACGCGTCCCGCGCGCAGCTGACTCAACTCGGCCAGATGGTAGAGGCAATCGCCATCGAGGTGGAGCGCGTGACGGAGGGACAGCGGTTCACGACGCGGTTGCTCGCCGATCGCATGCCCCATTCGTCGGCGCCCGAGATGCGGCCCCGTGGTCCTGACCTCACCACGCCGCACTAGGAACCATTCCTGCACTTCGTGCGTTGATCCTCACCCTCAACGCACGAAGCCATGCCCGAAACCCGCGATGTCGCCGTCTTCGTCGGCAGTTTGCGCCGCGCGTCCTACACGCGGCGGATCGCCGTAGCACTCGGCCGTCTCGCGCCGCCCACGCTGAAGCTCGACATCGTGGAGATCGGCGACTTGCCGCTATACAACCAGGATCTGGAAACCGACAACCCGCCGGCACCATGGACCCGGCTGCGCGAGCGACTTCGCGCCGCCGACGCGGTGCTGTTCGCCACTCCGGAATACAACCGCTCGGTTCCCGCCGTTCTCAAGAACGCAATCGACGTCGGATCGCGTCCCGCTGGCAAGGCCGCCTGGAGCGGAAAGCCCGGCGCGGTGGTCAGTGTGTCGCCCGGTGCACTGGGAGCCTTCGGCGCGAACCATCACCTCCGGCAGTCGCTCGTCTTCCTCGACGTGCCGACGCTCCAGCAGCCGGAGGTCTATCTCGGTGGCGTGGCGAACCTCGTGGATGACCAGGGGAACATCACCAACGACGGCACGCGTGAGTTCCTCACGAAATTCATGAATGCCTTCGCACACTGGATCGAGGTACAGCGTTGCACGCCCTGAAAGTCGTCCCCGTGCTCAGCGCCTTGCTTGTCGCCTGCAGCAGCGGGCCATCGGGCGAAGCCCCGGCCGAACAAGCCGTGCGGGAGGCGGTCCAGGAGAGCGTGCAGGACAGCGCGCAGGGAGGCGCTCCCTCGTCGCCAGGCGCGTCGCCGGCGCAGCATGTCGCCGCTTCCTGCGGCCGGCCCGTCATCGATGGCGAGGGTATCGGCGCCATCCGCATCGGCATGGCTGCCGATTCGGTGAAGGCGCTCTGCGTCGTCGTGCGCGACACGGTTGAACGTCGCTCGGAAGGTCAGAGCGAACGGATTCTCGTCGTGGCTTTCGGTAGCGACACGGCGGCGGTCGAGGTGAACGACGGACGCGTGTGGCGCATCGAGATCACCGACCCGGGGCTCCGGACTGCGGACTGGATCGGCGTCGGCACGCCGCTCTCCACGCTGCTCTCGCGGAAGGGCGGCGTGCAGGGGCTCACCGGAGAAGGGAACCTGTTCGTCATCACCGAAGCGAGCTGCGGCCTGAGCTTTGAGCTCTCGGAGCCGCGCTCACCTTCGGGCGACTGGCCGGCCGAGCGGCTTCGCACCCTGCCGAAGACGACGGCCGTGGCGCGCGTCCTCGTCGTCGGCTGTCACGCCACGTAGGCGGCTACTGCATCACCACCAGCTCGGGTGAGGACTTTGCCTCGAGGCGCGCCTTGAGGAAGGCCAGAACTTCGGATTCGTGCTTGCGCAGCGGCGCTGCCGTTGGCTGGCGCTCGCGCCACTCTGCTTCCGGCAGGGGGGGCAGGACCGCGCCCTCGAGATAGGCCTCGAGCAACGCGGGGTGGATGTAATACTTCCGGCAGACGCTGCGGGTATTGCCCAGTCGCTGCGCGGTCCTGTCCACGGCGGCGACGATGTTCTTCTCGGCCTGTCGTCTGGACGGCGCGGGACCCACGGCGCGGAGAGCCTCGGCGGTGAGCATCGTTCCCGCCCAGGTACGGAAGTCCTTCGCGGTCACGTCGCGGCCAGCGATGTCGTGCAGGTAGCTGTTCACGTCCTCGGCGTTCACGCACTGGCGCGCGCCGGCGTCGTCCACGTACTGGAACAGCTCCTGGCCCGGCAGCTCCTGGCACCGCTGCACGATGCGCGCGACGCGGCGATCGGTCACCGCCACGGAGTGGACCACGCCGCTCTTGCCGCGAAAGTCGAAGCGCAACTTCGCGCCTTCCACGCGCACGTGACGCTGCCGGAGCGTCGTGAGGCCGAACGACTTGTTCGCCTTGGCGTACTCGTTGGACCCGATGCGAATGAGCGTGCGCTCCAGCAGCCATACCACCGTCGCCATCACCTTGGCGCGCGGCAGCCCGGGCAGCGCGATGTCGTGCTCGACGCGCTCGCGAATCGCGAGCAGCACGTCGCTGAATGCGATCATGCGCTCGAACTTCGTGCCGTCGCGCTGCGCCCTGAAGCTGGGGTGATAGCGATACTGCTTCCGTCCCCGCGCATCGCGAGCCGTCACCTGCAGGTGGCCGTTGGCAACGGGGCAGATCCACACCTCCGTCCACGCCGGCGGGATGACGAGCGATCGGAATCGCCGCAGCATGTCGCCGTCGCGGATGACGTGGCCCTCGGCATCCACGTACGAGAAGCCACGGCCGTGACGCCGGCGATGGATCCCCGGCATCTCGTCCGTGACGTACCGCAGCCCCGCCGCCTCGGCGGAACTGACGTATTCCTCGTCGGTGGATTGCTCCATCGGTCCCCTCCCGCGCCGCCACCGGGCGGATGTGTCCGGCTTGCGCGCTGCCGGATGGACGGCGAAACCCCGTGACCGGCAACCGTCACGCCGAACGAACGCCGAACGATATCGACGTGTTGCGTGCGGCCTCATCATCGGCTCACCGGCGGTGCAGGCGGTTCGCGTCTTGCCCCGCTTGCCTTTGACCTCGCACTTCCCGGCAATGATCGAACGACTTCGTACCAGCCTCTTCGCGCTCCACGCACTCACACCGCGGGAGCTCACCGACTCAGCGCACGAGCACCTTCGCGGCGACTGCGCCGACGCGTTGCGTCTCGAGCTCGACTGCCCACAGCAGTCCCTTTCGCCGGCGCAGCGGGAACCGCTGGCCCGGCTGCGCGAACTGCTCGATGAACCCGGACCGCCGTCCGCGGAACTGGTGCAGGCGGTCCACGATGCATGGAGCGTGGTGGTCAAGCAGCCGATCGTCGGATACCATCTGGACGACGAGGGCGACTGGGTCGCCGAACTGGCGTGCGGCCATGGTCAGCACGTGCGGCACAATCCACCCTGGCAGGTGCGCCCGTGGGTGACCACCCCGGAAGGGCGCGCGAAGTTTCTCGGCTTCGAGCTGGAATGCCTGAAGTGCGAGCGTGGCGAGCCCGTGCCCTGAGGTTGCAGGTCCTGTTGCCCAACCATTCTCCTGGAGAACCACGATGGGCCGACTGTCCTTCCTGATCGCCAGTCCCATTCAGCAGCAATTCGGCATCGCCATCCTCCGCATCCTCGCTGGTATCGTGTTCGTGGCGCACGGTGCGCAGAAGATCTTTGTCTTCGGACTCGGCGGCGTGGGCGGCGCGTTCGCGCAGATGGGCGTGCCGATGCCCACGGTGACGGGCCCGCTCATCGGTCTCATCGAGCTACTCGGTGGAGTGGCGCTCATCGTCGGCCTCTTCACCCGAGTCGCTGCCATCCTGCTCGCCTGCGACATGCTCGGCGCGATCGTGCTCGTGCACGCGGCCGGCGGATTCTTCCTGCCGAGCGGACTCGAGTTCGTGCTCATGCTGTTCGCTGCGGCGATCACGTTGTTGTTCGCCGGACCCGGTGCGTTGTCGGTTGACGGCGTACTCGCCTCGCGTCGCGCTCGATGACGGTCGGTATCGCGCCGCCGGCGTATCGTCTGCCGGCAGCGACGCGCCCGGGCACCGTGGACCTGCAGGTGTCAAACCTCGAACGCTCGCTCGCCTATTACGAGACGGTGCTCGGTCTCAGGGTAGTTGGGCGTTCCGATGGCAGCGCCGATCTTGGCGCAGCCGGCGATACCGCGCCGCTCGTGCGGCTGCACGAGCGTACTGGCGCGCAGCGCGTGCCGTCGCAGGGGCGCATCGGACTCTATCACTTTGCCATCCTGCTTCCCGATCGTGCGGCGCTTGGCCGCTTCGTGGCGCATCTCGGCGAGATTGGCGCACGTGCCGGCGCGGCGGATCACCTCGTGAGCGAAGCGCTCTACCTGCATGACCCCGACGGACTTGGCATCGAGGTGTACGCCGATCGGCCGCGTGACAGCTGGCAAGCGGAAGAGGGAGAGCTGCGCATGGCCACCTTGCCGCTCGACGTGGCTGGCGTCGTGGCGGCCGGTGGCCGCGCGCCGTGGACCGGCATGCCATCTGGCACCAGGATGGGGCACGTGCATCTGCACGTGGGGGATCTCGCGCGCGCCTCGGAGTTCTACCACGCCGCGCTGGGTCTGGATACGATGGTCTGGAGCTACACCGGCGCACTCTTCATGGCTGCGAGTGGTTATCATCACCACCTCGGCCTGAATACCTGGGCCGGCCCGGACGCCATCGCGGCACGCGACGACGAAGCGCGATTGCTTGCGTGGCAGCTCCTGCTTCCTGACGCGGCGTCGGTTGCCGACGCACGTCGCAGCGTGGAGTCGAACGGATTCCCCACCCGCGATGCAGATGGCGGGTGGTTCTCCGGCGACCCGTGGGGCACCACATTGCACGTACTGGCGGAGCCGCGGATGACCTGACGCTCGCTCGACGCCGATTCCCCACGGGGAGGGATGCTCGTGCTGAGCCTGACGTCGTTGGCAGGATGGGAGGAAGCGGTGCTGGCGAGCCTGAGCGGCGCGACAGGCACGCTGGAAGAGCGCGACCGCCAGATCGAGCGCTCGGGCTTGTTCGGCGAATATCCCGCCATCCTCAGCGCGTACGTCGAGCTGTTCGCCGACCCCGAGTCGGCGAGCGAGGCCCTCAAGCGCGCGGTCTTCCTCGTCTGGCGCGCGGCAATGGCGCCGTCCGCAACGACCGGCATCGCGTCGCTGCCCGATGTCACGGCGCGTGCCGTGATCGAAGCCCTCGACGCCCGCGTTCGCAACGGCACCGTGGACGAGGAGCTGGCGTGGATGCTCGCGTGGTACGTCTCGGGGGGTCGGTTCGTCCTTGAATTGTACGGCGCCACCGCCCGGCTGCTCGCCTTTGCCGATTCCACGCCGCCCGACGCGTGGCGCTCGCGATCCATCACGGACGACACGATGCGCCTGCGCGGCCAGATGGGACACTACTGGACCGCGCTCGCCAAGGAGGGTAGATCATGAACAAGCTCATGGGTACGATCGGCGCCACGGTGGGGAGTGCCATCGGCTGGTGGCTCGGCGCCAAGGTCGGTTTCATGACGGCGTTCGCGATTTCCATGGTCGGCACCGGCATCGGCATCTACGCCGGACGCCGCGCGGCAGAACACTACACACCCTGAGTTCTCCCATGCGTCGCACCTCCCTCTTCGCGGCCGCGGCCGCGCTCCTCGCGTTGTCGTCGGTGGCCGGTGCCCAGTCGCGCTGGAAGGAGATCGGCAAGACGGCGAGCGGAAATCGTGTCTACGTCGATCCCAGGTCGGTGCACGTGCGGAAGGACCTCGTCGACGCCACGGTGCGCGTCGTGTTCACCACGCCCGTGGAATCGGGACGCGATGCGCTCTACACCGCGCGCACGCAGGGAACGTTCAACTGCACCACGCGCAAGCTCGCCGTGAAGGAGAACACCTTCTACGGCAACGCGAAGGAGACGAAGGTCGTCGAGCACAAGGTGAACAAGATTCCCGGCTTCGGCTGGGTGCCCGAGGGCTCGCTCGGCGCGGTGGCGCTCGACTATCTCTGCCGGAAATAGCGCTCAGCGCTTCTTGGCGAGGATCGTCCCGCGGCAGGTTGCCGCGCCGCAGTGGCAGGGGAACCGCTTCTTGGCCGCCGGCGAGTGTCGCTCCTCCAGCACGTACGCGTAGTCGTACGCCAGCTCCTCGCCTGGTTCTACGTCGCGGATCGTTTCGATCCAGATCCGACCGTCCTCGATCACCGCGTCGCAGTTCGGGTCGCAGGAGTGATTGATGAACCGCGCGGCATTCCCGTCCACCGCAGCGTCGATCACCACGTCGTCGTCGATCGCGAACAGGAATGTGTGATGCCGTTCGCCGCGCACGTCCGGATAGCGCGCGTCGGCTTCGTCGGGTGTGAGTCGTTCCCCGGTATACTCGATCAGGCGGGTGCCGGCGGCAATGAACCGGATCGCAAAAGCGCCCGATCCTTGCATTGGCGATGGGCGAATCTCGAACGGCAACTCGATGGCGCGGCTTGGCACGCGCGCAAGATAGCCGCGCCGGCAGATTCGCCGAGGCATCTTGGCGGACGCAGCCGCGCGACAGCGTATATCTTCAGCGGATGACACCCAGGACCACCCCCAGCGAAAGCTCCGTTCCGGCTGCCGGCTTTGCCGCCCTGGGCGTCGATCAGCGTGTGCTCGAGACCCTGGCCGCGCTCGGTTACGAGGAGCCGACACCGGTGCAGCGCGAGGCCATCCCGCCCATGCTCGCCGGCCGCGACGTGCTCGGCCAGGCGGCCACCGGTACCGGAAAGACAGCAGCCTTCGCGCTACCCATGCTGCACGTGCTCGATCCCGACGCGCCGGCAAGGGAGCGCACTCGCGCGCTGGTGCTCGTACCAACGCGCGAGCTCGCGATGCAGGTTGCCGAAGCGGTCAATCGCTATGGCAAGCCGATCGGCGCATGCGCGCTTCCCGTCTACGGCGGCGCCAGCATGGAGACGCAGATCCGCTCGCTCAAGCGCGGCGTCGATGTCGTCGTTGCCACCCCGGGCCGCGCCCTCGATCACATCCGCCGGCGCACGGTGCATCTGGAGCACGTGAAACTCGTTGTGCTCGATGAAGCGGACGAGATGCTCGATATGGGCTTTGCCGAGGATCTCGAGGCAATCCTCGAGGCCACGCCCGCCGACCGGCAGACCGCGCTCTTTTCCGCGACCCTGCCGCCGCGGATCGCCGATATCGCGAACAAGCATCTCCAGGACCCGGTGCGCGTGCGCATCGACCGGGAGGTCGTCGCCGCCGGGTCCGCACCGCGCGTGCGCGAGGTGGCGTACATCGTCTCGCGCGCCCACAAGATGGCCACGCTCCGCCGCATCCGCGACGTAGAAAGCCCGACGTCGGCCATCTTGTTCTGCCGCACGCGTACCG
>Ga0157372_10009491_pt1 | contig 10346 bp, 10 predicted proteins | sample C55metaG_FD_115307 | JGI IMG/M metagenome (GOLD analysis project Ga0157372, IMG submission 115307) | Corn rhizosphere microbial communities from Kellogg Biological Station, Michigan, USA - C5-5 metaG | ecosystem: Host-associated > Plants > Roots > Rhizosphere > Soil | place: USA: Michigan...
AAAAAAAACCCCCCGTGAAAGGTTTTCTAAAGGTTCCTGTAAACAAGTTAACAAAAAGAAACAAAGTAAATCCCTCTCCTTTTGAAAGAAAAGTTACACACTTGGTTGAAATTGTAAGCGTATTTTTCCCCATTTTTCCTTTTATTGATATACACTTCATCTACCCCAGTTAAAATAAAAAAGAAGGGAGACGGGACGGAGAAAAAAAAAATAATATCACTCTACAAAAAAAAGAAAAAAAGAAGACATTTCTATATTTCCTTATTTTTCTACCTCCTTGACACGAGGATTTTAGCCCTTATTCTAATCTTTGTTTTGTTTTGTTTCTTTTTTCTCTTGTTTCCCGTTTATTCTGATTTTTAGTGGGGTATTTTTTTTCCCTTCTTCTTATTCTTCCTTTCTTGGTCTCCCTCTCCTTTATCACGGCTTGATTTGCATTCTGGAAGTGAAACTTTTTTTAGTCTCATCGTTTTCGAACTCAAAAAGAAAACTCAATCTACTTTCAAATATCAATTGAGAATTATCCCTTCCCTGTTTTGTTGATTCCTGAAGGTAAGACTGAGGAAATACTGGGGGGGAAAAAAGTTGAGGGGATAAAAACTAATCTCTCAGAAACGTTCCCCAATTTATCCTCCCCATCCCCTCTTCTCCCCGGAAAAGAAGACTGCCTTATCAAAAGAAAAAATGGCTTAAACGGAATAAGGGATAAGAATCATTATCAGTTATATTCATCTCTTCAGCATGTTTTAAACCGCTGTGAATCAATCCAAGTTTTTCCGATACGGCACTCGAGTAAATCTAATCAGGTTAACTTTTGAATTCTTTTTCATCTTTTGTTTTAGATAATACCCAAGGTCCTATTTCATAGTGTGTATCACTCAATTTAGGATATTGTGTCGTAAGTTATTGAAAAAGATCTGGTGAGATATTTTTTATCAACTAACGAGTTTATCCATATATAGAATGGTTTAGGTCCTTAAGATTCAAAAATAATTAATTTATTTTTTTTTTCTTTTTTTTTCCTTCTGCGTTTTGCATATAAATATTAGGAAAAAGATTAACCTCATTTCTCCATAATCCATTATCCCCCAGCTTTTTTGTTTAATAATACCTCGCATTCCTTTGGAAGACTCCAACCCATAAAAAAAGATCTAGATTTTGACGATACTAAAATGGCGGCAAAACCTGGCCAGTTTCTTCGAGAATATAAAGTAAATAATTATGCTTTTTATTCTGCTATATTAATTTATATCTTACAAAATCTTGATATTCGGTAGAGATTCTTAAGTACAAATGTTTCCTTTTTCCTCATCTTTGTTTCTTTTTTGTAATATATACAGTTAGTAGTGGTTGGAGGTGGTGGTGTGGGGAAATCGGCCCTTACAATACAATTTATTCAATCACATTTCGTTGACGAGTAAGTAAAAAAGAGTTATTTTCCAGTTTGGCTCTTTTTCGTCGTCTTCTTTTTTGGCGTTCATTTTCTTTATGCTTTTGTCTTCTTCATTTATTAAGATTAAACCATAATAAAATATAAATTCCTCATGTGAATTAATGCATTATTACTTTGACCGGAATTTGTTTTAGATATGATCCTACCATTGAAGACTCCTATCGAAAACAATGCGTTATTGATGAGGAAGTGGCTTTATTAGATGTGTTGGATACAGCGGGTCAAGAAGAGTATAGTGCAATGCGAGGTAAATTCCTCTTTTTTTCTGTTCCATTCTTTTTTTTTGAATCCATGGAAAAAAAATATATGTTAAGATGGCAAAATATGGTATTTGGAATAAAACTATATATTAAAGTGCTTACGATCCTATATTTCTCTTATATTTTTCAAATCACTGGAAATTTGGTTACTAAAATGTTTTATCAGAACAAGTGCGTAACATAAGATTTTTTGATATCCACGACTATTAATTGATTGCGAAATAGTGTAGTTAAATTATTTTTAAAATATTCCGATTTTCGGAAGAATACTAATAATATTGTTGCATCTCTAACCATACTCCTTTTTTTGGTTTTAATTAGTATATGCGTACAGGGGAAGGTTTTCTTTGTGTTTACTCCATTACATCACGAAACTCATTTGAAGAAATTTCAACATTTTATCAACAAATTTTACGTGTCAAGGATAAAGATTATTATCCAATTATTATTGTAGCTAATAAATGTGATTTGGAAGGAGAACGAGTAGTTTCAACACAGGAAGGACGAGATTTAGCGAAACAATGTGGATGTAAATTTATTGAAACTAGTGCAAAACAAAAAATCAATGTGGATGAAGCATTCTTTAGTTTAGTCAGGGAAATTAGGAGGTTTAATAAAGAGAATGGAGTCGCTGGTGCAGGAGGTAGAAATAGTCCAGGAGGAAAAAAGAAAAAGAAAGGTTGTACAATTTTGTAGATTATTAAATTTTGAAAATAAGAAGAGAGAGAAGGGGGAAAAAAGGGAAGTATGAAAGATATGAAGAAGAAAAAGAAAGTATACTGGACGAAATATAAAAATACAAAAAGTATAAATAATATAATTACAAAGTTAAATAATATTCAACATCAGTTAAAAGGTCCTTCAATATTATAGATTCCTTTATGTGATTTATTATTTTATGTTTTTATGTTTTATGTTTTTATTTTGTGATTTTTTTCTTCTTTTGAATATTACTTATTAAATGATCTATGGCATTCCAATAGGTATCCAAGTCAGAAACCTTAAGTTTATCAGTTTCTGTAAGAGGAGGAGAATCGATAGGATGAGGTACTATAGAACTATGACTTTTAATTTTAGATACAGGTGTTTGATAATGACTATTTATTGAATTAGATTTGAATGGAGTGGAATTAAAAGCAGATTTTTGTTGATGTTGATATTGATTTTGAAGTTGAAATAATTCCTTTCTTGTATTTTCAACTTGATCTTTTAAGGCTTCATGTTCATCCATTAAACCGGTAAGTCGATCTAAAACTTGATGAGTTTGTTCATTCATATTTCTTAGGAGAGATTGAAATTCATTAATTATACAAGAAGACTCTTGAGAATCATTAAAATTTCGAGTAATAAGGCAAGTTAAATCATGAGTTGATTTAGCCAAAAGTGTTAACATATCTACAATATTTGGATGAGTTATAGATGATAATGATTTTTCTTTTTTTTGATCCTGTTGATGTTGTTGCTGTTCTTCTTCCTCTTCTTTTTCCTTTTCTTCTTCTTCCTTGTTGATTATTGAGGTATCATCTGTTTGAGTACTTACATTTTTGATATTGACATTTCTTTTCTGCGTTCGTATTTCATTCTCTTCAATAAGGCGTAACATTTCCATCATTTTTTCTGATGTTTGGCATGATTTTTCAAGGGATTCTGCTGCTCTCAGACGAAGATCTTTGGATTCGATAATTTCTCGAAGAACATCTAGCTCTTCTTTATATTTCAGATGAGTTTGTAATGTAGTTGGGGTTGAAGACGTTAAGGACGCTGACGAAGATGTTGATGACAATGACGATGGATTTAAACGTGCATTAAATGTAGGACTTGCTGGGGTTGGAGCAATTGTTGAATTTAGTATTGTTTTGGGTGTACTTAAAGTTGTTTGAAATGGTTTCTTAGTCGTAATACGATTTTCATTATCATGTTGTTCATGTTGCTGTTGTTGATGTTGTATATGGTCAATAGAATTCTTTTTTTGATTGTTTGTATAATTAATATTTTCTTTATTTCCACTAAATGGATGTAGAGCATTCCATTGTTTTTTTTCTTTTAGAATATCTTTTACCAATCGATTTCCATTTGAACTCTGTGTTCTCATTATTTGTCGAGTTAATTGTTTATCAAACACTTGTTGGTTTGCTGTCATGGAAAGTTTCAGTAAATTTTCATTGACTGACTCTAATGCATGTTCCAGTTGAAGAATTTTTTGAGGTGAAGTAGAATATGATTTGGTGGAAGTAGGAGAAGTTTTTGATATTGATTTTGTTGAGGAAGTCACCGGTGAAGTAGTAAATTCCGAATTGATTTTATGGAATGCATCAGATAGTGGTGAGTCACTTATTTTATCAACTTTTGCTTTTGAATCCATAAGAATCTTTTTTTAAGTATGACTGAATCAATAACTGAAGAAATGGATAGATTGGATTAGATGAGGTTCCCGAGAAAAATAGAGTAATGTTTGCCGGGAGCGAGGCTGTTTCGAGTCTAATTGTCTAAAATAATTTAATGATTATTATAATGCCATTGTAATTTAATTTTCATTATTTTTAATAAGAAAACTCACAATTTCCACAAACAACTCCAGAGCATAGAGTACCGCTTCGAACCATGAAGCTTATAAAGTATCTACTACTTACAAGCATAGATGAAATCACATCACATCACATCACATCACATCGCGTTACTAATCTTTACAAATTTCTATTTCTTCTTGTAAAAAAGGAGGAAAAAGCAAAATGTCTGAAAATCAAACGAATCCAGTAGAAGAAGAAGAACGGCATCGATTTAGACTTATGGAATTAGAGAACATGATTCGCGAACATCTTCGAACTGGCAAATTCTTTTTAGTTGGTACATATGAAAGTGGAAGGAGAATACTTATCCTACTTGCATAGAATATAATGTATAGTTGGTTCTACATAGAATATGACCCAACTAATACATCCTTTCTTCTTAATCGTTTAAAAATTACAGCTGCAGCTTTACGAGAAATTGATGATGAAAAATTATATGGTAAATACTATCATTTAAGCAAGTATGCATTTATCAATGCATATCAATGCAATATCTCTACCACATTTTCAACTGCTCTATCTATTTATTGCTTTTCTTTTTCATTTGCTTTATTTAATTTTCTTTTCTCAATAGCATATTATGAACATACCATCTATGAATACGCGAAAGGAGCTTTTGGATTTAATAAACGTACCACGAATACATATTTATGTTCCGCGTAAGTTTAAAAAAAGATATTAGCTGTTCTTTTTTTTTCCCCTCGTTTTTCTATTCCTTCTTTTTACATTTTTGTGTTGTATTTACAGGATATTTGTAATAAGCATAAATGTTTGTTTTTAATTGATTTAAATAGATCTGTTTATGAATCTATCGTCGAAGATCCCAGTTTACCGGTTCCAGTTAATATTTCCCATATTCGTGCACTTTTTAAATACACACCGGAAGTTCGGCGGAAAATATGGAAAGAAGTCTGTGACACTGATTTGACAATAACTGAAGATTTAGTGACATTATTTATGAAACGTCATGAATCGGGTATTCCATTTAAAAATATTCAAAATGAGTTCTATACTCCAAAATCAATTATTACAGCAGCGAAAAAAGTAATAGGAAAATCCATCTTTGATTTAGATCCAGCGAGTTGTGATTTTGCAAATAATTACCATGACGATGGCATTGCTCGTATTATTTTTGATGAATCCACGAATGGATTAACGCAACATTGGTTTGGAGATGTTTGGCTCTCACCTCCTATATTCACAACCATCAGCCCCATAACAACATCTTCATCGTCAACTTCATCTTCATCGTCTTCATCCTCTAAAAGAAAGAGTTCTTCTGGACAACAAGTTTGGTTTGAACTTTCAGAAAAGAAATTTTTATCTAAAGAAGTGAATAGTGTATTTATTTTGTTAAGAGTTGATTTTAGTAGTTTGTGGTTTCATCGATCTTTAAATTATCCTCATGTATTTTTTTCAACAGCATTAAATTTTCAATATCCCACTGGTAAAGAAAAATTAGCTACAGATACCTCTTATTATTTAGTTTACCTGTGAGTTTCCTTTTTTTCCCTCAATTTCTTATTTTACTACTCTTTACTTATTCTTTAGCTTTCTATTTCTTTTAACTCCATTTTTATCTAAAACACAAAAATCTTTATTCTTTAATTATTATTTTTTTTATTTTGTTTATCCATGATGGTGAAAGTGGAGAAAAAATAACTGATTTCGTTAGAGAATTTGGTATGTTTGGTCCTATCCCTGGATGGAATTCTTGGACATTTTCAGTATCTGAATCAATACAAGCATCATAAAAAAATACATCATCAATTTTATATGAAGTTATGAACGGAAACATTAGGAAACAGAGAAAAGATGATGAGAATATTATTCTGATGAAGCTACAAGGGTTACAGGATTATTAAAAAAAATGAGGTCTGGTTTATTAATTACTATTGATAATAAGATTGACATCATCTTTAATGATTCCGTAATATCTCAGGGTTCTTTAAAAATTCTTGGAGCGTACTCCTTCCCATCCCATACCAGATGAAGCCATATTACCAAAATCTGGGTCAGTTTTATAATAATTATATGAAGTTGATGATGTTGATGTTGTTTTACTCTTATTGCTTCCTGCTGTTGTACCTCCACTTCGTCTATTGTTTGTACCAACAGTACTCGGTTCTGATAAAGGCATTTTTTTAATTTTATGTCCTCGACGTCCACGATAACTATTACTCTGACTATTGCGATGATGACTTCCTCCTCCTGAATATCGTTTTTTCCATTGTTTTCCATAGAATTTATTAGATTTTGAATTTGAATTTTTGGTTGGTATACTAGGATCATTATTTTCCATTTGTGCTATATCTAATTGTTGAAAAAATCCTTGATGTTGGGTATTTAATTGACCATTAGCTTGTAATTCATTCAAATCCACAAAATCTGCTAATGGGGATAATTCACGTTGAGTTCCTAAATACAATGCCTCATTTGGATCATTCATCATGCCATCATTATTATTATCATCCATATCATGGTCATCATTGCCCGAAACATAATCATATGCATCTAATTCTTCCAATTCGGAAGCAGATAGTAAGGGTTCTTCCATGCTGGGTTTAAATGATTCTCGAAAATGCGAATTATTTGAGTTATTGACTCGTTGGCTTGGATGTGAGGAGTATTGGCCAATATCTTCAATGGTTGATGATAGTGGAGGAAAAAATCGACTTCTATTTATAAGAGATGTACTTTTATTAGTGGATGACGGTTTTTCACTTTGACTTGATCCGGTACTATCAAATTTGAAATAAGAATCCAATTTGTTGTCTTTTGAATGGTGGGGTATACGTGACTTTCCACTCTCTGTATCTTTTTTTAAAAGAAAAAGAAAGGAGAAGTAGAGGCGGGGATGGGCTAATTAGTTGCAATGAAAATACTTTTTCCCCCCCTTATTCAGAAGTATAACATTGTATAGACCTCAGTGGATAAACTTGTATTGTAATTATCTTTTCAAAGAGAATAAATGTAGATTACCGTGTGATTCATTTTTGTCTTTGGATGGCATGTAAATTTTAATATTTGGACCAGGCATATCATCTGGATCTGGATCATCGTCACTAATATCATCCAATTCTTCATCATCATATCTATTTTTCTTTTTTGCCATTCGCCGATTAAGTAATTTCAATCTTGTCTTTCGTAAATCTCTTACTGTCTTATCCTTGTCGTCTGAAATGGGAGAAATAACCGTTGCCGTAGACTTTTTTGTTGCTGTCTGCATAACATCTTCATCACCGCAAACAGCGGCATGCTCTTCAATTTGATCAGTGGGAAAATCTTTTGAGCATATTGGACAATTCTGCATTTGATACTATATTTGTAAATGATATTATCAAAAATAAAACAATTAAACATCGGGATTCTTTCTCTTTTTTTTTTTGCTCTTTTAATCTTTAAAAATAAATTGCTTTACCTTGTCTTTGTAAAGGATTTTTGAAGAAGAAACATTCTTTTTGATTTCTGGGGGACGAGATTGGATGGAAAAGGGATTGGAACGGAATTTAGTATTGGATTTGGTATCAGGAACTACATCGGGAACTCCTACAGAAGATGTAAAACCTTTATTCGATGAAGACGCATTAGAAGGCGTTTCAGCTAATTGAGGTAAACGATTTAATAGTGCAGATGGTTTTTGAGTATTGGGATACTTCGAATTGGAAGAGTCAACAATAGCAGGATCATTGTCTTTTTCAACTTCAAAATCCGATAAGGGTATATCATGATCAAAATCATCATCAAATTGAGGTATAAATTGAGAGTCTTCAACTAAAATATCTGGACTTGATAATCTCGAAGAATTGGTGATAACATCCGGTACTGAAGACTTCCCGTCTTGCTGTACTTTTGGAGATTCCAATTTTTCCGGTTTTGATTTGACATGACTTTCAGCTTCTTCAATATCTTCGGTAGGATCTGTCAAGTCTACGACAACAGAAGCAACTGCTGCAGGAGACGAATTTTTATTCTCATTTGAATCAATTCCAGTTGAATGGATAATGTTGGGTGATGATATTTGTGATGTAGAGGTTGCTTTTGCACTATTTTCCATTATTTTTTTAGCTGATTTTTCATGAGTCGCCTCATTGGAATAAGGTCGCTTTCGGGGATTTTGTTTAGAAGGTGTTTCCTGGATTTCAAAATCAGACTCAGATTGGTCTTCCTTTCTTTGGCGTATTATTTTACGTTTTAAGGATTTTGAGCTTGAAGAAAATCGTGGTTTGATAGCAAAAAAATCTGTATCAGCTGATTTCTCTGTTTCGTCATGATTTTTACTAGATTTTGGATCATTGAGCATTTCTAACAATTGAGGTTTACGAATAGTAGTAGTAGTAGTGTTAGTAGTAGTTTCAGCAGATGGTGGACTTTCAATGGGAGAAATAGTCAACCGCTTACGAAACTTCTTTTCACTAGTACAGTTTGGAGAAATGAGTGGAATTTTTGATGGATTAATAAATATTTTCCCATCTTTAGATATTTCAGTTGAATACATGTCAAGTATTTGTTGACGAAATTCTTGGTAACGTTTAGACATAGTAATTTGATGATCATCTTCTTTTGCGTATATTACATCTAATTTCTTTACATTTAAACTTCGACGACTACTACGACTGCTACGAGTACTTTTGGTATTATAAACAGATTTATTTCTTGAACCGGATTTTTCAGTACTATCACGTTTGGTATTTGGTGACATATCTGTTGTTGGAGTAGTGGTAAATTTTATGTCTTTCATTGGTGGTAATTCTTCATCCGAATCAATTTCAATCTCGATATGGGACTGGGAATTTGCAGAACTTCTGGTTGATGAAGGAAGAGATTGCAGCCCATTTTCTCGTTCGTATTGTGCTTTACTTTCTTGTAATGCTCTATTAAGATCCTCATCTTCGTCTTCGTCATCTTTTGTTGGTTATTGTTGTGTGGTTTTTTCCCCATGATAAATAGTAATAATCAATAGCAATTTCCAATAAATAAGATCAAAAGATTTTAACTTCGAGGTAAAGATGGCATTCTCTTCTAATTTTTTTTTTATTTATGTATTTATGTTATATATATTGACTATGAAATGAGAGGATGTCATACTTACCTTGCTCAATGTATTTCTTTCCTTTGGAACTAAAAGATAGTAGAGGGGAAAAGTGGTTTTTTAAATATATTTTAGGTTTCATTCGAAAAAGTAAAGAAAGAGACAATGAGATTCATTTTTTCCCCTTATTTCTGTATTGTTTTTCCATTTAATGCCCATCCATTTTTATTTCACAGTACATATAGAATATATGCATATGGGTACTTACTTGTTCTTGATGTAGTTTGCCATGGTAGTTTGAGATCTTATTCGTTTTGAACGACTACCACCTGATGACATTGGAGTCATGATGCGCTCACAGAAAAGGAAGAAAGGATTTAATAAGCTAACTGTTTATTATTATAATTATTACAATGTACAATGTATGGTTCCAAGGTTTTATTTATCCTCTCATTTTTCTTCTTTTCTGTTTTCGTTTTTGTAATTCCTTTTCTTTGTGTTTTATTTTGTTTTGTTTTTCCCACGGTAAATTACTCGAACAAAAGTATATACAAGCATAACAACTTTATAACAGACACTTGAGAAGTTGAGAGGGAAATGAGAGAGAAATGAAAAAGAAATAATTAATCGTATGATAACAAATTATTTAATTATCCCTTCTGAAAGAAAATTTAATACTGTACAGCAATTCTATCGTACTCTGGTAAAGTAACAAAAAGACATCAAAAAATAAAAAATATATATATTATTATTATTTCAACTGATTTCAACTGGTTTCTTTTTTAATTTCTTTCACCAGATTCTCTCTCATTCTTTTCTTTTTCATTTTCATTAGTTATGTATCGTGTCGTATCCTATCCTATCCTATCATATCATATCACTAACAATTATTATTAAAAATTTAAGTACTCTTTGGAATCTTAAAGACATCTTCTGCTGAAGCAATCTTAATGAGATCATCGATTTTACTAATCACATCCTTACAAGAAAAAATCTCTAATGGTAACGCAGGAAATATGGAAGGTAAATGCTGA
>Ga0157372_10009492_pt1 | contig 10346 bp, 8 predicted proteins | sample C55metaG_FD_115307 | JGI IMG/M metagenome (GOLD analysis project Ga0157372, IMG submission 115307) | Corn rhizosphere microbial communities from Kellogg Biological Station, Michigan, USA - C5-5 metaG | ecosystem: Host-associated > Plants > Roots > Rhizosphere > Soil | place: USA: Michigan...
AGGCACCCGCACCATCTCCGCCAAGACCCACCATCAGCAGGTGGACTTCAACATCTTCGAAGGCAAGACCGTGCGCGGCGTACCGAGCCATACCGTCAGCCAGGGCAAAGTGGTCTGGGCCGACGGCGACCTGCGCGCCGAGCGTGGGGCCGGGCGGTACATCGAACGGCCGGCGTATCCGGCGGTGTTTGATTTGCTGAGCAAGCGGGCTGAGAGGCACAAGCCGGCGGCTGTGAAACGCTGAAATCCAGGCCTTCGGCCTTCGCGAGCAGGCTCGCTCCCACATTTGAAATGCATTCCCCTGTGGGAGCGAGCCTGCTCGCGAAGAGGCCCTCCCAAACGACACAAAAACCACTGCCCATCAGAGGCAGAGAACCTCAATAACCGTGAGGCACAAAACCGTGATCGAGACCCTGAACCATCTCCCGCACCCGCACGAAAGCGCGGCCGCCCTCGCCGGCCATTTCACCGATCTGGCGCCACCGCTCAACGCCCGGCAGGCGCATCTGGAAGCCTCGCGCTGCCTGTATTGCTACGACGCGCCATGCGTCAACGCGTGCCCAAGCGAAATCGACATTCCGTCGTTCATCCGCAACATCCATCAGGACAACGTGCCCGGCGCAGCGCAGAAAATTCTTTCGGCGAACATCCTCGGCGGCAGTTGTGCGCGGGTCTGTCCGACGGAAATCCTTTGTCAGCAAGCCTGTGTGCGCAACAACGCCCAGGAATGCGCGCCGGTACTCATCGGCCTGCTGCAACGCTACGCCGTGGACAATGCGAATTTCACCGAGCACCCGTTCCAGCGTGCGGCGAGCACCGGCAAGCGCATCGCCGTGGTCGGCGCCGGGCCAGCGGGTTTGTCCTGCGCCCACCGCAGTGCGATGCACGGGCATGACGTGGTGATTTTCGAAGCACGGGAGAAGGCTGGTGGCCTCAATGAATACGGGATCGCCAAGTACAAACTGGTCGATGACTATGCGCAGAAAGAACTGGATTTTCTCCTGCAGATCGGCGGCATCGAAATCCGCCACGGACAGAAACTCGGCGAGAATCTGACCCTCAGCGAGCTGCATCAGCAGTTCGACGCGGTGTTCCTCGGCCTCGGCCTCAACGTCAGCAAACAGCTCGGTCTGGCCCACGAAGACGCGCCCGGCCTGCTCGCCGCCACCGACTACATCCGCGAACTGCGCCAGGCCGATGACCTGACGCAACTGCCACTTGCCGAACGCTGCATCGTCCTCGGCGCCGGCAACACCGCGATCGACATGGCCGTGCAAATGGCCCGCCTCGGTGCCCGCGATGTGAATCTGGTGTATCGCCGGGGTGCGGCGGACATGGGCGCCACCGGCCACGAACAAGACATCGCCAAAGCCAATCAGGTGCGCCTGCTGACCTGGGCACAACCGGAGGAAGTACTGCTCGACGCGCAAGGCAAGGTGCGCGGCATGCGTTTCGCCCGCACGCAACTGGTCGACGGTCGTCTGCAAACCACTGGGGAGACCTTCGAACTGGCCGCCGACGCGATCTTCAAAGCCATCGGCCAGGCCTTCGACAGCAGCGCCCTCGCCGACCCGCTGGCCCGTGAACTCAAGCGTCAGGGCGAACGGATTCAGGTCGATGACAACCTGCGCACGAGCATTCCCGGCGTGTATGCCGGCGGCGACTGCACCAGCCTCGATCAGGACCTCACCGTGCAAGCGGTACAGCACGGCAAACTCGCCGCCGAGGCGATCAACGCGCAACTGATGCTCAACGTGGAGGCTGCATAAATGGCCGATCTCTCGATAGTCTTCGCCGGCATCAAAGCCCCCAATCCGTTCTGGCTGGCCTCCGCGCCACCGACCGACAAGGCCTACAACGTCGTGCGCGCCTTCGAGGCCGGTTGGGGTGGCGTGGTCTGGAAAACCCTCGGCGAGGACCCGGCAGCGGTCAACGTCTCGTCGCGCTACTCGGCGCACTACGGCAACAACCGCGAGGTGCTGGGCATCAACAACATCGAACTGATCACCGACCGCTCGCTGGAAATCAACCTGCGCGAGATCACACAGGTCAAGAAGGACTGGCCGGATCGTGCGCTGATCGTCTCGCTAATGGTGCCGTGCGTCGAGGAATCGTGGAAACACATCCTGCCGCTGGTGGAAGCCACCGGTGCCGACGGCATCGAGCTGAATTTCGGTTGCCCGCACGGTATGCCCGAGCGTGGCATGGGCGCAGCGGTCGGTCAGGTGCCGGAGTATGTCGAGCAGGTGACGCGCTGGTGCAAGACCTATTGCTCGCTGCCGGTGATCGTCAAGCTGACACCGAATATCACCGACATCCGTGTCGCCGCCCGCGCTGCGCATCGCGGGGGCGCCGATGCGGTGTCGCTGATCAACACCATCAACTCGATCACCAGCGTCGACCTGGAACACATGGTCGCCCTGCCCACCGTCGGCAGTAAGAGCACCCACGGCGGTTACTGCGGCTCGGCCGTCAAACCGATCGCGCTGAACATGGTCGCCGAAATCGCCCGTGATCCACAGACCCAGGGCCTGCCGATCTGCGGCATTGGCGGCATCGGCAGTTGGCGTGACGCGGCGGAGTTCATGGCGCTGGGCAGCGGCGCGGTGCAGGTTTGCACCGCGGCGATGCTCCACGGTTTCCGGATTGTCGAGGAGATGAAGGACGGGCTGTCGCGCTGGATGGACAGCCAAGGCTACGCCAACATCGCCGAATTTTCCGGGCGCGCAGTGGGCAATACCACCGACTGGAAGTACCTCGACATCAACTATCAGGTGATCGCCAAGATCGACCAGGACGCGTGCATCGGTTGCGGGCGTTGCCACATTGCTTGCGAAGACACTTCACACCAGGCGATCAGCAGCCTGAAACAGGCCGACGGCACGCATAAATATGAAGTGATCGATGAGGAGTGTGTGGGGTGTAACTTGTGCCAGATCACTTGTCCGGTGGCGGACTGTATCGAGATGGTGCCGATGGAAACCGGCAAGCCGTTTCTGGACTGGAATCATGATCCGAGGAATCCGTACCATGTCTCAGCTTAGGGCAGGTAGCGTCTGAACTGACGCCTTCGCGAGCAAGCCCGCTCCCACATTTGGAATGCATTTCAAAACAGTGGGAGCGGGCTTGCTCGCGAAGAGGCCAGCCGCTTCAACTCATATATCAGGGCTCCAACCCGATCCCGCGCAAAATCACACTGGTCACCGTCTGCACCGCCCGCTCGAACTGCATGTCCGACAGCGGTTGATGCTCGTTGAGAATATTCACCTGATGGTCGAAGTCGGCGTAATGCTGGGTCGAAGCCCAGATCATGTACAGCAGGCTCGACGGCTCCACCGGCAGAATCCGCTTGTCCTCGACCCACTGGCGGATCTTCGCTTCCTTCATTTTCGCCCAGTCGTACAGGCTCAGATCCAGCGCTTCACCCAAGGTCGGGGCGCCGTGGATGATCTCGTTGGCCCAGACTTTCGAACCATAAGGCCGGCTGCGCGAGTGGTTCATCTTGGCGCGGATGTAGCTGCTGAGCACCACCCGTGGGTCATCGAACATCTCGAAGCACAGCGCATCCTGCTTCCACACCTCCAGCAGGTCGAACAGCACCGCGCTGTACAGTTCGCTTTTGGTGGAAAAGTAGTAATGCAGGTTGGAGCGCGGCAATTGCACCTCGGCGGCGATGTCGGCCATGGCGGTGCCGCCGAAACCTTTTTCGGCGAAGACTTTTTCCGCCGCGAGCAGGATTTTCTCGACGTTACTGCGACGGATCTCGATCTTGTGATTGCCCATGAGGGCTCCCTGACAACGACGTTGTTGAAGACTAGCATCCGCTCTGGCCTCGGGGCGACCGCTGCAAACAAAACTTCGTATGAAGGCCGGCGCATGGCTAAACTGGCGCTTCTTTGTCCTGCCTCAGAGGTATCCGCGATGCTGTTCAAGAACGTCCTGACCACCACTGCCCTGCTCGCTTCGCTGTTCGCCGCATCTTCGGTTTTCGCCCACGCCCACCTGAAAAGTGCCACCCCGGCCGCCGACAGCACCGTCGCCACGCCGGCCGATCTGCGCCTGACCTTTTCTGAAGGCGTCGAAGCCAGTTTCACCAAAGTCAGCCTGACCCACGACGGCGCCCCGGTCGCGATCAAACCGCTGACCACCGAAGCCGACAAGAAAACCCTGATCGTCACCCCCGCCGCACCACTCGCCGCCGGTGAATACAAAGTCGAATGGCACGCGGTGTCGGTCGACACACACAAGAGCGAAGGCGCCTACCAGTTCAAGGTTGGCCAGTAATTCATGAGTGAAGCGCTGGTGCTGTGCCGTTTTGTGCATTTCAGCGCGGTGTTGATGCTGTTCGGCGCCTGGTTGTTCCGGCCGTTGCTGCTCAAGGCACCAGTGCCGACGTTGGATCGGCATCTGGCGCAACTGGCGCGTTGGCTGACCACGATTGCGTTGGTCAGCGGTGTCACCTGGGCACTGTTGATCACCGCGAGCATGGCCGGTTCGGCGGCGGCAGCGTTCGATCCGGACACTGTTGGCATGGTGCTCGGCAACACCTTTTTCGGCCAGGTCTGGCGCTGGCATCTGCTGATCAACGCGCTGTTGCTGGCATTGCTGTTCACGCCGTGGCGTTCGAATGTGCTGCTGCGCCTGGGCTTGAGCGCGCTGCTCTTGGCGACCCTGGCGCCGGTCGGTCACGGCGCGATGCTCGACGGCCTCAGCGGGCAACTGCTGATCCTCAACCAGATCGTTCATCTGACTTGCGTCGCTGCATGGCTGGGCGGCTTGTTGCTGTTGGTGTTGATCCTGCGTCAGCCGAGCACAGCGATGGGGCGGATCCTGCAACGCTTCAGCGGTGTCGGTTATACGATCGTTGGCGGCCTTCTGATCACCGGGTTGATCAACGTGCGCGTGCTGACCGGGCAATGGTGGCCGACGCCGCTGTTTGCAGGGTTTGCCTTGATTCTGCTGATTAAGGCCTTGCTGGTGCTGGGCATGCTCGCGCTGGCGCTGTTCAATCGCTTGCGGATTGATGATTGCGAACAGCGGATGGGCGCGCTCAAGCGCAGTGTGGTGCTGGAGTGGTTGTTGGGGATGGGGGCGGTGGCGGCCGTCTCCCTGCTCGGTACCTTGCCGCCGATGATTGCTGGATAAACCCAATCAGACTGTGGGAGCGGGCTTGCTCGCGAAGGCGGTGTATCAGATACGAAAATATCGCCTGACACACCGCTTTCGCGAGCAAGCCCGCTCCCACATTTTTGATCTGCGCAGGTCAATGCGGTTGTGTGTCGCCCGCCGCGGTGTCGATGCTGACCACCACCGACATCCCCGGGCGCAAGCGTTCCTCTTCCTGCTGCCCCTCATCAATGGTGATTCGCACCGGCACGCGCTGGGCGATTTTCACAAAGTTGCCGGTGGCGTTGTCGGCCTGCAACAGGGCGAATTCCGAGCCGGTACCGGGCGAAATGTGCTGCACATGGCCGGTGAACTTGCGGTGGTTCAGCGCATCAACGGTGAAGCGCACCGGCTGCCCGACGCGCACATTGTTCATCTGGGTTTCCTTCATGTTGGCGATCACCCATTTCTGGTTCGGCACCAACGCCATCAACTGCGCCCCGGAGTTGACGTAAGCGCCGAGGCGCACGCCGATCTGCCCGAGCTGGCCGTCACGCGGGGCGACGATGCGGGTGTTCGACAAGTCGATCCGCGCCAGTTGCACCGCCGCTTCAGCGCTGGCCACCGAGGCTTCCAGCGAACCGCGATTGACGATCACCGTCTGCAGATCCTGCCGGGCGATTTCCAGATTGGCCTTGGCCTGCGCCACCGCCGCAATGCTCTGCGCATTGGCCGCGAGCGTCACGTCCATCTCGCGTTTCGACACCGAGCCGTCACTCACCAGCTCCTTGTTACGGCGCAGATCCGCCTCGCTTTTGCGCAACTGCGCCTCGCTGTCGGCCACCACCGCCTGACGCAGTTTGATCGTCGCTTCGGCGCTGTTGCGTTGCTGCACCACGTTGGCCAGCGCGGCTTTCTGCACCGCCAGTTGCGCCAGCGACTGGTCGAGGCGCTGCTGATAAATCCGGTCATCCAGGCGCACCAGCAGGTCGCCGGCCTTCACGTACTGGAAATCCTGCACCGGCACCTCGAACACGTAACCGCTGAGCTGCGGGCCGATGATCGTCACCTGGCCACGCACCAGGGCGTTTTCAGTGGTTTCGACCGCACTGCTGAACGGCGGCAACTGCCAGGCGTAGAGCACGATCAGCACACCGACGATGGCAATCGCGGCAAAGCCCAGGGACGAGATGATCCGCACCCGCAACGAGCGCGGCTCGGTGTTCGGCGAGGACGGCGGTGCCACGCCTTCCGGGGTGGCGGCGATGGCATTGGTGGTTGTGGTGGTGGGTTCGGTCATGAATTGGAAGCACCGTCAGGAGGTACGGAAGGCGCGGGGTCGACGGCTTTGGTGGTGCTCATCAGCCACAGCGCACGAATGGACAGCCAGATCATGGTCAGCACCGCAATCACGGCGATCAGCATGAATACATCGTTATAGGCCAGCACGTTGGCTTCGCGAGTGGCCGCGTTGGACAGGCTGCGAATCCCGGCCAGATTGCGCAGGCTCGGGTCGGCCAGCAACGAGCCATAGGCCGACCCGCCGCTCTGTACGCGGGCGGCCACCAGCGGATCGGACAGCGTCAGGTGCTCGACCAGGTGACTGGAATGGAATTTCTCGCGCACGATCTGGAACGTGCCCAACAACGCCGCGCCGAGCAGGCCGCCGAGGTTGTTGCAGATCCCGAACAACACCGAAAAACTCACCAGATTGCGCGGATTGGTCAGCACGTTGCGGGTGCCGAACACCATGGTCGGTCCCAGAAAAAACGTGCTGCCGAAGGCCAGCAGAAACTGGCTGAAATACAGGTTTTGCGGGCGGGTCAGGTTATTGGAAAAACTGTCCATCACCGAACCGGTGGCCATCAGCGCCAGCGAGATGATCAGCGGCATCAGCAGGTGCTTGGGGTCGATGGTCAGGGCGCTGGTCGCCAGCCCCGCGACGCTGCCGATCAGCATCACCACATACAGGCTGTGCAACTGCTCATAACCCATGTTGAGGTTCTGCATGAAACCGACGGCGCCGGTGGATTGCTCCGAAGTGACCATGCGAATCAGGGTCACCGCCAGCGCCAGGCGGATCATCGTGCCGCTGCCGAGCCAGCGGGTCATCAGCATCGGGTTGCTGCGATTGTGCTCGATCGCCAAGCCCGCGAGGATCAGGGCAATCGAGGCCGCCAGCGCATAGCCGATCCAGTTGGCCTCCAGCCACCAGTCGATGCGCCCCAGCGAGAGCACCGCGCAAAGCAGTGCCACGCCGCTGGCGAGAATAGCGAAGGTCAGAAAGTCCAGCGGCTCGAAGGTTTTGAAGCGGTCACCGGGCGGCAACTTGAGCAGCAGCACGCAGCCCAGCGACAGCAAGGCCATGCCCAATTCGAACAGGTACAGGCCGCGCCATTCGGCAATCTGCAGCAAGTCTTCGGAGAACAGGCGCGCCAGCGGCAGCGCCAGTTGCGAGGCACCGAGACCCAGCACCAGCGCCTTCAACCGCCATTTGGCCGGAAACGCCTGAACCATGTAATACAGACCCAGCGAACTCAGCGCCGCACCGACCATGCCGTGCGCCGCCCGCACCGCGATGGCCGAGCTCAAGTCGTTGACGAACAGATGACCGAACGTCACCAGCGCATACAGCACCAGAAACACTTCGGTGAACGCGCGCAGGCCAAACTGCTGGCGAAACTTCACCAACAGCAGGTTCATCGACACGTTGGTCATCACGTACGCAGCTGGCAGCCAGGCCATCTCCGCCGTGGTCGCGCCCAGCGCGCCTTGCAGGTAAGGCAGGTTGGCGACCACCAGCGAGTTACCCAAACCACCGGTCACTGCCACCAGCAGCCCGACCAGCGCATAGGCCAGGCGCTTGGGGTTGGAGTGCAGCGGCGTCGAGGGGGAACCGGGCAGACTGGGCTTCTCGTGAGGCTGCCAGTCGCGCGGGGCGTATCGATCCATTGAAAGGCCTTGTGCTTGTGTTGCCGGGAGTTTGCCGCAAATCCTGCGGCAAACCCACAATCCTGTGGGAGCTGGCTTGCCGGCGATGACGGCAGTCGGCTCGGCAACAGGCTGACTGGCAGACCGTTATCGCGGGCACGCCCGCCCCCACAGGGTTCGTGGTGGATTCGTAAATTCTGTTTAAAGGTCCTCTCGCCCGCAACGGATTTTTCCCGCGCCGGGCAACTGCCACCCTTGCAGCCCTTCTCAACCTGCAAGGTGCCCGTTATGACCACGCCCCACTGGCAACGCTCCCCACGCCTGCTGAAAAACCTTTTGGCCGCCGCCCTGTTGCTGCCCGCCCTCGCCTTCGCCCAGGAACGCCCGTGGCCGGACGGTTCGCAACTGGTGATTTCAGTGTCGATGCAGTTCGAAACCGGCGGCCAGCCCGAGGGTGCGGAAAGTCCGTTCTCCGGCAGTCCATTGCCCAAGGGTTACCCTGATCTGCCGGCGCAGACCTGGTTTGATTATGGCTACAAGGAAGGCTTGTGGCGGATGCTCGACCTGTGGGATCGCACCGGGATCAAGGTCACCTCGCATGTGGTCGGCGAAGCGGCGCTCAAGCACCCGGAACTGGCGAAAGCGATTGCCGAGCGCGGCCACGAACTGGCAGCCCACGGCATGCGCTGGGCCGATTCCTACAACATGAGTTACGACCAGGAAAAACAGTTCATCGGCGACGGTGTCAACGCGGTCGAGAGACTTACCGGCCAGCGCTCGGTGGGCTACAACGCCAACTGGTTGCGGCGCAGCCCCAACACGCTGAAAGTCCTGCAAGACCTGAACTTCACCTACCACATCGATGACGTCAGCCGCGACGAACCGTTCGTGACCATGGTCCGTGGGCGCAAATTCGCCGTGGTGCCGTATACCTTGCGCAACAACGACATCGTGTTGATCGAGGGTCGGCATTTCTCCGCCGAGCAGTTCTATCAGCAACTGGTGCTGGAATTTGATCGCCTGTACGCGGAAGGCGCGAGCAAGCGGCGGATGATGTCGGTGAGTTTGCACGATCGCATCGGCGGCACCCCGGCGATGGTCGAGGCGATGGAACGTTTTATCCGCTATGCGCAGTCCCATCCGAAAGTGACATTCATGCGCAAGGACCAGATCGCCCGGATCGTCCTGACCGAGAAAAACCCGCTGATCGACAACACAGAGGCGCTCTATAACCGGTAAACCCGCCGAAAACAGCCCTCTTCGCAGCATTTGGAGGGCTGCCACCTCGCGCAAAATAATCGTAAAAAGCACTGTTGACTTTTACGGAAAACCTCGCAACTATCCGCAACCATGTTGTACGACGACGTATGACAAATAATAAAAACAACAACAGGGAGCGTCACAGTGAGCACACTCGTCTGCAATTCCGTTCGCACGTCCCGTATTTCCTTCCCCCGCCCGTGTTCCACCCTGAGTTTGATCGGCTGCAGCAGCCTCGCCCTCCTTTTGCCGATGAGCGCAGACGCCGAAGGCTTCCTCGAAGACAGCAAAGCCACGCTGAACCTGCGCAACGCCTACTTCAATCGCAACTTCGTCAACCCGAACTACCCGCAGGGCAAGGCTGAAGAGTGGACGCAGAACTTCATCCTCGATGCCAAATCCGGCTTCACCCAAGGAACGGTCGGCTTCGGTCTCGATGTGCTGGGGATGTATTCGCAAAAACTCGATGGCGGCAAGGGCACCGGCGGTACGCAACTGTTGCCGATTCACGATGACGGGCGTCCGGCGGACAACTTCGGTCGCCTCGGCGTGGCGCTGAAGGCCAAGGTGTCGAAGACCGAATTGAAGGTTGGCGAATGGATGCCGGTGCTGCCGATCCTGCGCTCAGACGATGGCCGCTCGTTGCCGCAGACCTTTCGCGGTGGCCAGATCACCTCCACCGAAATCAACGGCCTGACCCTCTACGGTGGGCAGTTCCGTGGCAACAGCCCGCGTAACGACGCCAGCATGGAAGACATGTCAATGAACGGCCGCGGCGCCTTCACCTCCGACCGTTTCAACTTCGGCGGTGGCGAGTACACCTTCAACGACAAGCGCACCCTGGTCGGCGTGTGGTACGCCGAACTCAGCGACATCTACCAGCAGCAGTATTTCAACCTCAGCCACAGCCAGCCGCTGGGCGACTGGACGCTGGGCGCCAACCTCGGTTTCTTCACCGGCAAGGAAGACGGCAGCGCCCAGGCCGGCGACCTCGATAACAAGACTGCATTTGCCATGCTGTCGGCCCGCTACGGCGGCAACACCTTCTA
>Ga0157372_10009494_pt1 | contig 10345 bp, 11 predicted proteins | sample C55metaG_FD_115307 | JGI IMG/M metagenome (GOLD analysis project Ga0157372, IMG submission 115307) | Corn rhizosphere microbial communities from Kellogg Biological Station, Michigan, USA - C5-5 metaG | ecosystem: Host-associated > Plants > Roots > Rhizosphere > Soil | place: USA: Michigan...
GCAGATCGACGTGAGCCCGTTCGGCACCCACGCTGGATGGGTGCGAGTGACGTGCCGCGCCGAGATGGCGCTCCGACTCGTGGGCGTACTGAGAGAAGCCGCCGGGCAGACCATGGTCGACGCGGCGGGCGAAGAACGACTGGCCGCGTTGCGACATGCCGCCGTGGCCGCTTACCGAGCCTATGAGGATCTGCGGGGCAAGCCGGGCGTCCATCCTCGCCGTAGGTCCTCGCTGTCCGGTTAGTCGTGGATTCTGGTCGTCGCTAGAGCGGTTCAGGAGCGTGATGCTCGCGACAGCTTCTCGCCGTACCGCTCTCTGGAATCCGTCAAGGATCCGACCATGTCATGCCGCCGCGCGTTGAAACGGCCGCGTCGTCGCGACGCGGCCGTTTTTTATTGAATGGTCTTCCTGGTCCGCCTCATGTAAACGTGGCGAAGCGGCTCCCGCTGCTATACGCCCGCAGCCCACGCGCGAATACCGATGACGCCACGACGGCGTATGCCACCACCGCGGCTCCGAGTGCCGATGCGGTCCACAGAGACGGCGCGCGGATCGCTTCGGCCGGCAAGTATCCCACGAAGCCCGCGGGGATCGCCGTGAAGAGAATCCAGCGCATCGGTCCCGTGAAGAGGGTGTCCGGATACAACGAAAACATGAGCGTCACCTCATACAGTTGACGGCTCGCCGACTCCGTTCGCCCGAGCCAGAACGCCGCGCTGTGCATCAACACGGCGGTCGACACCAGTACCATGGCGCCGGCGGCGCCCGCGGCGAGCACGATCGGAATGCCCACCGGCGCCACGCGACCGGAAAGCGAGATCATGATCAATCCGCTCACGATGTCGCCGAGACCTGACGGCTGCGACCGCAAGCCGGCGGCGTAGAGCAGCGTCGGTTTGGGCTGCGCGATCAGGGCGTCGAGCTCTCCGTCGTGGATCACGCGCGCCAGATACTGCGCGCCGCCCGCGACGAACACCGCGACGCCGTTCGCGAGGGCAACGACCCCGTACAACAACGCAACGTCGCCAAGCGAGTAGCCGCGAATCCGCGGCACGCGCGACATCAGCACGATCCAGAATGTGAAGAAGATCCCGTTGTTCACGGCCATCAACACGACGCGCATCGCGAACGCGCCGCGCTCGGCCATCGCCGACCGCACGCTGGTGCGGACGAGGGCCGTCGCGAATCGGACGGTCGCCTTGGTGCCGGGCATCGCCTCAGCCTCCGTTTACGTTGAGTCGCCGCACAGCGCGGTTGAACGCCGCGCGCGTGATGATCCAACCCAGCAGAGCCCAGAACACCAGCGTCACCAACAACACTCCGGCCGGCATCAGCGGCTCGTTCGTCGCGAGCGACGCGGGTCCCGCCAGGAGCGCGGGAAAGGGCGTCAGCCGTGCGAGGCGCACGAAGAGCGCCGGATAGAATCGGAGCGGAAGCAGCAGCCCGCCCAACACGAACAGCAGCTTTTGCCAAATCCAGTACGCGGGCGCGATGTCGCCGAGCCAGAACGCAGCGACGCCGATCGCCACGTGAAAGAGGGTCACGACCGCTGCCGCGACGAGACCGACCGCGATGGCAACACCGAGCCCCCCGAGCCGCGTGGGCGGTCCCGCCATACTCCATGCAGTCACGCACGCGACGCCGAGCATCACAGGCGCGCGGACCGCCAGCGCGCCCAGCCCGTGCGCCAAGCGCGCTCCGAGCCAGGAGGCTGGACGCGTGATCTGATACGCCACGTCTCCGCGACGGATGTCGTCCTCGATCTGGAATTGCACGAGTGGAGCGCTCATGAGAACCCACTCGGTCAGGGCGAGATACCAGAGCATCTCCCCGCGTTGGCCCGTCGGTTGTCCCATCGTCGCGGTCGACTCTGCGACTGCGCGCCAGATCGAGGAAAAGACGCCCAGGATGAGCACGAAGAAGAGGACGCGCCCGAGCAACTCACCCGGCTCGGCACGCGCCTCCCGCAATCCCAGTTTCGCGAATGCTAGATACTTGCTCACGCGGCCTCTCCTTCGCCGTCGGCGCTTCGGTAGATGGAGCGAATGACCTCGTCCATCGGCGGATCATCGATCACCAAGTCGCGCAGTGTCGTCTGGCGGAGCACCGCGTCCACGAGGGCACCGACCGCCGTGTCGCCGGCGTCGATCTCGACGGTCGTGCGGTGAGGAACCGCCGACACGACGCGCGCGCCAATCGCCGCCGGCAGCTCGACGTGCTCCGACGCCGTGACGAGCGTGACGCGGCGCGAGCGCAGGTACCGGCGTTTGAGCTCGCCGACGCCGGCGTCGAGGAGAATGCGGCCGCCGTGAATGATGATCACGCGATCGCACACCTGTTCGATGTCGCCCGTGTCGTGCGACGTCAACAGCAACGTCGTGCCGTCCTCGGTGGAGCGCCGGTGCAGCAGCTCGCGGATCGTCGCCTTCGCGGTCACGTCGAGCCCGATGGTGGGCTCGTCGAGGAACAAGACGCCCGGTGCGTGCAGCAGACTCGCCGCCACCTCGCAGCGCATGCGCTCCCCGAGCGACAGCTGTCGCACCGGCCGATCGAGCAGCGGAGCCAGCTCGAACGCGTCGACGAGCGTGTCCAAACGCGAGCGCCACACCGCGCGCGGAATCTCGTAGACGCGCGCGAGCAGCTCGATCGTGTCGCGCGGCGCGAGCTGATACCAGAGCTGCGAGCGTTGGCCGAACACCGTGCCGATCGCGAAGCCGAGCTGGTACCGGTCACGCCACGGGACCAACCCGGCGACGGTCACGTGCCCGCTCGTCGGCAGGAGAATGCCGGCGAGCATCTTGAGCGTCGTGGATTTCCCCGCGCCATTCGGCCCGATGAACGCGACGCGCTCGCCCGACGCGATGCGGAACGAGATTCGATCGACGGCGCGAACCGCGCGCGAGCGCGGCGCGACGACGTCCGCGACGCGCGCTCGAACCCCCGGCCCTCGGGCTTCCCGAGTGCGGAACGACTTGCTCAGCTCTTTGACATCGACGGCGATGGACATGGTCGGCGGCGACTGGGGGGAGAATCGCGCCGTCCGGGTGTCCCTGAAACAAAAACGCCTTTCCGGGAGACCCGGAAAGGCGCGGTGAACGCGGTCCCTTGCCGGTCCTATGCGGACGACCGCGTGGCGGCGACGTACGTAATGACGTCGGCCGGCAGGCAGATCCACTGGGACGGAAGGAATGCGTGAGTCATGTTATAGGAATACTGTGAATGACTGCGAGTTCTGTCAAGGGCCGAGCCGGTCGGCGGCCTCGCCTACTGCGGGCGCTTGTACAATCCGACGAGAACGGCCTTCGCTCTCACATGTCCGCCCATCGCGGCCGTTACCGCCGCCCGCGTCGCCGCCGGCGGTGCAGCGGTGGGCAGCACCGCGACCACTGTGTCGAGCGCGAACAACTCATACACGAAATGATGCGGTGGGCCGTTCGCCGGTGCCGCGGGAGCTCGGTAGTACGGCCCAGTCACGCTGATCTGCCGCGTGCCGTCGGGCTGCTCGGGACCTTGAGGAAAACCTTCGGGCAGTGCGCGCGCGGTCCCGGGAATGTTCCAGACGAGCCAATGCAGCACGTCGTCGGTGCCGTTGCCGGTCGCCGAATTCGGATCGTGCGCGATGAGAACGAAGCTCGTTGTGCTGTCGGGAGCGCCCGTCCATGCGAGAGGCGGCGAGACTTCGTGACCGGGTTGCCCGTACTTCGCGGGGATCGCCCCACCGTCGGTCCACGCCGTCGTGGTGAGCGTCATGACTTGAATTGCTCGCCCGCGCCCGCCTCCACGACCTCCTCCGCGTCCACCGCCACGCCCCGCGGGATTCTGTGCGCCTAGCACAGCAGCACTCAGCCCAAGCGCAAGCAGGGCGGTCGAGAGCGAAACACGGACGACTCGCATGAACGTCCTACTTGAACGAGGCGGGTTGCAGCTTGCGCCACGCGTCGTAGCGCATGCGCAGTGTCTTCACCGGATTCAAATCTTCGCCCGCGTGGATGGCGTTTGGACCTGGAAAATCAGGCTGCGAAACGGTGAGATACATCGAGTACTTGCCGTTGTTGTGCGCCCACGTCGCGTTGTCGGCCACCGGCTGCCCGATCTGATCCTTCGATTCGGCCATGAGGATGTAGGCGACGTGCGCCGTCTTCGAGGTACACGGCACGGCTTGCGTCGAGCCGTCGGTCGGTGGCGGGCAGGCGCACCGGCTGTCGCCGCCGGATTGGTCCGCGGCTTCCATCGCCGCCATCACGCGATCCGTGATCGCGCCGTCGGTCTCGAGGAACGCTTTCACGGCATGCGGAACGACTTCGCCCGGACGCAGGATGTTTCCCTGAATCGAGTAATAGATCTGGGTCCCCGGCACCCGCCCATGTATGTCCTGCGAGACATAGCCGTTCGTAAGCCCCGAGTGGCCGGCGGCGCGCCCCCGCAGATCCAGAATGCCGAACTGCCGCCCCTGAAACGCGGGGTCCTGTGACAGAAGTTCTATGATCTTCTCTGGCGGCGTTCCTTTCTCGAGCTCCTCGAAGACCAGCATCTGATTGGCGTGCGTCCCGTCCACGTTGGCCTGGCACGCGGCGACACCTTTGCCCGGTACGACGACGGCCTGCACACCCATCAAAAACATGTCGTTGTTGTTGACGCAGGTTGCCGAGGCAATCACCACGCGGCCGGTGCTCAGATCCACCGCGATCACCGACCACGTCGCGAGGGCGCGCGACGGAAGTAGGACGGTGAGGCAAAGCGAGAGGAAGGGAAGAAGTCGTCGCATGGGCTGTCTCCAGCGCGTAAACATGCACGGACACCGGCTTGGAGCAAGCATGGCGCCGAGCCAGCGGGCTAAGTCGCCCTCATTCACAGAGGCTCATGGAAGCCCGAGCCCCGACGGCCGCCACGGCACGCTCACGACGACGGTGAAGCCGCCGGCTGTGTCGTTGCGGCACTCGAACCGATGGTCGCCTCCATAGAGCTGCTCGAGCCGGGCACGCGTATTCGCCAATCCCACGCCGCCACCCGAGCCCTTCGACGCGCTCGCCGTCATTCCCGGGCCGTCGTCGCGAATCGTCATGTCGAGGCGATCGCCGACGCGCCGCCCGACGATGTCGACACGGCCGCCCGTCTCTCGATGTCCGATGCCGTGCCGGATCGAGTTCTCGACCAACGGCTGCAGGATCAGCGTCGGCACGAGTCCATCGCGCGCGGCGGCATCGACGTCGATCGAGACGCGCAATCGCTCCTGGAATCGCGTCTGCTGAATGTCGAGGTACGACGAAAGAATCTCGAGCTCCCGCGAGAGCGGCACCTCGTTCGTCGCTTCCAGGTCGATCGAGAGGCGGAGCAGCTCGCTCAGTCGCGCGATGACCCGGTCGGCGGCATCGTTATCACCCTCGCGCACGAGAACCGAGACCGTATGCAGCGTGTTGAACAGAAAGTGGGGATGGAGCTGCATGCGGAGCACGTCCAACTGCGCTCGGGCCAATTGCGACTCGAGATGGGCCGCTTTGAGCTCTCTGTCCCGAAAACGGCGGTAGTAGTCGAGCGCGTACCCGGCGCCGAGGATCGACCAGTAGACCAGGGCGTTCAGCGGTAGAGTGTCGAGAATGCCCGGCCACTCGACCGCCAGCATCGGGATGGCGCGTCCAATCCAATAGCGGACCGTCACCTTGGCGAACGCGATCGCCACGCCGAGCACCAGATGCGGGACGATCACGCGGAGCCATCCGCGCCCAGTGAAGGAGATGCGAGCGCCCAACCAGAGCACCAACGGCGCGAACAGGGCCCACAAATACCAGTCGGCCAACATCGTCGCGAAATTCGCGGCCCATTCCGCGATCGGATATCCCCCAGGGCGGCCGTGACCGTAGCCGCTCATCAGCGCGTACACGAGCGCCGAGAGGCCCGTGAAGAGGGCGGCGATGGTCGTCCACAATGCGGCATACCACGCCCAGCGCGTGAACACCGCAAGCCGCGTTTTCGGCAACGCGGGCGTCGAAGGGGACGCGTCTGGAATCGGTGGAGGGAAGGCCATCGTTGATGAAGATTCGGCCGGAGGCTAGGGTATGTCCATGGCAATTCGCGCCCTCATCGTGGACGATGAGTCGATCGCCCGCAAAGGCCTCCGTACGCTGCTGCGCGACGACGAGGACATAACGATCGTGGGCGAGGCGCCGAACGGCCGGCACGCCGTGACGGCAATCCGGGAGTTACATCCGTCGCTCGTGTTTCTCGATGTGCAGATGCCGGAGCTCGACGGCTTCGGCGTCATCGATGAAGTCGGCGTCGACGCGATGCCGGCCACGATCTTCGTGACGGCGTACGACCAGTACGCGCTCGCTGCGTTCGAGGTTCACGCCGTCGGCTATTTGCTCAAGCCGTTCGATCGCGACCGCTTTGCGCGCACGCTCGATCATGCGAAAAAGCGACTTGCGCTGCCCGCCGAGCAGGGACTCGGCCCCGAGGCGATGAAGATGCTCGACGCGCTTCGCGCACAGCGACGCTATACCGATCGTCTGCTGGTGAACACGGATGGCCGCATCATCATCGTCAAGACGGCGGACATCCGGTGGATTGAGGCGGCCGACAACTATGTGCGCCTGCACGTCGGCACCGGGTCCGGACATCTGTTGCACGAGAGCATGCGCGCCCTCGAGGAACGGCTTGATCCCGCGCGCTTCGTGCGTGTCCACCGCTCCGCGATCGTGAACGTCGATTCGATAAAGGAGATCCAGCCTTGGTACGCCGGCGCCTTGATCGTCATCCTGCAGGGCGGCGAGCGCCTCACCGTGAGCCGCTCGTTTCGCAACCGAGTGCTCGCGATCGACCGCCCTCCCGAGTGACGGCTCACGCGGCGATGACGCCATGGTCTTGGGCCAGCCGGAACAAGCGTGATTGCAGCGTCTTTCGAGCGCGATGAAGCCGTGACCGTACGGTGCCCACCGGGATTCCGAGCGCATCCGCGATTTCCTGATACGACAACTCGTCCACGAAGTACATGCTCGCGACGACGCGGTGCTCGTCGGGCAAGCGCCGGAGCGCCGCCGCCACCTCGTCCGAATCGAACTCGGCGAGTACAGAAGGATCCCGGCCGAACGATCGGCGGCCGCCGTCGGTGCTCTCCATGAGCGTCAACTCCGGCGCGCTGTCGAGGTGCACTTGCTTGTCCGCCCGCGATGTGCGGCGCCGAGTCAGAAACGCGTTCTGGAGAATCCGAAAGAACCAGGCTTTGAAGCTGGTACCAAGCGTGAATCCGCCGAACCCACGAAGCGCGTGCAATACGGCTTCCTGAACGAGGTCCTCCGCGTCGGCGCGCTCGCCCGTGAGGCGGATCGCGACGCCGAAGGCCGAGTCGAGCAGTGGATACAGCAACGATTCGAATGTTGGCGATGTTGCGGCGACGGCGACGTCCGACATGGTCGTGCCCTCCGAGGCGTTGGCCAGGTTTTGTGTCCGGCGCCAGAGTAGGGCATAACCCGGGAAGACCCAACGAAGATTCCGCCAAATGCACGTGTCATCCGCCAATGGTCGTTTAGCCGGGTGAGCGTTTGAGCGTCTCGAGTGCACATGCGACGATAGGCGAAGCGCAACAGCCCCGCGCGATGGCGCGGGGCTGTCATTTTCACTCCGACGCTACCAGCTAGTACGCCGCTAGTCCCTGAAGCCCCTGCGATGCCGCGAGACCGCCGATGCCGGCCAGTGGCGCGAGGGCCCCATTCCCCGACACGGCAAACGCTCCGATGCGACCGGCACCGCTCTCGAGCACATACAGGAAGTGGTCGCCGCGGCTCAGATCGAGATCGAGCGGCGACGAACCGGCACCGGTACTGCCACTCACACCGCTCGGCACGAGGAGTTGCAGCGAACCGTTCGCGATGCCATAGCCGGAGATCGTGCCGCTTCCTGCGTTCGCGGTGAACGCGAACCGGCCGTTCGTCGTCGCGATGAGCCAGCATGGCGCGGCTTGGCCATTGGTCGAGACCGACGCGCTCTCGACATTCAAGGCATCGTTTGAGCCGACATCGTACAGAGACGCGGCCGCGCTGCCGGCCTCCGAGACGGCGATCTGGTCGCCGTCGACGAAGTCAAAGCCGAAGGGCGAGATCCCGCTCGATGGACTGCTGACCGGCTGCCCCAACGCACCCCGCGCCCCGATTTGGTAGACGTCGATCGTGCGGCTGTTCTTCTCCGTGACGACGAGCAACTGACCGTCACGGCTCGCGCGAACCGCGGCTCCGCCGGAGGCTCCCGCGCTGAGCGGTGCCGACGCGGCGGCGTCTGGCGTGAGCGTGCCATCCTCACCGATATCGAAGCCGGCAACGTTGTTCGACCCGGCGTTCAGCACGTACAGCGTGTTGCGCGCGACGGCGAGACTGACAGGCAGCGTGCCGCGCGAGCTCGTTGTGCCAAGAAGCGTCAGGTTCGCGCCGACGACGCGGAACGTCGAGATCGTGCCGCTCCCAGCATTGACGACGAACAACAGCTTGGCGTCCTCGCCGTCGAGGATGAGCGAGTACTGCGACGCGAGCGGATCGGTCGTGCCGCCGATCCCGTTGCCGCCGGTGCCGAACGTCCCGGCGTAGGTGAGCGAGCCGTCTCCGGCGCGGGCAAATGCGACGACCGCATTACCGGCGGCGGCGTTGGTCTGCGTGAACACGGCGCCCGACGCGCCGTCGCCGTGATTGGCCTCGAACGCGGGGGCGGTCGGCGCGGCCGAGCGCGGGCCGGTCGGTGCTTCGCTGCACGCCGCCAGACTCAGCGCGGCAAGGGTCGCAAGAAGTGAGCTGCGCATGCTAAGAATTCTCCAAAGCGTAACGAGAAATGCGCGAAACGTCGCGCGCGTTGTTGGTTGTTCCCGGGTGCCTTCCGAACGAAGAGCGCCGGAAAGAGTTCCACATCGCGCGTGACTGAGATGTACGGATTCCTTTGTGGAACGTCGGTGCGCGGCGTCGCGTTCCGCCTCTTCTTGGTGGGCCTGTACGACTTCAAGTGCAACGATTTTCGCGGAGACACCACGGATTTCGCGGAAAGAGCACCACCTTTTGGGAACGACCCCTGGAAGCCAGACCATGGCACGCCGCGGCCATCGCACAAAGTCCTTCGCTGTTTCGCGTAATCCGTGGTTCTCCGCGAAATCCTTCCAGTAGCGGCGTTTCTGTTGTTCTGCCGTCCTACCTCCGGACGCCACGTGTGGAACGGCCGAGGTCGCTCCAAAACATTCGTTGCCCTTTTCCGCGAAATCCGTGGTGTTTCCGCGAAATCGTTGCAGTACCGGCAGTTGGTTTGCCCTTCGACGCCGCTAGAACGGTCGCCCGCCGACGCGCGCCTGAGCAGCGTCGAACGCCTCGCCGGCCGTCCACATCGCCGCGCCGAGTAGCGTGAGATCCTTGAGCAGAAACCCCGCGCTCTCGCCGACATGGGGCGTCGTAACGAGGAAGCTCAGCGTGACGAAGAACATTCCAATTGCGGCCGTGCTCCCGATAGCCGAAGCGCGAGGCCACCATCGTCTCAAGACGATCAGCAGCGCGATGATCAGCTCGACGCCTCCAATCGCCTCGGAACCACCCCGAACGCCGAAGGTTGGGTAGAGCCAGAAAAGAAATGGACTGTGGCTGACCATCGGTTCGATGCCCTTCGCCTCTGCCGCCGTCCACTTGAGCGCGCCGAAGAACAGAAGGAAAAGCACGAGCGAATACCGGAGCACAAAACTCCCGACCGACCGGAGCCGACGCGCCAGAGCGGCGCGGTCCGCGACCGAGGAAACCAGAGAATGGCTGGAAGACATTGACGACCCTTGAAAAGCGTGATGTGAGAAGTGACAGGCGACGGGCCTACGCGGCCCAAATCCCCCGCTGAAGAACGACGCGATAGCCGTCGAGATCGGCGAAGGTGCGACCGGCGACGTCCCAGTACGGGTTCAACGAGGGCACCTGTCGAAACCCGGCGTCGATCATCCGGGCGCAACCCGCCTCCCATTCCGACTCGCTCGGGACGTAGAAGACGAGCAAGTCGTCCGGATCGGGCGCCGCCGCGACGCCGTGTTCGGGGCGCGTGGTGAACTCGAAGTGATACGGATGGCCCGCGTCTCCTAGAATGACTCCGCTGAATCCTTCGTGATCGACGAAGCGCGCCAGCGTCGTGAGGCCGAGGCCAAAGCGATACATCTCGGCGATTTCCTCGAGCTGATTCGTCGGCCGAGCGACCCGTAACGTCCAGACGCCGCTCATCGCCGCCGACTCCACCAGTCGTCGACCGAAAGCGCGGTCGGACCACTGAGCGCGAGCGCGATCAACGCGGCGATGTACACCAGGTTGATCTCGTAGCCGGGTGGCCCAAACAGGGGGCCTTTGAGCGTGA
>Ga0157372_10009500_pt1 | contig 10344 bp, 8 predicted proteins | sample C55metaG_FD_115307 | JGI IMG/M metagenome (GOLD analysis project Ga0157372, IMG submission 115307) | Corn rhizosphere microbial communities from Kellogg Biological Station, Michigan, USA - C5-5 metaG | ecosystem: Host-associated > Plants > Roots > Rhizosphere > Soil | place: USA: Michigan...
GCCCTGCATTCACTGCGCGCAGTACCTGAAGCCGCCATGCGCAGCGTGCTCGATTCCGGCCTCGTGCGCGATTGCCCGATCCACATCCACGTCGCCGAGCAGATCGGCGAAGTGCAGGATTCGCTGGCGATCCGCAACGCCAGGCCAGTCGAATGGTTGCTCGATCACGCTCCGGTCGATGCGCGCTGGTGTCTCGTGCATGCGACGCATCTCGCTGACGCGGAGATGCGTCGCCTTGCTGCGAGCGGCGCGGTCGTCGGCCTTTGTCCGACGACGGAGGCGAATCTCGGCGATGGGCTCTTCCCGTTGAAATCCTATCTCGACGCGGGCGGCAAGATCGGCATCGGTTCGGACAGCCATATTTCCGTATCGGTGGTCGAGGAATTGCGCTGGCTCGAATACGGCCAGCGCCTCGCGACGCGACGCCGCAACGTAAGCGCGTCACGCGCTTCGCCGGACACGGGAGAAACGCTGTTCCGCTGCGCACTCGCCGGTGGTGCCCAGGCGGCCGGTGCGGCGGTGGGCGCGTTGACGAACGGGTCGCGCGCCGACATCGTGGTTCTCGACGAAAATGCGCCGCTTCTCGCCGGCCGCGATGCCGCGCACCTGTTGGACACGTGGGTATTCGCCGGCAATGCGAATCTGATCCGTTCGGTCGTCGTAGCCGGGGAAACGGTTGTCACCGATTTCAGGCATCGCGACGAGGAACGCATCGCCGCGCGCTATCGCAGCGTCGTCGAGCGACTTGCCAGATCTTCGTAGCTGCTCGATTCCTAGCGCGCGTCTCGGAGCATGCCGGAAACGGCCGCATAGTCTCCGTCGTTCGCGGCCGGCGTGATCGCGAGTAGATGGGTGAGCAGCGGATAGACATCGACGTTGTCGAATTCCGCGACGCGAAGTCCGTTTTTGAATGCCGGTCCGTGCGCGATGAACAGCGCGCGCATTGCGGGATCGTCGTTGTCGTATCCGTGCTCGCCGAGCGAGAAATGCGTGCGCGTGCGTTCCGCTTCGTGGCTCGTGATGACCCAGCCATCGTCGGCGAGACAAACGAGCGCAGGTATTCTTGCGTTGGTGCCGTAGTGGAGTCGCGCGGGCACTTCGGTCTTGCGCCAGCAGCGCATGTGCGAGTGCTCGGTGAGAATCGCGCGATCGACGACGACGGCGCGCTCGGGTTTCGGATTGAGTCCAGCCAAGATTCCGTACGTCACGACATCCGCGTCGGCCGAACCGACCAGATCGTCGAGATAGATCAGTCGATCGCGCGACGTCGCGGTCATGCCGTGGTCGGAGACGATCACGAGATTCGTGTGTTCGAACAGGCGGCGTTGTCTCAAGCCGGCGACGAGTCGGCCGAGTGCGGCGTCGGCATCACGCATGGCCTGATTCACCTCGGCCGAATCGGGCCCGAAATCGTGTCCCTCGTGATCGACCCGATTCAGATACAGCGTGAAAAAGATCGGGCGCTCGGCGCCGCGCAGGTCCGTCCAGCGCAGTAGCTGATCGACGCGTTGATCCGCCGATAGCGTGCCGTCGAAATGGAGCCAGTGGCTCGGCCGCACGCCTTCGATTGCGACATCGGACCCCGGCCAGAACATCGTCGCCGCGTGACGGCCCTGTTTTTCGACGCTGACCCAGATCGGCTCGCCGCCCCACCATGCGGGATCGGCGATCGACTGCGCATCTTTGTAGAGAAAATGTTTGCCGTTCGCCGGATCGATCATGCGGTTGTCGACGATGCCGTGATGATCCGGATAGAGGCCGGTCACCAACGTGTAGTGATTGGGAAAAGTCAGCGTAGGAAATGCGGGTTTCAGCGCATCGGCGCGAACGCCATCGGCGGCGAGTGACGCGAGCGTCGGCGTGATTCCGCGATCAAGATAGTCCGCGCGAAAGCCGTCGATCGAAATCAGGATGAGCGAATCAGGCGGCGATGGTTCATGACGCGGCGGCGCGACGCCGCAGCCGGCGACGAAGACAACGGCGATCAGGACGAGAAGGCGGCCAGCAGTCGCCATGAAGCGGTCCCCTGGATTCCGGCGATCCGCTTATGTTGTCGCAACGGTGCTACGAAAGTCTTGCGGTTCGTGCTCGATGCGAAACGGCAAGCGCCTATCGAACTGCGCGAAGCAGCGCTATGCAGCTACCGCGCGCGATACGCCGATGTGCCCGTCGATGCCCGCGACGCTGGGCTGCGCGACGAACCGCCCATCGCGCGTCGTTTCGTAATCGCGGTACATCTCGAGGAGACCGCCATAGAGGTGCAGCGTGATGGCCGGGCGCCGTGCCGATAGGTTGCTGCATCGATGCGCATGTTCGCGCGTGCCGAGAAATGCGCAAGACTGCGTTTCCTCCAGGATCGTGGTGCCGATGAAGCGCGGCTGGACGTGTCCGTCGCCTTGGTCGATGAGCGCGAAATCGTCGACGCTGAGCGCTCCTTGCAGAACCCACTCGATGCCCCAGAGTCCGTCGTGATCGTGGATCGGCGTCGAATAGCCCGGCGGCCACACCATGATCAGACCGGTATATCGGCTGTCGCGTTCGCGCTCGAACAGCCAGCGCGTGAGTGTGGTTGGGTTGCTGTCGCAAAGTGCGCGAATCGCGCGTCGATCCTTGGGCGAATACCACGCGGCGTCGCGCAGGCCGCTTTGCACGCGGGTGAGATCGAATTCTCCGGAGGTGAGGCACGACGCCATGTAGGCGCGAACGTTACGGGCAACGTCCAGATCGATCGGCAACATGCGCAGGCACCCCAGTTTGTAGCCCCTGGGCGGCACTGGATCACAGCCCGCGTTAAAGCGTTGCTAAGCGTTTGCGCGGTCCATGAGCACACCACGCGCGATGCGGCGAACATGCCTTAGCAACCTGCGCTAAGCGTTTGATGAAGCTGGAATGGCAGGTCGTGCGGCTCAGCCCGGCGCGTTCGCCCAGGCGCCAAGGACGCATCGTTCGGCAGCGCGCTGGCGATGATTCCGCACACACCCGATAATCGCGCGCTCGCTGCCGACTTCGAAATCTCATGAGTGCTCCGACTCGCATCGATACGACCCGCGTTATTCGCGCTCCGCGTGGCAGCGCGTTGTCGTGCCGGAGCTGGCTGACCGAAGCCGCGTTTCGCATGATCCAGAACAATCTCGACCCCGATGTCGCGGAGAAACCGAGTGAGCTCGTCGTGTACGGCGGCATCGGCCGCGCCGCACGCAATTGGGAATGCTTCGACGCGATCCTGCGCGCGCTGCGCGAGCTTGGTGACGACGAAACGCTGCTGATCCAGTCCGGAAAACCCGTCGGCGTTTTCCCGACGCACAAGGATGCGCCGCGCGTTCTGTTGGCGAATTCGAATCTCGTGCCGGCGTGGTCCACCTGGGAGCACTTCAACGAGCTCGATCGCAAAGGCCTCATGATGTACGGCCAGATGACCGCGGGCTCGTGGATCTACATCGGCTCGCAAGGCATCGTGCAGGGCACGTACGAAACATTCGTCGAGATGGGCCGGCAGCATTACGGCGGCAATCTCGCCGGCAAGTGGATTCTCACCGCGGGACTCGGCGGCATGGGCGGCGCGCAGCCGCTCGCCGCGAGCCTCGCGGGCGCGTGTTCGCTCAACATCGAATGCCAGCAGAGTCGCATCGACATGCGTCTGCGTACGCGTTATGTCGATGAACAGGCGCGCGATCTCGACGACGCGCTCGTGCGCATCGCGAAGTACACGAAGGTTGGCGAGGCGAAGTCGATCGCCTTGCTCGGTAACGCAGCCGAGATTCTTCCCGAGCTCGTACGTCGCGGCGTGAAACCCGATGCCGTGACCGATCAGACCAGCGCGCACGATCCGGTCAACGGCTATCTGCCGATCGGCTGGAGCGTCGAGCAATGGTTCGAGCGCCGCAAGAGCGATCCGAACGGCACGCGCGATGCGGCCAAGAAATCGATGCGCGTGCATGTCGAGGCGATGCTCGCGTTTCAGAAAGTCGGCGTGCCGACGTTCGACTACGGCAACAACATCCGTCAGATGGCCAAAGACGAAGGCTGCGCGAACGCGTTCGATTTTCCGGGCTTCGTGCCGGCGTACGTGCGGCCGCTGTTTTGCCGCGGCATCGGACCATTCCGGTGGGTCGCGCTATCGGGCGATCCGGAAGACATCTACAAGACCGATCGCAAGGTCAAGGAACTGATTCCGGACGATGCGCACCTGCATCGCTGGCTGGACATGGCGGAACAGCGCATCAGTTTTCAGGGACTACCGGCGCGCATCTGCTGGGTCGGGCTCGGGCAGCGAGACAAGCTCGGGCTCGCGTTCAACGAAATGGTGCGCAACGGCGAGCTCAAGGCACCCATTGTGATCGGCCGCGATCATCTCGATTCGGGTTCCGTCGCATCGCCGAATCGCGAAACCGAAGCGATGAAGGACGGCAGCGACGCCGTGTCCGACTGGCCGATCCTCAACGCATTGCTCAACACCGCCGGCGGAGCGACCTGGGTCAGCTTTCATCACGGCGGCGGCGTCGGCATGGGCTATAGCCAACACGCCGGTGTGGTTATCGTGTGCGACGGAACCGTCGAAGCCGACAAGCGCCTTGCGCGCGTGCTGTGGAACGATCCCGGCACCGGCGTGATGCGGCATGCCGATGCGGGTTACGAGATCGCGATCGCCTGCGCGAAGGAGCAGCACCTGAAGCTCCCGATGAGCGGCTGAAGACCGCCGGTGCCGCGATCGGTGATCGCGGCATTCCGTTTGCGAGTCGCGCCAGCGCCTCGCCTGTCCGCTGCGATCGCGCGAGTCCTCAGCGGCCGAGTTCGACGAGCGGCTTGAACCCGCCCCAGAACATCCGCTTGCCGTCGAACGGCATCTTTTTCGGATCCATCATGTGCGCCAGGCGCGGATCGGACATCACTTTCTTCATGACGCGGTCACGCTGCGCGCGGGACTTGTACACGATCCACGAAAACAACACGACTTCGCCGGGCTTGAGCTTGACCGCTTGCGGGAACGACGTGACTTTGCCGCGCTTGACGTCGTCCTCGACGCATTCGTGATATTCGAGCGCGCCATGCTCGATCCAGACCTTGCCCGCCTGGGTCGACATTTTGCGATAAGCCGCGAGATTTTTTCGCGGAACGGGAACGACCATGCCGTCGATGTAGGTCATGCGATTGCCTCGCGATCCGGTGGAGTGCACCGAGTGTCGCGCAGAAATGTTGCGGATGCCATGCGCGCGGTCAGCGCGCCGCGCCGAAAGGCGGGCTCAGCGGGATATGTCGAGTGGCGAGGGTGCAGCTGCGGGGTCGTGCGCGCTTCCTTGCGCGCACCAAACGCGGAAAAATAGTGGCCCGCAGCGTCGTGACCGGAAGGGACCGCCGAGTACCTTCTCGAGCGCCACGCTGCGGGCTGTCCCGACTCCCCCTGTTTCCGTACCTGCTTGCAGGCGGTATCGATACGGAATCTACAGTTCTTTCGGGTGGTGCCAAGATAGGGAATCCCTTGCTGGCGCGCATCGGCGAAGGACCTGCCGCCATAGGGGAAAATCACCCAAAGTGGAAATATTGTGTGACAGATATCTCGGATGGTCCTGATCAGCCCGGCGCTCTCGGCGCGGAATCGCCTGTGTTGCAGCGATTCGAGCTCAATGGCGCACCCACACGCGCCGAAGATCTGGCGGCGCTCGCGCTGCTGAATTACGGACATTTCACCTCGATGCAGATCCGCGATGGCCGCGTCCGCGGCCTCGATCTGCACCTGCAGCGGCTGGAAAGCGCGACGCGCGAGCTTTTTTCCTCCGGACTCGACACCGACCAGGTGCGTGCGTGGATGCGGCACATCGTCAAAGGCGAGCCTGGCCCGCGATCGCTCCGTGTCACGGTATTTTCGCGCACGATGCGCCGCGAGCGGCCTGCGGAGCTCTCTGCAATTGATGTTCTGACGACGAGCGGACCTCTCCGTATCGTCGATGCGCATCCAATAAGGCTGAGATCGTTCAGATACGAACGTGCGTTGCCGCATGTCAAGCACGTGGGAACGTTCGGCTTGTTTCATCATCGGCGCCTCGCGCAACTCGATGGCTTCGACGATGCGCTCTTCGTCGACTCGAGCGATGCGATTTCCGAAGCTTCGGTGTGGAACATCGGCTTCTTCGGCAGCACCGGAATTGTCTGGCCTGATGCGCCGGCGCTGGTCGGCGTTTCGATGCAACTGCTCGACGAAGGCTTGCGATCGCACGGCATTGCGACCTCATCGCTGGGCATCACGCGAACGAAGATGAGCGCGTATCGCTCGGCGTTCCTGACCAACTCGTCATGCGCGGTGCGGCCGGTCGCGGCTATCGATGACGTCGAATTCGTCGTCGACGACGGACTGACGAGGTTGCTCGAGGAATGCTACGAAGCGAATCCTTGGCAGACGATCTGAGCGCTCGGAACGCCGCGTCGATGGCTCAGTCAGCGAGTCGATCGAGCAGAGCCATCGCTGCCGCCGGCGCGCGTTCCTTCGCGCCGTTGATGAAGTACACGAACACGTCGCGCTCGCCGGATGCCTTGGCCGGTGACGCGATGCGCGCCAAATCCGCAGGCTCGCGACCCGCGGCCCATGCGCGCGCACGCTGCGCCCATGTATCCAGCGCCGTCGGCGCGTAGCCGGTCGCGATCCCCGCTTCGCTTTGCATCAGACGCGCGTAGACGAAATCGCCGGTCACGTCGGCGATCGAGGGATATTTTGGCGAATCGGTAAAGACGGTCGCGATCCGCCGGGCGCGAGCGAGCTCCAGATATTCCGCGCACGCGAAGCTCGGCTCACGCACTTCCAGAACGTGGCGCAATCGAACGCCTTCGAGCTCGCGCGGCAGCAGATCGAAAAAGGCCGCGAGATCGTCGCGCTCGAAGCGCTTGGTCTCCGACAGCTGCCAGTTGATCGGACCGAGCCGATCGCCGAGTTCGGCAAGCCCGCCGAAGACGAAATCCCTGATTGTCTTGCCTGCGCCGCCGAGTTGCGTGCGTTCGGTCGCATAGCGCGGCGCTTTTAGCGAAAACACGAAACCGTCCGGCGTCTGTGCGCGCCACGCGGCATAGCTCGCCGGCTTCTGCGCACCGTAATACGTGCCGTTGACTTCGATCGCGGTGAGCTGCCGGCTCGCGTATTCGAGCTCGCGGCGCTGAGCGAGTCCTGCCGGATAAAAATTATTGCGCCACGGCACGTAGGTCCATCCGCCGGTGCCTGCACGAATATGCGGATGCACGCGACGCTGTGTAGGCAGAGGCTCCGAAGCAATCGCGGTTTTCGAACGTGATGCCATCGCCCGATCTTGCCACAGGAACATAGGTTCGCGTCCGACATCCGATCGGCGACAATGGGCTCGATGGATACGACGACAGAAGTGCGGACACCGCACGTCCTGATCCTCGGCGGCGGCTTCGGCGGCTTGTGGGCTGCGCGTTCGCTCGCGCGCGCGCCCGTGCGCATCACCGTGGTCGATCGCTCGAATCATCATCTGTTCCAGCCTCTGCTGTATCAGGTTGCGACGGCGGGCTTGTCTGCGCCCGATATCGCCGCGCCGCTGCGCCACTTGTTGCGCGGCCAGAAGAATGTCGAAGTTCGCCTCGATGAGGTGCGCACGATCGATCTCGCGCAGCGACGCGTCACGCTCGAGGGCGGTACGCTCGACTACGATTTCCTGATCGTCGCCACCGGCGCGACGCACACGTACTTCGGCCACGACGACTGGGCGCAGTTCGCGCCGGGCCTGAAGACACTCGACGATGCGTTCGTCATCCGTCGCAAGGTGCTCGAAGCATTCGAAGTCGCCGAACGAGAGACCGATCCGGACGCGCGCGCGGCATGCCTCAATCTGGTCGTGATCGGCGGCGGTCCGACCGGCGTCGAATTGGCCGGTACGCTCGCGGAAATCGCGCGGCACACGCTCGCCAATGAATTTCGCCGTATCGATCCGCGCGATGCGCATGTCCATCTCATCGAAGCCGGTCCGCGCGTGCTGCCGTCGATGCCGGAAGTATTGTCGGCCAGCGCGCAGCGCCAACTCGAACGACTCGGCGTCGACGTGCATGTCGGTGAAGCGGTGACCGCAATCGACGATGCAGGCGTGGTGCTCGGTGATCGGCGTATTCGAACGCGCACGGTGCTGTGGGCGGCCGGCGTCGCGGCATCGCCGCTCGGCCGCCAACTGAGCGCGCATTGCGATCGCGCGGGCAGGGTGCCCGTGCAGCCGGATCTGTCGCTGCCGGATCATGCGGAGGTGTTTGTCGTCGGTGATCTCGCTACGGTCACGCAAGACGGCAAACCGGTGCCCGGCGTCGCGCCCGCCGCCAAGCAGATGGGCACGTACGTCGCCCACGTGATTCGCGAACGCCTGGACGGCAAGCCGTCGAAACCATTCCGGTATAACGACTACGGCAATCTCGCGACGATCGGTCGCATGGCCGCGGTCGTCGACCTCCGCGGCATCCATTTTTCAGGCATCTTCGCCTGGTGGTTCTGGCTCATTGCGCACGTCTTTTTTCTGATCGGGTTCCGCAACCGGATCGTCGTGCTGATCGACTGGGCCTGGTCGTACTGGACCTACGCACGACACGCGCGAATCATTTTCGGGCGGCACCACGACGACTAGTCGGCGCGCTACGTTGCGCTGGTGCCGTGCTCCGGAGTCCGCGCGCGCTTGGCGTTCACGGGCGGGAGTTTCAACACCCACGTTTCGGCCACGAGATTCTTGCCGAAACTGCGATGTGGTTCTTCGGCACTCTTGCGGAAGCCGGCCTTCGCATAGAGATGCCGCGCGGCGTCCAGGTTGTCCTGCGTCCACAGCACCACGCGTCGATAACCCGCATTCCGCGCGAACGCGATGCACTCATCGATGAGGCGCTTGCCAAGCCCCAGGCCGCGCGCTTCGGGTTCGACCAGCAGAAGACGCAGTTTCGCCGTCGCTTTGTCCTCGGCGACGAGGAATATGCAGCCGAGGCGGACACCATCGCGCTCGGCGATCCAGCAGCGCTCGCGTCTTGAATCGAGATCACGGACGAATTTCGCTGCGATGTCGGCGACCAGCGCTTCAAACGTTTCGTCCCATCCGTATTCGAGTGCGTAGAGCTCGCCATGTCGCTGCACGACCCAGCCGATGTCGCCGGGACGGTGACTGCGCAGGATCACCGGCGCCGTTGTGTCGGCGGCGCCAGCAAGATCCTGTTCGATCGTGCGCATGGCTTCGAGAACTCGCTGCCGCTGCGCTTCCTTAAGCGGTCCGAGCATTGCGCGTACCTGACGCCGCGAGCGTTTTTCCAACGGCGTGAATGCGCGCCGGCCTGCGCCTGTCAGTGCAAGAACATGACGGCGTCCGTCGTCGCCTGCGACAGTTCGCGCCAGCCAGTTCTTGGCGCGGAATCGCTTGAGGATGCGGCTGAGATAACCCTTGTCGAGCCCGAGTTCACGGGCGAGCTCCGCGGCGCCGACGCCACGGTGATGCGCGAGTTCGTACATGACGCGGACTTCCGTGAGCGAGAAGGGACTGTCGAGCAGTCCTTCGTCGAGCACGCCGATGCGCTGCGTGTAGAAGCGGTTGAAGCGTCGCGCGGCTTCGATTTGACGGGAGAGCATTGAGCGTTGCGGCGAAAGCTGGTCGGAACGGATACTCTCCGCCAGATAGTTGACGAAGTCAACTACATGCTCAGGAGGCGCACTCCAGAGTCCAAGCCGACCCAGCGGCGTGCGGCGACGGGTTTCGCAATCCCGTTCATCGCGCTCTGGCAGTATGATGAGGCGGAGGAGGAGCTGGGGATGCGCAGACTCGCACTGGCGCTGTTGCTCGCGCATGCATTCGCCGCGGCTGCGGAGCTTGACGGTCGCGTCGGCCTCATCGTCGACGGCAAGCCGCTGCGGCCCGAAGAAGCGGCCGAGGTCGTCGTGTATTTCCGACCGGCCGCGGCAACCGCTGTGCGCCCGCCGGCGGAGCCCTATGCGATGAGCACGCAGCGAAAACAGTTCGTGCCGCGCATCCTGCCGGTCGTGGTCGGCAGCAAGGTGCGTTTTCCGAATCAGGATCCGATCCTGCACAACGCGTTCTCGACATCGAAGGACAACGCGTTCGATGTCGGCCTCTACGGCTCGGGCGAGGAGCAGACGGTCACGTTCAGCCATGCGGGCTACGTGCGCGTGTATTGCAACGTGCATCACTCGATGGTCGGCCCCATCCTGGTGCTCGATACGCCGTATTTCACGCGTCCGGGCCCCGACGGCCATTTCAAGCTGACCGACCTGCCGAAGGGCCGTGGCGATCTCGTCATCTGGCACGATCGAGCAACGCCGTGGCACTCCGAGGCAGTCCCCGGCGAAACGGCGCCTGTCGATGTCAC
>Ga0157372_10009503_pt1 | contig 10341 bp, 11 predicted proteins | sample C55metaG_FD_115307 | JGI IMG/M metagenome (GOLD analysis project Ga0157372, IMG submission 115307) | Corn rhizosphere microbial communities from Kellogg Biological Station, Michigan, USA - C5-5 metaG | ecosystem: Host-associated > Plants > Roots > Rhizosphere > Soil | place: USA: Michigan...
GCTTCGCGGCCGGCGCGAAACGCACGGTCGGCGCGCGCGACGCCGCGAAGAAGATCCAGCGACAGCGCGAGCGCGTATTCGGCGACGGGAGCAGCAAATGCAGGTGCCGCGACGACGACGCGGATGCCATGCTGAAAGCAATACGCGTAATCGACATTGGAAAGGAAATTGCCCTCGACATTGAATATCGCCCGCAACGCGGCCGCGCGTTCGAGCCGCGCGGCGGGCAACGGTGTCTGGCCGAGAATCGCGCTCACCCGCGGCAGGCACTCATCGACGACGGCAGCGTCGACGGCGCCCGATTCGGCAGTGATCACGTCGGCGAGCGCTTCCAGGCGCTGCCAGTCGGCCGGTGCAAAAATCATCGCGCGCGTGCGCGGGTGCGGATCGAGCAGGACGAGCGGTTTCGCCATCGCATTCAGCCGGCGTGTTTCGCCACGCGCAGCGGCTCGCGCAGCGTCACGTCCTGCGCGCGGAAATACAGCCGCACGACGACGAGGTCGGAGCGTCCGACGCCCGGCTTCTCCGCGCGAAGCTGAATGTTGTGCGAGCGGTTGTCGGTGAACTCGAACGCGCCGTCCGCGCGCGTCATCGTCTTGCCGCGATCGGAATTGGTGGTGAAGTTCTGCTCCATCATCGTGACCGTCGCGCCGGCGAGCGGCCGCCCGTCGGGACCGAGGACGACGCCCCGGACCGTGCCGCCGTTGTGCGTCACGACGTACGCGTTCCAGCCAATGACTGCGATACCGATCAGCAACGGCACGGCGACGAAGCGGTGGCGCAGGATGCGCAGGAATTTCGCGTGCATCGGTCAACCCTTCGTTGCGCCGGAGGTGAGACCGCGAATGAATTCCTTTTGCGCCATCAGGAACAGCAGGATCCCGGGGGCCAGCACCATGATGCAGAACGCGTAAAGCGCGCCGGTCGTGTTTTCGTGATAGCTCAGGAAGCGCGACAGGCCGAGCGGCAACGTCTGCATCAGGGGATCGCGGACGACGATCAGCGGCCACAGGAAGTTGTTCCACGACCAGATGAACGACAGGACGATGTTGGTGGCCACCGCGGACGTGGATAGCGGCAGCATGATCCTGCGAATGATCTGGAGCTCGGACAGGCCGTCGATGCGCGCGGCGTCTATGAGCGAGCGCGGAACGGCCTCGAAGCTCGCCTTGTAGACGAAGATGCAGACGATCGTCGAGAACGTCGGCAGCGCCAGTCCGAGATAGCTGTCGAGCAAGCCGAGTTTCGCGGTGATCAGATACGCGGGCACGATCGTCGTCTGGAACGGAATCATCATGCACGACAGGAGCACCGTGATCACCGCACCGCGGCCGCGGAAGTGACGCGTCAGCGCGTACGCGGCCAGCGCGTTGAATACGACGTTGGCCGCGATCGACAGCACCGACACCACGACGCTGTTCAGGAGGTAGCGCGGAAACGGAATGTAGTACCAGACGTCGATGTAATAGAAGAGATGCGGATGGACGGGGACGATGCTCGGCGGATAGACGAAGATGTTCTCGCCGGTGAGGCTCGTTTTCAGCACCCAGTAGAAAGGCAGCAGCATGCAGAAGCTCACTGCCAGCATTGCGAGATGAAGGCTCGCATGCGTCCAGGTCTGCCGCGTGCGCTTCTTGATCATGCGCCGCTCTCCACCGCACCTGCATCGCCGCCCGAGAGCCGGTTGCCAGCCCACGTCAGTGTCACCAGCAGCGCGAACTGCACGATCGTCAGCGCCGCGGCGTAATCGATCCGGGACAGCTCGAACGCCGCCTTGTAGATGTACGTGATCAAAAGCTCCGATTGGTGGCTCGGCCCGCCCTGGGTCATGACGTAGACGAGATCGAAGCTCGTGAACGACGTCATGATCCCGATCACGAACGCGAGGAACAGCGACGGACGCAGCAGCGGCAGCGTGATGCGTAAGAATTGCTGTCGCGGGCTCGCGCCGTCGATCGACGCCGCCTCGTAGAGATTCTGCGGAATCCCCTGCAATCCCGCGAGAAGGATGATCATGTAGAAGCCGAGGATCTGCCACACGTTGGCGATCAGCACCGACGGCAGCGCCAGCTCGAAGGATTGCAGGAACGGCAGCGGCGCATCGATCAGGTGCAGCGAGCGCAGGACGTAATTGAAGAGGCCCACCTTCTCGTCGTACATCCAGCGCCAGATGATTCCGACGGCCACCGTCATCAACGGATACGACAGGAAGACGATGGTGCGGTAGACGTCGCGGCCGCGGATCCCGGCGTTCACGATCAGCGAAATGGCGAGCGCCAGCAGGATGCCGACCGGCGCGCGCGCCATGAACAGCAGCGTGTTGCGAAGCGACGTCCAGAACACCGGGTCGTCGACCATCTCGCGATAGTGGTCGAGGCCGATCCATTGCGATGGCGCGAACAGCGAGAATTGCTGCGCCGACAACACGGCGTTCCACACGAGCGGCAGGATTCGGTACAGGACGAACACCGCCAGCGAGGGCAGCAGGAACACCCATACCAGCAGCATTTCGCGGCGCCGGCGAGCGCCGGCCCGCGCGCGCCGCGCATGCTTCCCCACCGCGCCGGAAGTCGCTTCCGATGCGGCGGAGAAATCGGCTGCGGTCGCCATGGCGGTCGGGAAGCGCTGGCGCGCGGACGCCGGGTCCGACGTTGACGTTATCTCGCCAGCACCCGGTTGACCTTTACCTCCGCATCCTTCAGCGCTTCCGCCGCGGGCTTGCGTCCGAGCACCGCGTTCTGAATCTCCGGATAGAACGCTTCCTTGACGCGCGAGTCGTTGGCGAGCGGCCAGTTGCCGGTGAGCTTGTCGGTGTCTTCGACCTGCGTCTGCAGCACGGCGGCGGCAAGCGGATCGTCCTTTTTCATCTGCGCGAGGAGCTTCGTGTCCGAGGCGACGTTGCCCGTGAGCACCTTGCGGCGCGCGGAGAGCTTCTCGGTCCAGTTTTCGCTCGTCACCATTTTCAGGAACTGCCAGGCAATGTCCGGGTTCTTCGAGCCCTTCGAGATGCCGAGACCATGCGAGTTCGGCGTCGACCATCCGCCCGGCGCCTGCGCAACTCCCAGTGTGTCCGCGTTGACCCACGGCGCCTGGCCGCGAATGAAGAAGAACGCCGGCGAATGCGCGAGCAGCATGCCGACGTTGCCGCCCGCGAACGCCCCGTTGGGTTCCACCCAGCGCCCGGTCCACGACGTCTTGTTGATGCTCCCGTTGCTCGTCGCTTTCGCGAGCGCGTCGAGCACGTGTACGCCTTCGGGCGTATCGAACGCGGCCTTCCTGAAATCAGGCGTCAGCAGATCGACACCGTTCATCCTGAACAGCGGCCAGTAGAGCCAGTCGAAATTGAGCGTCATGAAGCCGGTTTTTTCGCCCTTCGCCATCTTCGCGGCGTCGTCGAGGAGCTGCTGGAACGTTTGCGGCGGTCCCGCGATCCCCGCATCCTTGAACATCGTCTTGTTGTAGAACAGCAGCGTCTTGCTGATGTAGAACGGCAGCATGTAATTGCGCCCGTTGTATTTCCACTGCGCAAGATAATCCGCATTGAAGCGATTGCGCACCGCGGGCTCGCGGTCGAGGTAGGGCGTCAGATCGACCAGGCCGCCCGCCGCGGCGTACTCGAGCCACAGCGCGCCTTGCGTGTTGATGATGTCGGGCGGCGTGCCGGCGATCACCTGCGTCTGGTAAAACGCGGGGAGCTCGGGCCCTTTCTTGTCCAGCCATTCGACGTCGACGTCCGGCCGGATCTTCTTGAACTCGGCGATCCATTCCTTGAAGAGATCTTCCTGGTCCGAGATGTTCCAGGTGAGAAAGCTGATCTTCTTCTGCTGCGCCGACACGGGTGCCGAGAGCGCCAGAGTCATCGCCGACAGCGCCAGGACCGCGATCCGACCCGCGACACGCAGCGGGCGACGAACACTTCGCAATGCCATGATGTCCTCCTTGATTGATTCGCTGTAATGGCGCGGTGCCGCTCCCTGCGCGGCGGCAACGCTCGCCTTCGTCGTCATCCTAAGGCTTTTCCGCTCGCCGGATCGAAGAAGTGAATTCGCGCCGCATCGACGCAAAGCTCGAGCCGGTCACCCGCGTCGATGCGCGCCGTCGGCGGCAACCGCGCGACGATGTCCGCGTCGCCGATACGGGTGAAAACCAGCGTGTCCGATCCCAGCGGCTCGACCACATCGGCAGGCACGGCGAATCCGCCGTTCCCGGGCGCGGCGAGCGAAAAGTGTTCGGCGCGAATGCCGGCGATCAGCGGCTCGCCGGGACGCAGCTTGGTAAGCGCCGCGGCATCGATCGGCAGGCGGATGCCGCCGGCCAGTGCGATGCCGGGACCCGCGTCCGAGAGCTCTGCCCGGCAGGGCACGAAGTTCATCATCGGCGAACCGATGAAACCGCCGACGAACATGCTCGCCGGCCGGTTGTAAACCTGCTCGGGCGTGCCGACCTGCTCGATCACGCCGCCGCGCATGACGACGATCCTGTCGGCGAGCGTCATCGCCTCAACCTGGTCGTGCGTGACGTAGACGATCGTCGTCGCGACGCGCCGGTGCAGCTTCTTGATCTCGGTGCGCATCTGCACGCGCAACTGCGCATCGAGGTTCGACAGCGGCTCGTCGAACAGGAACACCTTCGGGTGGCGGACGATCGCGCGGCCCATTGCGACGCGCTGGCGCTGCCCCCCGGAGAGCTCTCTCGGCTTGCGCCCGAGCAGGATGGCGATCCCGAGGATGTCGGCCGCCTCGCGCACGCGCGCGTCGATCTCGCGCCGCGGCACGCTTTGCATCTGCAGCCCGAACGCCAGGTTGTCGTACACGCTCATGTGCGGATAGAGCGCGTAATCCTGGAACACCATCGCGATGTCGCGGTCCTTCGGGGCCACCTCGTTGACCACGTTGCCGTCGATCAGGATGTCGCCGGCGCTCATGTCCTCGAGCCCGGCGATCATGCGCAGCGTCGTGCTCTTGCCGCAGCCGGAGGGACCGACGAGCACGACGAACTCATCGTGCGCGATGTCGAGATCGATGCCGTGCACGACCTTCGTGTCGCCGAACTGCTTGGCCAGGCCGCGGAGGCTGACGCTCGCCATCGTACCTTCCGGCTAGCTTCCCGGAAGCGCGTGGATCTCGCCGAAGAAATAGTCCTTCCACGACGCAGGCATCGTCTTCAGCGAGCCGATGCGATGCATGAATCCGGCGAACTTCATCGTGCCTTCCGGCATCAGCTCCATCACCATGATCGGAAGTGCGCCGCCCATCGTCCTCTCCCTTTTTCGTAGTGTCTGGAATATCATATACCGGATTGCAGTGGGCCCGATGGCGTGCCGGGGCCAAAAGTGGAAAAACTGAGCCGACCCCAACCTCTCAACGAGCTCGCCGAAGAAGCGATCCGCACGGCGATCATCGAGGGGCAGCTCAAGTTCGGCGACCACCTCTCGGAGGCGCGGCTGTCACGGATGCTCGGCATCAGCAAGACGCCCGTGCGCGAGGCGCTGCTGAAGATGAAGGCCGAGGGCCTGATCGAGACGCATCCCAAGCGCGGGACGTACGTCTTTCGCGTGCGCCCGGAAGATATCGACGCACTTTGCGAAGTGCGTGAAGTGCTCGAGCTCGCGGCAGTGCGGCTCGGGCTCGTGCGTAACCGCGACGCATTGGCGGCGAGTCTCGCCGCCATCGTCGCGGCGATGCGCAAAGCCCTCGACGCGAACGATTTTCGCACCTACCAGCGGCTCGATGCCGAGTTCCACCGCGCAATCGTCGAATCGGCCGCCAACGCGTATCTCGACGAAGCATACGCGCAGATCTCCGCGAAGATCGCGACGCTGCGCACCCGCGTCCACACGCTCCCCGGCGTGATGGCGCGCTCCCTCGTCACCCACGGAAGGATCGCGCGCCTCGTGCACCAGGCGGACGGCAATGCGCTGACGGCGTTGCTGTCGGACCATGTGCGCAACACCGGCCGCTTCGCGAAGAAGTGGCTCGTCGCGCAAGGCCATGCGGTCGATGCAGTGGAAACGGCGGCCTGACGATGCGGCGCGTTCATGCCATCTCCACAACCGTGTACGGACCCTGATGCAATTCGCGCTCGTCGGCTACGGGTCGTGGGGCCGCTATCACGCGCGCTCGATCACGGAAATCGATGGACTGGAATTGACGACGATCGCCTGCAGCACCGAGGCGACCGCCGCGGCGGCGCGAAACGACTTTCCCGCCGCGCGCGTGACGCTGGATTGGCGCGAAGCGATTGCCGACGAAGGCGTCGGCGTCGTGGACATCGTGCTGCCCAATCATATGCACGCGGAGGTCGGCTGCGCAGCGCTCGCGGCAGGCAAGGACGTTCTGCTCGAAAAACCGATGGCGACGACGCCCGAGGATTGCGACCGGCTGATCGCCGCTGCACGATCCAGTGGTCGAATCGTTTCCGTCGGCCACGAATTCCGCCTTTCGACGCAGTGGGGCCGCGCCAGGCGGCTGATCGACGAGGGGGCGATCGGCGATCCAATATTCGTCAACATCAACCTGTTCCGCAATGCGTACCGGAGCGGTGCAGATGGCTGGCGCTACGACCGATCGCGGGTCGGATCGTGGATTCTCGAGGAGGCGATCCACTTCTTCGACCTGGCGCTGTGGTATCTCGGCACGCACGGCGATCCGGTATCGGTGCGCGCTTTCGGCAACCAGCGCGCGGATCGCCCGGCGGGCATGTACGACAACTTCTCGGCGTTGCTGCGCTTTGCCGGAGATGCTTACGCGACGATCACCCAATCCGTCGCCGGCTTCGAGCATCACCTGATTGTCGAGATCACCGGCACGCACGGTGCCATCAGGACGGCCTGGTCCGGCACGATGGATCGCGACCATCATCCGGTGTACCAATTCAGCGTGCAGCCCAAAGGCTTTCCGTTCGAGCGCGGCGTGCGCGAGGCGCAGCACGATTCGATTGCGATCTCGGGAGAAGTTTACGAGTTGAAGGAGCAGATCCGGCTCACTGCAATTGCATTGCGCGAGCGCAGGCCACTCGTGTCCGGCGATGAAGCGCGCAAGCGCGTCATCTGCTGCGTCGAGGCGGAGCGCTCGGCGCGCGAGAATCGCGAAATCGCGCTGTCGTTCTAGAAACCGATCCCCGACATTGCGAATGGCCTCATCCTGCGCACTCCTCGATCCGCGCTCACCAGGGCAGCGGCGTTTCGTTGAACGCGAAAAAGCTGCCGGTCTCGTGGCGGCTGCAGCGCGCGATAATCCCGCGCATGCCGGCCACGCTGCGGTCCACGTCGACGCGCGCGCCGGGCTCGGTTTTGGCCCACCCGGGATGCAGCGCGAGTACGAGAATTTGGCGAGGCTGCAAATCGATCGCGAGGCTTTTCACGACGGCATTGAGGCCCGCCTTGCTGGACCGGTACGCGTACGAGCCGCCGGTCAGGTTGAGCGCGATGCTGCCCATCCGGCTCGAGACGAACGCCATCACCTTCATCTCGCTTGCGGCGACGTGCTCGACGAACGCCTCGGCGAGCCGCATTGGACCGACGAGGTTGACGTCGAGCATGCGATGCCACAGGCCGTAATCCGTCTCGCCGAAGGACGGGTGAGGCCGCCCGATGCCGGCGTTGCTGACGAGGATGTCGATCGGCTCGCCGCGAAGCGCAACGGCGAGCGCGTCGATCGCGGAGAGATCGGCGACATCGAGCGGAAGAACGCGAACGTCTCCGTCGATGGCGCGCGCGACCTCCGCTGTCGCGGGATCGAGGCACGTCGCGAAAACCCGGCAGCCGTCCGCCGCATACTGGCGCGCGAACTCGACGCCCAGTCCCGTATCGCAGCCCGTTATCAGAACGCTTGTCATCGCAGCGGCTCCTCGCATCGATCTTATCTCATCGCGCCGCTCGCGCCGGCAGCGTAGCGTGCGCGACGCCATGCCCTCAATCGGTCATCGAACAGGAGGTCTCATGTCTCGCTCGAAGAAGCTCGGATGCATCGCCGTGGTTGCGCTCGGCATGGCCGCGGGAGGCGTGCGCGCGGCGGACAAGGTCACGCTGACGTTCGCGAACTGGGCCGCCGCGGAAGGAACGACGCGACCCGCCATCGAGAAGGTCATCGCCGACTTCGAGAAGGCGCATCCCGACATCACGATCAAGAGCGAGTCGATTTCATTCTCGGAGATCGCGCGGCAGTTGGCGCTTCGGGTGAAATCGGGCAATCCGCCGGATGTCGCGCAACTGGCCGGTAACGACACGTTCCTGATCGCCGCCACCGGCAAGCTCGAGCCGCTGACCGCGTACATCGACCCGCAACTGAAGGCGCAGCTCAAGCCCGATACGGTCAGCGGCCTGCAGTATCAGGGAAAGCTGATCGCGCTTCCGTGGACGCTGGCGCCCGCCGGCTTCTGGTACAACAAGGCGATCATGCAAAAGGCCGGCCTCGATCCCGGCAAGCCGCCCGCGACAATCGATGCGCTGATGACGGACATGGCGGCGATCAGGAAGAGCCAGCCGGACGTGATCCCGCTGGGGCTCGATACCACCAACCGTCCTTTTTCGCTGCAGTCGAACTGGCCGTGGATGCAGACATTCGGCGCGATGCCGATCGGCGGCGCCAGGGCGGGTGCGGACTCGCCGCAGTTCAAGGCCTACCTGTCGTGGATGCGCGATCTCGCGGCGAAACGCTACATCGATCCGGGCCGCAAGATTGGCGAGTTTCGCCCGCTGGCGGCGCAGGACAAGGTCGCGTTCATCTGGGACCAGGTCCTGCTCCAGGGCGTGATCCAGAACGCGAGCAAGATGTCGGATGCGGATTTCTACAAGCGCTGGGGCGTGACGACGCAACCGGCCGGCCCGAGCGGCAAGTCGTACTCATTCCAGGGCGGCCATCAACTCGTGATGTTCGCGGACAGCAAGCACAAGAAGGCCGCGTGGACATTCATGCAGTATCTCGCGGCATCACCCGACGCGATCAGGGATTACACGCTCGGCCCCGGATCGTCGCTGCCACCGTTGACGGCACCGAGCAAGGCGCTCGCGTCGATGCTCGATACGCCGATCTACAAGGCGTTCATCACCACGATTGCACCGACAGTGGCGACACCGCCGTTCGGACCCGCGTTTGCCGCCGCCTCGTCGGCGATCATGGCCGGCGTCCAGCAGGCCGTGACCGGCACGGAGCCGATCGATCAAATAGCCGCTTCGATCCAGCAGCAGCTCGGGCGGCGCTGAGCGACAGCGCACCCCAGGAGCGACGATTGCGTCACTCCCGTTCGGCAAGCCGCGCCGACCTGCGACACGCCGGATCGCTGCCGTGGCTCGACTGGATGGTGACGCCGACGGCGGGCCTGCTCGCGATCGTCGTCGGCTATCCGATCGTCTATACGCTCGTGTTGTCGCTGCAGGATTACAACCTGCTCGCCGTCGAGCCGGCGCGGTTCGTCGGCGCAGAAAACTATCGGCACCTCGTGCGCGATCCGACGTTCTGGCAATCGCTCGCGCATACCGCGACGTACACGTTCGGCAGTGTCGCCGTCGCCGTGCTGCTGGGGCTCATCCTCGCGCTTTTGACCGAAATGCACGGTGGCCCGCGCATGCGTATCCTGCGCGCGCTCCTGCTCACCCCGTGGGCGGTGCCGTTCGTCGTCGTCGCGTTCCTGTTCCGCTACATGTACCTGCAGAACGGCGGCGTGATCAACGCGGTGCTGCTTTCGAGCGGACTGATCGGCGAGCCGATCTCCTGGCTCAACGTGTCGTCGCTGGCGATGCCCGCCGTCATCGTCGCCAACGTCTGGGCGATGACGCCGTTCTTCTTCCTGCTCCTCACCGCAGCGCTCGCCGGAATCCCCGTTGAAGTCCTCGAAAGCGCGCGCATCGATCGGGCCGGCACCTGGAGCCTCGTTTTTCGCATCAAGCTGCCGTTCCTGCGCAACGCGCTGCTGATCAGCAGCCTGCTGATGATCATTGCCAACTTCAACGACTTCGCGAAGATCTGGGCGATGACGCAAGGCGGCCCGGGCTACAGCACGACGACGCTGGTGATCTATGTCTACCGCCAGGCCTTCGAGACCTTCGCCTTCGGCTACGCGTCGGCGATCGGCGTCATCTGGCTGTTGCTGCTGCTGGTTTTCGCGCTGCTGTATCTGCGCGCGCTGCGAATGCAATGAGCGCGCCGCGGGCCGTCCCAAGGCGCGAACAGCGCCCCCTCCGGGGGCAGCGCCGCGGCGACGGCCGCAAGCGTGGGGGTCCAATGAGATACCGTGACGTCCGTCAAGTGGTTTGTGGGTCATGGCGAGACTTCCACGGCGAATGGGCGCCGATGCTTGGCCACGCTGTAGATGGCGAGCAGGAGCTTGCGCATGCAGGCAACC
>Ga0157372_10009506_pt1 | contig 10340 bp, 6 predicted proteins | sample C55metaG_FD_115307 | JGI IMG/M metagenome (GOLD analysis project Ga0157372, IMG submission 115307) | Corn rhizosphere microbial communities from Kellogg Biological Station, Michigan, USA - C5-5 metaG | ecosystem: Host-associated > Plants > Roots > Rhizosphere > Soil | place: USA: Michigan...
CGAATACTGCATAGGTGACCTCCAAGCGCACGTGAACCTGCCGTTGCGCCGGCCACGAGGCCGAAAGCGAACACGGTGCGACTCGGAGAATTGACAAGTGCCCGCGCTTAAGCGCAACGCCGACAGGACTGGACGGGGCACCGTCTTGGAGGGATGAAACCCGGGGGCCTGTTACCCCCATCGGCAAGCCTACGCTTTTGTCGACGAGACTTCAATCACTGCGGCGCAACTGCGGCAATCACGTCGTCTGCGGCACAGTGCACCACATTGCTTCGCCTCAACTATTCAAGCTGCCGCGCCACTTCGCTTCGGCTTCGTCCCAGGCGCCGATCGCCTGCAGATCGGGCACCCATGCAAGGCCGGACTTCGCATCGGACGACACGGCTTCGGGGGTCACCATGACGTCGAGCAGCGCCGGACGGTTCGCAAGTGCGCGCTGGATTGCCGCCGGTAATTCTTCCGCGCGCTCGACACGCTCCCCATGCAGTCCGAATGCACGTGCCATCGCCGCATGATCGGCAAATTGCAGCCGCGTCCCTACGACCCTGCCATGCGTTTCCTCCTGATCGCGTACCTCGATCGCCCACGCCCCGTTGTTGGCCACGACGATCAGGATCGGCACCTTGTGCCGCGCCGCAGTGTCGATTTCCATGGCGTTGAAGCCGAACGAGCCATCGCCGGTCAGCACGGCCACGGTGCGATCGGGACACGCAAGGCCGGCCGCAATTCCGAAGGGCGTGCCGATCCCGATGCAGCCGAGTGACCCGGGATCGAGGTAGGTGCTCGCGGGCACGCCGACGCGTGCGAAGCTCAAGAAATCACCGCCGTCGGCAACGATCACGGCATCTTCGGGCAACGCATCTCGAAGCGCTGCTAGAAGCCGGTTCGGATGCATGCGACCGTCGCGACCGACGGGTGCGTTGCGCATCGAATCGAGCAGTTTCGTCGTGCGCTCGACGTGTTTCGCGCGCACGTTTCGCGACCACTCGGCGTCGCCTGCTGCACGCCGATCACCGGCCGCTTCGAGAATCGCCGACAGCGCGAGGCTGGGTGTCGCGAGAATCTCGACAGCACCGCGGCGATTGTCGCGCAGCTCGGGTGCAGTGTCGGCAATGCGCAGCAGCTTTGCGTTTCCGAACACGGCCGGCGAGCCATAGGCGAGCTGAAAGTCGAGCCTGCGTCCGAGCGTGACGACGACGTCGGCATCGCCCATGACCGTCCCGCGCATTGCAGCCACCACCGACGGATGACTGTCGGGGACGAGGCCGCGACTTTCGCCGGTGTCCAGATAGAGCGCATGCAAACGATCGAGCAGCTTGACGAGCGCGGTACCCGAGCCGCGCGCTCCGCGCCCGCTGATCACCAGAACACGACGCGCGGACCACAAGAGATCGACGGCGCGCTGCACTGCTTCAGGATCGGGCCATAGCCGCGGACGCGGCTTGGGCGAGAAATGCTCATCGAGTTGAAGTGCCTTCGGCACGTCCGAGCGCAGCGTATCGACCGGGAAATCGAGGTAAACGGGGCCAGGATCGCTGCCTTGTCCAAACGCTCGCGCGATCGCCTCGTCGAGCTCCTGCGGGATGAGACTCGCTTCACGAACCGTGCGTGCATAACGCGTCAGCGGCCTGACGAATTCCGTGTGCGTCATGTCCTGCAGCGCTCCGCGATTCTCCTGGGGTCGCGGCGGCAAACCCGACAGCACCAGCACGGACGCCTTGGCAACGTGCGCATTCGCGATGCCTGTCATCGCGTTGGTGACGCCAGGACCCGCGGTGACGAGCGCAACGCCAAGCTCACCTGTCAGATCGGCGTGTGCGTGCGCCATGTACACCGCTGCTCGCTCGTCGCGGACGTCGACAATGCGTATGCCTTCGGCGTCGAGGCGCATCCACAACGGCATGATGTGTCCGCCGCAAAGGCCGAAGACTCTGTCGATACCCTTGCTCCGGAGCATGCGCGCGATGACGCCGGCGCCCGAGTTCTCGGTTATCGGTGGGGGAAAGAGGCCCATGGAAATGCTCCTCCGTCAGACTTCGCGAGCGAGCTTGTCGCGCAGCACGCGATGGAGAATCTTTCCCGTCGCAGTGCGCGGCATTTCGTTCTCTTTCAGGAATGTGATCGCTCGCGGACGCTTGTATCCAGCCATCTTGTCGCGGCACCAGTCGAGAATGTCTCCCGCGATGGCTTCCTGCCCGGGATGCATGACGATTACCGCATGCACCGCTTCGCCCCATTTCTCGTGTGGAACCCCGACGACCGCTACATCCTGGACGCCCGGATAGCGGCCGAGGATGTTCTCGATTTCGCTCGGGTAGATGTTCTCCCCGCCGCTGATGATCATGTTGCTCTTGCGGTCGACAAGGTGGATGTAGCCATGCTCATCGCGGCGTGCCATGTCACCCACGCTGCAATAACCGTCGTCGCGGATCGACTCCCTGGTCTTGACCGGATCGTTCAGGTAGCCGTCGAACGTATAGGGCGTGCACGAGTAGAGCTCGCCCACGTCACCGTCGGGCACTTCGTTGCCGTCGACATCGAGGATTTTCACCGGCCCTGAGCCGGTCCATTCGCGGCCGACCGACCCCAGGTGCTCGATCTGTTCGTCGGGACGCAGCAGCGTCACCCACCCTGCCTCACTCGACCCATACAGCTCGTAGAGTTGCGAGTTCTTGAAGTAATCGAGAATCGCGAGCTTCGTGTCCTTGCGCGCCGGTGCCGAGCTGATCATCAGCTTCCGCACGCGGCTGACGTCATATTTCGCCTTCACCTCGTCGGGGAGACTCAGTGCCATGATGTAATGCGTGGGCACGAGAGAGGTGAATGTCACGCGTTGCGTTGCCATCGTGTTGAGCAGCGCTTCGGCGTCGAAGCTCTTTCGATCATCGACAACCACTGTCGCGCCGATATAAGTAAACGTCGACGCGAAGTTGAGCGAGTTTGCATGGCACATCGGCATCACGAGCAGCGCCGTATCGTCGCGCGTGAGCCCCATGTCGAGCGCAGTGACGAGTGAGATGAGCGCCATCCCCTCGTGGTTGCGGATTGCGCCCTTGGGTTTGCCGGTTGTTCCCGACGTGTACATCAAAGCCCAGGTATCCGCGGGATGCACAGGAATTCCGGGCTCGTGCCCCGATCCTCGCTCGACGAGCGCTTCGTACGACGTCCAACTCGGTGGCGTCGAATCGCCGAGGTGAATCCAGGCCCGGTCGGCAATCGAGAGCTTCCCACGCAGCGCCTCGACCTGCGGCACCAGATCGTCCTGCGCGATGATCGCCTTCGCATGGCAGTGCTCTGCGATGTACTGGATCTCCGGCGTTACCAGCCTGAAATTGATCGGCACGGCGACGAGACCTGCCTTGGCGAGGCCGATGTAAATCTCCATCCATTCGACGCGGTTGTAGGCGAGCAACGCGACCCGATCACCTTTCTCGAGGCCGAGGCCGAGCAGCGCATTCGCGAGCCTGCACGCGCGCACGTTCCACTCGCGGAACGTCATCGATCGGCGGGAATCGCGCGTGCCGAGCTTGTCGGGAGTAAGCCGCGCGTGGGCGGCAACGATCTCGCCTAGATTCAGGACCGGTCTCATGGCGCCTGCCGTTATCAGATCGGACCCGAAAGTATTGCACGTCAGCCGATGGCGCGCCCCATGAGGAAATGAACAAGAAGCGCCACCGGCCTTCCCGTCGCGCCCTTGTCGTCGCCGCTCTTCGTGGCCGTGCCCGCGATGTCGAGGTGTACCCACGGATAACACTGGGTGAACCGCGAAAGGAAGCACGCAGCGGTGATCGCGCAGTCACCGCGCGGCCCGACGTTCGCGAAATCCGCGATGCTCGACTTGAACGTGTCCTGATACTCATGCCACAGCGGCATGTGCCATGCCCGGTCCCACGCGTTGTCGCCAGCCTCGACGACCTCGCGCACCAGAGCATCGCTGTTGGAGAACACGCCGGATGCGATCTCGCCCAGCGCGCGCACGATCGCGCCGGTCAGCGTCGCGACATCGATCAGCACGGCGGGGTTGTACCTCGCGGCGTAGGTGAGCGCATCGCAAAGCACGAGGCGCCCCTCGGAGTCGGTGTCGAGAATTTCGACAGTCTGGCCTGACATCGTCTTCACGACATCGCCCGGCCTGATCGCGTTGCCGTCGGGCATGTTTTCCGTCGCGGGAATGATGCCGACGACATTGAGTGGGATCTTCATCAGCGCGGAGGCGCGCAGCACCCCGAATACGCTTGCTGCGCCACACATGTCGAACTTCATCTGCTCCATGTCGGAAGCAGACTTGATGCTGAGACCACCGGTATCGAACGTGATGCCCTTGCCGACGATGACGATGGGCTCCGCATCGCTCGCACCCGCGCGGTATTCCATGACGATGAGCTTGGGCGGCTGCCGGCTCCCGCCCGCGACCGCGAGAAACGCGTTCATGCCGAGTTCTTCGATGGCTTCCTGGTCGAGGATCTGCACGTCGAAGCCAAGTTGACGACCGAGCTCGCGCGCCTGCTCCGCGAGATACGTCGGCGTGCAAATGTTCGCGGGCAGGTTGCCGAGATCCTTTGCGAATGTGATGCCCTGCGCGATTGCCATGGCGCGCTCGATAGCAATTCCTGCTGCGCGCGCCGTCGCTCGATCACTCAGGTGTAGGCTGATCTTGGCCAGTGCGCGCCTTCCTCTCGGCGGTGCGCTCTTGAGCTTGTCGAAGCGATAGAGACCGTCCATCACCGCGAGCACGACCTGCTCGATCTTCCATTCACTGTCTCGACCACTGATCGAAACCTCGTCGAGGCAAAGCGTCGCGTCCGCAGCACCCGTCGTTCGCAGCACACTCGTCGTCGCGCCAAGTGCCGTGTGATAACTGCTCTCGCTGAATTCCTGCTCGGCACCAAGACCGACGAGAAGGACGCGCTCCGCTGCTACGTTTGGAATCCGGGTAAGGAGCAACGTCGCGCCGAGATCGCCTTCGAGATCGCCTCGCTCGAGCACGTCGCTGAGTGTTCTCCCCGACACGGTATCGAGCTCCGTCGCGGATGGCGAAAGCTTGCCACCCTCGTAGACGCCGGCGACGACGCAGCCGGTTCGTTGCGTCGCGATGCTTTCGACGTTGACGACGAATTCCATCAGGCGCTCACGTCGCGCGACGCTGCGCTCCGCCGCCCGTGGTCTCCGCGATACGGCGCGCGAACACGCCGAGGACTTCGCGATAGAGCGCATCGCCGAGCACCTGGTCTTCATTGCCTGCGTCGATGTTCGGGTTGATGTTGACCTCGATCAGGTAAATGCGGTCATCGACCTGTTTCAAGTCAGCGCCGTACAGCCCGCGGCCGATCAGGTTCGCCGCGCGCACCGCCGTGTTGATCACTTGCTCGGGCGCTTCGCCGATGGTCATCGCTTCGGTTTTGCCGTCGACCAGCTCCCCGTCGACAACCTTGTTGACCTGCCAGTGACCGGGAGCCATGTAGTACTTCGCGACGAAAAGGGGCCGCCGATCGAAAATGCCGACGCGCCAGTCGAAGTCGCTCGGCAGCCACTCCTGCGCGATGATCAGCTCGGACTGCTTGAAGAAGCGCTCCGCTTCCTTGCGCAGATTCTCCTCCGATTCGATCTTCACGACGTCGAGACCAAAGCCGCTGTCCGGCAGCTTCAGAACACACGGCAGCCCGAGCGTTGGAACGACTTCGTCGACGTTGCCCTGGTGCACGATCAACGTGCGGGGCGTCGTGATCCGATGCCGGTTCAGCAACTCCTGCATGAACACCTTGTTTCCGCACTTCAGGATCGATTCCGGATCGTCGACGACCGGCATGCCGAGCGCATCCGCCCTGCGCACGAATTCCTCGATGATGCCTTCGGGGCTCGCGCGGTTGAAGAGCGCGTCGAACTCCGGCAGTCGCTCGAGGGCGTCGGGCCCAATGACCTCCACGTCCAATCCGACGAGCGGCGCCGCTTTTACGAACCGCTGCACTGCTTCATCGTTGGAAGGCTTGTGCGGCTCTTTCGGATCCCAGAGTAGCGCGAGTCGCGGACGATCTCTTTTCGCGGCCTGGCGTTTCGCCGTGGAGCTTTCAGCGATGTAGGACTTCACCGCATCGAGCACGAGCTCGCGGTTCTGCGGTGGAATGTCGGCAAGGCCAATGGCCTGCAGCGTGTCGAGCCGCCAGTTGTTTTCCGCGTGGGTGAACACGACTCGCAGCAGCGGTACTCGTACCCTCGCGAAGATTTGCTCGGCGAGGGCTTGATGCGTCGGGTGCTTTCCGAGGTAAACGTCGAGCTGGAAGCGCGCGCTCTGATCGTGATGAAGCGTCTGCTGCACGACCGGTTGAATCTCGGCGTCGAGCGCTTGAACGTACGCATCCGATTTGAGGTCACCGATGGTTTTGACATCCGCGACGGGCCGCTGGCCCCGTGCTTCCGCGATGAGTGACACGTAGTATCCGCGGCCCTGGTAGCGACCGGTTCGGCAAAGGTTCAGCACCCGCACGCTGCCTTCGTTGCTGTTTTCCGGTTCTGCCAGGTAGTGGCGCGCCGTCAGGACGGTCGCATCAGCAATATCGAACCACTCCTGATTCTGATCGGTGACGACGATGGTTTTCATCGAAAAGGTTCCAGGCATGCCTGATGCTTAGTGATTAGGCGCGATTCTTGGTTCCATTGTGGAAGCGGCAAATCGTTGCCCGCGTGAACAACAATGGCACACTTGACCGTCATGCCAACGTCTCAAAAGAATCTCGAAGACGCGATGGCGGCGCTCGAGGCTCAAAGAACGGTTCTGGGCGATGCCGTCGTCGACGCTGCGCTCGAGCCGCTGCGCAAGGAGCTCGAGCGCGCGCACGCGAGTTCGCCGTCGCAGTCGCTGCGCCAGGTCAGCATCCTGTTTCTCGACGTCGTCGGATCGACGGCGCTCAGTCGCCGGCTCGACCCCGAGGACGTGCACGCCGTCATGGATAACGCGCTTGCGCGCTGCACCACGGTTGTCAGCGCGCACGGTGGTCGCGTGCTGCAGTACGCAGGCGACAACCTGCTCGCCGTTTTCGGCGCGGATGAAACGCGCGAGGACGATGCCGCGAATGCCGTCCGCTGTGGCCTCGCGTTACTGGCGCTCGGACGCGATCTCGCGAATGAAGTCCGACTTGCGCACGCGCATGAAGGCTTCAACGTGCGCGTTGGCGTGCATACCGGTCGCGTGCTCCTCGGCGGCGGGATCGATGCCGAGGGCTCGATTCGTGGCGATCCCGTCAACGTCGCGGCGCGGATGGAACAGACGGCACCAGCAGGTGGACTGCGAATAAGTCACGACACCTACCGGCTCGTGCGCGGCCTGTTCGACGTCGAAGCGCAACCGCCACTGCTCGTGAAAGGAGTCGATACACCGCTCGTCACGTACGTCGTCGCGCGGGCGGTTCCCCATGGTTTCAGGGTGGCTACGCGCGGCATCGAGGGCATCGAGACGCGGATGATCGGTCGCGACGCCGAGCTCGATTCGCTGAAGCGTGTGTTCCGTGATGCGACCGAGCAGCGCACTGGTCTGCGCAGCGTTTTCGTCATCGGCGATGCAGGCGTGGGCAAAAGTCGCCTGCTGTACGAGCTCGAGAGCTGGATCGAGACCAGTGGTCGACGCTGCGTCGCACTGCAGGCGCGTGCCGTGCCTTCATCGAAGGACCGCGCATATGGGCTGCTGCGCGACGTCATCGCCGGCTATGTGCATTTGCGGGATGGGAAAGACCTCGCGGCCGCAAAGGACGAGTTCGAGCGATCGGCAACCGCGATCCTTCGAAGCGATGCGGACCCGTCCGAGGCAATCGTTCGCGCTCATCTGCTGGGCCAGTTGATCGGCTTCGACTTTTCGGCGAGCCCGCACATCGCTGCAATTGGCGATGATCCCAGGCAGATTCGTGACCAGGGCTTTCACGCCGCGGTCGAGTGGCTGCGATGCGTTGCACAGCGCAGTGAACTACCCGTCGTGTTGCAGCTCGACGACTTGCACTGGGCCGACGATGCTTCGCTCGACTTCATCGAGCACCTCCTGAAAGCGAAAGACGTTCCTCTGCTGATGCTCGTGCTGACGCGCTCGGAGCTCCACGAGCGGCGGCCACACTTTGCTGCCACCGCTCCATCGGACACGCGCACGAACATCCAGCTTCGCCCGCTCGACGACGAAAGCAGCGGCCGGCTCGTCACCGAACTGCTGCAAAAGCTCGACAACGTGCCGCCGCCGCTCCGACGGCTCGTGACCGAGCGCGCGTCCGGCAGCCCGTTCTTCATGGAAGAGCTCATCAAGATGCTCGTCGATGAACACGTCATCGAAGTCGGCGACGAGCGTTGGACTGTCGATACCGAGCGCCTCGCGGAAATACCGGTGCCCTCCACGTTGACCGGAGTCCTGCAAGCGCGTATCGATCGGTTACCGCCCGCTGAAAAAAACGCCTTGCAGTTGGCAAGCGTCGTAGGCGTGACGTTCTGGGATGCGGCACTTGCCCATGTCGACGCAAGCACTCCAGTCGCGTTGCCACGGCTGCAAACGCGCGGACTGATCGCGCTTCGGCAGTCCCCGGCGGCTCTTTCTCCTGACGACGACGTGCGCGAATACGGTTTCGCCCATCAACTGCTTCATCAGGTGGTCTACGACACGGTCCTGAAGCGCGTCAAACGCGCGGCACACGAGCGTGTGGCCGATTGGATGGTGCATCACGCGGGCCCGCGCACGAAGTCGCTGGTCGGCTCGGCCGCTGAACATTACGACAGGGCGGGCAACCAGATGCGAGCGGCCGAATTGCATGCGGAGGCGGCAAGGTACATGGCGCACTTGTTTGCCAACGAGGCCGCGTTGCAACACGCCACGCGTGGCCTCGAGCTCGCGCCGGAAGCGGATACCGACCTGCGCTGGTCGCTCCTTCGCAGTCGCGAGCGGATGCTGGAAATTCTCGGCCGCCGCGACGATCAGCGCCGCAATCTGGCGATGCTGAGGTCTCTCGCAGACGCAGCTCCCGCCGGTACGCAAGGCGATGCGCGACGCAGCGAAGTCGCGTACTTGCATGCGGATTTTGCTCATCGAACCGCGGATCGAGTCACGCAGGAACGTGAAGCGCGTATGGCGCTTTCACTGGCCGAGCGTGCTGGAAGCGACGTGCTTGCGTTGCGCGCGATGCAGCGTCTGGCGCAGGCACTCGCGTATCAGGGAAACGCTGCGGAAGGGCGCGACATCGCTGCGGAAGGATTCGCGCGCGCGCTCGAGCTTGACCTGGCCGCGGAGATCTCGGGACTCAACAATGCGCTCACGGTCTGCACCGACGCGCTCGGTGACCGTGTCGCAGGGCTCCGCCAAAGCTTGTTCGATTTGCACCACAACCGAGAAGTGGGCGATCGACGCAACGTCGGGGTTGCACTGAGCAATGTCGGGATGTCGTACATGGCATTTGGCGCCTATGAGGATGCAGGTGAACACCTGAACGATGCATTACAGCTCAATCGCGTGCTGGGCGCGCGCGAAATCGAGGGCAACTCGCATGCGATGCTTTCCGAGCTCGCATGGCGACAGGGAGACGGCGCGCTTGCGCTCGAGCATGCGCAAAAAGCGCTCGCGATCAGCACCGACATCGGCTCGAGGCTCCACGACGCCGACGCGCTGTGGTCGATGGGAAACGCTTACCTGACACTCGGAGAGACGGAGAACGCGGTCAACGCGTTCGCGCGCAGCGAGGCGATCGCGCGGGAGCTCTCCAGCATGCCGCTCGCGTTGAACGCACTGGAGGGTCAGGCGCGAACGGCCCTGATGCGCGGCGACCTGCATTCCGCCAAACGCATTGCCGACCGGCTTCGCGAGGAGGCTGGCGCTGGAACCGATTACGCCGGAACGTACGAGCATCTGCTCCGGCTGACGCTCTATCGTGTCGACCAGGCCCTCGGCGCGGCGAGCGCGGCGGCGAGGCTCGACGAGGCTCACGCAGCGCTCATGGCGGAGGCTGAGCGCATCGACGATGCGAATTTAAGATGCAGCTTTCTTGCGCGGGTGGACGAGCATCGGAAGATCGTGGAGCATTTTCAGCATCGGCTGGACTCCCGCGGGGCGGGATGAAGATTTGTCGCGTATACGGCAGTTGAACTCAACGTGAGCAAAATGGAAAACTTCCAATCGACGTTTGCGACCGTCGCGTTTGTCGATCTGGCGGGCTTCAGCGCGCTAACCGACGTCCATGGCGATGCTTCGGCGATTCGGGTTCTGCGGCGCTTCGAGGAATTCGTTCAGGATGCGCTGGCGTAAGCCCCTTTCCTAATTTACTGGAAACCGAAAGCTCGCTTTGTATGGAATGGTGAAATGATTGTTGATCCACAATCGTTTCTCA
>Ga0157372_10009507_pt1 | contig 10338 bp, 3 predicted proteins | sample C55metaG_FD_115307 | JGI IMG/M metagenome (GOLD analysis project Ga0157372, IMG submission 115307) | Corn rhizosphere microbial communities from Kellogg Biological Station, Michigan, USA - C5-5 metaG | ecosystem: Host-associated > Plants > Roots > Rhizosphere > Soil | place: USA: Michigan...
TCGAGTACCCTCAATAACTGAAGTGCGACATCGGGTGCCACCGCATTGCGGGTCTCCAGTGTTCACCAAGGTTCATTCCAGCAAACAAGTCAATAACGACCATATTGTGCCGCGCCTACTCCAGGTTTTACATCTCCCCGGAGTGCATGCTTCTAGCTCTCCCACGACGGCGACACTATTATTGCCCTGCCCTCGCGTTCTGCGTTGCAGTACTGGCAGCAAGACTGTAAGTGGAATTTGGATCGATCTCGGCTCAATGGGAACTGGACCAACAGCATTGGCATTGTCCCGAAGAAGAAAGCGACAAGAGGAGCTTGCCATGTCTGACCTCCTTACCCGAGACACGAGAAACACACGGAGCCAACAAATTTGGCTCTCACCGTACTCCAGCCTATTCTAAAGTGCAACAGGTTATTAGTCTGTCCCGAAAACCGAACAGACTGGTAGTGTCTTACGGCAGTGACACGCCCTTCAGCGAAATGCTGCAGGGCAAGGTCCATGCAAAGGCCACAGAAGCCTGCGATTCGTGAACGCAGTCGAGAACGCGAGCGAGACTGCGCAGACTCGCTAAGTTGTGAGATTGGGTGCCCACTTCTCCCCCGGTCTAGGGAGAGGTGGCGTTTTTGACTTTACGAGGATTTTCAAACTTCGTGGAATGGGCGCTGGACTTCGCGCATGATGCGGTGACATGCGGACGAGCAATCCGAGTGCTGAGTGTGGTGGATGCGTACACACGGGAGTGGCGTCAATGCGGGGAATGCTTTATGTAAGGTCTTTGATTGCGACGTCGATTTTGAATTCAAGAACGCAGCTCCTGTCCGGATCGGAGCCATCGTCAAGTCCTGATTCCGTATGCGGTGCGATCGAACGGTGAAGCGCCTGACACGTTTGAGATTGTGTATTCGCAGTCGAAACTCTGCCCGATTTCTGATCACACCGCGAAACTTATTGCGTTGACATTATGTAGCTTTGGGCATATGTTCATTGCCAATTCGGCGAATGGAAGAAGAGAGCCGGACAGGCTCCAGATCCGAAAGGCTTCTACACGCCGACTTCCCCGAAAAGCCCGGTTAGGTTGACGCGTGAGAAAGCATGCGCAGCGAGTGCGTGCGTCGGAGCGTCCCGGCCATCGTGCTTTCTCGCGTTGATCTCACAGTAGGCGCCCGGATCACAGCTCCATTCCTGTGAATGGATTGCTTGAATTATCTCGCCTGCACCTTATGGGAGAGAGAGCTATGCTCAGGACCATCGACATTCTCATTGGCGCGATCACGGTGCTACTGATCTTCAGTATGGCTGTTACCGTCATCACGCAGGCAATCACGGCCCTCCTGAATAGAAAGGGAAGGCACCTAAAGGATGGAATTACGGTCCTGCTGGGACAGCTTGGCATTTCTGACACCAACATCGCTAAAACCATTGCAGAAAAACTCTTGACCCATCCGATGATTGCGGTCGACGGCAAGTTGGGCAATGTTATACACCGCGAGGAGTTCACAAAACTGCTGTTGGATTTGAGCAGCGGACAGGGAACGGCAACCCTCAAGGATGACGCCAAGGCTGCTCTATTGGACGCCTTGAAGCGGGGAGGCATTGCTGATCCTGCAGAGGCGCTCAAAAACATCCATGACATGGCCCTGCGGCTCGAATCCTCGAACCCGGAAATTGCCAATCACGTTCGCGACGGCCTGGCGTTGCTGCACGGTGCTCCCAGTGAGTTCGTAGCGCGGGTGCATTCCTGGTTCGATCAGTCCATCGACCGCGTGAGCGACCGTTTTACGAATTACACCCATGCGGTGGTTGTTGGCGTCTCATTGGTAGTAGTCCTATTCGTGCAACTGGATATCATTGCTCTGGTGCAAAGATTGTCGATTGATGAGCAGTTCCGAAATTCCTTAGTTGCACAAGCAACCAATGACTTTTCGAACCAGGTCACGGCCACTAATCACGAGGCTTCGGGAGGAGCGCCACTTCCGACCCTCGACAGCTGCAGAACTGACACAGTCAAGAATGAAATCAAGCAGGTGTCTGATGACGCCAGGGCGAAAGCCAAGAACGACGGCAAAACTGACGCGGAGGCAGACAAGGCTGCCAAACAGGCCGAGGCGGCAGCCATCGATAAATGCAGAGGAGTTAGTCCCCAACCCTATTATGACCTGCTGAACAAAGCAGGGCTGATAACGATTCCAGATGGGAGCCTCCACAACTGGGCTGTTCAACTCAAAGAGGGCCGGAAGTGGCCAGGCATGTTTATTTCTGTCCTCTTGCTGAGTCTGGGTGCTCCCTTCTGGTACAAGGTCTTGGGGCAATTTCTTCAGTTGCGTTCTGCAGTTGCGGGAAAAGACGACGCGCAGCGTCAGCAGCGACAGGGCGGGGTCCCGGCCAACACCGAAGCGAGCGCATCGAACACCGGGTCGGGTACCCGAGGCGCGGCTGCAAGTGCGAACCTTCCTGTGGGTGAAACCGGGGACCTCACGGCGGTAGGTTAGGAGAGATCGATGGAAATAAAGAAGGTAGGCTGCCCGAGCAGCAATTTCCGCGAAGGACGACCCGGTGGACACCGTCCGGAAGCTATCGTTGTGCACATCATGGACGGCAGCTTCTCTGCAGGCGAGTCCGTATTTCTGAACCCGGCCACGCAAAAATCCGCCCACTACGGCATTTCCACCGTTGGCGAGGTGCATCAATACGTGGATGAGGAGGACACCGCATTTCACGCAGGAACTGTTGTACGTCCGCAATGGGAACTTCTGAAACCGGGAGTAAACCCAAATTTCTACACCATCGGAATCGAACACGCCGGTCGGCCCTACGATGTTTGGCCTGACATCCAGTTGACAACCAGCGCCACTTTGGTCGGGCAGATCGCTGCTCGTTGGAACATCCCCATTGATGAACAGCACGTCGTTCCTCACCACCTCATCCGGGCCTCAAAGACCTGTCCCGGCAACTGGTTAGACCTGAAGGGTCTGATAAGACGAGTCCCTCAAGACTCGCGTCCCGCTTCTCCAAAACTCACCCGTGTCCACGTACTGAAGAATGTCAATTTGCGGATGGGGGCCCCCAACGTCTCGGCCCCGATTGCCCGGGTGATTCTCGCCAGCACCAAGGTTGATGTAGCCGGGGTCACGGTCGGGCAAAACGTTGCCGGGAATAGTGCCTGGTATACAGACGGCACAGGAGGTTTTTTTTGGGCTGGGGTCACGGATGTTCCCTCCCCAGTCTCGGATACGCCTTGACCAGCGTGAAGCGTGGAAAGGGTTCCGCAGAGCTTGCTCAAGATAAGTTCGGCCAACTTCAGATTTCCAACGTTCGACCTTAGGAGGAACGCATGGCCACAGATCCCGCACCTCTTGGGCCCAGCAGCTCATTTGAATTGGACAAAAGCATCACCCTTGGCAACTCATCCTTGACGCTCGAGGTGACTGCTTCCTCCGATCACGATGTGTTTGACGCCATTTTGCATGATCAACCATTTCCGGAACGGTCCGACGGAAAGATCCCACTGGCAGACGTGAACCTCAAAGAACAGGCCGGCAAATCCCTTAGCCTGGGGAGTTCAGGGGCGACAGTCACTTTTAGTGCCGCTGCCGGCTTTCAGACCGGCTTAGGCGTATTCAATTCAGTTGCTGATGCGATCGACTCCATTCAACTCCAGGATGCCCCGGAACTGGATCTGAAAGTATCTGGTGATGCCACAGACAAGTTCCTGGTAATGATGTGGGGCTATAACCTGCAAGGTTCTGTTTCCGGATCGCACCCCATCGGCGCTTTGGGCTCGGTGACGTTCGGTGCCGAGGGAGCGCGCGATGCCAAGTACGCGGTGATTCATCGTTTTCCCAAGGCCACAGGAGCCTTCCGGGCAATTGACGATACCGTGAAGAGCTGGCGGTTGCCTCGGCAAATTGCGAAGGCCACGGACCTGAAACCGGGCACTTGGCTGATGGCCGATGTTGATGGATCGCTGGCCATCAATCTTGCTGCGCAATTGGGTTATGACTTCAATTTTGTCCATGAAGCCGAGCTTCTGGGTATGACTCGGCAGTTGGGGGCAAAGATTGATGCGGGACTGAAGGTCACTTTTGGTCTTGAGGTGAGCGGGCAATACTTCCTGGTAGTTGGTCGGGAGTGCCTCCAGGAGACCGACCCGGATGCGGGGATCGTACACCTCCAGCTATTTAAGCAGGCCAAACGTGGACTCACTTTTGGCTTGAATTTCAGCCTCGGGGTTACCGGCCAGAACGATGTTCCCAGTGCAGATGAGCTGGTGAAAGCCGTTTTTGGTATTCAGGGAGCCCAAGTCGTCAGGGATTTGCACCTCCTCCGAGACTGGACCGCCCCAAATAAAGACCTGGGTCAAAGTGTTGCCCGATTGCTTAACGATGATGGCTTGAAACTGCTTACGAAGGCTACAGGAATTGATGCTAAAGCCGAGTTCGAGAAGGCCCGTCAGTTGGTGCTCTCTGAATTCGCGAAATGGGACGCCCTTCCCGAGCGGGTGGCTGCCACAACCTGGAAGCTCTTGGGTAAAGTAACCGGAAACGTGGACTTCCAAACGTTTCTTGCTGGTCTGGCTGACCCGGATCCAGACACGCGCGCAACGACTCTTGCCGATGGCCTGCAAAATGCCGTCTTCGGCGATGACCCCAAAGGCCAATGGCTCTCGTCTTTGGGCGAGCACGGATTACTCGCGCTCTCCTCTGAACTCGACAAGGTACAGCCCATCGCCGCCAAGACACTTGACATCTTGAACGGAAAAATCATCAAGAACATCCAGGACTTTATCAATCAGAAGCTGGATCTCACCGATATCCGCAAAGCCATCTCTCAGAATGACTTCGATACCCTTGATGGCTGGCTGCTCAAACGACTGGGAGACTTCTTCAACAAGGATCTGCACTTCGAGGATCTCAAGCAGGTCCAGGCGGCAATCAACACGGTGTTTACGAAGGTGGACGCGATTCAGTCCAAGGTTCAACAGGCGCTAAACAGCCGTTATAGCCTCGACGTAGCGGCGATTTATGCCAAGAACACTACCGACCGGGCACTGTTGGACGCCAGTTTCGACATGAATGACAAGTTTGTGGCGGAGATGTTCAAAAACATCGTAACCACCGGAAGACTAGACGACATCCTGACGCACCAAATGACTGGCGTGCTCTTGAAGACCGCGACCCTCAGCCATGAGATCAATCGCACCTCTACCGTGCAGATCAACATGCCGCTCTTTAGCTTTGACAGCACCCATGTGAACGACAGCCTTGCTACTCTGACCGCAGGTGCAACTGCAGGGACGGTAATGGTGGAACTCAAGGCCAGTGATCTGGATATGTTGAAAAATCGCTATCGCAGCGAGCTATCGGTCCTGAGCAGGCTCACGGTAAAGGATAACCAACTGCAAATGGTGCCCGACGACACCCAGTCCATAACTTATGAACTGCGCCAGGCTAAGAAGAAGATGTCCCTGATCGGATTCGAGCACCAAGTAACGCCTCTGCTCGAAAACTATCTTCCGAATCTCGTGCCCAGCAACCAAGTCACAACTTTCTACACTGACCTAGATCGGACTGTGGAAAACAAACTGCACAACGGAACCAACGAGTTTGGCGATGTAGGCATTTTGCTGCAGGTCTCCACCCCCGCAGCCGCTCTTGGCGCATGGTTCATCCGTCGGGATCCGGTTCGCCTCAAGCGCGACAAGATGGCCATGTCGCTGAGGATTCAGTCCAGTTTGCGAAAACTTCTGCCGTTCTACTTCCTGCAGGAAGATTCGAAGCTGACTCAGAACACCGTCGTGGCTCCCCTGCTGGTTTGGGCCGCGATGCCAGTCTCAACTTCCATTAGTTTTGACGTCCAATCCGGGACCATCAAGCAGTTCAACCATGATACCGACGTGTTTTGGGATTGGCCCTCGGTAGACCTGCGGCGTGCGGTCGCAAGGGACAGCCATACGGCACACTCTCTCATCGAATCGCTACTCCGCTACCAGAAGCGCCTCCAGGAAGCTGGAGACAGCGATGCACAGTTCTTCGGCGCGAGCAGCGTTTCCTCCTGGCAGGAAATGAGCCTGAGCTCCGATGGCGACATACGACTGCAGAGCCTATTGTTCGCTGAGTCGCAGATGATCCGAGGAGCCGCGGATGCCTTGGATGATGTCAACAACATGCTCAATGACCTTGGCCGGGCGCCAACCCGCGCAATCGAGCGCTTCGCCGACTTTGGCGCCGACTTTACCCAGGCTTTTCACGACCGGTTGAGCAGTGTGTATGGCGATGATTCGCTTCGAGCATTGTCTTCCGTGCTGTTGATCGGAGCCTCGCGAGCCATCGCTCCGGAGCTGTCGGTGGGATCCTCCTCCGCCCTGCTCAGCATTCTGACGCTAACCAACAATCACACTTTTGCGCTCGACGCCTTTCTATCGGGAGAGATGCCTCCGAAAGATCAAGTGGCACTGGCGCAGACATTGGTAAATACGACAAGCACCTAATGACCCTGAGCACGAGAGCGAGTGTCTTCCAGTGGACGACGCGAAGGGATTTTGGGTGCTACTGCCAGACAGTCTTTGTTCTGAGAAGGGGGGCCTCCGTATTAACGGACTTGTAGGGCTGCCCTCCTCCGCTTCGACATCCCCCTTGTCTTACTCAGAAAGAGATGTCGTATGCGAGGTTGTCGTCTTGGCACCCCGTTCGGGATCACGAAGCAATTATTAGAAAGACGCGAATCAATGTGTTGGTCGATTGCACGAGGCCTGAAACCCGTTAACTTGGGGGTGTCTGATTTCGATAACGCCGTGTCAGGCATGGAGGGTAGACTGATCAATAGTTTCTTATAGCGGCCGGATACCTTCAGGCAATCTTTATGATTTGCGAATCTTTCCCTGGTCAATGCCCCTCTCACTTCAGATAGCAAGTAAGAAACTGCCAGACCGCAGGGGAGCCATTCACGGTTGGTCAGAATGAGCTAGTCGCTGCGCACCAGAAGCCTACGGTAACGATTGTGCACAACGCGGGAATCTACAAACGGAATTGTCGCCAGGGGACTGTTTCTCGGCTTCTTTCGCCGGGAAGTCCGCCATCGATGTTAGCTCGTGTGATGTTTATCGGCACTGCAATTGCCGTACTATATGAGCCCTGCTTATCGTTAGGATGCGGACGGATCTGGGGCGCCGGCCATGCAGGCGACCAACAAGAACCTCATGAGTCCTGGGTGCCCGATGAAGAAGGTGCATGGCTATCAGGCAACGAGAAGCGCGCATTTAGAAGACGTGCTGAACAGCACGGCTCATAAGCAAACGACTCAATCGCCCGGAAGGTTGACGCACTGGCTTTCGGCATAGCGCCGAAAAGGTCGCGAATAGGTATTTCGGAATCTCTTCCACCCGTCTTGCACAACGTCGATTCCAGCCCACTGCTGGAAAATTCGGGACCATCCCCTGGAGTACGGATGGTCGCGCTTTCCCGGTAAAGTCATATTTAACTGACTGAACACCATCCAAATGAACTCGATGAGTTCCGAAGAGAACTGGATTGCATACTCAATGTCTTCTGACTTGCGGCCTTCCTTCCAGTTGCCTTTCCCGCTGGCCATCATGCTGTAAAACCCCGGCAGCCTGCAGTCGGTACGAGCCTTTGAGAGCAGAGCTTCGTAGCGGTCTGTGTGCGCTGCCGTGAAACGCTCCATTTCCGCCGTAGGCGCCCACCATGTGCACTGGAGGTCACTGAAAAACTTCACTCGGTCGTCGGCGGTCATGCAAATGCATTCGCGAGGCTGCCGCTTTTCACCGCAATCAACCACGGGTTTATTGCCAGCCGGTTCAAAGACTGCGAAAGCGATGTGATGTCCAAGGTGACGGTAACTTTCAAATTGCGACTCTGTAAACCACTGATTGGTTGTGCTGTCATGCGGAAAACAGGAGTGTTCGTTCTTGTAGTTCAGCACGTCAGCGGGCTCGTCGCCGGTGAGTGTGGATTTGATATACACCACCGTTCCCGGGTTTTCAGGATCTTCTGGATACCGCACCGTGCCTACTACGCAATGTGCGTCACTGTATGCTGAATCTTTAGCGCGATGGAGCAGGCGAAGATCAAGGTCGATTTCGGCGCCCAGATCAATGCGGCACTTGCGGATAGCCATGCCTATACCCGAGAAGTTAAGATCACCGTCGTCCTCACTGTCACAAATCACAATGTAACGACAGCGGCGCCGCACGAGTTCAAATAGCCCCATATTGTCGAAGTGTCCGCCATCACTCAGATAGACGTAGTCGTTGGTGTCGTCCGTTCGACCAAGAAGCTCTTTGCTGAGCGCTGACATAGAAAAAATCGGAGAAGGATTAGGGTGTCCATGACCGCCACCGAATTTCGTGCCATCCTCCTCCAATCGACGGGGATTGTATAGCCACCATCCCAGGCGAACGCTAAACACGGTCAGAAGAAATGCTGTAGCCGCATTGGAGTGGTAGCCCATATTCGGACTCAGTGCCGCTCCCGAAATAGCTACCGCAGTGTTGACGTGTACACCGGTTTCGGGGTATGCATAATGCGCTGTTTGCACAAAGCCGTTGAAGCGCAATTTCGCTTTGCCTTTCGCCGCAGTCCACGGAACATCGTAACCAGAGTAGAGCGGGGTAAAGACGAAGGATGCAGCTTTGCGTTCTTGCCATGCCAACTCCTGTCCAAATGTCAGGTTGAGCGCTGTGCAGAATATCGGGAACGGGCCTTTGTAGCCCTTCTCCGGGGTCAGATCACAAACCGCAATGTCCGCATCGTTATCGTCGAAGCCGGTAAAAGGATTCGGACGGCGAGGAACCCGCGAGGCCCCCAGATAACACCGAGTCAATCGATTTCGGTAGAAGGCATGCAACGAAAATTCGTTGATATCGACTCTCCACGAAAAAAGCAAACAGGTCGCCAGGCTGGCGAGATAGACGAACAGCCATGCCAGCGGCTCCCAGAATGTCATGAGCAACTTGTCGGCCAGCGCCGCCAGCAACAGAAGTAGTCCGCCAATGAATACGTAAGGTCCAACAATAGCGATTATTTCCGCCGGGGTGATCGCCGGAGCTTTGTCGTCTTTGCCCCCAGACGAACGGCTACTCTTTCCAGCCAAAAGACCGCCTACCGACCCCACGAGCCAACTCCCGACGACTGGCCATACTCTCCAGGCTTTTATGCAAAGCCATACCACGATTTTGTAACCAAGCAGAGAGAATCCCAGGCCTAAGCTCCACAACAGCATAAATAGCCCCAGCCACGCGGCCAAGCGGGAAAGCCACTCACGGTGTGAGTTGCGGAAAGTCCGTCCCAGAAAACCAACGAGGAACAACATCATGACCAAGGGACCGGCCAGAATCAGAGGAGGTGCAACGGTCAGAAAAATACGCCATAAGAGGGGGTTGATGCCTGCTGAGATCGCGGTGACCGAACTGGAGGATGGCAAATACTCAAAAAGAAGATAGAGAGTCCCCACTGTCCACAGAGCCCCTAGGACTGTCGCAAAGATACAAGCGCTTATTTGTCCCAAGACTACGAAAACGAAGTTCATGTGCACCCAGCACTTTGGCGCCTGCCAGAATTCCTTGGCAGAACTGTAGTGAGAGGTACGCGCGTGAGTCTTCAGATAGGCAAGAGGCGCTCCGCCGGCGAACGTGATCGTTAAGGCGAGTCCGAAGAGAAGGAGGATAAGATCGATTGCGAGAGATGGGGTCGAAACATAAGGCGACGCCAAGGTCAGCAAAACGGCTGAAGCCATCATGGGCAGCACAACGGCCAACTGGACGCCCGTCTGACCGAAAGCCTTGGGTTCTCCTTGGAGAGCGTCATCTTCTTGTAAAGCGAAACTTAACAGTTCCCTTCCTACGACATAAATCGCAACGAGAAGTAGCAGCACAATCGCGGCCCCTGTCGCCCATAACGCCGAATCATTTCCTGAAAGAACCGACGATCTTTCCAGCAAGTGCGGCAAGAGCATCAGAAATAATAGTCCACTACCCAAAATGATCTGATTCAATAGCGTGTTTCGTAGCCAGGTGGCGAAAGCCACCCAAGTGTCACCAGAGAGAAGTCCCCTTTGCGGCGTTAGGTAATTGCTATAGCGCCGCAGCCAGCGAATAGGCTCGGGATGTGTGCCAGGATTATCTGGATATGGAAGAGGTATCAGTTGCTTTTCAACTTCCTCGAATCCATGGCGCTTACTCCACGCGGCAAACCACTGGTGTATGTATCCCCCGCCTGAAACGGTGGAAAGATAGTCAAAACAACGGAGCAGTTTGAGTTCGGCTAAGCCTTGCAGGATACCGAGATTGAAAGTGGCGCTTCGAATACCGCCGCCGGAGAAACA
>Ga0157372_10009510_pt1 | contig 10336 bp, 8 predicted proteins | sample C55metaG_FD_115307 | JGI IMG/M metagenome (GOLD analysis project Ga0157372, IMG submission 115307) | Corn rhizosphere microbial communities from Kellogg Biological Station, Michigan, USA - C5-5 metaG | ecosystem: Host-associated > Plants > Roots > Rhizosphere > Soil | place: USA: Michigan...
GCATCACCAGAGTGAAGCCCGGGTATGCTTCGCAGGTATCCATCTCACTACCGCCTGCGAAATTCATCTTTCCTTCGCCTTCCATACGTCACAATAGTAGAGATGAGTTAAAGAGAGGGATCATGCCACGCATTAATTTTCAACAGCAACTCGTTGCACTGAAAGACAAGCTGCTCGCCATGGCCGCCCTTTCCCAGCAGGCACTGGCCCTTTCGATCAAGGCATATCTTCACGGCGATTTAGTGCTATGCGACCACGTCAAGGAGATCGAGGAGGCCATCAACTCCGCCGAGCGCGACGTCGACGAGATGGCCTACGACCTGTTGGCCAAGGAGCAGCCCATGGCCATCGACCTCCGCTTTATCCTCGCCGTCATCAAGATCAATGGCGACCTTGAGCGCATCGGCGATCAGGCAATCAATATCTCGCAGCGCACCCTGCCCCTGCGTCAAGGACCGTCGATTGAGCTGCCCATCGATATCTCGGAGATGGGAGAGAGGGTCGGCGTCATGATCCGCAGCTCGATTCAGGCTCTGCTCGAGGCTGACGCGAAGCTGGCCGAATCCGTCCTCGCCATGGACGACGAGATCGACGACATGAACCGCACGGTACAGACCGGACTTGTCGATCTGATGCAACAGCATCCCGATGTGAGCGGCGAGGCGCTGAATGCGATCATCGTCTCCCGCAACCTGGAGCGCGCTGCCGACCACGCCACCAACATCGCCGAAGACGTCATCTTCTGGGTACGCGGCTCCGATGTTCGCCACAAGTTCTCTCTGGAGAAGACCGACTGAATCACGACTGACGGCAATCAGGTGAGCGGGGCCGGGTTGAAGAGCGCGAGATCGTTGTGCAGGCCCCAATGGTCGGCCCACGTCTGCTTGCGTCCGCTGGCCACATCGAGGATCAGGCGAAAAATCTGATCTCCCACCTCTTCGATGGTTGCCTCGCCGGTGGCGATTCGTCCTGCGTCTACATCGATCAGGTCTGCCCAGCGCTGGGCCAGCGAGGTGCGCGACGCTACCTTGATGACCGGAGCCATGGCGAGCCCGTAGGGCGTGCCCCGACCGGTGGTGAAGACGTGCATGTTCATCGAGGCAGCTAGTTGCAGCGTTCCGCAGACGAAGTCGCTGGCCGGCGTGGCGGCGAAGATGAGCCCTTTCTTCGTGACGCGTTCGCCGGGGCCGAAGACTCCGGCAAGCGCGCTGGTTCCGGACTTCGCGGTTGAGCCGAGCGCCTTTTCAACGATGTTGGCCAGACCGCCCTTCTGGTTGCCGGGCGCGGTGTTGGCGCTGCGATCGGCAGAGCCGCGAGCGAGGTAGTCGTCGAACCAGGTCATCTCGCGGATGAGATCGCGGGCGACCTGTTCGTTCGCCGCTCGCGCGGTCAACAGATGCACGGCATCGCGAACCTCGGTTACTTCAGAGAACATGACGGTCGCCCCGGCCCTGACCAGCAGATCGGCAGCATAGCCGAGCGCAGGATTGGCGGTCACGCCGGAGAATGCATCGCTGCCTCCGCATTGCATTCCCACGATCAGATCGGATGCGGGACGCGTGACCCGCGTTCTCGCATTCAACTGGACCAGCCGCCGCTCGGCCATGGTCATGATGGCGGTGACCATGTCGCCGAAGCCGTGATGCTGCTCGTCCTGCATGCGGACGACGTAGGGCGCATCCGAAAGAACGGGTAGCGTGGTGATCGGGAGCAACTGTACCGGCTGCAGCTTCTCGCAGCCCAGGCTTACCACCATCGGCGCTCCGCCGAGGTTGGGATTGAGGCTGATATTGCGCAGCGTCCGGATGGGTATCTCCGAACCGGGGGCACTGATGGCGACGCCGCAGCCGTAGGTGTGGGTCAGTGCAATGACGTCGTCGACGTTGGGATAGCGCGGCAGGATCTCTGCCTTGATGCGCTTGACCGCGAAGTCGACGGTTGCGGCCACGCATTGGACCGTCGTCGTAATGCCGAGGATATTTTTGGTACCGACTGAACCGTCGTCGTTGAGGAAGCCCTCGAAGGTAAATCCTTCGAGCGGTGGCAGCGGGGCTGGGACCGCGGTGCAGATGGGGAGGCTATCGAGTGAGGGAGGCTCGGGCATCCGCATGACTCCCTCGTGCACCCAGGAGCCGCGCGGGATCGCCTGCTCCGCATATCCGATGATGGAGCCATAGCGAAGGATCGGATCGCCTGCCGCGATATCGACCAAGGCTACCTTGTGTGCTTCGGGAATCGCTTCTGCAAGGACAAGACCGGAGTCGAATCGCGCACCGGCGGGCAGGCCGCCTTCGTTGACGATGATGGCGACGGTGTCGTCGGGATGCAGTTTCACATAGAGCGGCTTCAGATTTCCGGTTCCGGCGGCGACGACGGTCTTTCCCGCACGCTCACGGCTGCTGTAGCTTGCCATCGATCAACCTCCACAGGTGGAGAGGATTGTCCTCTCGCAATGCCTCAGGCAACAGTCCGGCTGGAAAGTCCTGATAGCAGATGGGACGCAGAAAACGCTCGATCGCCATGGTGCCTACCGAGGTCGCGCGGCTGTCGGAGGTGGACGGCGAGGGGCCGCCATGCACCATGGCATGGCATACTTCGACTCCGGTCGGGAAGCCGTTGACGAGGATTCGCCCTGCCTTTCGTTCAAGGACCGGCAGGAGACGACGCGCCAACTCCGTGTCCTCTTCCGTCATGTGCAGGGTGGCCGTAAGCTGACCTTCAAGCTGCTCGGCAATTGCGACCGCGTCGTCCGCACTGCCGCAGGAGATCAGAAGGCTGGTGGGGCCGAAGACCTCATCCATGAGCTCAGGCGTCGCCAGGAAGTCCTTTGCGCTGGTCGCGAAGAGAGTCGCCTGTCCGGCGTAGGAGGACTTTGCAGGCTCCTGGCCGGTGGCGAGTTTGTCGACCTTGTCGTGGCCAGTCCACTGCGCGACGCCGTGCTCGTAGGCGCTATGAATGCCGGCGTTGAGCATGGTGGTCGCGGACTTGGCCTCGATAGCAGCTTCGGCAGCCTGCCGGAAGCGGTCGAAGGCGGCGCCTTCCATGCCGAGGACGATGCCCGGCTTGGTGCAGAACTGTCCTGTGCCCATGGTGACGGAGTCGGCGAGGCCCTGCGCCATCTGCTCTGCCTTCTGAGCCAGAGCGCCGGGCAGGACGAAGACCGGGTTGATGCTGCTCATTTCGGCGAAGACGGGGATGGGAACCTCTCTGGCGGCTGCAAGCGCCACCAAAGCGCGGCCGCCGTGGCGTGACCCGGTGAAGCCGACCGCCTGAATCGCCGGATGCGATACCAGGGCTTCGCCAACGGCGTTTCCCTTACCGAAGACGAGCGAGAAGACGCCCTCGGGCAAGCCGCAATCGGCGACGGCGCGCTGAATGACACGGCCTACCAACTCGGAGGTTCCCAGGTGCGAAGGATGAGATTTTGCGACGACAGGACAGCCCGCCGCCAGTGCTGAGGCGGTGTCTCCGCCCGCAACCGAGAAGGCGAGGGGAAAGTTGCTGGCGCCGAAGACCGCGACTGGGCCGAGCGGAATCTTCCGCGACCTAAGATCGGGGCGCGGCGCTGGCTTGCGGTCGGGCATGGCGTGATCGACGATGACGTTGAGCCAGCGGCCTTCGCGGACGAGCGCGGCGAAGAGCTTCAACTGCCCCACCGTGCGGCCGCGCTCGCCTTCGACGCGGGGACGCGGCAGTCCTGATTCGCTCATGACACGCTCGACAAGCAGATCGCCGAGGTCGACAATTCCCTGCGCGATGGCTTCGAGAAAGCGCGCGCGCTGCTCAAGACTGGTTGCACGATAGGCGTCGAAGGCAGTTCTCGCCAGCGTGCAGGCGGCGTCTACATCTTTGGCCGTGCCTCCGGCGAAGGCCGGGGCCAGCTTTTCGCCGGTTGCTGGATTGACGGCGTAAATCTCGCCTTCCGTGCCGCGAATGGCCCGCGCTCCGATCAACATCTCACCCGTAACTTCCATCTTCATCACTCCTGTCACTGTCATTCTGCTTTGATCTCTGGTATTGAGCTGCTGCTATTATGAACGGCCGGCAATCAGCGCGGCCAGAGCATCCGTCTCGTTCTGGTCGAGGTCGATGAGCGGCGTGCGAACCGGGCCTGCGGGCCTTCCGATTGCTCTCATGCCGGCCTTCACAATCGATACGGCATAGCCTTTCCGGCGATTGCGGAGATCGATGTACGGCAAAACAAACTCGCGAAGCTGCTTGAAGACCTCTGAATGATCGCGCTTGCGCACCGAGGCATAAAAGCTCTGCGCGAACTGCGGCAGGAAGTTGAAGATTGCCGAGGAGTAGGTGGTGACGCCCATCTCCAGGTAGGGCAGCGCGAAGGTCTCGGCAGTGGGCAGGCCGCCGATGTAAGTCAGCCGGTCGCCGAGCCGAGCGTAGATGCGCGTCATCAGTTCGATGTCGCCATGCCCGTCTTTGAATCCGACGAGATTGGGGCAGCGGTCGCATAGCTGCTCCAGCGTCCGTTCGTTAATAACGGCGTTGTCGCGGTTGTAAAAGATGACCCCGAGGCTGGTGGAAGCGCAGACCGCCTCGACGTGCGCCATGATGCCGGCGGACTCGGACTTGAGCAGATACGGCGGCAGGAGCAGGATGCCATCGGCGCCCGATAGCTGGGCTGCCTGGGAAAACTCCTTCGCCATCGCCGTGCCGTATCCGCACCCGGCCACTACCGGAACGCGATGATTGGTTTGCTCGACCGCGGCCGTGACGACTGCCGAAAACTCCTGCAAGGTGAGCGAAAAAAACTCTCCCGTGCCACCAGCCGCAAAGAGTCCGGCAGGCGCGAATTGAAGCAGCCATTCGATGTGTTCGCGGTAAGGCTTTTCGTCAAATGCGTATGCTTCGGTGAAATGAGTGACGGGAAACGAGAGGAGTCCGGCTCCAAGCTTCTTTGCCAATTCCGTCGGAGACATCTGATTCATGCAGGTTCCTCAACTTGAACTAAGGGACCATCATATTTGCTCCAACGGACTTATGGCCAATGCCGTACCATGAGCATTCGCGAAATACCCCACATGAATCGAACGGCGCAGACAATTTCATATTGCGGAACGAACACGGGTTCCATGGAACTATGCTCGGGCTGCCGACCTTGACATGCCACGGGACGACATCTGCATAATGCATCGAGGTTCCTTGATGCCTGTACGTGTAGCGGCCCGTTCCGTCCCGGCCTTTTCCTGTTTCATGATGACGTTCTGTATCTTCATTACCCTGCCCCTCTTTTCGCAGCAGGTCGTCAGTGTCGATAGCCTCGGACAAATCGACGGCAGTGCGTTGCAGAGCTTTCAATTCGTCTCTGACGGTCCTATCGGCCCAGGCTGGTCAAGGCCGAACGAGATTCCCAGAGTCTATTTCAAGGAACAATTACCGGCTTTTTTCACACGCACCTTGAAAATCGATAGCGATATCCCCCAGAATGCTCGGCTCTCGTGGATCTTCACGGGGCCGCGTGCCGGATTCACCGTTCAATTGACCTCGTCGAAGATTCGTCTCTCTCAGCGCTACTACGACTCGACCGGGTTGTATTCGGGACAGGGAAACTTTCCCGACAAGGTTGTCCGCGACGATGAGCGGCAGATTGAGGGGCGCGTCCGCACACTGACCGTCGTTCTCGATTCGCACCTGGGACTTCGAGTCATGGTCAACGGCAAAGAGTTGCTGCAACAATCCTGCGTCTTCGATGTGACGCGGCACCAGCTTATGCTGTCGGCGCCCCGCACGGAGCACGAGGTCGTCGCCGGTGCACTGCTCGCGACAACAGCAGGCCATGCACTGATCTCGGTCAATCCGGCAGAACGCCATCAGGAGATGCTTGGATTCGGCGGCAGCCCCAGCATCCCGGCCTACGCCAATCTCAGCGCGGCGGGCAAAGAGCGGTATTGGGCGCTGCTGAAGCGGTACAACCTGCTGATCGACCGCGAGTACCCGATGGGCTCCCAACTAAAGCCCGATATGTCGAATCTCGACGATATTGCGGAGGCGACGCCGCACTACTATGGTGACAACTTCCCCAATGGCGAGGTCTCGGACTTCGACTACAGCCGCCGCGCCGTGGCGCTGGGAGGGCTGGTGGTGTACGAGATGTGGGCGTTGCCATCGTGGGCGGTGCAGCCTTATCACACAAGTGGGAAGCCCATCATCGACGCCTGGGGAAAGGCTGTAGAGAGCGCCGCCAAGCCGGAGGAGTACGCTCGCGCCGTCGTCGAGTATTGCAGGCAGGCAAAGCTCCGCACTGGCTCCGCTCCCGCCATCGTCGGGATTCAGAATGAGGTGGAGCAGCCGCCGGAGGTCTTTGACCAGATGGTGCTGACTCTGCGCCGGGAGCTTGACCGGGCGGGTTTTTCATCGGTCAAGATCCATATGGCCGACGCGAGCTTTATGTATATGGGCATCGATCGCGCCAAGCGCCTGCAACATGATCCCGCGGTCTGGAAGGCTATCGACTTCACGGCGACCCACGAGTATGACTACCAGGAGTTCTTCGCCAACCCCGACATGTACGACCAGCGGCTGCGGGCGATGCGTGCGGCCAGCGGAGATAAATCCTTCCTCGCGACCGAGATCTGCGTCAACGATCCTCACTATCAGGAGCCTTCCTACCGAGTCGCCTTCAACGTGGGGCAGCTTTATCACAAGAATCTGACGGTGTTGGATGCGGCCGGGATCATGTATTGCTGGCTGCTGCTCGATGTCGAGCAACCTACCTTCGGAGCATCGCGATCCTTGCTGGTCGCCGATAAAAGTCGAGGGAATATTCCGGTTGCGTCGAGCTTTGAGCTGCGCGTCCTCGGAGCGTTCAGTAGGCATATCCTGCGAGGGATGCACCGTGTAGAGGCGACAAGCGACAATCCGGATTTACTTGCATCTGCGTTTGAGGGTGAGGGCAAGTCGACGCTGGTCGTGATGAACCGCTCCACTTTGCCGCAGCATCTGAGGATAAACTGGAGCGGCAAAAAGTGGGTCCAGATTGAACGCACCAGCCCTTACCTTGAGAATGCTCTTACAACGCAGGTATCTCGTGAGGAAATAATTCAGCCGGGCGAGATCGTCGTTCTGTCTTCATTTGCCGTTAACTAATTTTCACCGAATTCGGAGGGTGTCCATTGTGTTTCTAGCCAAGGTTCTAACGGCGGTGGCTGTGCTTTCGGCAGCCGCAACCGCGCAGGTGAGGCCCGCCGGAGAGTTTATCTTTGCACTGGGGAGCACGTCCTTCCCCTCCAGCCATGCCTCGACCGTTGTGGAGTTGAAGGGGGGCGGGCTGATGGCGGCCTGGTTCGGAGGCACGCATGAACGGGCTCCGGACGTGGCCATCTGGAGTTCGCGCCGCATCAACGGAGTCTGGAGCAAGCCGGTGGAGATGGAGCGCGAGAAGGATATTCCTTCGTGGAATCCTGTGCTGTTTCACACCCGGGATGGGCGGTTGTGGCTCTATTACAAGGTGGGGCCGAGCCCCGGCACGTGGTCGGCGGGAAGGATGTACAGCGACGACGAGGGCGTGACCTGGTCGAAGCCGGAGGGTTTGCCTGCCGGTCTGCTGGGGCCGATTCGCGCCAAGCCGCTGGTCGAGGCCGACGGCACGATCGTCAGTGGCACATCGTTCGAGGCCTACAAGACCTGGGCGGCGTGGGTGGAGCGGAGCCAAGACGGCGGGAAGAGCTGGGCCAAGATCGGGCCAATTACTATTTCAGCGGCAGTCGATCAGGCCGAACCGCCCGCACCCGATCCCGCGCCGGGATCGCCGGGACTGGCGGCGAGAGACAAAGGGCCAAGGAAGACGGTCGGGATCATCCAGCCTTCTATTATCTCGATGGGAGGCAAGCATCTGCGCATGTATGCGCGGTCGCAGACGCTGGCTTCGAAGATTGCCGTTGCCGATTCCCACGACGACGGCGTGACCTGGACGCAGGCGCGGTTTATCGATCTGCCGAACAACAACTCCGGCATCGACGCGGTTGCGCTGAAGGATGGCCGCATCGTGCTGGTCTTCAACGACACGACGCGCGGTCGCTCTCCGCTGAACCTGGCGGTAAGCAAGGATGGCGAGCACTTCCACATCTTCGCCACGCTCGAAGACGCCGAGGGTGAGTTCTCCTATCCGGCGATGATTCAGAATTCGCACGGCGATCTGGAGATTACCTACACGTGGAACCGGAAGACGATCAAGTATGTCCATGTGCCGCTGAAGGACGTTCCGAAGTCTTAGGTCATTCAGGTTGTGAACACTTCCTGAAGATGAAGGCAGAGACAAGTGCGAAATACAGGGGTCTCTCCACTGCGCTTCGCTCCGGTCGAAATGACGTGTGTTTGGAGTAACGCAGGCTTCGGCTGAGACGACGTATGTCTGAGGAGACGCTGAATTCGGTTGGAATGACGTATGGACGTATGTTTGTGAGCGTCAACAATCCGTGGGTTTTCGCAATCATCTATGGCGAATGGAAGCTGGAATCGACTACCAGGTGGAGTACGCGGTGCCGTCGGAGCCGGTCAGTTGTGATCCGCTGTGAACGTCGTCGATGCCGGACTGCGTCTGGTCGATGGTGGACATGGATTCTCCCTGCGACGGCATCCACGTGTCGTTGCGACGGGTGAAGGGATCGACCGGCATGGTCTTGAGGTAGCCAGCCTGGACCAGATCGTCGAGCGAGTCGGGCGCCTTCTGCTTGTCGACCGTGTAGGAGTCGATGGCGGTGCGCATGGTGTGGAGGTCCTCCTTGAGAACGGCCTCCTTGGCGTTGCGAATGTTGTTGGTGTAGGACGGGATGGCGATGGCGGCGAGCAGACCGATGACGACCATGACGATCATGAGCTCGAGCAGGGTGAAGCCCCGCTCTGCGGGGCGGGATCGATTGATCCTGCGCATCGCGATAAGACGGCGGAAGGAGAACCCGGCGCGGGGGGATTTGTCGATCCCACCCATCGCGATGGGGCTGAGATGGATGGAGCACCCGGGTATTTGTGGAGTATCAACCCCGGGCTTTTGTGCGGAAGTTGAGGGCATGGCTACCATGTGTTGTATTTTGTGCCGTCGAGGGCGGTTCCGTCACTCTTGGTATAGACGTCGAAGACATTCTGTCCGCCAAAGGTGGTGGAATCGGGATCGTCCTGGTTGGAGCGGAGACCCCAGTCAGTCGAGTTGGTCATGGGGTCGATGGGGATGCGGCGGAGAAATTTTACCTTTTTGTCCTGAATGTCGACCCCATCGACGAGCGTCTGAAGGTCGGGAGGATAGTTCATGCTGTCGGCCTTGGTCATCATGCCACCCTTTTCGGCGGCGTCCTTGTAGTGGTCGATTGCGTCGCGCATCTCCCAGAGGTCGCGGCGAAGCTCTCGCTCCTTTTCGCGCTTGACCTGGAAGCGGGCGATGGGGATGGCAGCGGAGGCGAGGATGGCAATGATGGCCACGGTGATGATGAGTTCGACGAGGGTGACGCCGGACTGGGGGTTGCCTCGCAAGGGATGGGAAACCACGTCCACAAGTACCGGACGTGGGGCACCCGGATTTGTGCGAGGCGAGGCCATCACTTCACATGCACCACGGCCTCGGAGCCGACGGCCGGAAGATTGGCCTGGGCGCTGTTGCGAGCCCCGACCTTGACCAGTGCGAGGTTGGAGTCTCCGGCAGCAACGGCCCTGAAGGTGAGCGTGCAAAGGTTTCCCTGCCCGCTGACACCGCCGGCGTTGGGCGGCCGTGAGGTGGAGATGGTGACGAGGCCATTGCCGTCGTCGCGATGGACGAGAGCCACCGCCTGGCCATCGCGGCTGAGGAAGTTGCCCGCATCGACGTTGACGAGCTGAAGAACCTTGGAGTTGTACTGCATCTGCATGGGGACGGAGTAGACGTCGCGACCATGGTCGAGCATGACGGCAACCTGGAAGGTGCTGCCGACCGTCTGGGGCACCGAGGGCGGAACGACGCTGAAGTTCATGGGGGCGGTAGAATCCGCCGGAGGCGTGAGCGGCTGAGCCTGCTGCGCCAGTTGCCCCACCATGGCGGCGGCGGCGTTGGCGGCAGTTGTGGGCGGCCCGGTGGGCGTGGGCTTGGTGGCGCCGGAGACAGGATTGCCCAGATCGACGCCGGGTTCCGCGGAGCCTTCGAGGCGGCGCAGCTCGATGGACTGGCCGGTGCCGGAGTCGATGGCGCGGGTATTGAGATGAGTCAGGAGAGATTCGCGAACGATATGCGGGATGAGGAGGAAGACGACCTCGTCCTGCTGCACTTCCTTGCTGCGTGAGGAGAAGAAGTATTTGAAGAAGGGCAGCTCCCCGAGGCCAGGTGTGCCGCTGACGCTAAGGTTGTCCTGCTTGGTGA
>Ga0157372_10009513_pt1 | contig 10332 bp, 8 predicted proteins | sample C55metaG_FD_115307 | JGI IMG/M metagenome (GOLD analysis project Ga0157372, IMG submission 115307) | Corn rhizosphere microbial communities from Kellogg Biological Station, Michigan, USA - C5-5 metaG | ecosystem: Host-associated > Plants > Roots > Rhizosphere > Soil | place: USA: Michigan...
AAATAAAAAAAAGAATTAATAAAATTAATAATTTTGTATGAAAGACAAAAGAAAAAGACATTTTTCGATAAAATTGTCTTTAAAAAGTAGAAAGTTGACATACAATATAAGGCAAAAAGGAAATCAAAGCAATTTCAATACAATAGACATTACAAAAAAAAAATAAAATAGAAAATGTGTTACAGTAGTTTCTGTAACCGATGAAGAAACTCAAATTTTTAATTAGTTTTTTTCCCTTTTAGATAAATATATACAATAATAAAACATGGTCGAGATTCACCGGTCAGAGTCTCTTGAAAATGAGAACGAAATGAGTCCTCTAATAGATGGGATAGAAAATTCATGGGATGAATTCTTGAATGCATCCTTTTTTTCATCTTCTATTTGGAGTAATGTCATTTCTAGACAAAATATGTTGGAAACCTATTCTGCAAAACTGAAAAAAGGTAAAGCGGGATACTTCACTATTCTCTATTTTTTGGTTTTGCATTTTCCGATCCCCCATATTTTCTTTTTCGTATATATATATTTCCCCTGTCACTTTACAAAAATTTATTAAGCTGAACAAAATTATAACACGTTTCATTTTATTTTCAATTGCTCGTTTTCATTGCATATTAGGTCCTCCACCTTCGGACGAATTGGTTACCCTTATTATAGATTATATTGTCTCAAATATACACACATTGGACACTTCATTCTCAGTGAAATTTCTTTTAGATTCCTGTGATTTATTATATAAATCATGCCAATTTGAAAGCTCTCCTTCAAGGAAATATTTCTTTATTGAATCCGCAACATCATCTCTTTCGAATGTCGTCAATCATCAAAGGTTAGTTCATTCATCCTTAAATCTTAGTACTGAAGAAAAAAAAAGATCGATTAACAAATATGAATGGTTTATCAATTCGATTCCTAAATTTTTCTAATACAAATCATTTCATTCTCAATTATTTATTATCAGACGATTCCCGGCTAGACATACATTGGCCCTTCTGTCATTTACTCTATTTCTAACACGATTGCTTTTTGAGGAATCCGATATCAATGTCGATTCAAAGGTCTTTTCCTTTTTTAAACAATTATTAAAAATTCAAGGATATTTATATGATTCTTTATTATATACTTCACAATCTACTCAAAGAGGATTGAAAAAAGGAAAACAATTGCTCAAAAATTTTCTTCGGAATAGAGGAGCATTAGCTATGACTGTTTATATTGAAAATCTCTGCGAAATATGTCAAACCGAAAAATTCTTTATCATGTTGGGTTTCGTTATTTCAATTTGTATTGAACTCGAATCAAAAGACATTGTTGCTAAGAAAAAGGTAAAAATAATGGACATGTAGTTACTTTTTTTTTTTGAAAGGGTAAATTTGAAATTTATTTCTCGCAATACTCTAAATTTCACATTTCCGAAATTGAATGCCATTCCATTTTAATGCAATAGGATCATATATATCAAATCTTTGAAACGGATATCTTAGCATCTAAAACTTTATTACCAATTGAAATTTTGGTAAGAATGAGTATTCGAATCCCTTTTATTTTTTTTTCTTGTTCTACAAGTATGTTCTTTTTAACTATGTGACTTTTTTTTTTTCGTCTCGGATGTAGAGCTCGTTGGATCGTTTTGTAGAAAACTTTTTATCTGAAGATATTTTTGTCAGCGTTACTCTGCCGAAAGCAGAACGACTATTACTTCGTAGTCCAGAAATTTCCATTGATAGTACGTTTTGATTTCGTGCGCATTTCTCTCTCTTTTTTTCTTTGATTTACAATCAAAAAGAGAAAAATTATTTCCTGCAAAGCATAATTCTTAATAATATCATAAATATTTTTCAGTTATTTCGCATACATTAGAACATCTTTCACTTGATTTTAGCAGCTATTTTGCAGATAAATTAGTAGAACCACTTCTTAATGCTATGAAATCATCTAATTTAGATACCCGAAAATCAGCTGAAAATATGTTTAAAATGGTAGCTAAAAAAAGTGCTAAAAATCCTGCTTTATTTAAAATCTTGGGACAAGTTATGAAGGCTTTCACCGGTTTGTTAAGTTTCCTTTATTTTCTTGTATTTTTTTGAAAAAAAGCAAATGATTATTTTTTATTACAGCAGAACAATAACAATTTTTTTTTCTTCTTTTTGTCCACCTTTTTCTTCCTCACTCCTCTCCTTCATCTCGCCATTGATATAAGGCAAAGCAATATCTTTGGATCAGCGGATATCATATATAAATCTCCTTAAAACAATTTCTTTTGTTATTCCCTACCAATGCGATGACATTATTGATACAACCGTCACTAATTTAATTCCACTCATGAAAAAGGAAACTAATGAACTCATTTTAAAATCTGGGATTGCGAGTCTGGGACTCCTTTGCCAAGCCCTTTTTGCGTCTCAAAATTCAAATCCTGCTCTCCAAAAAGCAATCATTAATTTCTTTATGGACGGATTAACGAAAGATAATATTGTTTGGCGTCGATCGTGTCTGGCGGCTTTAAGTGATCTTTTAAATTCCCACGATTTTGATGAGATCATTCCTAAAGAACACATCCTTAAATTACGACAATCTTTATTTAAAATAACATTTTCAATTCCATCAAGTGAAGAGGCCTCAGCAATACTTGCAATGGATACTGGAAGTATTATGAATAGCGTGATTGCTTCCTGGATGATACTTCATGAAGACACAAAATTTGAACCTTTTTCTTCTGAAACCTCTACTTCTCAGTTCGTAGGTGTATTGAATGCCGTCTTATCAAATGGAAGAGTTTTATCCAAGATAACAGATATTGAAGATCAACAATCCATCAGTCGGCTATTGAATGTATTGTTATTGGAATATAAAGAATATATTTTATCAAACGAAAAATTATTTCAAGCGGTTTCTCATGCCCTCAATTTTCAACTCATTTTATGTCCTTTGAGTCAAATCCGGTCTGAAAGTCGTACAATGATTTATAATCTCTGCCAATTGGGATGTGACATCATTTGGAAATTAATCATTCAAGGTGCAGTGAAAATTCTAGTTTCGGCAGAAGAGAACTTAGGCCCTAAGTCTACTTCATCATTTGTATACCATGACCTAACTTGTAAAAGTGATAAAGAAATTAGTTGGAGAATATTTCGTGCCATCGCATCAGGTATTCCTGTTTCATCTGTAAGTGAAACTACAGAGGTTTGGAAAGCTCTTGCACAAAACGCCATTATTTTATGTCATCCAATGTTGATTCAAGTTGCATCTGAAAGTGGATGGTGCACATTATGTAGAATAGCTGGTGTTTCTGATCCCACTGGTATTGTTAGTTCATATGGACTTTCATTAATCAACTCATTCCTTGAAATTGAGGGAAAAAATGACTTTAACTTTCTTGGTGAAATTGGAAATATAAGCCAACCGATCTCTGATGGATTTTATGAAGCTTTTTCATCCCTTCTATCTTTATTCATAGCCTTATCCCCTAAAGTCATACTTCCACCTGCCATTTTATTTATAACAAAAGCATTATCTTATGATCAAGTCAAGGATATTACTTCTACGGATATTGAGATTTTTGGAACTCCTGCTGGATTTCTTCATACAGATCCAACTGTTAAATCTGTTAGAAAAGAATTTGACGATCGTCCGAAAACAGAAACTGAAGAATGGGAGCTTAAATTACGTAAAGAACTTAGCAAGAAACAGCAAAATGGTATCAATAAATCTGTTAATATATCGAAAAAGGACCGTGCTTTAATCGAATCTCAAATGGAGATTGAAAATCAAATTAGAAATAGAGTGCAGAAAGTAAAGCAAATGATTTTATCTGGACTTGACTTGATAAATGCAATCATTTCTGCTGTTAAGTTTCTTTTCTCGAATGAAGTTTTGACTGAAATTCAATCTCAATTTAGATATTTACTTGACCTTGTTCTTCATGGATTGATTAAAAGAGAACTCATTATTCATAGTGATACTGGTCGCTCTAATACTAAGCCTGTCATTCTTGCTGGATCAAAACCTATCGAAACATTTTGTCGTATGGGTCAATTGACTAATGTGGAAGGAACAAAAGCAGAATCACTTATTCAATCGTTCATTCCTATGACAATTTTACGTGTGATTGGGGTGATGGAGGGAGAACCTGGTATACCGAAAATGTGGTGTAGAATTTCTATTGAAAGTTCGATTCTCAAAATGCTTACATTATTTGAAGATTTATTGAAAATGAATGATAATGATAATACTGACTTTAACTCAGATCTTTCTCCTTGCTGTCTGAATTACATATTCCCTTTTATTTGGTGTGTGGTAACTGGGAGTGGTCAAACAACTCAATTAAAGGAAAAGACTCGTGCAGATATTGCCTCAAGAGCAGGAACAATTCTAGCCTCTCAAGCTGTTTTAATTGGGGAATCTTCTTTGGCACCAAGAGTTGAATTTTGTCGTGCCAATTTTGCGCTAATGTCAAAATATGATAAATGGCATGTACTTGGTCAACAATCATTGAGAGAATTTACCTCTAGTTTTATTGATGGCTATGATGAAAGCCATGATGACCTCATCCACATTTATAATCAATTATTAGAAGAAAGCTTTCATCGACAAGAAATTATTAGAATGGTTGCTCTAGAATCTTTGGCAGCTTTACCCAAACCTAAGATTTTGAGAGAAGATGCTTATATTAGGTTACTGATTCATTCTCATGATACGAATGTTAATATTCAAACCTTATCCCAAAAACTTTTAAAATCCAATTATCCGTCCATAATTCCTAATCATGAAACCATTCATAACATTGTTGATTTGGTAACGGATGATATTCCAGATATACGGAAGAATGCCGCGAAAACGTTCTCTACTAGTTTAGATCAACATAGAGAATATCTGGCTCATGGTTTGTCTTGTCTATTCAAGAAATATAAGGATTTGGTAAGTTGCGAGTTTGTCGGTCTACTTTTTTTTCTCTTAAGTTTCGTTGTTATTTCAAACAACTAGTAATGGCTGTTTTTTTCTTTAAAAAATATCTTTTAACTATATTGTATTTTTTATTTCCTTTTCTTTTTCTTTTCTGGTCTTCTTTCTCTTTCTCCCGTTCTTGTTCTCTCAAAAATAGGTTACACCTCCACCGATGAAATATGATGAATTTGGTTTCCCAATTAAATCCAACAATGAGATCCCTGATACCAAAGTTGTTAGAATCGGTATCGCGAATGCAATTGAAAGTAGTTCAAAACTTTTTGACACTGGAGATTCCTTATCTGCATTATTTGATTTTCTAATAGGTGATGGCGCTTTTGGAGATCAGGTGGAATCAGTGAGAAGTGCTATGTTGAATTCAGCTTTAGCTGTAATTAAAGATTGCGGTAAAACTCATATTAAATTATTGACCAAGATTTTTGATGAATATATGTCACAACCTGATGAATCTACGGAAAAACATGATAGAATTCGAGAGGCAGTTGTAATTTGTTTGGGAACTGTAGCTGGTCATCTTTCAGTAACTGATAAACTTGTACCTACGATTCTAGACAAACTCCTTGAAGCTCTTAAAACTCCATCTGAAGTTGTCCAGTTAGCGGTAGCCAATTGTTTATCACCTTTAATTAAACTTGGGGCAGGAGATATCTCATCCTTGACCAAAAAATTATTAAATCAATTATTTCAAGGTTCATCTTATGGCGAAAGGCGAGGTGCGGCATATGGTATTGCTGCAGTTGTTAAAGGGAAGGGTATTTCTGCACTTAAGGAATATGAAATCTTAGAATCTTTAAAAAGTGGATTGGGTGAAAAGAAGAACTTTCAAAAAAGGGAAAGTGCACTTTTCGTTTTGGAAGCTTTGGGTTTATTATTGGGACGTCTCTTTGAACCGTATTTTATTCAAATTCTACCTTTATTACTTGAATGTTTTGGAGACTCACATCAAGAAGTTCGCGAGGCCACTCGAGATGCGACTAAGACTATTATGACTAAATTAAGCGGACATTGTGTAAAATTAGTACTTCCGTCTCTCCTGGCAGGTTCAGATGATAAAAATTGGCGCACAAAAGCAGGTTCAGTAGAACTCCTTGGATCCATGGCATTTTGCGCCCCAAAACAACTAGGATTATCTCTTCCAGTCATTGTTCCACGAATTTGTGAAGCCTTAACTGATTCTCATAGTAAAGTCCAAGAGGCTGCAAAAACTGCTTTAGTTCGGTTTGCTTCTGTCATCAATAATCCTGAAATTCAATCCCTTGTCCCATCTTTATTGTCTGCATTGATTGATCCCAACAAAGGAACTGCTCCTGCGTTAGCATCTCTTTTGGACACTCCATTTACACATTATATAGATGCTCCGTCACTCGCCATTGTTATTCCAGTACTTGAAAGAGGACTTGGAGAACGCATTACAGAAACCAAAAAAATGGCATCTCAAATTGTGGGAAGTATGGCAAACCTTACTTCACCATCTGATCTTCAAATGTATCTTCCAAATGTTCTTCCAGGTCTAAAGGAAAATCTTGGAGATCCTGTACCAGAAGCAAGGGCTATTGCAGCAAGATCTCTTGGATCTTTAGTTGAAAAATTGGGTGAACCTAATTTCCCACAACTTATTAATGAACTTCTTCAAATTCTCACATCTGAAGAATCTAGAAGTGTGGATCGCTTTGGAGCTGCTCAAGGTTTAAGTGAAGTTATTGGTGGACTTGGCGTTTCAAAATTACAACAGATCCTCCCAGATGTTATTTCTAATTCTTTGAATGCTAAATCCTCTGCCCGAGAAGGATTTATTACTCTTCTTATATATCTCCCTATGTCTTTTGGATCTCGCTTCCAACCTTATTTGGGGCCTACTATCCCTTGCATTCTGAAAGGACTTGCGGATGAAGCGGATTTGGTTCGTGATGCTTCTTTGCAAGCTGCTCAAATGATTGTAAAACATTTTGCGACGAGTGCAGTTGACCTTTTATTACCAGAATTAGAATTGGCTCTTCTTGATGCTAATTGGCGTATTCGTCAATCATCGGTTCAATTAATAGGGGACTTGATTTCGCGATTATCTAATAGAAAACCTGATTTGGATTCGGATTCTGGTGAAGTTTTAGAACAAACCGTAGAAGCAGCCAGACATTCATTAGTAAATTCTCTTGGATTGGAAAAAACTAATGGAGTATTGGCACGGATTTACATTGCTCGCAATGATACTCATGCCATTGTTCGTCAAGCTAGTTTGCAAGTCTGGAAAAGTCTTGTCTCTAATACGCCACGTACTCTCAAAGATTTATTACCCTACTTAATGAAATTATTAATCAATGATTTAGCTAATAATAACTTTGACCGACGTCAAGTAGCTGGACAGACCATGGGTGATCTTGTTCGAAAATTAGGTGAAAATATTCTTTCAGAATTAATTCCACTCTTCAAGGATGGAATTAATAATTCTAATTCAAATACACGTCAGGGAGTCTGTATTGCAATATGCGAAATCATGGCATCAACTGGAAAAACACATATTAATGAATTTGCTTTGGAAACAACACCTATTGTTTTGAAAGGATTAATTGATTCTGAAAGCAACGTTCGAGAGGCTGCAGCCAAATGCTTTGATTATTTACATCAAACTCTTGGATCTCGTGCAACCGATGAAATTTTACCACAAATTTTGAATGAATTCATGTCTGGTGGTAATTCTAAGTTGTATGCGTTAGAAGCTTTGAAAGAAATGATTATGGTTCGCAGCAATTTGGTATTCCCAGCTCTTATTCCAACATTGACTGTTGAGCCTATTAGCGTATTTAATGCACGCGCTTTAGGATCATTAATATCTGTAGCGGGATCTGCCTTGAATAAAAGGATTGATGATATTTTGCCTCCTCTTTTAAATGGATTAACTCAAAATGATGAAGCCACTGTTGAAATTGAAACAACAATTACCATTCTTCTTGAACATGTGGATGCAGATGGCATGCGAACAGTCATGGATCTCATTCTTGATTTACTTCAAAGCAAGAAGATTCCAAAACAAATTTCAGCCTGTCAAACTTTAATCCTTGTTTGTAAATCGTTAACAACTCATAACATGGAAGAATTTTTGCAATATACTAATCATTTTATTGGTGTTTTATTGGATCTGTTCTTGGAAAAAGATCCTCTTTTATTAAATCAAGCAACTAATGCACTTGGTGCTGTTGTAAAATCTATACCTAAAGATCAATTGGAACGAAATGTTAAACATCTGCGTAAATGTCTTGCAAATTTGATTCAAAATGATGGGAATAATTCTATTATTCATGGTTTTACCATTCGATCTGTGAGTAAATTGATGTTTTTTTATTTATTTATTTTTTTTTTCCGTTGAAATTGTTATTGCATCTGATGCTATTGTTAGTTATAGTAGTCATGGTAAAAAGAGATATTGTTTTAATATTAGATTTCTACTTATTTTCAATTTGAATCTTTACATGGATTTAGGGTGTTTCCTCTGTACTTCCAATTTTATTGAGCGGGTTGATGTCAGGGCCGAATGATATTCGAGAAGAATCAGCATTTGGCATTGGCGATTTAATTCAATATTCATCAAGTGATGCGCTTCAACCTTCAGTCACTCAAATTGCTGGACCTCTAATTAGAATCATTGGTGACCGATTCCCCCCTTCTGTCAAGTTTGCAATCCTTCAAAGTCTTGGGTATGTATGACGAGAATACAAGAAGATATTTCATGGCAACTTTTTTTTTGGTTATTAATTATTTTTTTTTTGGTTTGGTTTTTTTATTTGAAGATTCCTTGTTCCAAAAGTACCCTTGGCCGTTAAACCATTTTTACCACAATTGCAGCGAACTTTTGTCAAAGCCTTAGGGGATGAAGAATCTCCGTCAATTCGCGACATTGGTGCTAACAATGTTGTGATTCTTGTGAATTATTTGCCAAGATTGGATCCAATTGTATCAGAACTTTTATCAATCTTGAAATCGAATTCATCAGATAATGTTCAGGAAGCGACTTGGAATGCATTGGGAGGGGTCTTGTCATGCGTGAATGACTCAAAACCGATTATCATCCCAAATTTGAAAGCTATTGAAGACCAAATTTTTAAAGACATCTTTAAAACCGAAAGTAAAGAAAAATCCACACTCTCTACTTCATCATAATTACAATAACCGTCGTTAAATTCTATTATTCATGATTTTGTTTTTGCTTACTCATTTCATTTCTTTTTTTACTTCTATTTTTTTTTCCCAATATTCTAGAGATTCAAGAAAAGGTAGCCAAATGTGCCAGTATTTTAGTAAGCAAGACAGAATTGGCCGAATCTGAACGTTTAATCAGGTGCGTATAATATAAAATGTTGGAATAAAATTCTGTTATTTAGAACTTTGCGTGTTATACCCCTTGATTGCTAAGTAATTCTTTTTTTCTTTTTTAAAATTTTTTTAGTTCTATATTGAATTTACCCTCCAGTATTGAAATATCTTTATCGGGAAAATTTTGGTTCATTCACTCTCTATTGTTGGAAAATTGTTCCATACTCGAACAAACAAATTCTATCTCAAAGATCTTCCCGATTATGCATGAGCTTATTTCACATCCCACTCAGGTGATTAACTAATCATTCGCAAATGTATTTTTATTCAAATTTTTAAAAAAAAAAATAAGATCTCAAATGTAGGCATGATTGAACTGGTTTAATAGCTGATTGGTTTCCTTTTTCTTTTAATCCTTTTCTTTTTATTTGCCTTCCTCATGATCTTGTTATCTGGTTTTATTCATAGTCGAATGTAACTCAACTTTGTTTGCGGATATATAAACTTATGGTATTGCAATCATCCATTCCTGATGCATCCTTGGAACCGTTCGTACCTTTAATTACAAAATTGGCTACATTGACTGACCGAACCAAGGAAGAAAGAAGAGAGGCTGTTTTAAGTTTAAAAGATTTAGCAGATCATCGTTATGCGGTTAGTATAGTCAATCACTGTTTTATAATTATGGCATGATAATGATATTTATTACTATTGTGAATTTATTTCTTCATTATTTCGGTTCCTTGAAATTTAAAATCCCGTTTTACCCTTTTTACCCTACGTTTTCTAGACTATTCAAGATGATATCAAAAACGTCGTTCCGGCTTTGATGATCTGTGTCCGCGATAGAAATTTACCATTGAAATTGGCTGGAGAGGTAATATCTTTTTTTTGAAAGAGATTGAATCTTGATTTTGATATGAGACTGCTTATTAAAGTATAAAAATACTAAGTTTTTTAATTACTTCTGTTTCCTCTCCTTTTTTTTTTTTTTTTTTTTTTTTTTTTTTTTTTTTTTTTTTTTTTTTTTTTTTTTTTTTTTTTTTTTTGTTTACTCTT
>Ga0157372_10009514_pt1 | contig 10332 bp, 5 predicted proteins | sample C55metaG_FD_115307 | JGI IMG/M metagenome (GOLD analysis project Ga0157372, IMG submission 115307) | Corn rhizosphere microbial communities from Kellogg Biological Station, Michigan, USA - C5-5 metaG | ecosystem: Host-associated > Plants > Roots > Rhizosphere > Soil | place: USA: Michigan...
AGCCGCATCCGGCTCACCGGCAAGTAGATCTTGTCTCGTCCAGCGTACTCGAGGACCAGGAAGTCGCCGGGGATGCCCTGCACCTGCATCTTCGTGAGCCCGGCGTACCGGCCGATTCCGAAGTCGGTGTGGACGATGAGGTCGCCTTCCTTCAGCTCGCGGAACGCCGCGCCGAAGGGCTGCTCGGAGCGACGCGCCTTGACCCGTCGCTTCGCCCGGGCACCGAAGATCTCCTCGTCGCTGAGGACGGCGAGACCACCGGCCGGGTCCACGAACCCGTGGCTCACCTCGCCGGTGAAGAGGTGCGCCCAGATGCTCGGGTCGTGCAGCGCCGGCGAGTCCGCGAACGGCTCGGCGTGCGCCCGCACCATCACGTTCCGGTCGAGCAGCAGCCGCTTCACCCGGTCGACCTGTCCGGCCGAGCCGCAGGCGATGGCGGTGGCGATGCGCATCTCGCGCCAGCGCTCGAGCCGCTGCACCAGCGGAGTCAGCGCGCCCTCCTCGCCGTGGTGACTGACGATGGCCTGCCGCAGATCCGTCGTGGTCCCGAAGGTGAATGCCACCGGCGTGCTCGAGGCCGTGAGCGACAGCCCTCCGCCCTCGATCACCGGGTACCGGGCGAGGCCCTCGAGCAGCGCGTCGTCCGACGCGAAGTGCGAGTCGGGTGGGAGCGCCAGATCCTTGCGCGCGGTGGCCTCGGCCCAGACCTGATCGATCTCGTCGTGGAGCTCCTCGGCGGCGCGGCTGACCCCGAGCGGATCGTCGACGTAGACCAGCGGCTCGGGCGACCAGTGGGGCAGGTAGTCGAGGACCGTGGCGAGCCCGCCCGCGAAGAACCCCGGAAGCAGCGCCTCCATCCCGTACGCGGGGATGCCCTCGCGGATGCGGTCCAGCGTCTCGCGGAGACGGGTGGTCGGGATGTCGATGCGCTCGGCAGCGGCGCGGGCAGCGGCCTCGGCGGCGCTCTTCGTGTCGTCGGTGAAGAGCACCTCCCGCGCGGGGATGAGCGTGGCCTCTTTGAGGAGCTCGACGGTGCGCTGGGTCGCCGGGTCGAAGAGGCGGAGCGACTCGACCGTGTCCCCGAACAGCTCGATGCGGATGGGCCGGCTGTAGAGCGGACAGAAGACGTCGACGATCCCGCCGCGCGAGGAGAACGTGCCGAGGTCCTCGACGAGCGGGGACGACTGGTAGCCCATCTGGGCGAGCCGCCGCAGGAACGCGTCGCGGTCGAGCTCCTGCCCCACGCCGACCATCTCGCTCAGCCGGTCGAGCACGTCCGGCGGCAGCACGCGCTTGTGGAGCGCGCGCCAGCTGAGCACGAGCGCCGGGAACCGGGTCCCCTGGCGGAGGTGGAACAGAGCGCCGAGCCGCTCGGCGACAACGGCGGCGTCGGGGCTCAGCTCGTCCCAGGGGAGCACCTCGTCGCCGGGGAGCTGCAGCACCTTCGGGTCGACGAGGGAGCCGGGCCCGCCGAGGAAGAAGGCCAGGTCTGCCGCCAGCTGCTCGGCCGAGTCCTCGTCCGCGGTGATGCACAGAAGCGGTGCGCGGAGCTCGCGGGAGAGCCGGGTGAGCACGTGCCCCCGCGCCGCTCCCTGCAGCCCCGTGGTCCGGACGCGCGTGCCCGGCCGGAGCTGAGCGCGCACCTGTCCCAGCGGATCGGCCGCGGGGGGGACCTCCGGCGTCGGCGCGGACAGCGAGGCGTGAGGCTCGGACATCGAGGGACGGGAGCCTTTAAGACCGGGAGAGGGAAGGGTCAACCGTCCGCGTCCGCTCGCGGGACGCATCGTCCCGGGAACGCCGCCGGGCCGGCTCGGGCGGCGGTCCGGAAGGTGCGAGACACCTCGGGGGCCCCTCACGAGGTCTCGCGATAGGGCCGGCGCTCGTGGGGGGCGGCACAGCCCGAACGAGGTGCCCCGAACGAGGTGCCCCGAACGAGGTGCCAAACACCTCGTTACGGCTAGGGCCGCTCGCCTGGTGGGCCTGCCGGTGACCCGGTGCAGTGAGAGCGCCGGTTTTCGGCGTTCGGGTCTCGAGGTGCCAAACACCTCGTTACGGTCTCCGCGTCGAGGGGCTTCTCCCCCGCGTCGCCCCGCACTCGCAAGCCCGCGATTTTAGGACGCCGCCCGTTCCACCGGTCTCGCGCGGTGCCAGGCACCTCGCTCGTTCGCTGCCCGTTGCTCTCCGGGTGCCAAACACCTCGTTACGGGCCCCCCGACCAGTCCTGGCACGCCCGTTGAACCGAGTGCCCCCCTTATGAGTGCACTGGGCCAGGACCTCCGGGACGCCTTCCGCCACCTCCGCAGCCGACCCGGCTTCACCACCGTCGTCGTGCTCACCCTCTCGATGGGCATCGGCCTCAACGCCGCGGTCTTCACCGCCGTCGATGCCGCGCTCCTTCGCAGCCTCCCCTACGCGGAGCCAGATCGCCTGGTCCACGTCTTCCAGGACCGCGGCGACATGCCCCGCTTCGAGCTCGCCTGGCCAACGGTCCGCGAGCTCCAGGCGGACAAGTCGGTCTTCGCCTCCGTCGCCGGCTACAACCGCAACCCCGCCGTCTGGAGCAACGGCGGCGAGCGCTCCCAGCTCCTCGCCCTCCGGGTCACCGCCAGCTTCTTCGACGTGCTCGGCGTCCGCCCGCAGCTCGGACGCACCTTCCTCCCCGGCGAGGACGAGGACGGAGGCCCCCGCGCGGTCGTCCTCACCGATGCCTTCTGGCGCTCGCAGATGGGCGCCGATCCCTCGGTGCTCGGCCGGAGCATCGTCCTCGACGACCTCCCGTACACCGTCGTCGGCGTGCTCCCTCCCAGCTTCCCCTTCGCGCCGGGTGCCGACGCGCGCGTCGTCCTCGCCATCCAGGCCAAGGGCGACCTGCTCCGCCGCAACCTCAACTGGGTCAACACCATCGCGCGGCTCCGCGACGGCGTGACTCTTCGCGCCGCTCAGCAGGGCGCCACCGCCTTCTCCACCGCGCTCCGCGAGCGCTTTCCCGAGGCGCTGAAGGGCATCTCCATGGACGTCGTCCCGCTCCGCGACGTGCTGGTGGGGAAGGTCGAGCCGGTGCTCGTGCTCCTCTTCGCCTGCGTGAGCCTGGTCCTCCTCGTCGCCTGCGCCAACGTCGCCAACCTCCTGCTCGCCCGGGCGCGTAGCCGCGAGCAGGAGATGGCCGTCCGCGCCGCGCTCGGTGCCGGTCGCCGCCGGCTCGTCCAGCAGCTGCTGACCGAGAGCGCGGTCCTGGCCACGCTCGGAGGCATCCTCGGCCTCGTCGCGGCGCGCCTCAGCCTGCCGCTGCTCCTCGTGGGAATCCCGGCTCGGGAGCGGGCCACCATGCCCTTCCTCCAGGACCTCGGTGTCGACAGCCGGGTCCTGGCCTACGGCGGGGGGCTCATCCTCCTCACCACGATCCTCTTCGGCCTCCTGCCGGCCCTGCGTGCCTCCCGTCCCGATCTGCACGACGCGCTGAAGGACCCCACCGGATCGAGCCGCCAGGGGGGCCCCATCCGTCACGGTCTCCGCGGGAGCCTGGTCGCGCTCGAGGTGGCGCTCGCGGTGATGCTGCTCGGCTCGGCGGGCCTGATGGGCAAGAGCCTGCTCCGCGTCCTCTCCACCGACCCCGGCTTCCGTCCCGAGGGCGCCCTGGGGACGACGGTCATCCTCCCCGATGCACGGGTGGCGAAGGACGAGGCCGCGGTCGCGATCGAGGCGCAGATCCTCGAGTCGGTCGCCGCCATCCCGGGAGTCACCGCGGTCACCCGGGTGAGCCAGCTCCCCGGCACGGGCAACGGCAACACGCTGCGCTTCGTGCGCGAGGACCGGCCGAGACCGACCGGCGCCGAGCCGGAGGTGGCCGTGCGCCTCGTCGGTCCCAGCTTCTTCCGGGTGCTCGGCGTGCCGCTGCTCGGGGGGCGCGCGTTCGGCTCCGAGGACGCGTTCGGCACGCTGCCGGTCGCGGTGGTCAACCGCACGCTCCAGCGCCGCTACTTCCCGGGCGAGGACCCGGTCGGCAAGCTGATCCGCCCCACCTACGCACCGGACGCCCCGGTCCTGACCATCGTGGGCGTCGTGGGGGACCAGACGTTCGGCGCGCTGGACGAGGCTCCTCCAGGGATCCTGTACCTGTCCGACGCCCAGTACCCCTCCAATCCGTTCGGCCTCGTCCTCCGGTCGTCGCGCGCGGAGGTCCAGGCCGAGGTCCGTCGCGCGATCCAGTCCACGGCCCCCGACGCGGTCGTGCTCCCGGTGCGCACGCTCACCGAGGTGCTCGCGCAGGCGCCCTCGATGTTCCTGCGGCGGTATCCGGTGTTCCTGCTCGCGGTGTTCGCCGGCTTCGCGCTGGTCCTCGCCGCGATCGGCATCTTCGGCGTCGTCTCCTACGGCGTCGTCCAGCGCGTGCACGAGTTCGGGATCCGCATGGCGGTCGGCGCCGATCGGCGGGACATCGTGCGGCTCGTGCTTCGTCAGAACCTGGGACCGGTCGCCAGCGGCGCGGCGGTGGGGGTCCTCGGCTCGGTGGTGCTCGCAGCGCTCTTCCGGAAGCTGCTCTTCGGCGTCACTGCGGCCGATCCGGCGGTCCTCGCCGCGGTGGTGACCGTGCTCGCCGGGGTGGCGCTCGTGAGCGCGCTGCTTCCGGCGGTGCGTGCTGCCCGGGTGGATCCAGCGACGGCGCTGCGCGCGAACTGAGCCGACCTCAGCCCGTCCGCCTCCGAGGCCACAGCGCGAAGGCCAGAAGCCCGAGCAGTGGCCACGGCGGGGCCTCGCCACCTGCGCTGGTGCAGCCCTTGCTCGAGTCACCTCCGCCGGTCCCGGTCATGCCCAGGGTGAGCAGGCCCTGGTCCCCATCGGCGTTGATCGTCCAGTGGTCGGACGCCGCCCCCGCGGTCTTCGGCGCGAACTGCACGTGGAGCGTCTTGGTCTCGCCGGCCTGGATCGTCGCGCCCTCGTTGAGATCGTCCGTGTTGCTGAACCCCACGTCCAGACCGGGTGGCTTCGACTTGGTCACCGTCACCGTCGAGCCACCGGTGTTCGTGATCTGGAACGCGAGCGCGCTGGTCTCACCCACCGCCACGGTCCCGAACTGCAGCGACGCGGGCGTCAGCACGAGGTTCCCGGCGAGCGCCGCCGTTCCCGTGAGCGGCACCGTGTCCTTTCCGGCGGAGGTGTCGACCACCACCACCTGCTTGTTGAACGTCCCCACCTCCGTCGGTGCGAAGGTGAGCGTCACGGTGACCGACTGCCCCGAACCGAGGGTGGTTCCTGCCGCCGGAGCCCCGCTGACGGAGAACGGCGCCCCGGGTGAGCTCACGCCGTTGATCACCAGCGGCGCTGCGCCGACGTTGGAGATGGTGATCGTCCCGCTGACCTGCTTGTTCACCGCCACGCCGCCGAAGCTCACCACCGGCGGCGCGACCTGGAGCGCAGCATCCGGGCTCCGTCCGATGCCAGTGGCCGGAGCCGACACCGGTGCCCCGTCGGCCTGCACCACGATGGCCGTGGACCGGATGCCCACCTGGCTCGGAGTGAACGTCACCGGAATGGTGAGCGTGGCCCCCTGCGCCAGCGTGGCGGGCAAGGCGGGCGCTGGCGCCCCGGTGGTGAACTCCGCGCTGGTCGAGCTCACCGAGCTGACCGTCGTCGCCCGGACCGCGGTGAAGACGACCTGACCGCTGCTGCTGCTCCCCACGTTCACCGTTCCCAGGTCCACCGCGCTGACGGTCAGTGGCTGGTCCACCGGGGCGCCGAACCCGTAGAGGTTTCCGTCCCGCGTTCCGACGTACACCCGCCCGTTGCCGATGCCCGGCGGATTGAACTTGCTCGCCGTGCCGATGGGCGTGCTCCACCTCAGCGACAGGGTGCCGCCGCTCGGGATCGGGTCGTACGCCCGCAGCTGCGCGTTCTGTCCCGAGCCATCGGGCATCCACACCACCCAGACCAGAGCGGTGCCCTCGCTGGTTCCGTCCGAGGTCACGACCGGAGCGCTCGAGCCGAAGCCGAACGCGTCGGGCGCGGTGGCGACCAGCGACAGCGTGGGCTTGCCCTGACCGTCGACTCCGGCGGTGAACACGTTCAGCGTGCCGGTGGAGCCCGCGGCCGTCGTGCCTCCGGAGGCGCTCGGGTAGTAGACCCAGCCGCCATTTCCCGGCCACACCGCGGGGCGCGACCAGACGCCGCCGTACGGGCCGATCCGCTGGACCGCGGCGTCCGAGCCGGAAGGACCCTGGCCGAGCCCTCCCAGATTGTCGCGGTCCAGGAGATACACGAAGCCCTGCTTGCCGGCGGCCACACCGAGGTGGGGGATGCTCGGCGTTCCGAACGAGTCCGGGAGCCCGACCGGGCCGCCCGAGCCGAAGTCCGCGTCCCACGTGTTGAGCGCGTCCGCGTCGTAGGGGGCGAAGAAGTCCGTCGCCTGGAGCGTGCCGTCTCCCTGGACGTTGAGCCGCACCCAGGCCTGGGCGAGCACGGTTGGCGGTGGCTTGCCTGGCGTGGGCTGCTGCACCACGTCGCCGTTGCCGGTGGCGACGATGAACGTGTCCGGCCCATCCGACATCGGCCCGCCGCCGCTCTGCCAGATGCCCGCGCCCGGGTACTGGGCCGCGGCGGACCAGCGCGCGCGGACGGAGCCGCTCGAGGACACGCCGACGACCCACCCCTGGTAGGTGCCGATGTCGCAGTGGCCGGCGAAGGCCGCGTACACCGTGTCGCCGAGCATCAGCATGCCCGGGCGCTGGATCTGGTAGGTCGCGTCGAACGAGACGCCGGACTGGTTGTCGGCGTTGCCCTGGATCTGCACCGGGAAGCTGGGGCGCTCGGCGAGGGTGGGGATGTCGACGGCGTGCATCCACGCGACGGCGGGCCCCGAGGTCCCGGCCTGGTAGCTCTTGGTGACGAAGTACGCCGTCACGTTGCTCGGGTCGCGGGTGTCGATGACCGGCGTCCCGGTGATGCCCACCTTGGGCGCGAGGTCCGGGCAGCCGAGGTCGGCCGCGTTCCACGCCGGCTCGAGGGCGCGCTGTTGGAGGATGGCTCCGGTGTTCGGGTCGAGCGTGTAGAGGTGATTGGTCTCGGTGACGACCAGCACCACGCCGTTGGCCAGCAGGGGCTGCGCGTAGATCTGCCCGTCGAGGGGCGTGACGAACAGCTGTCCCCAGTCCGGAGCGCCGACCGCGCCGGGGGCGAGCGCGGGCTGGTTGGGGTACCACCCGGTGCGGAGGTCATCGGCGCTCGAGCCGATGCCGAGCGCGGACTGGACCGACCGGCGCGGGAGCGCGAGGCCTCCCGGCACGGACGAGCCACACGCGCTCAGAAACAACAGACACGCCGCCCAGTTGCGTCGACCCATCGTGCGTGAGACCCCTCCAGTGCCGCCCGGAAGGAAGACCCTCGAGGTAGCGTCCGGTAGAGGCGAAACGCAGCGGGCGTCCACGAGCGGACGGAGCCCACTGACCGTCACTCAGGGGGTGTTCGTACCCTCGCGAAAGTAGGCCCTAAGTCCACTGCGTTCCTTCTGGACCCCCACCGCCGGAGCGAGGAATCTCGGCCGCGACCATGGACTCCGGTCGCCGCGGAAGCGTTCAGGTGGGGCTCGTCGCGGCGCTGGCCGTGGGGCTCGTCGGAGGCCTGGGAGCGTTCACGTTCCGCTACGCCGAGGGGCTCTCGTACTTCTCGTCCGACCCGCGAGCCTGCGTGAACTGCCACATCATGCGGGACGAGTACGCGTCCTGGCAGCACGGCCCGCACCACGCCGTCGCGACCTGCGTGACCTGCCATCTCCCGCACCCGTTCGTCCCGAAGATGCTGGCCAAGGCGGAGCACGGCTGGAACCACAGCCGCGCATTCACCATGCAGGACTTTCACGAGCCCATCCAGATCTCGGCTCGGAGCGCACGGCACGTCCAGGAGAACTGTGTCGCCTGCCACGCCGACATGGTGTCGGAGCTGGTGTCCGGCAGCACGACCGACCGGGACGCAGTGCGCTGCGTCCATTGCCACCGCGGCGTCGGGCACGGCGCGAGGAACTAGCGAAAGGGCTCGAGCATGGAACCGAGAGCTCCAGAGAAGAAGCGCTGGCCAGCGCTGGTGGGGATCGCAGTGGTGGCCGCTCTGGTCGCCGCGGGGATCACCGCGCTGCTGGTGAACATCATCCAGCGGAAGACCGAGGCGAAGCAGCAGTACGTCCGGCTGGTCGAGGTGACCGAGGACACGGTGGACCCCAAGGTCTGGGGCACGAACTGGCCGCGCGAGTACGACTCGTACTTGAAGACGGTCGACCCGAGCCGCACGAACTTCGGCGGCGGGGACGCCTCGCCGGCGCAGAAGGCGGACCAGTTCCCGTGGCTCACGCGCATCTTCGCCGGGTACGCGTTCAGCCTGGACTACCGGGACCGCCGGGGCCACGCGTACATGCTGCTGGACCAGGAGAAGACGCGCCGGGTGACCGAGCGGCCGCAGCCCGGGGCGTGCCTTCACTGCCACGCGAGCATCATCCCGGCGTACCGCTTCGTCGGGAAGGGCGACGTGATGAAGGGCTTCGAGGAGGTGTGCGCCATGACGTACCAGCAGGCGCACGCGCTCAAGGATGCGAGCGGAAAGCCTCTGGTGGACCACCCGGTGAGCTGCGTCGACTGCCACGACGCGAAGACGCTGAACCTCCGGGTAACCCGACCGGGGTTCATCGTGGGCATCAAGGCTCTGAAGGAGCACCAGGGGGTGAAGGACTACGACCCGAACCGGGACGCCTCGCGGCAGGAGATGCGGAGCTACGTCTGTGGCCAGTGCCACGTCGAGTACTACTTCCGCGGAGACCGGAAGACGGTGACCTATCCGTGGAAGAACGGGCTGAAGGTCGACGAGATCGAGGCCTACTACGACGACGGGGCGAACTTCGCGGACGGCAAGCCGTTCAAGGACTGGATTCACGCCGAGGCGGGCACGCAGGTGCTGAAGGCGCAGCACCCCGAGTTCGAGCTCTGGAACCAGGGGGTGCATTCGCGAAGCGGGGTGGCGTGCGCGGATTGCCACATGCCCTATCTGCGCGAGGGAGCGGTGAAGGTCAGCGACCACTGGGTGCGGAGCCCGCTCCTGAACGTGAGCCGGGCATGCCAGACGTGCCATCCCTACGCCGAGTCGGAGATCCAGGCGCGGGTGGCGCAGATCCAGACGCGGAACCACGACCTGCTCCAGCGGGCGGGTGGGGCGATCCAGGACATGCTGGACACGCTGAAGGCGGCGAAGGCGGCAGGGGCGACGGATGCGCAGCTCGGGCCAGCGCGGGCGTTGCACCGGAAGGCGCAGTGGAGGCTGGACTTCGTGGCGGCGGAGAACAGCATGGGGTTCCACGCCCCGCAGGAGGCGGCGCGGATCCTGGGAGAGGCGATCGACTACGGGAGGCAGGCGCAGCTGAGCGTGGAGCGGCTGCGCCTGGAGGCGGCGACGGCGGCGAAGCCGGCGCCGGGGAAGGGTGCGGCGAAGTAGACTCGCCCGGCTTTGCGAGAACCGTCGATTCACGAGGAGGAGCTCCGGCGGCGGGAGCAGGCCGCGCGCGCGTCGGAAGGTCACAGCGCGGACCCGATCCTCGCGATGGTGTCGAGAATCCTCGAGGCCGAGGGGGCCCGGGGGGAGCTGCTCGACGTGGGATGCGGTCGGGGAGATCTGTTCCAGCGGCTCCCTGCGACGATCACCTCGTACACCGGGGTCGATCTGGTCCGATACGAGGGTTTTCCCGACGCGCCGCAGGCAAGGTTCCGGATCGGGGATCTGAATCAGCGTCTACCCGTCGAGGATGTCGCTGCGGACGTGGTGGTCGCGATCGAGACGATCGAGCACCTGGAGAACCCGCGCGCTCTCTTCCGGGAGCTCGTCCGCGCGTTGCGGCCGGGCGGACTCTTGCTCGTGACGACGCCGAACCAGCTGAGCCTCCTGAGCAAGCTGAGCTTCCTCGTGAAGGACCGGCACGGGGCATTTCAGGCGGTCCACTATCCGGCGCACATCACCGCGCTGCTTCCGTCGGATCTGTCGGACATCGGTGCGGAGCTGAAGCTGAGCCAGGGACGCATCGTCTACTCGGACGATGGTCGGATTCCAGGAACGGGGCGCCACTGGCCCGCCGGATTCACCGGCCGGCTCTTCAGCGACAACGTCGCGTACGTCGCGCGCAGGCCGTGATGCGCGCTCAGCGTCCGTGCGTCATCCGATGCTCGACATGGAGGCCATCGAGCAGCGAGTCCAGCGAGCCAGCATCGCTGTCGAGGGGCGGCGCAGCGGCGGTGCGCTGAGGCGCGGCTGCGTTGGTTGCCGACTCGACCCGGACCGGCCGCGTCACTCCGACCACTCCGACGATCG
>Ga0157372_10009515_pt1 | contig 10332 bp, 6 predicted proteins | sample C55metaG_FD_115307 | JGI IMG/M metagenome (GOLD analysis project Ga0157372, IMG submission 115307) | Corn rhizosphere microbial communities from Kellogg Biological Station, Michigan, USA - C5-5 metaG | ecosystem: Host-associated > Plants > Roots > Rhizosphere > Soil | place: USA: Michigan...
GTCCCTCCAGTATGTAAATCAATCAGGTAATCTGCAGATTTAATAATTTGAGTTAGATCGTGAGCTAATCTTTCAGTATAAGTTCCAGATGGCTTTCCGGGAAATGTTCTTGCCAGGTCTTTTTTATCGCTCGAGCAGCGTTCCCCCAATTTGTATGCCCCTGGGTTGCTCACCGGTATAATCGTAACTCTTCCTTTAATGAGCTTCTCAGGCAGTTCTTGAGCCAGGCTCATACATGTCAACATGGGTTCAAACTCGTCGCCATGAATTCCGCCCATAAATAAAACATGAGGGCCTGGGTATTTGCCTGTTATTTCGTAAGTAGTAAACCAGTTAATCTTCGAGTTTGATGCCATCTCGTGGGTGCGTTTACCCGTTAAAGATAGGGAACAAAATTGTAAATATGTAATACATATGTACGTATATTTAGTTCGTAAATGAGAAGGAATGGATAGAATCAATACCCCTAGACGAAAATTTATTGGACTTCTTCTGAAGAGTAGTGTGTATTCTGCAGTGGCACCTGTGTTCTTTTCAGCGGTTACAACCGGTTGCACCTCTGCTAGGATTGGTGGCCGAAGTCAGGACGACGACTTAAAAAAATTGCAGAAGGCAATTGCTGATAAAGAACATCCATTAAAATGGGTATTCACTGGAGATAGTATCACACAAGGCGCCAAACACACACTGGGCTATCGTTCGTACCCTGAGATCTTTTCGGAAAGGATTCGTTTCGAAATGCAGCGGTACAGGGACATAGTTATCAATTCTGCAATTAGCGGACACACTACAATAGAGATTTTAAACGATTTCGAGTGGCGCGTGGGACAATTCAAACCAAGTGTTGTGTCGTTGATGATAGGTACGAACGACGCTGCAAAAAGCCGTCATATATCTGCAGAACAATTTGAAAAAAATCTCGAAACACTGGTGCAAAAGATCAGGTCTCTCGACGCAATTCCACTGCTCCAAACACCCAATACTATTGATATGGGAAAGGAGCCCTCGAAAAATGAACGGTCAGCTCTTCCCGACTTTGTTGAAGTTATGCGAAAGGTCGCAGCCAATACCCACACAATAATCGTGGATCACTGGACGTATTGGGAGGCAAGAAAAGAAATCGTCTTGGAGGATCGTTGGTTGGACGATCCGCTTCATCCAAACGGCAAGGGACACCTCCAGATGGCTCGGCTTTTGTTTAAGACCCTTAATATTTGTGATGATAATTCATTTACATGCTCAGGTGACGTTCACTTCAATTAATAATTCATAGTCAGATGGAATTCTTTATGCGTCGTAATTTGTTGTTTGCTGCGATTTTAATTCTTTCTTTTCTGTCAGCATGTACCTCGCGGCGAACCATCATTAGATACGATACTTCCAATATGCCCTTTGACTTGGAAATTATACGTAGCAGCAGGGAGGTAGTCTTGACGCAGACACTTCCTTGGGAAGAACAGATGATGGGCTATTTCAAAGTGCTGAAAACAGGGGATAGGCAATGGCAGATGTGGTATTCCTCTTGGGACAATAAACGAAAAGATGATTATTCAGATTACCTGGTCTACGCCCATTCTACTGACGGCGAACATTGGATAAAAAACATCCCCGGCAAGGAAACAAATATTTTGAGAGGTACCGGTCATCCTCAGCGCGACGGGCTCGTGGAACAAGATGTGTTTATCGATTCGACTTCTCAATTCCCCTATAAAATGATTTATACGGCTAAAGACAGCTCGGACGGTTGGCGGGAAAAGACCTTTGTGGAAGAATCGAAAGACGGCTTAGACTGGGTACATAAGAAAATTCTCTGGAATCAGAAGCATGACTCCCAATTCTCTGTAATCCTGCGTAATGGGCAGTACCAAATATACCTGCGCCATTGGGCGACTCGTAATGGTTCACGTTACCGCACGATTGGGCTGGCTATAACCGATAAGGATTGGAATACAATAGAAGAGCCTCACAATATTCTTACGGCTAATTTCGATGGGCCCTTTCCACATTTGTACAACCCCGGCGCTTCCAGGATCAGTAACGACCTGGACATTTTGTTCCCTACGTTCTTCAATGAAAAAGATAACGCTGTAAAGTTTGGACTCGCCTATGTGTATCGAAATAAGGCAGTACTAACGGATCTTAACATCACCGATGCCTTTCTCTCCGGCGAACCCGCAAATTGGGGCATCGTGGCTCCGGGCCTGGTTCCCGCTGGTAAAAACAGCTACTGGTTATATTATTATGCAACCAATATGGTACATAGCGATTATAACAAGGCTGGCCGACATTTTAAATATTACCGTATAAAGATAAAAGTCAAGGAAAAATGATGGCATCTTTAATACTGCGCCACCTTCGATCACTCTCTGATCAAACTTTCAATGATGTCTGGTAAATTAGAAGTCCTTGTGTTGAAGAACAAAAGCGGCGCTGAGGCTTCTTTTAGTAACTACGGCGCCAGGTGGCTTTCTTTTATTGTTCCTGGTAAAAATGGTTGTTTAGTAGATGTGGTTCTCGGCTTTGATGTGCCCGGCAACTATGCGGTTGCAGAAGAGAGATATCATGGCGCCGTCATTGGAAGGGTTGCCGGTCGAATTAAAAACGGGATCGTCAACATAGGAGATAAGACCTGTCAGCTTTCTATTAATGAAGTGCTGCCGGGCGCGGCGACCAACCACTTGCATGGTGGCGAAGACGGACTTAGTTTTTGTTTTTGGGAATCCAGGAAGCTCAAAGACGAACGAGATCAAGAAGCAGTAACGTTTTCTTATAATTCTCCCTGCGGAGAAGGAGGGTATATCGGCAATTTAGCTATCCAGGTTACCTATACTCTAACGGAGGAAAACGCTGTAATAATTCAGTATTCTGCCACCGCTGACCAGCCAACCCCTGTCAGTTTGAGCAATCACGCGTATTTCAATTTGAGCGGTACAAAAGAGCCAACAATCTTAAACCACAGCTTACAAATTTCTGCAAGAAAATTTCTTGAATTTGACCGGGAAACGTTTTGTGTAACCGGAAAAATTCTCCCGGTCGCGAAAACTCCGATGGACTTTCTTCTGCCAAAAAAAATAGGTGCAGACATAAATAGAAAACATAATCAGCTTATAGACGACAGAGGTTATAATGTTTACTATGTACTTGACGAATCCATCGGTGTTGCCGATGCTGTTTTAGAAAGCCCTGTTTCCGGCCTTAGGTTGGAGATATTTACCACCGAACCAGGTGTGCAGCTTTATTGCGCGGGATATTGGAACGGAAAAGATTTGGGAAAAAACAACCAGTGGTATCAGAAGTACGGTGGCATCGCGTTGGAGCCTCACCGCTATCCCTACTGCATTGAGAATCCGGGGTTTCCATCCATTATCCTGTCGCCGGAGGAAAAATATAATCAGGTTACAACCTACAGAATCTCGAATCTTTAAACGGCTAAACAATATTATTCAAATAGGGACTGAGGTGTTCCTTCATCTTAGTTCGGAAGTCATCGGGATTTCCATGGTTCAGTGAATTATAAAGATCCCGGTGAGTAATTTGATTATTCCTGGGTGGCTGTTCTTCGAGGTTCAGTTCTTTAAAAACATGATTGAAAATCGGGATCAGCATCTTTTGGAAACGGAGCATTGTTTCATTGCCGGAAATTTTATAGAGCATCGAGTGAAACTCTATATCATATTTCAATATCTCTTTTTTAGATGTTGCTAGTTCTTCTTTTTCAACTATAGCTTTCAGCTGCGCAAGGTTGTCAGAACTTTTCCTTTTAAACAAAAGTTCGCTCATCCCGATCTCTAACACCAGCCGCAATTCAAAAATGTCGTTTAAGGTCCTGCCGCCAAGCAATCGCGGCGTCATTACCCGTTCCAAATTGATCATTGGATCAGGGAACGCCAAAGTCATACCCCTGTTCTTCCGACTTTCAATTAACCCAAGGGTTTTAAAACGCGACAGTGCTTCGCGCAATGCTGTGCGACTAACTCCCAAAGCTTTTGCTAGGTCCATTTCTTTGGGCAAAGGATCCCCGGGAAGTAGATTGTAACGATCAAAATATTCCTGCAACGCCTGTTCAATTTTATCTACCTGGGTCAGATTTTCTATCGGTTTGAGTTTGGCAAGTTGCATAAGATGGACGTAATTAAGATAATAAAAAGGAAAGTTTCAAAATTATAGAACGGAAATTTTTTTTTCTCGAATATGTCCTATATTTGAAAGTACAAATGTACGACATATATACATTATAAAACCATTTTTCACTGCCAAAGACCTAAAATAATTGTTATGAAAAAAGTCTGCTTGCTACTTCGGGAGAAACAACTTTTCCTTGCATCAAACAGCCTGAAAATATCTCTCTGGGCTCTGTGCGTCACATTCTTCTCGATGGTATCTTTTCATGGTAATGCTCAAACTGTAGTCACCGGCATTGTGAAAGATGCGACAGGCATACCCCTGCACCAGGTAAATATTGTTGTCAAGAATAGTAATGCGGGTACTACTACTGATGCTAACGGTCAATATAGGATTTCTAAGGTTGGTTTAAGTGATACGCTGGTCTTTTCCTTGGTTGGCTTTTTGAGCCGCGAGGTAGGAGTGTCCGGTAGGCAGTCAATTGATGTCGTACTTCAAAAGGATGTGAAAATGATGAACGATGTGGTCATCGTCGGATATGGAAGTCAGAAAAAGGTGAACCTTACAGGAGCGGTGGACCAGGTAGGAAGCGAATACTTTGAAAACAGGCCTGTTCCTAATATCGGGAGGGCAATGGAAGGCGTAATTCCAAACCTGAACATAAACTATACTAGCGGAAGGCCTACGGCCGCTCCCGCATGGAATGTTAGAGGCCTGACTTCAATCGGTGCCGGAGGGGAAGCATTGATTCTTATTGATGGCGTCTCCGCTGATCCTCGCACGCTCAATCCTGAAGATGTGGCCAGCATTACTGTTTTAAAAGATGCTGCATCTGCCGCTATTTATGGATCTCGGGGAGCATTCGGCGTTATTTTAATAACTACAAAAAATGCCGGCAAGGCAAAACCTCGTGTAACATTCAATAGTAGCTATAGCTTCAACCAGCCAATAAATAAACCCGATGTAGTTACAGATGGTTATACATGGGCGAAGCTATATAAAGAGACATATGGAGGTTGGTACGACTATTCACAAACACCTTCTTCGATTGGTTCAAGTGGCTTGCCCTTTTCTGATTCTTATTTGGATTCTTTAAAGTATAGGTCTGAGCATCCCGGTGCTCTTCCCTCAATCACAGTCAATCCTGTTAATGGCAACTATGTCTATTATGGCAGCACCGACTGGTACAATGAGCTCTATAAAAAGAACATCCCTTCAATAGAAAACTCTATCAGCGTTTCAGGGGGAACCGACAAAGTCGATTACATGCTCTCTGGCAAAATGTATAAACAGGAAGGTATTTTCAATTTGAGATCGGATCAATACAATAAGTATGATTTCCGCGCGAAAGGAGGAGTACAGGTGACTGATTGGTTGAAGATTAATGGTGGAACCGTTTTCTCAAGCTACGATTATACGGATCCTTTCCGTTTCAACATTTGGCAAGTGTTGAACATCTTTGGTAATGGAACGCCTCTCGCTATGATGTATAATCCCGATGGCACAATGACTCAGACCTTTGCAAACAGTGCTGGCGCTCTGACGGGCGGCAATAAGGTTATCAGCAAGCAAACTTTTCAGCAGAACAACGCAAACTTTGCTGCCACATTCTTAAACAAGACATTGAACATTAAAGGAGACGTTTCATACTGGATCACCAACAGCTCGACAGATGATAAAGTAGTGCCTCTGTCTTATAGCGTCAAGCCGGGAGTCATTTCGACAACTACTACAAACCAATTGGCAAAAACCCTTGGCAATTATAAATACCTTTCTTACAACCTTTATTCAGATTATTCCAGGACATTCGGAAAGCATTATTTCAAAGCTCTCGTAGGGGATAATTTCGAACAGGTACGGTATGAGCAGTTGGCTGTTTCAAGGGATAATCTTCTAATCCCGGATTTGAATGATTTCAATCTGACCGTTGGCGATAACAAAAACATATCCGGTGGTGGCTACGAATGGGCAAACAACGGTTTGTTTGGAAGATTAAATTACAGTTTCGCAGATAAATATCTATTGGAAGCCAACGGAAGGTGGGATGGATCATCTAAGTTCCCTGAATCAAAAATGTTTGGTTTCTTTCCGTCGGTATCTGTCGGCTGGAGAATTTCAGAAGAATCATTCTTGAAGGATAAAACAAGTTGGCTCAATGAACTGAAATTCAGAGGCTCCTATGGATCTTTAGGTAATAGTCAGATTAGCCCGTATCTATACCTGGAACAGCTAAGAGCAAATACATCGCCTGTTATCATCGACGGAACGCGTCCGGCGTACATTAACAGCCCTTCTGCCCTCGCTGGCAATTTCACCTGGGAAACAATCACAACCTTGAATGGGGGAATGGATTTTGGCCTTTTCATGTCCCGGCTTAGAGGTAGTGTAGATATCTATAACAGGAAGTCCTATGACATGGTTACACCTGGCCCAAGTTTACCTGCTGTCTTTGGTACCGCCGTACCTCGCGGTAACTATGCCGACCTCGAAACAAAAGGATTTGAAGTTTCTTTGAACTGGAACGACCGCATAAGGCTTAAAAAACCTCTTTCTTATAGTGTAAGGGTTACACTCGCCGATAACGTGTCTTACATCACTAAATACAATAACCCGGGAGATCTCATAAATTATGAGCCTTACACGTTTGTTACAAATTATTATGTTGGCCAGCGCGTCGGCGATATCTGGGGATACACTACAGAGGGACTTTTTACCTCGCAGGATGACATAGCAAAGCACGCAGATCAAAGTGCTATACAAGTATCTGGGGGTAACAAACTGTTGCCGGGAGACGTAAAATTCAAGGATCTTAATGGTGACGGAAAAGTCAATAAAGGCAAAAATACCTTGGCGGACCACGGAGACTGGTCTGTAATAGGTAATTCTCGTCCCAGGTACACATACAGTTTTACCACCGACTTCGATTGGAATAACTTTTCGCTGACAGCCTTTTTCCAGGGTGTGGGTAAACGTGACTGGTATTTCAATACGACCGAGTTTTGGGGACAATACGACGTTTGGTATTCGGTAATTCCCAAACATACGCTTGAGAACAATTGGTCCCTTAATGGCGGTGACCCCAATTCATATTGGCCACGTTACAGGGCGCCACTGGTTTACGGAGAAAGGGAGCTGCAGCCTCAGACCAAATATTTACAGAACGTCAGCTACCTGCGTTTGAAAAATATCTCGTTGGGATACTCCATTCCTAAAAAAATAATATCAAAAGCCGGCATCGATAACCTGCAATTCTATGTGTCAGCTCAAAACATCTGGACTACCTCGCCGCTATACAAAATCACCAAAAACATCGATGTCGAATCACTTGATTACGATGGCGGAGCACGTTATAATAACAACAACTACCCAACACTGAAAACGGTCACAGTTGGTGCAAGACTGACTTTTTAATTCAAAACATTAAGCTTACTATAATGAAAAAATATTCCATTGCAATCTTTGCCACTGCACTAACCTTTTGCGCTTGCAAGAAAAATCTGGAAAAAAATCCTCTGGATACATTGACTCCCACGCAGGCATTTGCTACCGAACAAAACCTTCAGCTTTATGTCAATTCATTTTACCAAATGGTCCCATCCGCCCAGGCGGTCTACGGCGAATCGGGTGTCATCCAGGGATATTACCTTCATGGTAACGTTCTAAGTGATCTTACCATCTGGGATCAGAAGAACACCTATCTGCACGGCGGTTTTACCAGCAAGGACGCTCAAGGGTGGAGCTGGGGAGACCTTAGAAATATTAATTACTTTCTCGAACATTATAACCAGGCAAACATCCCTGTTGAAAGAAAGAATCATTATGCTGGTATTGCCCGTTTTTTCCGCGCCTGGTTTTACTACGATAAGGTGAATATGTTCGGGGATGTACCTTGGTATGGAAAGGTTTTGAATTCTGATGACCCCGATCTTTATAAAGGCCGCGACCCACGTACCCTTGTTATGGATTCCGTGCTTGCCGACATAAATTTTGCTTGCGCAAATATCAGCGCGGTAAAAAGCTCTTCGGCCTCAACTATTTCCAAATGGACGGCACTCGCTCTTAAGTCGCGTATTTGCCTTTACGAAGGAACCTATCGTAAATATCATACGGAGCTCAATCTGACGAGTACCGCTTCCACGTGGCTCGAAAATGCAGCCAACGCTGCCAAAGAGGTAATGAATAGCGGCCAGTATACCATTTATAACACCAATTCCCCCGCGAAAGACTATAGGGCGCTCTTTACAAGTCAAAACCCGATTGCCAGCGAAGTTATCCTCGCTCGTGTCTACAATGACGGTTCTAAAATTTACCATAACGCCACCGGGTTCTTTTCCAATTTCGGGAAATATCAACCTTCCTTTGTGAAAAGGTTTATTAACGCCTACTTGAAGATTGATGGAAGCCGCTTTACCGATGTTCCCGGATATGATACTATCCAGTTCCAAAATGAAGTACTAAACCGGGACGCACGTCTCGCGCAAACAATAAGAACACCCGGATATAAACGTTCTGATGGCACCGTCGCTCCACCATATTTGGCCGCAGCAGCCGTATCAGGGTATCAAATTCTAAAATTCTCACTGGATGATCCTAAACTTGACCTTGCAGGTATTAGTTACAATTCTATCCCGGTCATCCGCTATGCAGAAGTGCTTTTGAACTATGCAGAGGCAAAAGCAGAATTAGGAACTTTCACAAACGACGACTGGAACCAGACGATCGCCCTATTGCGAAAAAGAGCCGGTATAACGGATGTTTCAATGCCGACGACTTTAGATCCCTATATGCAAGCGAATTTTTATAGCAACGTCACGTCGATTCCCCTCATGGAAATTCGTCGCGAACGCGACATCGAATTAGCGGCAGAAGGTTTCCGGTATACGGATTTAAAAAGATGGAAAGAAGGAAAACTATTGGAAAAAGAAAAGGACGGCATTTACGTCCCTCAGGAAGGCCAGTTGCTTGATCTGAACAGCGACGGTAAACCCGATGTCGCCTTTGTCACTACCGTTCCTGCAAACCCCGTCTCCGGTGTCTACTACTTCAAGATCAATAACGGTATCGCGAAGCTATCGCAAGGAACAAAAGGGAAACTGATTTATCAGCTTAACTTAACTCCAAGCTATCCTGATTACAAATACTATGCACCATTACCTTATTCAGAATTGCTGCTAAATAAAAATCTGGTCCAAAATCCCGGGTGGGATCACCCTTAATAATTACTTTAATTTTAAAGGAGCAGTACTTACGAAGTACCTGCTCCTTTCATTTGTTCGCCACAAGAACTCATTGTATGCTCTTAAGAATGAAAACGACTGCGTTAGCATTGGCGCTGATCTTATTTTGCGAAGGGGATTTAGTAGCGCAAAACCTGGTAATCCCGGTACAGACAAGAACGAAAACACTGGTACTTGAAGTAGATAAGGATCAACATCTGAATACGGTTTACCTGGGTGAGCGTCTGAACAATGAAAAAGAATATTCGGATATCGAACAGGTTCGATTGTTAAACGAACAGGGTGCAACCTCGAATTACGCTGCTTATTCAACAGCAGGTACCAATACAATGTTCGAGCCTGCGATAGCCTGTATTCATTCTGATGGTGATAATTCGTTAGACCTACGTTATCAAAAGCATTCATCCGCTACGGATCCGGACGGCTCCATAGTGACACGTATAATCTTGAAGGATCCGGTGTACGATTTTTTCGTTGAACTTTTCTACAAAACCTGGAAAGACGAAGATGTAATCGAGCAATGGGCCGTAGTTACCAATAAGGAAAAAGGCAAGGTGCTTCTTAATAAGTTTGCATCAGCCAATCTCTATTTCTTTAACCGCGACTTTTACCTGACAAGCTATAATGGAGGATGGGCAAGAGAATTACAACCAGTGGAAACCAGGCTTCAACAGGGCATCTTTTCTATAAATTCTAAGCTTGGCACTCGGGAAAATCTCTTGGGTTCTCAAAACTTTATGCTTTCGCTGGACGGGAAAGCATCCGAACAGAATGGTGAGGTTTTGCTGGGACAACTGGCATGGAATGGTAATTATAACATAGAATTTGAGGTAGACGCGTATAAAAATTTAAGGCTCATTGCCGGTATCAACCCTTACCAATCGGCCTACGAGCTAAAATCTGGCGAATCGTTTGAAACGCCGCCCTTAATTTATACGATCTCCAACCAGGGAAAGGGACTGGCATCTAGAAA
>Ga0157372_10009516_pt1 | contig 10330 bp, 10 predicted proteins | sample C55metaG_FD_115307 | JGI IMG/M metagenome (GOLD analysis project Ga0157372, IMG submission 115307) | Corn rhizosphere microbial communities from Kellogg Biological Station, Michigan, USA - C5-5 metaG | ecosystem: Host-associated > Plants > Roots > Rhizosphere > Soil | place: USA: Michigan...
ATCCACTAAGTAGTTATGGCGACTTATATTCCAGGGACCCCGGTTGACGATATTGGCAATAAGCCTCCCCTTCCGCCGGAGACGGGTGGTGGCGATGATGGACGCGGCGGCGAGGTTCCGGATTACGGAGCGCGCCTGCGGCGAGCACGGCTGGGGCTGATTTGCGCCATTGCCACCGTTTGCATGGTGTTTATCTCGCTGACCAGCGCATATGTTGTGCGCCAAGGCCTGCCGACATTCGATGGCACGTCGAACAGTTATGTACGCGATTGGGGCCGCGTGGAGTTGCCCTGGTTGCTGCTCGGCATCAACACCTTTATCCTGCTGCTGAGCAGCGTGAGTATGGAGATTGCGCGGCGGCGGGCGGCAACGGCGGCAGCGCTGGCTCCGGTGAAGTCGATTCCCGGAATCTCCTTGGGAGATGAAAAGGACTTTCCGTGGCTCGGTGTCACAGTGCTGCTTGGCTTCGCCTTTTTGGCCGGACAGTTTCTGGCCTGGAGCGAGATGCATACGCGGGGATTTTATGTGAATACCAATCCCAGCAGTTCGTTTGCTTTTCTGCTGACGATTGCGCATGCGGTGCACCTTGGCGGGGGGATGATTGCTCTGCTTTGGGCGGGCAGCTCTTGGCTGCTCAAAAGGCCTTTGGAAGCAAGACGCATTGCGGTCGATATCACCGCCTGGTACTGGCATTTTATGGCGGTCTTGTGGGTTTATATCTTCGCGTTGTTGGGGTTCGCAAAGTAAGCTACATCGAAACGATGGTTCACCAGGGACTTCATTCCTGATCCGGAAAGGGGCTGGGGAATGGCCGATGCCACGGTTGAGCGTGCTGTTGTTGTCCACCAGGATTTGCCCGTGAGTCACACTGCGCCGGGGGCTTATGAGGCTCCGCTGTTTGGTGCATATTCCAAAAAAGTGGGGATGTGGCTATTCCTGGCCTCTGACTCGCTGACCTTCGGGGCATTGCTGTTTGCGTTCAGTTACAACCGCATCTATACGACTCCCTGGCCCACGCCCTTTCACGCGGCCAGCATCGCGAACGCTTCCATCATGACCGCGTGCCTGCTTTCAAGTTCGCTGACTATGGTGCTTGGCGTGTTCGCGTCCCAGCGCCGGGACCGGGCGTGGACGCGCTACTGGCTGCTGGCAACGATGGTCTTCGGTACGGCATTCCTTGTCCTGCACGGAATGGAGTGGTCAAAGTTGATCGGAGAAGGCTTGACCATTCCGGGATTTCCCAAGCCCGCCGCCGCAGCTTCGGGTGAACTGGCGGAGGTCTCAAAGAATGTGCCGCAGTTCCCGGCTACCTTCTTCGGACTGACTGCGATGCACATGCTCCACGTGACCATCGGGGTTATCTATTTAGGCGTGGTCGCCTTCCGCAAGCTGTTCCTGCCAATTCTGGGTGCGATCTGGCTTGCCGGATACCTCTTGATCCCTTCAGACAATGTCTTCCATTACGGCATTCACGCGCTGCTCCTTGGGCTGATCGTCGCTGCGATCATTCTCTTTCTCAAGCCAAAGGACTACGACGCGCATGATGTGGAAGTCTCGGGCTTGTACTGGCACTTTGTGGATTTGGTCTGGATGTTTATTTTCCCGCTGGTTTATCTGATGTCGACCAGGATTAACTGAGCTGCATACCCCTGAATCATCGGGGTCACCTAGGAAGACGGAGAGACTAGATATGCACGATGTAGCGACGCATGACGATGCCAAGGGGCAGTATTTCTGGGTCTGGGGAGCCCTGCTGGTCCTGACCGCCATTGAAGTTGTGCTGGGGTACAAGCAGGTCTTCTCGGCTGTGCGCATGCTGGAAGTGTTGCTGCTGCTCTCGGTGATCAAGTCGGCTCTGATCATTGGCTACTTCATGCACATGAAATTCGAGACGGCACTGATGCGCTGGATGATCACGCTCTCTGTGGTCGCGTGCTTCGTGATCATGTATTTCTTCTTCTTCCCCGACGCGGGGCGGATTACTACCTTGGGAGTGAAATAGGGTGAAACTCACAAGCAAGCTTCCGTTGGCGTTCCTGGCGTTGGTGTTGTGGACAGCGCCCGCTTTTGCCCAGGGGTGTGCCATGTGCCGAGCGAGTGCGAAAGCAACTCCCAAGGAAGGTCAGATTGCGCTAAACCGGGCAGTGCTGGTGATGCTGGTCCCGCCCCTGGGAATCATGACGCTCGGATTCGGATTCGCCATGCGCTACGGCCGGCAGCGCGATGAGGAGAATGAAAGCAAGCCCGACTAGATTCCCTTCGACCTTCGTCAAACCTTTCCAACTGTTGGATTGCCGGCCGGCATCCCTTGCTTGAAACTCTCTCGGCCAATCTCGCGACCCAAAGCTTTGATACCATGCTGCAGCGAATCATGCAGGAGGACTAATGGCTGACATGATCCCCGCGCAACGCCTGGACATTAGCGTACCGGCAAACTTGCGCCGGCGCGTATTGGGCATCGTGCTCGCCGGAGGAAAAGGAACCCGCCTCTATCCTCTGACCCGAGAGCGGGCCAAACCTGCCGTTCCTTTCGGAGGCAAATACCGCATTATCGATTTCGTCCTCAGCAACTTCGTCAATTCCGGAATTTATTCCATTTATGTGCTCACCCAGTTTCGCAGCCAATCGCTGCTGCAGCATTTAAGCGAAGGCTGGCAGTTCAGCGGATTGCTGAAGAGCCATTTCATCACTAACGTTCCGGCCCAAATGCGATCCGAGACTGAATCCTGGTATCAGGGCACAGCCGACGCTATTTTTCAGAATATTAATCTCGTCGAGCAGTCCGGTCCCGACCTGGTCGCCATTTTTGGGGGGGACCACATCTACCGTATGAACGTCGGAAGCATGATCGACTTCCACATGGCCAAGCAGGCCACGGTCACTGTCGCGGCTAATCCAGTTCCGCGGGAACAGGCCCGCGAATTCGGCGTCATCGAAGTCAACGACGACAGCCGCATCCTGGCCTTTCACGAGAAGAAAGCGGACGCGCCCACGATGCCCGGCGATTCCACCCGCGTCTACGCCTCCATGGGCAATTACATTTTCTCTACCCGCGCCCTTCTCGATCTGCTGCACGCAGATGCGAAAACTCCCGAAAGCCACCACGATTTCGGCATGGACATCCTTCCGAAACTCGCCGGCAGCGCTCCCATGTATGCCTACAACTTCGAAGACAATCGCATTCCCGGCGAGGTTGATTCTTCGCCCTACTGGCGCGACGTGGGCACTATCGAAGCCTTCTATGAAGCGAACATGGATCTCAATCATGTGAAGCCGGCCCTCAATCTTTACAATCGCGAATGGCCGGTGCGGAGTACGAGCTTTCCCGATCCTCCGGCCAAGTTTGTCTTCGACGAGGAGGGACGCCGCGGGGAGGCGCTCGACAGCATTGTCTCTGGCGGCTGCATTCTTTCTGGCGGCATGGTGCGCCAATCCGTCCTGGGCCGCGGTGTTCGTGTGCACACCGGTGCCTGCGTTGAAGCATGCGTCATCATGGACAACTGCGATGTCGGACGGCGCGCCAAGGTACGCCGCGCAATCCTGGACAAGAACGTACGCATTCCGGCAGACACAGAGGTGGGCTACGATCTCGACGCCGACCGCGCCCGCGGTTGGCACGTTACCGATTCCGGCATCGTTGTCATTGGGCGTGAGCACAGCCCGGTGCCAATGGCGACAATGTTCGCCTAAGGCGCTATCGAGCGTCGCCCGCGGCTTCAATGGCCCTCTTGCATCGACCCGCGTTCGGTGCTACAAGAGCCTCCTCTCCACAATGAGCACTGACACGGGATTTGCACGATCTATCGGCCGTTGGGCCATGACTGGCTTGGTGATCAACTGCATAGTCGGCAGCGGGATTTTCGGATTGCCGGGCGAACTGAATCGCCTGCTGGGGCGCGCCAGTCCGATCGCGATGATTGCGGCGGGCTTGCTGATGGCGTCGATCATGGCGCCGGCCGCAGAAGTGGCTTCCCAGTTTTCCGAGCCGGGCGGTGCTTACCTGTATGCCCGCAAAGTTTTTGGACGTTTTGTGGGATTGCAGATCGGGTGGTTCTCGCTGCTCTCCTGCGTCGCAGCCGCCGCAGCCATTGCCAATCTGTTCGTGGTGTACCTGGCTGGGGAACTCCCCAGCGCCGGACGCGGCCTTATGCGCGCGCTGGTGCTGCTGGCCTTCGTCGGAATTCCCGCATCGGTCAATCACTTCGGCGTGAGCAAGGGCGCAACGCTCAGCAGCATACTGGTCATCTCGAAAATACTGCCGCTCGGTATCATCATCATGCTCGGTCTCGCCCGCTTCAGTGGAAGATTACAGATGATTCACACCGCGGAAATTGTGGCCCCCGGCTGGGGCGCGTGGCTCAACGCCTTGCTTCTTTTGATGTTCGCTTATCAGGGATTCGAGTACGCAATTATTCCAGGAGGAGAGGTCGATAATCCGCGGCGCACGTTGCCCTTCTCTCTCGCAGTCGGCCTGGCCGTCGTTGTCACCATCTACACACTTCTGCAATTTGTCACAGTCGCGACCGTTGGCACCAGCACCAGTGCTCGCTCGGTGGCGGACACGGCCTCAGCCTTGATCGGCCCTGCGGGCGGAATCCTGACGACGATTGCCGTGCTCATGTCGACCGGGGGGGCGAACTCCAGCTTGATGCTGGACTCGCCGCGTCTCATGTTCTCTCTTGCCGCGGAGGGCGAGTTCCCCAAGCCATTGGCCCGGCTGCATCCCCGGTTTCGGACTCCTTCGGTGGCCATCTGGTGCTTTGCCGCCCTCGTATGGCTGCTGGCGGTTTCCGGCGGCTTTTTCTGGCTGCTGGCGGTAACCGCTGCGGCATCGATGGTGATGTACATCAGCATCTGCGCAGCACTGATTCAGCTGCGCCGAACTCAGCCGCAAGCTGATGCGCTTCGCGTCCGCTTGGGCCCGGTGCTCAGCGGGATTGGAATTTTCATGTCGTTGGTGCTGATTGCGCGCCTCGAACTCAGCCAGGCTTTACTCATGGGGGTCACGGTTCTGATCGCAGCCGCAAACTGGTGGTTGGCGCGAACCACGGCTGCGGTCCGCTCCTTGAAGCCCGATGGGACCACATAACCGGGCGGACCAAATCAGTACGCTCAGCTGTTCTGCGTTAAACCCCGATCACGACACCAGCTTCATATTATCCGGATCCCACTTCACCACCGCGCCACGCTCGACACTCAGATTGCTAAGCAGCGCCGCTCCGGCGGCACGGTACCCGAACACTGCATCTTCTACGACAGGCTGTCGCGTTCGGACTGCCGCGAAGAAGTTCTTGAAGTGATCGTAGCTGTCGTAATACCCCTTCGGAGCTACATACTTTTCATAGTCGACAGCAGGCGGTTCCGATGGATGCACTCGCGGGTACTTCTGCCGGTACTCAGCCAGAATCCTCTTCTGCATTGCATCCGTGAACGTGTCGATGGTGTGTCCCGGTTCTGTTTCTCGGGGCATCCGGCTGATCGTAAGCTGGTTCCAACCAATCTCCATGATCCCCTCCGACCCGCTGAAGACCAGGCCTTCGCTCTCATCTCCACCATCCACGAAGTTGACGCGCAGAGCGAGATTGAAGCCTTGGGGATAATCAAATAATCCCAGCAGCACATCGTTGGCATCACGGCCATCTTTCCAGAAGCGCAAGCCACCGGTTGCCATTGCTCGCGTAGGACCATTGCTTCCCGTGATGAAGTGGGTTCCGCTGAAGAGGTGTACAAACAGGTCGCCAGCGACCCCTGTTCCGTAGGCTTTCCACTTGCGCCACTGGAAAAAGTGCTCGGCGTTGAAAGGAATTTTGGGGGCGGTGCCCAGGAAGCGCGGCCAGTCGCAGGTTTCGGGCGAGGCGTCCAGGGGAACGGTGTAGTTCCACGCGCCCATCGAGGAATTGCGATCCCAATGTGCCGTGACCATGTTGAGCTGCCCGATTGCACCTGCGGCAAGCATCTCCTTGGCTTTGACATAAATGATCGAGCTGACGCGCTGGCTTCCGACCTGCAGAATCCGATGATTAGCGCGGGCCGCCTGGATCATCTCCGGCCCGTCGGCGTACTCGTGAATCATCGGCTTCTCGCAGTAAACGTCCTTCCCGGCCTTCATAGCATCCACGGAAACCTGCTTGTGCCAGTGATCGGGTGTGCCGATGATCACTGCGTCTACATCTTTGCGTACCAGGACTTCTTTGTAGTCGCGCGTCGTGAACACGTCATTGCCCCACTGTTCCTTGCTATGCTCGAGACGTCCGTCATAGCAATCGGACACGGCGACCAGCTTCACGCCTGGAACCTGGAGCGCAGCGCGAGTGTCTCCCATACCCTGCCCACCCGCACCGATGAGGGCGATCTGAATATGATCGTTAGCGGAAACCGGAGCCGCCGCCTGCTCCTGCTCGACTGACAGCGCATAAACCTTCGCTCCCAGCATGCCTCCTGCCGTCGCCGAGCTTGCCAGTTTGAGAAATGTTCTGCGATTCAACACGGTATGAGTCCCCCCTAAACGGGAATTTAGTTCGCCTGCCACGATAATCTTTTTTGGGGGATTTTGCTTCACCGATTTCAACGTGGGCGCTGGATGTGCCCGCTCCGCATCCGTAGTGCTAGTGGTCGATTGTGAAAGTCTACCGCTGGTCATTCAAGCGTTGTCGCCAATTCGAATTCAGCCACGAGGGGCAAATGATCGGATGCGGCCAGCGCCCTGCGGGTCCGGTGCACGCGGAAATTCCGCAGCAAAAGGTGTTTCTCGTAATAGAAGTGATCGAGATGCAGAACGGGAAAAACTCCCGGATAGGTACGCCCGTGCCGCAGAAACGTCTTCGGCTTCGCGGCTTCGAAAACTTCTCCCATGAGTCGCGAGGCCAGGCCACGCGTCCATTCATTGAAATCGCCGACGACAATTCTAGGTCCGGCCCACTGCTTTTTGCTGAGCATGTTGTCGCTCAACAGCATTCGCGCCTGATGCCGTCTCTCCACAAAGCTCGTGCCCAGGTGCACGTTGAAGAGGTGCAGCAGGGTGTTGCCGGGGAGCAGCAGGTCGGTGCGAAGGCATCCGCGCCTCTCGCGATGGCGCCAGGTAAGGTCGTAATTGCGGCAGACCTGCAGGGGAAAGCGGCTTAGCGTCATGTTGCCGTAGCGCCCTCCGTAGAGTGGGCGGTTTTCCCCGAAACAGTAGCGATAAGTGCCCAGTGCGGCAGTGATCCTGCGGGCCTGGTCGAATTCCGGGCGGCCATCCCTCACGTCGAGAATTTCCTGCAACGCCACCACATCGGCGTCGACTTCTGCAATGATTTTCGCGATGCGCTCAGGATCGGTACGCCGGTCCAGGCCCCGGCATTTGTGAATGTTGTAGCTGGCAACCCGAATGCGGAGGCTCATTGCTCACGTTCGAAAATCCAACCCACCATCTCCATCAGCCGCTCGGACAGCGGGCGCCTTTGCCATTCTTCAAGGGTTACTTTCTTGGATTCACCCGTATCCTGCTCGAAATCGCCGGTGAGCCTGCTCGCGATCTGCGGATCGAGCACCGCGACATTGACTTCGTCATTGATGCCGAAGGAACGATTGTCGAGGTTGGTAGATCCGACGACGCTCCATGCGCCATCGAAGATCGCGATCTTGGCATGGATCATGGAGGGCTCGTACTCGTAGACATTCGCCCCCGCCTTCAGAAGTCTGCCGTAAGAGCTTCTTCCTGAGCTGCGGGTTAATGCATGATCGTCGTGCTTGCCGGGAACGATCACGTTGACGCGAACGCCGCGTTGCTGGGCGTGCGCCAACTCATCCATCATGCTGCGATCGGGGAGAAAGTAGGGCGTGGTGATGTAGATGGATTTGCGAGCTCCTGCAATCAGTGTCTGGAAAAGCACGCGGGCGCGCGTAGATCCTCCGCTGGATGGTGTACTGGTGACTACCAGCGCCGTCGTTCTGCCAGGGTCAGGGAAGGCTGGCGGAAAGTAATCTCCACCATCGAGAATCTTCCCGGAAGCCTCGAGATAATTTTCGAGGAAGGTGCCCTGAATCGCCCGGACGGCATCGCCTTGTATGCGGACCATGGTATCGCGCCATCGCGGTTCGGACTTGGTTCCATACCTCCACCAATCCGCATATCCGGCGCCACCCACGAAGGCTGTAATTCCATCGATGAGGGTGATTTCACGATGGGTGCGGTTGTTGATGATGAACCAGTTGTGCAGGCGCATCCGGTGATACCAGTCCACGTTACCGCCCGCTTCTTTCAGCGGTTTGAAATAACTCTTGCGCGTGGACAGGCTCCCTGCGGCATCGAGCACGAGGTTGACACGGACCCCTGCCCGCGCGCGCTCGGTCAAGACCTGCAGCACCTGGTCGGTCAGCTTGCCTTTATGGAAGATGTACGCCTCGATATTAATGCTGTGGCGGGCCTGGCGCATGGCGTCCAACTGGGCGTCGTAAAAGTGATCACCATTCTCGATCACTTCGATCTGGTTGTTCTGGGTAATCTTGGAGTTGACCAGCGGCTCCAGTTCGTTCAGGAATGCTGCAGAGTCAATGGGCACCGCAACCGGATTCACCAGCGAATAACGCAGCCCCGGGGCAAACAGCCCCACGAGCACCAGGATGCAGATGGCCAATATGGCGATCGAGCCCACAATGCGGAGGGTTTCGGAACGATCGAATTCTCTCTTGAGTAAACTGCCGAGGTGATTCTTTTTGGGCTTGCGCGCCGGTTTGGTTTGGGTCGGCAAAGCTGCTCCGGAACTCTGATTCCAAGACTCGGTTGCGGGTTGCAACGTTGGAGAATCGCCAACGGTGCCTATGCGGGAGCTACAAAGAATCCTTTACTTTTTCTGCAGTGGAGGCTGTAGCGCTGGTCGCTTCCTGGAGCGCGCCCAGGCGTAGATTCCGACGGCAGTTACTCCTGCGACTGCCACGATCAGCACGACCCAATGCTTGGCGAAGACCTCAGCCCCGATTGCCACGACCTGCGGACCGAACCTGAGCACGAGCATCGCCAAGATGAGGAATCGAATCAGGCGTCCTACGAAAATGGCCAGCAGGAAATGCCAGAAGTTCATCTCGAAGACGGACGCGGCCAGCGCGAACACCTTGAATGGAAATGGCGGAGGCATCATGGAGGGAACCACTAAGGCCCAAAACTCGTGCCGATCGAAGGCATGGCGAATTCTTTCGAATTTTGCGCGCGGCATGCGCTTCAGCAGCAGAACCTCGCCTCCCGTGTAGCCGATCCAGTACAGCAGAATGCAGCCTGCCGCCGAGCCGGCTGCGGCCAGCAGCGGATAAAGAAGCGCGTGCGATCGATTTTGATACACGTAAGTCGCAACCACCGGATCAAGCGGCACGCCGAAGAACGCGGAATCGATTCCCGCGATGGCGAAAACTGCCCACGAGCCCAGCGGCTCAAGCAGCGCCCACACGAATCCGATATAGCGCGTGACGAGATGTTTCAGGGCATCCAATGGGGGACTTCCAGCCGGGCAACTCTACGTCGCCCGAGCTTGGATGCTGCTGAACCTGAATGTGCAAGTACCGGATGCAACGGCGAGCGGCTGATTCTTAAGGGAGATCTAGTACCCCCTACCGGATCGCCGTAGCCAACAGCACCTCCAATCGACTCATCTCAGCTGTGGGCATGGGCACCAGTGTGTGCCCCGCCGCTTCATCCGACTACTTTCGGAGGTCATACCATGAACAGAATTTTGCAGGTAATGGCGCTGCTCGCCGCCCTGGCATTGCCCGCGCTGTGCCAGAACAGCCGGCTCTCGCCCGACGACCAGCATGATTTCGATAAGGCGTACGCGAAATGGGTCAACGACAGCCGTAAGAACGATCGTGATGATATCGACAAAGATGCTCGCAAGATGCAGGACATCATGCAGCGCAACAACATCCCGCCTGACGTGCCCTATGATCGCATCGCCAGCAATGGTTACGGGCCGCAGGACCGCTCCGATCAGGGACGTTACAACAATGCCTATCCCCAGGATAACCGCAACTGGGACAATCAGGGACGGCTTTCGCCCGAAGACCAGAGGGACTTCGACAACGCTTACGCCAGATGGGTAAACGACAGCCGCCGGAATGATCGCGACGATATCGAGAAGGATGCCCGCCGCATGCAGGACATCATGCAGCGAAATAACATTCCGCCCGATGTGCCCTACGATCGGATCGCCACCCAAGCGGGGTATAACAACGGCGGATATCGGGATAACGGCTATAACGACAACCGCTATCCACGCGGGGATGCCGGGTATGGCCAGACTCGTCTCTCGGCGGACGATCAGCGCGAGTTCGATAAAGCTTACGAAAAATGGGAAAAAGATAC
>Ga0157372_10009517_pt1 | contig 10330 bp, 8 predicted proteins | sample C55metaG_FD_115307 | JGI IMG/M metagenome (GOLD analysis project Ga0157372, IMG submission 115307) | Corn rhizosphere microbial communities from Kellogg Biological Station, Michigan, USA - C5-5 metaG | ecosystem: Host-associated > Plants > Roots > Rhizosphere > Soil | place: USA: Michigan...
GGCGGAAGCGTGAAAGACCGCGCCGCGATCGGCATCATTGCTGCCGCCGAGCGCGAGGGGAAACTTAGGCCGGGCGGAGTGATCGTCGAGGCAACGGCCGGCAATACCGGAATTGGCCTGGCGCTGATCGGAGTCAGCCGCGGATACAAGGTTGCGCTGTTCGTCCCCCAGAATTTCTCAGAAGAAAAGGTTACGATCATGCGCGCATTGGGGGCCGAGGTCACGCGCACTCCCGAAACCGACGGAATGCAGGGCGCCATCGATCAGGCGAAAGAGTTGGCATCGCGCACGCCCGGTGCGTTCATGGCCGCACAGTTTGAGAATCCTGCCAATCCTGAGTTTCACTACGAAACAACGGCTCAAGAAATCTACGAGCAAATGGGTGGCCGCATTGACGCCGTAACCATCGGCTCGGGAACGGCGGGAACTTTTTCCGGAGTGGCGCGATTCCTCAAAGAAAAATTGCCACAGATTTACACCATCGCAGTCGAAACGCAAGGCTCAGTGCTTGGCGGTGGCGCTCCCGGCCCGCACAAAGTCGAGGGCATTGGCGCCAGTTTTATCCCCAGGAATTTCGATCGCTCTGTTTGTGACGAGATTCTTATGGTCTATGACGAAGACGCATTTCGCACGGTCGCGGAACTTGCGGCGAAAGAGGGCGTGCTGTCAGGCTCCAGTGGTGGCGCGAACGTATTCGCAGCGCTGCGGGTCGCCAAGAAGCTAGGAGCAGGGAAGCGGGTTGCGACAATCATCCCTGATTCCGCTGAGCGGTACTTGTCGAAGAAGATTTTTGAGGGCGGGATTTGAAAAGCGTCGTTGGTCGTTCGTCGTTGGTCGTTGGCAAGAAATTCAAAGTGGTATGGAAGTCAGAACACTGGTAACGTTTCGAAGCGGCAAATTCAACATCACGCAGACAAAACCGTACTACATCAACCCGTATAGCTTCGGCGATGATGTGGCCGAATGGATGGTACGACGTTTGAAAGAAGACGGAATTGCGGTCGAGGAGAAGTTGGGGCAGGAAGATTTCGGCTGGTATTTGGGTTTTCGGTGTGGACGCTACACATACAATTTCGTTCTGGGCTTCAACGCCGACGGATATTGGCTCGGCTGGCTTGAACGTCAAAGGGGCTTGCTGCCGAGTCTTTTCGGTGCGCGTAGGCGAGGAATTCAGCCCGTTGCCGTCAGAGTGATCCACAACATACTGAGTTCTTCTGAGGACATATCTGACGTACGTTGGCATTTCCAGAAGGACTTTGATGCTTTGAGAGAAGACCTAGGTGCTTCAACTCCCTTGGGCTGATTCAATGACTGACAGAAATCAACGTACTGGCCAACGACCAACGACCACGGACCAACGACGATCTGGCGGAAGACCGACGACCGACGACCGAGGACCGGGTTTTTCCACCCGCGCCATCCACGATGGCCAGGAACCTGAGCCGTTGACTGGTTCCGTGGGCGTCCCGATCTACGCAACCTCCACCTACGTTCAAGACGAACTCGGGAAACCCCGCCAAGGCTACGAATACGCCCGCGTCACCAACCCCACGCGCGATCGCCTGGAAAAGAACCTCGCTTCTCTCGAAGGTGGTGTCGCTTCGCGCGTCTTTGCTAGCGGCATGGCTGCAATTAACGCCATCTGCACCATGTACAAATCCGGCGATCACGTAGTCTGCGGACACAATCTTTACGGCGGCGTTCCGCGCCTCTTCAACCAGGTGCTCACGGGCTACGGTTTTCAGTTCGCGTACGTGGACACGTCCGAGGCGAAGAACGTCGAGCGCGCCATCCAGAAGAACACGCGCATGGTGTACGTCGAGACCCCAACCAACCCCCTGATGGCACTGAGCGACATTGCTGCGATAGCCGAAATCTGCAAACGCAAGAAGGTTGAACTGGTTGTCGACAACACGTTCATGTCGCCGTTTTTCCAACAACCGATCGCGTTGGGCGCCGACATGGTTGTCCACTCGACAACGAAGTTTCTCAATGGGCACAGCGATGGACTTGGCGGCGTGGTGGTCTGTACTAAGCAGGAACAAGCCGAGCAACTCGGATTTGTTCAGAAAGCCGCGGGCGCAATTCTCTCGCCGTTTGAATGCTGGCTGGTATTGCGAGGCGTGAAGACCCTCTCTGTCCGCATGATGCAGCACGACCGCAGTGGCCGCAAGGTGGCGGAGTTCCTCTCCTCGCACAAGAAGGTGAAACAGGTCTTTTACCCGGGGCTGAAAGACCATCCGCAATATGATCTTGCGTGCCGCCAGATGACCGGCTTCGGATCGATGATCACCTTTGAGACGGGTTCACTCGCCAATGCCGCGCGCCTGCTGAAGCGCGTTCGCGTCTGCACGCTTGGCGAGTCTCTTGGTGGAGTTGAGACACTCATCTCGCATCCGGCAACCATGACCCACGCCGCGCTGGGTGAAAAGGGAAGGGCCGCGATCGGCATTACCGATGGCATGGTTCGCATCTCCGTCGGCATCGAAGACGTTGACGATATCATTGCGGATCTGGAGCAGGCGCTGGGGTAGCGGTGAGCTGTGAGCGGTGAGCAGTCCGTCGCAAGCACGACCGTATTTATCGATAGACATATTACGATGTCATTCCGAACCCCGATTTATCGGGTGAGGAACCTGCTTTTCTCCAGGAGTGGCAAATAGTCCTCATGCGGCGACGCGCGCGCTGCTCCTTGCTCACTGCGCACTGCTCACCTCTTTGCTACAATGCGCGCCATGAAACGAGCGCTCGTCTTCATTGCAGTCTGCTTCGGCACATCTCTTTCCTTCGCCCAGGACCAGCAGTTCGCCAACCTCGGGGACTTCAAACTCCAGAGCGGAGAAATCCTGCGCGACTGCCGCCTCGGCTACCGCACCGCCGGACAGATGAATGCCGACAAGTCCAACATCATCGTTATTCCCACCTGGGCGGGAGGTAAGACAGAACAGTGGGTGCCGAACGTGGGGCCGGGCAAGATGGCAGACACGTCAAAGTATTATGTCGTGCTGATTGACGCGCTCAGCAACGGCGTGTCGTCGTCCCCTTCCAACAGTACAGCGCAGCCGCGAATGAAATTTCCCAGGATCACCATGCGCGACATGGTCGACACCCAGCACGAGCTCCTGACCAAAATCCTTCACATCCATCATGTCAAAGCTTTGATGGGCATTTCCATGGGCGGCGAGCAGACGTTTCAGTGGATGGTGGAATATCCCGATTTTATGGACAAGGCTATTCCGATTGTTGGTTCGCCACGCTCCGCAGCGTTCGATCTAGTTCACCACCAGGCGCAGATCGACGCCATCAAGGACAACAAGGATTGGGATGGCGGCAATTACACCAAGAATCCTGCGCGCGATGCTGAGTATGAGTTTGGAGCCATCCTGCTGAAGACGCCGGCAGAGTTCAACAAGACGCACACGCGCGAGCAGGTCATGAAAGAACTGGCTGCGAGCAATTCAGGCGGCGGCTCCGACGCGAATGACAAGATTCGCCAAGTCGAAGCCATGATGTCGCTGAACGTCGCCGAACCGTACGGCGATTCGCTGGAGAAAGCAGCTGCAGCAGTCAAGGCAAAGGTGCTTGTGATCGTAGGCAAGGAAGACCACACGGTTACACCAGGGCCAGCCATCGAATTCGCGCGTGACTTAGGAGCGCAGTTGCTGGTCATCGATGACGGCTGTGGGCATCAATACTGCGACAACTCTCGCGTAGCGAATGCGGTGACCGAGTTTCTGGGAAAATAATCGGTGTGCGCGAGCTGCCAATCGTCGCATTCAGGTCGGTCAAGGGTCAACCTGCCAATCTTCGGAGTCGTTCTTGGGTTTCTGCTGCCAGCCGCTTTGTCAATTGGCCCGCGGGCATTTCGCGAGCCAGCCGAACAGCTTGGCCTGCCCACAAGGGGCTAAAGTCGCCCGATCCGGATGATTCTGATTTTGAGCGCAACGGCGCCAGTGGTGAAGCCGCCAGGGGAAATTCTGGAGCGTCGTCCGACATTGGTCCCAGATCCCGAACGAGGCGAGTGGCAATTCCGCGGGCCGGACGTCCGGTAATCACATTCGTAATCACAGTCTCGTGGTCCCCGACTTTTTGGAGTGCCCGGCGATAAGTGGGACTGATCTTTGCCTCGGGGCAAAACAAATACGCCGTTCCAAGCTGCACCGCGGCTGCTCCAAGAGCGAGCGCAGCGGCAATGCCGCGCCCGTCGGAAATCCCACCGGAGGCGATGACCGGCACTCTCACCGCATCGACTACAAGCGGCACCAAGGCCATGGTGCCGGGCTGCGACGAAACATCTTTGGTGAGAAACATGCCTCGGTGCCCGCCAGCCTCATAGCCCTGCGCAATGATTGCGTCGCAGCCGTGGTCCTCTAGCCAACGTGCCTCATCCACAATAGTTGCTGACGAGACGATCTTCGCGCCTGTTCGCTTCACCCGCCCCAGCAACCCCTGGTTCGGAAGTCCGAAGTGAAAACTAACGACTTCGGGATGAAACTCACCCACTACATCCCAAATGCGTTCGTCAAAGGGTGCTCGATTGGCAGCGGTAATCGGCTGGTCGGGATCGATGCCTAACTCGGTGTAATAGCCCTGAAGCCGATCTTTCCAGCGATTTTCGCGCTCGCGGTTGACCTGGGGAGGCGTGTGACAAAAGAAATTGACGCTAACAGAACGCGAGGTCCTTCGCCGAATGCTTTCGAGTTCGGTTCGGGCTTGCTCGACGCTCAACAGGGCGCAAGGTAGCGAGCCCAATCCTCCGGCCTCAGAAACGGCTACTGCCATATCCGCGAAAGTGGATCCGGCCATAGGCGCTTGGAGAATTGGTACTTCAATTCTAAAAAGATCGAGAATACGGTTGTCGGGCCACATGTTCGATTTGCTCCGGACACTGACTTCTAGCTATATCATCCTAGTTTCTACTGCTTTCTTACCTTTTTTGCCGGGTTTTTGGGCGCGCATATCGCCGGTATTGAGTAAAAGCTCAACTCCAAAACTTTCCTCTTGACCCTGTGTTCAAGATCACAGAGGCCACAAGGCCCGGAAACGAGAGAGGCGATATGCGACGACGAATCATTGGTTTACTGATGTTTGCAGTGCTGGGATCGGCATTTGCGCTGGGCCAGAATGGCGACCTGCGCGGTGATCGACGAGACTTGAGGCACGACCGAGTTGACCGGCGCCAGGACCGGCGAGATATCCGCGGCGACAAGCGTGACGTCCGACGAGACCGCCGCCAACTGCGCAAGGATGTGCGAAATGGGAACTATGCCGCTGCTCGCCACGAGCGGCGCGACATCCGCAAAGACAAGCGAGATCTGCGGGCCGACCGCCGCGACATTCGACATGACCGCAGAGACATCCGGCACGATCGACGAGACATTCGTCGCGACCGTAGGGGCTAACTCCGCGTTTGGGCGATGCGGATAGCCGGCCAATTAGCGCCGGTAAGGCTGAAACCCTCGATCGCTCTAAGCGCGGGAGTTTTTCAGCGTGCCATGCGGGAGGGCTGCGCGAATCCACTCGGCTCCCTCTCGCTATGTGCTCACTCGCTCAGGGCTCGGCGGACCCGTCCTGCAGTTGTGTTTCGGAGCGGCCATTGGACCATCGCAGTGCTCAAACGGAAAAATCGGTTTGGGACTACACTCTGCGATGGATTCGCAAAGGTGGGCTAGTCTCCCGGCGATCCCACCAACTCAGGTGAGTTCGCCTTCGCTTTTTCAATGACCGAAAGCATTTCATCGTCATCCGAGAACTTAAACCACGAGAGTCCGCGCGCTTTCATCTCATTCTCTTCCGCCGAGTACAGATATGGCAGGTCCGTCTTTGGCACGAACTTAATGTGATGGCGGGTGAGGAAGTTTGCAATCTCACTCGCCGGTGCTGATGCTGGCGCCTGCTTGCCCGCAAGATAGTCAATCACGTGTCCCGCGCCGACTTCGCCGTCATGTCGGGCGATTCCCACCAATCCTTCGCTGGCATTGCGTGCCCATCCTACGACGTAGACGCCTTCCCATAATTTGCCGGTTTCAGGATCGAATACTTCGTACGGAGCGCACGGGCGGGTGCCGTCCGGATTCGTAACGTATCCCCATTGCCCGCATGGCAAGCCGACTGTTGGATCATGCTTGTCGCCAATCGCAAAGATCAGCGTGTCGACATCGAGGTCTTCGCTGGTTCCAGTACTCTTGCACCCGATCTTCCCGTCTTTGCTGGTCAGATAATTGTCCTCAACCGTGAGCTTCGCGATCCGGCCATCCGGGCCGGGATGAATTGCGGTCGGCGTGCTCAGAAATCGGAACGTGAGCCGGGGCGGAACCAGCGGCTGGTCGGGAAATTTCTTCAAAGCAGGGAAGGTCTCATCCGCCACTCTGCTGATGTCCTGCCCGACGGCGGCTACGCGATCCTTCACCCGATCGAGCTCCTGCGCAAACGCTTTGCGGTCGAGGTGCTCGTGAATATGAGCGAATTCCTTATCGTCAAACTTGGCCTCAAACGGCCCGCGGCGCGCGATTACGACAATCTCTTCGGGTTTGGCGTGGGCGCAATCCAGCATCAGCCAGCGCGCGATATCCACCATCACGTTCCCCATGCCGATAATCGCCACCCGCTTGCCTATCGAGAAATCCTGGGTCGCGAACGGGGGCAACAAGTTGTAGTGATAGACGTAATCCTTTGCGGAGTAGACGCCGGCAGCCTCTTCTCCCGGCATCCCCAACTTCTTCGTACCTTGAGCGCCTACGGAAAAGACCATCGCTGCGGGCCGGAATTGCCGTAGTGCCTCCAACGTAACCGGAGATCCGCCGCCCACGGGTACGTGCCCGAAATAGTGGACGTTGGGCAGCGAGAGCACCTTCGCGAACTGCTTCCGCAGACCAAGCTTCATCTTGTCTTTTACCGGATAGATGCCGTACTCGGCCAAGCCGCCCGGTTTGATATCGCGGTTAAAGATGACAACTTCGTGTCCGGCCTGCGCGATTTTCTGCGCCGCAAACAACCCCGCCGGCCCAGCGCCTATTACGAAGACAGTAGCCATAAGTTTGGATGAATCGTGTTGAGTTGCAGGTACAAAGCCCTTTTTCGCGTGCGTCTGGATTCTATCTCAGGGGCCTCGGTCCCACTGTTTGCATACTATGCCAGCAATGGTGCCCAAATCACACGATAGGGTCACACCAAAATGTGATTGTAATCACGTCGAAAGCGTTGCCGGTCAAAGCGTCCTATTTAGGCCAACATACATTCAACAACGGCTACGGAGTTCCTCGGCAAGGCAACCTCGACCGCGTCGCCACTGAGGGTCACAGGGAGAGCACCCGGTTTGACTTCTTCCGGATGAGAAAATGTGTTGCCTGCATGCATATCGGGATGAGTGAGGACCGTGCCGCGAGCCTCTGTCGGCCGTGCTCCACCGGAAATCCGCAATCGCATCTTCACACTCGACTCGGCGGATGGATTGGTCATCGTGACTGCTAAGCGCCGGTCCCGCATTGAAGCCGAGGCCGAAAGCCCAGGCAGCCGTGCCTGTCCGGCTAAGACGGGTACATTCAGTTCGGCAACAGGATTTGTGAATGGCACCTGCCGCGCTCCCATATGGACGCGGTACATGTCGAACACGTGATACACCGGGGTGCGCACGAACTTGTCTCCACGCGCAAGAAACAGCGAGTGAATGCAGTTGACCGTCTGCGCGACGTTTGCCATTGCGATCTTGTCGGCATGGCGGTTGAAGATGTCGAATGTCAGACCGGTGTGCACCGCCTCGCGCATCGTGATCGGCTGGCTCAGAATGTACGAAGGAGTCAACTCCTCGCCGGCTTTGTACCAGACGCCCCATTCATCAACCACAAACTTGGTGCGACGCTTGGTATCGAACTTGCCCATCTCCTGCCAATGATCGCTGATGACCTTGTCGATGCGAACGCCACGCAGCAACACCTCGTACCACTCCGGTACATTGAAATCCGCCGCTTTCAACGGCGTTGGTCGCAGATCGGTATAGAAGTGGATCGAGAATCCATTGGGGGGATCAAACCCGCGCATGCCTTCGAAGAAACCAGTCGTCCAGCCGATGTCTTCATCTGCCGAATGGCCACGCGGCCCAGTGGCGACAAGAAATGGCTCTTTGTAGTTCGGAAATTGGGTTACGAACTGCCGGTACTTCTGCGCATATTCTTCCGGTCGCATCAATCCGCCGCAGCCCCAGGACTCGTTTCCTACCCCCCAATACTGAATGTTGAACGGCTGCGGATCGCCGTTCTTGGCCCGCTCGTCCGCCAGGCTTAGCGTTCCTGCGGGCGCATTGCAATAAGAAATCCAATCATGGAACTCCGCCGGCGTGCTCGATCCCACGTTGGCGGCCACGTAAGGCTCCGTCCCAATCAGGCGGCAAAGGTGCATGAATTCGTGAATGCCGAACTGGTTCGTCTCCGTCGAATCGGTCCCGGCGGGCATGCGCCGCTGCCAGAAGTTATGGGTGCGCGGACGCGCCTTTCCGATCCCGTCGCGCCAGTGATAGCCGTCGGCAAAGCATCCGCCCGGCCAACGCAGATTGGGCGCGCCGATCAGCTTCATATCATCGACAAACTGTTTACGAATTCCATCGATGTTGGGAATCGCCGAGTTTCGGCCCACCCACACGCCGTCGTAAATCACTCCGCCAAGGTGCTCGATGAAATGTCCATAAATATGTGGGCTGATTACTTCGCCGGGTTTGTCGGTCGAGAGGACGATTTCCGCATCGGCACCAAATGCCAGATGGGAAGAAGCGAGTGCCGTCAGCGCGAGAGAACTTCCAGCCTGGAGAAACCTGCGCCGGTTCATGGATGCCTTCCGAAGGAGATTCTGCAACGGAGTGGAATTGTATCTGAAGGCGGTTGAGGCGGAACATCCAACTGCGGAGAGAAAAGGAGAGCTAGTACATTAGTGGTGCATCTTCCACCATTAACGACCCGAGCCAGCGGGAGCCGCCAGTGAAAAAACATCGCAGCAGACATACTCCAAACCTATCAGCCAGTCCGCCGCGGCGCTTCTCGCGAGAACTCGCCATTTTGTACGAAGATGACTCCGTAGTAGCCGTCAATAAGCCTCCCGGCCTGCTTGCTGTCCCCGCTCCAGGAGTAGATTCTTCATCGGCGTTATCACTGCTGTCAGAGCATCTCACCGGCCGTCGAGAGCGAATCTTAGTGGTGCATCGAATTGACCGGTTTGCCTCCGGAGTGTTGTTGTTTGCCAAGACTCATTCCGATCGCAATGCCCTTATCAGGCAGTTTCTTGCACATACACCGGTGAGGCGATACCTGGCTGTTGTGCGCGGGCATCCGACCGACAAACAAGGAACGCTTGTCCAATACTTCCGAAAAGAGGGCATGCATCAGAAATTGACTTCGGCTCGAGATCCGAAAGCAGCGCGGGCTGAACTCACGTATTCGTTGGAGCGCTCCCTGCGTGGGGCGTCGTTGTTGCGGGTCACTCTAAAGACGGGGCTTCAAAACCAAATCCGAGTGCAGCTAGCCGCGATCGATCATCCCGTAGTGGGAGACCGAAAATACAGCCCAAACGAAGCCGCGGAAACTCGAATCAACCGTGTGGCGCTGCATGCGGAATACTTGCAATTCGCGCATCCGCGCACGGGAGAGCCACTCACAATCGAGTGTGAGCCTCCGGCGGACTTTCGATCTCTTCTCAACTCACTCTCTGCACGCGGCGGCGGTCCCCGGTAATGGCGATTCACCGGTTCGATGTGATTGTCCTAGGCGGCGGGGCCGCGGGACTCATGTGCGCCATTGACGCGGGCAAGCGCGGCAGGCGCGTGGCCGTGCTCGAACGCGCCGTTCGCATCGGCAAGAAGATCCTGATCTCCGGTGGAGGCCGCTGCAATTTCACCAATGTCCATTGCCGGCCGGAGAACTTCATCTCTGCCAATCCACACTTTGCCAAGTCGGCACTGGCGGCCTACACTCCTTCGGATTTCATCGCCTTAGTCGAAAAGCACCGGATCAAATACCACGAGAAGACTCTCGGACAGCTGTTCTGCGACGGCTCCGCGCAGCAGATCGTCAACATGCTCGAAACGGAGTGCCGCCAGGCCGGAGTTCAAATCCTGACTAATGTGTCTGTCGACCGTGTGGAGCACCAGGGCAATTTCGTTGTGAACGCCGGAACCGACGCATTCTCCGCGAAATCCCTGGTGGTCGCGACCGGCGGCCTTTCAATCCCGAAGATGGGCGCGACGCCGTTCGGCTACGATCTGGCACGTCAGTTTGGATTGAAAATTGTGGAGCCCCGGCCCGCGCTGGTCCCGCTGCTGTTTAATGCGCAAGATCGAAGAAACTAC
>Ga0157372_10009519_pt1 | contig 10327 bp, 10 predicted proteins | sample C55metaG_FD_115307 | JGI IMG/M metagenome (GOLD analysis project Ga0157372, IMG submission 115307) | Corn rhizosphere microbial communities from Kellogg Biological Station, Michigan, USA - C5-5 metaG | ecosystem: Host-associated > Plants > Roots > Rhizosphere > Soil | place: USA: Michigan...
AGGGATGCCCGCGATGCCGCTGTGGCGGCCGAGCGATTCGAGGTTGCCGAAGACGATCGCGATCGAGATCCCCCACGCGATCGTCGAGAGCGGCAGGTAGTGGCCGCCGAGGCGCAGCGTCACCGCGCCGATCACGAGCGCGCAGATTCCGGTGATCACCAGCGCGAAGACGAGGCCGAGCCACGGCGACGCGCCGTGCACCGTCGTCAGCCACGCGGTCGCGTACGCGGCGATGCCGACGAACGCGGCCTGCCCGAACGAGGTCGCGCCGCCGACGCCCGTGAGCAGCACGAGGCCGAGCGCGACGAGCGCGGCGATGCCGACGTCGTTGAGGAGCGTGACGGTGAAGCGGCTGCCGACGAGCGGCGCGATCGCGAACGCTGCGACGACGAGGACGAGGAGCGCGCGCCTGCGTGCCGTCGCGTTCACGTGTCGATCTCCTCCTCGGCTTCGTCGCCGTGCGGGAGCGCGAACGAGCGCAGCAGCAGCACCGGAATCAGGAGCGAGAAGACGATGGCGTCCTTCATCGCGCCGCTCCAGAACGACGCGAAGCTTTCGACGAGGCCGACCGCGAGCGCGCCGATCGCGGTGCCGGGATAGCTCGTCAGGCCGCCGACGATCGCGGCGACGAACGCCTTCAGGCCGATAATGAATCCCGAGTCGTAGTACATCGTCGTCACCGGCGCGATCAGAACGCCGATCAGGCCGGCGAGCAGCGACGCCGCGCCGTATGCGAGCAGCGCCGTGCGCGCCGGGCGGATGCCGACGAGGCGCGCGCCGACGCGGTTGACCGCGGTCGCGCGCAGCGCCTTGCCGGCGACGGTGCGCTCGAAGAAGAGGAAGAAGAGAGCCGACAGCACGAGCGCGGCGAGCACCATCAGCACCACCTGCCCGGAGACCGTGACGCCGCCGCCGAGCGCGAGCGTCCCTCCGGCGAGCGGTTGCGTGCGCGAGCCTTCGGGGCCGAAGAAGAGGAGGCCCAGGCCGGAGAGCAGGAAGTGCAGCGCGAGCGCGACGATCAGGAGCACGAGCACCGAGGCGTCGGCGATCGGCTGGAAGACGACGCGCGCGACGAGCGGCGCGATCGGAACGACGAGAAGGACCGCGCTCGCGACGTGGAGCGGCGCCGGCACGCCGGGCCGTGCGGCGAGCCACGCGAGCGCGCACGGAACGAGCGGCAGCACGCCCCAGAGCAGGACGGCGCGCGCGATGCGCTTGGTCTCGCCGCGCCGGGCGAGGCTCGCGACCTCCGTCGCCGCGGCGAGCGCGGCGAGCGTCGCGACGAGGCCGATCGTCGGCGGCGTCCGCCCCGCCTCGAACGCCGCGAGCGAGAGCGCGGCGAACGCGGCGACGTCGCCGAACGGAACGAAGACGACGCGCGTGACCGAGAAGACGAGAACGAGCCCGAGCCCGGCGAGCAGATAGACGGCGCCATTGGCGAGCCCATCCGTCGCGAGGATCGCCGCGATGTCCCAGGTCACGCGGCCACCCGCGGCGCTGCGTCGAGTGCGGCGGCTATTGCGCCAGCTTCCACGCCCCGTTGTCGAGCTTGACGATCACGCGCGCACGCTGGTCGACGCCGTAGATGTTGCCGTCCTTGAAGTTGTAGACGCCGTGCGTGCCGACGACTTCCTTCGTGCTCATGATCGCGTCGCGAAGCGCCTGGCGAAACGCCGGCGTTCCCGGCTCGGCGCCTTTCTTCAGCGCGCGCTCGGCGGCGTCGGCGAAGACCATCCAGGCGTCGAACGAGTACGCCGAGAAGGCGTCGGTCGTGGGCGCGCCGTTGACCTTCTGGAACTCGCGGCGGAAGTCGAGCGCGATCTTCTTGGTCGGGTAGTTGTCCGGCAGCTGCTCGGCGACGATCACCGGGCCGGTCGGCATCAGCGCGCCCTGCCCCGACGCGCCGGCGACGCGGATGAAGTCGGGGTTGATGAGCCCGTGCTGGCCGTAGACGCCGCCCTTGAAGCCGCGCTCGGCAAGGGCGAGGAACGGCAGCGCGCCCGGCGTTCCCGAGCCGCCGGTCATGACCGCGTCGGGATGGCGGGCGACGATCTTCAGCACCTGGCCGGTGCCCGACTGGTCGGAGCGCGCGTAGCGTTCGTTGCTCACGACCTTGATGCCGCGCGAAGGCGCCGCCTTCATGAGCGCGTCGTAGACGAGATCGCCCCACGAGTCCGAGAAGCCGATGTAGGCGACGGTCTTGACGCCGTTCGCCTTCATGCGGTCGACGACGGCGTCGACCATCAGCTGCGTCGGTTGCGCGACGGTGACGACCCAGTTGTTGTCGGCGCCGTCGATCGCGATCGGCGACAGCCCGATCATCGGCGTCTTCGTCTCCTTGGCGACCTGCGCGATCGCGACCGACGACGGCACGCCCGACGACCCCATCAATACGTCGACCTTGTCCTCGTCGACGAGCTTTCTCGCGTTGCGCGCGGCGGCGGCGGGATCGGACGCGTCGTCGAGGAGGATGAGCTGGATCTTGCGGCCGGCGATCTCGCCCTTGTAGGCGAGCGCGGCCTGCATTCCCTTCGAGTACGGGATGCCGAGCGACGAGTTCGGCCCCGAGAGCGCGACGTTGACGCCGACCTTGAGATCGGCGGCGACGGCGGCGGCGGGCAGAGCGAGCGACGCAGCGGCAGCAACGAGCGCGGCGCGGCGGGTGAGCTTCATGGCGTGTCTCCTGGTCGTGAAGGCCGGTGCGCCGGCCCGGGTTCGGAAAGCGATGCGGCCGCGCGCTGCGCGCGCGGCACCGCGACGAAGCTGCACGTCGCCCCGCCTTGCGCCGCGCAGCGCGTCTCGCGCGCGTCGGCAGCGCCGGACCAGAGCGCGGCGGCAAGCGCCTCGAGCATGCCGGCGATCCCGTGGCACGCGCGCGCGCTGCCGCGCGGCGCGGCGGCGGCGAACGGACTGTTCTCGACCTCGAGCGCGAGCGACGGCGAAGCTTCGTGCACGCGCGCAGCGTCGATTCGCCAGCGGCCCCAGCCGAGCGACGCGGCGGCGCGCTCCATCGCCTGCGGCAGCTCGTCGGTGCCGACGGCGTCGCGATACGCGCGGACGCTGGCGGCGCCGTGCTCGGCGACCGAGCGCGCGAAGGCGGCGAGCGCGGCGTCGCGCGCTTCGCCTTCGAGCTGCGCGAAGACGCCCATCAGCACGTCGACACGGAGCAGCACGTAGCGGCGATCGGCGTCGCGAACGGCGCCGCGCGCGACGTCGAAGACGAGCCGTTCGTGGAGCGCTGCGGCCATCGTCGTGTTCAGACGAAGAGCTGCACTGCCCGCAGCGGCCGCTCGGCGCCGAGCAGGTCGACGCGCTTCTCGCGGATCTTCCAGCCGCTCGCAAGGCGGACGAGCCGATGGCGCGCGCGGCCGGCGAGCATCAGCTCGTTCGCGCCCTGCACCTCGACGTAAACGAACGGCGTCACGAGCGTCGCGGCGTCGGCGGTGGCGTGCTCGACACGCGAGCGCTGCAGGACGTGCTGGCAGGCGACTCGGGGTCTGAGCGAATGCGCGCGCGGGTGGCGCAAACGCGCGACGCGCAGCTCGAGCAGCATCCGGTCCTCGTCGGCGAGCGACTGGCCGCGCTCGTCGTCGGGCTGTGCGGCGCCCGCGAGCGGCACCCAGTAGCGCGCCTCCGCGCCCCAGAGCGCGAGCCAGTCGTCGAAACGACCGGCGTCGAGCAGCATCGCCTCGTCGCCGACGAGCGCTTCGAGCTCGTGCCCGAACGAAGCGCCGTTCGCGGTCATGGCGCAACCTCGTCGTCGAGGGCGACGAAGCGCGCCCAGGCGCGAAACTGGTTGCGCATCAGGAGCTCGTTGGTGCCGTTGATGTCCTGCACCCGCTGCATCTCCTCGCCCTCGCGGTGGCCGCGGTGCAGGCTGACCCACGGGTTGGCTTCGGCGGCGAGCCCGTGCTGGATGCTCTCGAAGAGATGGAGGTCGTCGTGGGCGACGATCGACATCGGCGAGAAGACGAGCCGGTTGTACGTCTGCGTGCGCTCGAGCAGGACGTCGGGAGCGCCGACGGCGCGAAAGCTCCACGCCTCGACGAGCGTGCGGTCGACCGCGAGCGGCCGGATGACGCGGATCGACTGCGGCGAGCCCTTCACCGCGAGACTCGGATAGAGCACGGCGTTCTGCGGCGCGTGCTCGAGGATCTCGGCGGCGCGCGCTTCGCCGTACACGGCGCGCATCGCCGCCTCGTACTCGGGCAGCCTGCCATAGCCCGAGTGGATGCTGTGCCTGGTGCCGAGGACGCTGTGGCCGTTCGGATAGACGCGCGCGCCCATGTTGTCGAAGAACTCGAACGGCGCGCCGAACGGCAGGATCTGCTCCATCGCCATCGGCTTTTCCGCGGCCTCGGGACGATCCCCCCAGACGCTGCGCGCGGCGGCGACCGCCGATTCGTGCGTCGCCATCGGATGCACGGTGTCGTTGATGTTCTCGAGGTAGATCTTCCAGTTGCAGCGCACCATCGTGCGCAGCACGCCGCCCGCGACCTCGAGCCGGCCGACCGGCGAGCGATCGGCAAGGAGGTCGAGTGCGGCGAGCGCGTCGCCGAAGTATTCGGCGAAGCTCGGGCCCGAATCGCCGAGCTTGACGAAGACGAAGTCGCGGTGAACGGCGACGTGGCGAATCGGCGCGAGGCCGCCGCCCGACGAGCACGACGCGAGCCGCGTCCCTTCGTAGCCCTCGCGCAGCGGAACGCCGAGCGGCTTGCCGTCGAGCGCGTACGTCCACGCGTGGTAGGGGCAGCGGAAGTGCCGGCCGACGTTGGCGCGCTCGTCGTCGACGAGCTTCGTTCCTTTGTGCGCGCAGCGGTTGAAGAGGACGTTGAGCGTTCCGTCGCTGCTGCGAACGAGCATCAGCGGCCGCCCCGCGAGCTCGACGGTCACGACGTCGCCGGCGTTCGGGACCTGGCTGGCGTGCCCGAGGTACTGCCACGTGCTCGCCCAGAAGGTGCATAGCTCGCGCGCGAAGACGGCGGCGTCGACGTACGCGTCGCGGTGGACGCGATCGTCGTCGACGAGCCGGGCCGCGTCGCTGCGCCCGCCGCCGTTCGCCGTCCGCGCCGCTGCTTCCATTGGCCGATGGTTGAGTTCTAAAGCAGGCTAGCCGAGCGCCCCGTGCCCGGCAAGGCGGATTGCCCTCGCCGCCAGCGCGGGAAAGCGGGGGCTAGAGAACGAGGCTGCCGACGCTGGTCCCGCCGCAGACGTAGAGCACCTGGCCGGTGACGAAGCCGTTCTCCGGATCGACGAAGAAGCGCACCGCGCGTGCGACGTCGGCGGCCTCGCCGAGCCTCCGCACCGGCACCGCGGCGGCGAGCGCGCGCTCCTTCTCGCTGCCCGCGGGGACGACGTCGTAGAACATGTCGGTGCGCACGGGTCCCGGAGCGACGACGTTGACGGTGATGCCTTCGGGTGCGAGCTCGAGCGCCCACGTCCGCGCCATGCCGAGCATGCCGGCCTTCGTCGCCGAGTAGCTGGTGCGCGTCGCGAGGCCGACCGCGGCGCGCGACGAGAGCAGGACGATGCGCCCGAAGCGGCTTGCGCGCATCGCCGGCAGCGCCGCCTGCACGAGCTGGACCGCGGCGCCCAGGTGCAGTTCGACGAGCGCGTCGAGGTCGTCGAGCTTGACGTCGGCGAGCAGCGCCGGCCGGATGACTCCGGCGTTGTGGACGACCGTCGTGACCGCGAACCGCGCTGCGATCTGCTTCGCCGCCGCCGCCGTCGCGGCGCGGTCGACGAGGTCGACCTCGACGCTGTGCAGCTTCGGATGCGCGATCGGGCACGCGCGCCGCGCGAGCGAGACGACCTCGACGCCGTCGCCGAGGAGCTGCTCGCAGATCGCAAGCCCGATGCCGGCGCTGCCGCCGGTGACGACGGCGACGCGCGCGTCGTCGCTGCTGCTCACGCGCCGCCTTCGACGAGCGCGAGAACGCGCAGCGGGCTGCCGCTGCCCTTCTCGATCTTCAGCGGCGGACAGACGAGCACCGCGCCGGTCGGTGGCAGCAGGTCGAGGTTGGCGAGGCACTGCAGGCCGTACCTGCCCGAGCCGTGCATGTAGTAGTGGCACGGATAGGGCGGCCGCAGGTGGAAGCCCTGGCCGGCGTCGGTGCCGATCGCTTCCGAGCCGAAGCCGAGCACGCTGCGCTCCTCGACCAGAAAGCGCACGGCTTCCGCGCTCGGCCCGGGCGTGTGCTGCCCTTCCTCGTCGAAGTTCTGGTACGCCTCGGGGTCGCGGCGCTTCGACCAGTCGGTGCGCATCAGGAGCCACGCGCCTTCGGGGATGCGGCCGTGCGCTCGCTCGAACGCGAGCAGGTCGTCGACGCTCAACAGATAGTCGGCGTTCGCCTTCGCCTGCTCGCTGCAGTCGACGACGCACGCCGGCGCGACGAAGTGCTCGACCGGGATCGTGTCGACCGCGTTGTTGGCCAGGTCGCGGCCGGAGATCCAGTGGATCGGCGCGTCGAAGTGCGTGCCCGTGTGCTCGCCGCACGAGAAGTTGTTCCAGTACCAGCCGGGGCCGCGCGCGTCGTACGCCGAGACCTCCTCGATCCGGAACGGCCAGCACTGCCCCATCTCCGGCGGCAGCGCGATCTGCGGGAACTCGGGCGAGAGCGTCTGCGTCAGATCGACGACGCGGATGCGGCGCGCCGCGAGCGCGGCGACGAGCTGCGCGAGCAGCGTCGGCTGCGCGGTCGTGCGGGCCTTTTTCGTGGCGGTGGCGGTCGTGCTCATGGCATCGATCGTCGCACGATCCTTCTCGCCGGTGGGGGCTTCGGCCCCGGCGGGACCGCGGTGCACCATGCTGTGCGCCTTTCTCCGAGGAGTCCGTTCCATGCCCGTGAAGCCGATTCCCGACGGCTATCCCGCCGTCATCCCGTACCTCATGGTGACCGACGCCGAACGCTTCATCGCCTTTCTCTCGGCGGTCTTCGGCGCGCGCGTCTCCGAGCAGCTGAAGCGTCCCGACGGCAAGATCGGCCACACCGAAGTGCGCGTGCGCGACTCGATGATCATGCTCAGCGAGGCCGCGGAGGGCCATCCTGCGACGCCGGTGATGCTCCACTTCTACGTCGAGGACGTCGACGCGACGTTCAAGCGCGCGGTGGCGGCCGGTGGCACGGTCGTCGCCCAACCTTCGAACCAGTTCTACGGCGACCGATCGGGCGGCGTGAAGGAGCCGAGCGGCAACACGATCTGGATCGCGACGCACGTCGAGGACGTCGCGCCCGACGAGCTGCAGCGCCGCGCGGCGCAGGCGATGGCCAAGAGCTCGTGAGCGCGCGGCGGCCGCCGCGAACGCGTCACTCGACGCGATAGTCGAACGGCACCCGCACGACGACGTCGCGGCCCTGGCCGCGGCACTGGAACGTCGCGACGATCGCTTCGCTCGCGTGCGCGAAGACGGGGTCCGACGCGTGCACCGCCTCGACGTGCGCGACGTGGCCGTCGGCGGTGAGCGTGAACTGGATCAGCGCATTGCCGTGCTCGAGGCCGTGGCGCAGCGCCTCGCGCGGAAACGCGGCGTCGCCCATCGCGGTGCGGTAGTTCGAGCAGGCGACGCTCGCCGTCACCGGTGCCGGCGCGGGCTTGGGCGGCGGCGGCGCCGCAACGGCAACCGGCGCCGGCGGAGGCGGCGGCGCCGGAGTGATCGCGACCGGTGCCGGCGGCGGCGTGTGCGTGACGGCAACGATGGGCGCAGGCGGCGGCGGTTGCGCGATCTTGATTTCCGGCGGCGGAATGAACGGCGGCGGCGGCGCAGCGAAGTCAGGCGGCGGGATCGCGAGCTGCGGCGGCGGCGGCGGTTTGGGCTTCTGCTCCTCGATGACCTTGGTCTCGATCGGTTGGCGAATGACGTCGATCACGTCCTTGGCCAGCCCGGTGACGAGCGCATAGATGATCGCGACGTGCAGCAGCAGCACCAGCGCCAGCCCGGTGAGCCGACGGACCGGATTGGCGCGGCCGAGCGCATGGTCCATGACGACGATGGAGCGTCGACGCGAGGTCGAGTTCCCTCGCCGACCTAGCACCCCGCGTGCCTGCGGCAAGATACGCTGCGGTGCGCTCGCCGGCGACGGCGGCCGGGCGTTGCATCGAAGGGGCTTTCCATGCGCATCCTCGTCCTCGGTGCCGGCGCGATCGGCGGCTATTTCGGCGGTCGGCTCGTTGAGGCCGGCGGCGACGTCGCGTTCCTCGTCCGCGAGCGGCGTGCAGCGCAGCTGAGCGCGCGCGGCGTCGTCGTCAAGAGCCCGCACGGCGACTTCGCCGTGCCCGCGCGCGCGGTCGTTCGCGCCGCCGACGCCGGCCAGGTCGACCTGGTGATCGTCACCTGCAAGTCGTACGACCTCGACTCGGCGATCGAGTCGATCGCACCGGCGGTCGGCGCGTCGACGTGCGTGCTGCCGCTCCTGAACGGCGTCGCCCACATCGACCGTCTCATCGCCGCGTTCGGCGCCGCACGCGTCGCCGCCGGCAGCTGCGCGATCCCGGCGACGCTCGCAGCCGACGGCGAGATCGTCCACCTCGGCACGTTCCACAGCATCGTCTTCGGCCGGCTCGCGGCGACCGCGGCCGACGCGCAGCCCAAGCTCGAGGCATTGCGCGAGCTCTACGCGAAGACGCCGGTGCCGGTCGAGATCGCGAGCGACATGATGGGCGCGCTGTGGGAGAAGTTCGTCGGGCTGGCGACGCTCGCGGCGATGACGTGCCTGATGCGCGCGTCGATCGGCGACATCGTCTCGACCGACGACGGCGAGGCGCTCGTCGCCGAGGCGTTCGCCGCGTGCACGCAGACCGCCGCGGCCGAAGGGCATCCGCCGCGCGACGCTGCGGTGCAGCGCTTCCGCGCCATGCTCGTCGACCGCAGCTCGACGCTGACGGCCTCGATGCTGCGCGACCTCGAAGCGCGCGGCCGCACCGAAGGCGCGCACATCGTCGGCGACATGCTGCGCCGCGCCCGCGCCGCCGGGATCGATCCCGGGCCGCTGCGCGCCGCGTGGTGTCATCTGCAGGCGGCAGAGCGCGTCCGCGAACGCGCGCTCGCTGCCTCGACGAGCGCAGCGGCGCGCGCCTGAGCGGGCCCGCAGGCGCGAGCGACGCCGCGGCGTCGTCGGGCCCCGGCGGGCACTCCCCGCCTGCGCGCACGCATTCGTGCACAGCGTCACGTCCTGCACGCGTGCATATGTTGCACTGCGCGCGACAGCGTGCCGTCGCATGTGCCCGCGCGCCGACAATCGCGGCAGGCACCCGGTGACCGCTTCGCCCGACGGCGAGCGGGCGATTCGAGCAACGACAGCGCCGGGTCGAAACGCTCTCGGAGGCACGCGGGTCGTCAACAGCCGTCCACGCGCGAACACTGACGCCAATGCAGCAGCACGACCGTTCCCCGGCTCGACGCCAAGGCTTTCGCGCGCTGGGGCGCGCCACCCGCGTGCTTGCGAGCGCGGCGATCGCCTTCGGCGCGCTGCACGCGTCGCCGTGTGCCGCGCAGGCGATCGAGCACCTGCGCATCGTCGGCGGCCTCGGCCAGCTCAACCAGTACACGCGGCACGAGGAGCCGTTCTGGACGCAGCAGCTGAAGACGCTGAGCGGCGGCCGCGCGACCGCCGAGATCGTCCCCTTCGACCGCGCCGGCATCAAGGGTCAGGAGATGCTGCGCTTCATCCAGCTCGGCGTCGTCCAGTTCGGCACCGCTCTGCTCAACCTCAGCTCGGTCGTCGACGTCGAGATCGGCGCGCCAGACCTCGCCGGCCTCAACCCCGACCTCGCGACGCTGCGGCGCAGCATCGCGGCGTTCCGGCCGCAGATGCAGCAGGTGCTGCGCGAGCGCTACGGCAGCGAGCTGCTTGCCGTCTACGCGTACCCGGCACAGGTGACGTTCTGCGCCAAGCCGCTGAGCGGCCTCGCCGACCTCAAGGACCGGCGCATCCGCGTCTCGAGCGCGACCCAGTCGGACTGGGTCTCGGCGCTCGGCGCGACCCCGGTGCAGACGCCCTTCAACGAGATCGTCGCCAGCGTCAAGAGCGGCAACGTCGACTGCGTCATCACGGGGACGATGTCCGGCAACACGATCGGCTTGCACGAGGTGACGACGCACCTGCACACGATGCCCGTCAACTGGGGCGTCGCGATGTTCGTCGCCAACGGCTCGTCGTGGTCGTCGCTCTCGAAGGAGACGCAGGAGCTGCTGCGCCGCGAGCTGCCCAAGCTCGAGCAGGCGATCTGGACCGAGGCCGAGAACGAGACGAGCAACGGCGTCGCCTGCAACACCGGCGCGCCGAGCTGCGTCGGCGGCCGTCCCGGCCGCATGGTCGTCGTCCGCCCG
>Ga0157372_10009520_pt1 | contig 10327 bp, 7 predicted proteins | sample C55metaG_FD_115307 | JGI IMG/M metagenome (GOLD analysis project Ga0157372, IMG submission 115307) | Corn rhizosphere microbial communities from Kellogg Biological Station, Michigan, USA - C5-5 metaG | ecosystem: Host-associated > Plants > Roots > Rhizosphere > Soil | place: USA: Michigan...
CCATGCCCATCCGTTCCGCCTGCCTCGCGCTGCTCATAGCCACGCTCCCCTCGGCCGCTCACGGACAAGGGGGGGTCGGTCGCATCGTAGACGAGGGCACCTTCACGGTAACGAAGCCGGGCGCGCCATCGATGGCGGAAAGCTTCCGCATCACGCGATCCGGGAACGCGATCTTCCAGGCGACGGCGCAAGCGTCCGCCGGGAGCCGGAAGATCACTTCCAGACTCATCGCCGACTCGATGGGCTCGCCCACAGATTACGGCCTCGTCGTACTCGAAGGTCGGGACACGCTCTTCAAGGTCCGCGTGGCCGGGTCCGGGGGGCGATTGTCCGCCACCAGCTCCAACCGGCGGGGCGACGAGTCGATGCGCGAATACCCATCGGCACCGGCAACGATTATCGTCGACGACGATCTGGTGCACCTGGCCTTTTTTGCCATGCCCCGGATCCGAAAGGGCGCCATCCACCTGATCAATCCGAGAACCGGCGCGATTGCCAACGCGACGGTCGGAGTGCAGGGCGACGAGCCGATCGATGTCGGTGGAAAATCGACGCCGGCCACCCATTATGTCATTAGCGGGGGCCCGGTTCGGCGCGATTTCTGGCTAGATTCAAACGGCCGGCTGCTCCGCCTGGAGACCTCCACCGGTCTGAAAGCGATTCGCGAAGAGCTGCCTCGGTAGCCCTGTTCGCTTCGCGTGGCGGCCGCGACGAGCCGTTACGCCCACTGTTCCTTCCCGTCCGGCCGGCGTGAAACCCGGGTCGGCCGCATGCCGTACTCCCCGCAGAACCCCCATCCATAGGATTTCAGGACATATGCGTTCGTTGACGTTCGTCGCCCTCCTGGCGATTCCCGCCCATGTCGCGCTCGCCCAGCAGTCGCCCGGCGGCCCAGGCGGGACGTCGCTCTCCCTCGAGGACGCCATCAGCACGGCGAATAAGAACAACGCGCAATTCCTGCAGACGAGAAACGCCGTCCGTTCCGCCGAGACGACCGTCCGGCAAACGTACGGTGCGCTCCTCCCCAGCTCGAGCGTCAGCTTCAATACGCTGTATCAGCAGGGCGGTACGCAGTTTTTCCAGGGCGTTGCGCTGAGCAGTGGAAACGCGGACTCGCGACAGTCTTCGTATCGCTTGAACCTGAGCTACAACATCAGCAGCGCGGCGGTGTTCGCGCCTCGCTCGGCTCGCGCCGGCCGCGACGCCGCCGAAGCCGACGTCAACAGCCAAGCCGAGGCGTTGCGCGCGCAGATCACCAACCAGTACATCACAACTTTGCAGCAGCAGGCGCAGGCGGCGCTTCAAGACAGCCTCGTTCAGACAGCCACCGGTCAGCTCGACCTGGCCCAGGCCCGGATGAAGGTCGGCGCCGGAACGATCCTCGATGTACGCACCGCCGAAGTTGCGGTAGGTCAGGCTCAGGTTGCTGCGCTTACCGCTCACAACCAGGCCGTGATCGAGAAGCTTCGCCTGTTCCAGTTCATGGGCGTGGCCGGTGACACCGCCGCGGTGCTGACGACGAAGTTCGCAGTCGCTCAGCCGAACTTCAGCCTCGACTCGCTGCTTTTGCTCGCGCGACGGGTGAATCCGGACGTCGAAGCGCGTCGATCGCGACAATATGCGGCGGACATGAACGTCCGTGCGGCACGCACCAGCTACCTACCGTCGCTGTCGATCGGCACGGGCTGGGGCGGCAACTCGTTCGAGTACGTGAACCCGGACATTCCGGTGGCGCAGCAGCAGGCGTCGGCGCAGTCGCAACTCCGGTCGTGCCTCTCGCTCGATTCGCTCCGCAGTCGCACGGGTCTTCCCGCGCTCACGTGTGGAAGCGGCCAACTGACGCAAGATCAAATCGACGCGATTCACGCGTCCAACAACCAATTCCCGTTCAAGTTCAGCCGCAATCCGATCGGCGTTTCGGCGACGTTGTCGATGCCGCTTTTCAACGGCTATCAGCGCGAAGCGCAGATCGAGCAAGCCAAGGTCGCGCGTGACAATGCGGCCAACGACGTGCGGGCGCGCGCCCTTCAACTCACGACCGAGGTGACGCAAGCCTACCTCAACCTCGTGACAGCGGTCAAAACGGTGCAGCTGCAGGAACAGAACGCCGCGAAGTCGGCGGAAGAGCTGGCATTCGCTGAAGAGAGCTATCGAGTCGGTTCACGCACCTTCCTCGACGTGACCACGGCGCGCGGATCGTTCGAGCGCGCACAGAGCGATCGCGTCGACGCGATTTACAACTATCACAAAGCCTTCGCCGCGCTCGAAAACGCGGTCGGGCGTCCACTCCGCTGAGGCTGAGCTATAACCATGGGTAAGAAATCGAAGCTGGCGATCGGCATCATTGCGGTAGGAGGCGTCGCGGCCGTGCTCGTTTTGAGCGCGGCGAAGCGCGGTAACAAATCCGTCGAAGTCCGCATCGAGCCGGTGCAGAAGCGCGATCTCGTCGCCTCCGTAACGGCGAGCGGCCAGGTTCGGCCTCAGACCAAGGTGGACGTTGCTTCGGACGTGAGCGGCAAGATCACCAAGCTGTCGGTCAAGGAAGGTCAGATCGTGACGCAGGGACAGTTCCTGTTGCAGATCGATCAGGCGCAGGCGCAGGCGAATGTGCAGCGCGCCGAGGCGGTGCTGGCATCATCGAAGGCACAGCTCGCGCAGTCGCAGGCCAGCCTCGACCAGTCCAAAAAGGCCCTCGATCGCTCCGCGGCAATCAAAAAGACCAATCCGCAGCTCATCGCCGACGAGCAGATCGACCAGCTTCGCACCGCGGTCGACGTCAACACGGCGGTGGTCGAGTCGGCGAGGCACGCTGTGGATCAGGCGAGCGCCTCACTCGACGACGCGAAAAGTTCGCTGTCCAAGACGACGATCTACGCGCCGATGGCTGGCCGCGTGACCCGGCTCGCTGTCGAGCAGGGTGAGACGGCCGTCCCGGGCACCTTCAACAAGGACGCCGCCACGCTGCTGACGATCAGCGACATGTCCGTTCTCGAGACGCGTGTGAAGGTCGACGAAACCGACGTGGCTCGAATCAAGGTCGGCGACTCGGCGCAGGTCCAGATCGACGCCTTCCCGGACACGACGTTCATCGGCCGCGTGACCAAGATCTCGAACAGCTCGGTCAAGGCGGCTACCGCTTCGTCGACCGATCAGGCGGTGGATTACGAGGTCACGATCCAGTTGCTCAACGCGCCCAAGGAGACGCGGCCGGACTTCTCAGCGACCGCCAAGATCATCACCGATTCGCGGACGAACGTGCTGTCGGTGCCGATCATCGCCCTGACGGTGCGCGAGAACCAGGCGATGCAGCAGGGCGACACGGCGGTCGGACTTGGTAAGGCCAAGCCCGCCAAGGACATCGGCAAAAAGGACGTGGAAGGCGTGTTCGTGGTCGGAACCGACAACAAAGTGACCTTCCGGGCCGTAAAGGTAGGGATCGCCGGTGAGAAGCACTTTGAGATCCTTGACGGTCTCAAGGACGGCGAAAAAATCGTTGCGGGCACCTACCAAGCGATTCGCGAGCTCAAGGACGGCGCGCTGGTGCGCGAAGCCAAGGTCGACGCGAAGAAGCCGAATACGGGGACAACCAAGTCGTGAGTCAAAACACGGTAGAAGTACCGCTCGGCGTTACCGCTGAACGGCAGGTCGTCGTAGGCCAGCAGGGAGCGGCGCCAGACCCGAAATGGGTGATCGTAACGCGCGGCATCAAACGCGAATACGACATGGGCGGTGAAATCGTCCGAGCGCTTCGCGGGGTGGACATCGCCATCGCCCGGAACGAATACGTGGCGATCATGGGACCGTCGGGCTCGGGAAAGTCGACGCTGATGAACATCATCGGCTGCCTCGATACGCCGAACGCCGGCGAGTACTGGCTGAACGGTCAGCTCGTCTCGAAGATGAGCGACGATGCACTGGCTCGGGTGCGGAACAAGGAGATCGGGTTCGTGTTTCAGACGTTCAACCTGCTTCCCCGCGCGACCGCCCTACACAATGTCGAGCTTCCGCTTGTTTATGCCGGCATCAGCTCCGACGAACGGAAGCGCCGCGCGAAAGAAGCGCTCGAGAAGGTGCAGCTCGATAATCGAATGGATCACCGCCCGAACGAGCTTTCGGGCGGCCAACGCCAGCGCGTCGCCATCGCGCGGGCGCTCGTGAACAATCCGTCGATTTTGCTCGCCGACGAACCCACGGGTAACCTCGACTCGGCGACTTCGGAAGAGATCATGCGCGTGTTCGAGACGTTAGCCAGCACGGGCCAGACAGTGGTCATGGTGACCCACGAGCCGGACATCGCGGCCCATGCACGCCGCGTCGTCGTGCTGCGCGACGGTTTGATCTCGACGGACGAGCGCCGCGAGGCATTTCAGTCGCGCCTCGGCTTGTAACCTCAACCCGCTCTTCACCGTAGTAGGGCGAGGGTTCTCCCCTCGCCCTCTTTTTTTGCCATGCTCTTTCTCCAAGCCGTCCGCATTGCCTGGGAAACCATTCGCGTGCAGAAGCTGAAAAGCTTCTTCACGGTCATTGGCGTGACGATCGGCGTCACCTTCCTGATCGCGGTCGTGTCGATCGTTTCGGGGATGGGGCGCTACATGAAAGACGACCTCGTCGGAAAGCTGATCGCGGTCAATTCGTTCAATCTGCGAAAGCAACCCGACCTCCAGATGGGTGACGTGACGGAGGCCGAGCGTCGCGACTGGCGCCGCCGTCCGCGCATTCAGGACTCGGACGTTCCGGCTGTGGCGGCCGCGCTGTCGAAGGACGTGCTTTGGGCGACCGAGAGCAGCAGCAATTTGAACATCGAATCGCCATACGGGAGCCCACGCCGCATTGAGAGCATCACGGTCTCGGAAGGTTGGTTCGACATCAAGAAATGGGGCGTGAGCAAGGGGCGCCTGATCGCGCCGCAGGAATATCAGTTCGGCGCGCCGGTGGTCGTGATCGGCCAGGACGTGGCCGATCATTTCTTTCCGAATCTCGATCCCGTTGGCCGACAGGTCCGGATCCAGGACATTCCCTACACCGTGATCGGCGTCGTCGAGAAGCAAGGCAGCGCCTTCGGGATGTCGCTCGACAAGTTCCTCGTCGCGCCGGAGAAGTCGCCGCTCAATCGCTGGGTGAATCCGCACGGCGTCATCGACCAGATGGTCATTCAGGGGAATGATGAAACTGGAATGAAGGAGGCGATGGAAGCCGCGCGCGCGGTGATGCGCGGCCGCCACCATCTGCATCCGTCGCAGAAGGACGATTTCACCCTCGAGACGGCGGACTCCGCGCTCGAGTTCTGGAACAAGCTTCAGGGATATCTCGTGATCGCCGGCATCGCGCTGCCGACCGTCGGCCTCGTCGTCGGCGCGATCGTGATCATGAACATCATGCTCGTCGCCGTCTCGGAGCGCACGCGCGAGATCGGCATTCGCAAATCGCTCGGCGCGCGCCGGCGCGACATTCTGAATCAATTCCTCGTCGAGTCGGCGACGCTGGCGACGATGGGCGCCATGCTCGGCGTGGCGCTCGGCATCGGTTTCGCGAAGTTGATCGCGGCGGTCTCGCCCCTGCCGGCCGCCGTCGAGCTCTGGTCCGTGATCGTGGGTGTGGCCGTGGGCGCGGGCGTCGGCCTGATCGCGGGGGTGTATCCGGCGAGCCGAGCAGCGCTGCTCGATCCGATCGCGGCGATGCGGCAGGAGACCTGATGTCGAGCATCACGGTTCGGGTCCTCAGCCTGTTTGAAGGGGTCGGCATCGCACTCGACTCGCTCAAATCGAATCGCGTCCGCGCCGCGCTGACGATTCTCGGCGTCGCCGTCGGCGTGTTCGTCGTCGTCGTCATCTCGGCGGCGATCCACGGCATCAACTCGAGCGTCGCCCGCGATTTCGAGAAGGCGGGCCCGAAAACGTTCTTCCTCACTCGATACCCGATCAGCTTCGAGGCGTGCGACGGATCGGACGAGACGTGCAAGTGGAGGCACAATCCCCGACTCACGTATGACGACGCGAAAGCCCTCGGAAACCTGTCATCGATTCGCGCCGCGGCGGCGCAACTGGGCATGTCGCGCGAAGTCCGTTACAAGGATCGCGTCCTGAGCAGCACGACCGTGATCGGGCAGACCGCCAACTGGACGATCGTCGACAACGCCGGCGACCTGTATCCGGGCCGCAGTTTCACGGAGAGTGAAGAGCTGAATGGCGAACGCGTGGTGATCGTGAACGACGAGATGGCGAAGAGACTGTTCGGCGATTCCGATCCACTCGATAAAGTCGTGACGATATCCGGCGTCCCGTTCACGGTGATCGGCATCTATCACTATGAGGCGAGCTTTCTGACCGGGGGCAATCGTCCGCGGGCGATCATCCCGTTCGAGGCGGCGTACCGCTCACTCAACGCCGGCGTCGGCGGCGTCGGGATTGCCATCGTTCCACGCGAGAACGTGACACGCGACGAGGCCCAGGACGACATCATCGCGGCGCTGCGGGCGCGCCGCGGGCTTCGACCGGGCGTCGACAACAACTTCGCGATCATCACGCAGGACAAACTGCTCGAGACCTATAACAAAGTTTTCGGGATGTTCTTCCTCGTCATGATCGTGCTCTCGGCGATCGGGCTGCTCGTCGGCGGCGTCGGTGTGATCGCGATCATGATGATCTCCGTCACCGAACGGACGCGGGAGATCGGCGTGCGAAAGGCGCTCGGCGCCACACGCGTAACGATTCTCTGGCAGTTCCTCGTCGAGGCGGTGACGCTGACGGCGATCGGCGCCGTGATTGGGCTCGTCGGCGGCGGCGCGGTGTCGGAGATCATCAAGCGCGTCACTCCGATCAAGGCATCCGTTCCGCCGTTGGCCATCGTGGCGGCGCTCGGAGCCAGCGCGATTACAGGCGTGTTGTTCGGGATGCTTCCGGCAATGCGCGCGGCGCGGTTGGATCCGGTCGAGGCGCTCAGGTATGAGTAGAGCGGCTGCTGGGCCGCTCGGCCGCTCGGCAAAAAACCGAGTAGCCGAGTAGCCGAGTAGCCGAGTAGCCGAGTAACCCACGTTTTCCCGACAGGACCTATTTGAAACTCCTCGAAGCCGTCCGCCTCGCCTTCGCCCAGATCCGCGTGCAGAAGCTGAAGAGCTTCTTCACGCTGCTCGGCGTCATGATCGGAGTGATGTTCCTGATCGCCGTCGTGTCGATCGTCGAGGGCATGGGCAAGTACATGGAGGACGACTTCGCCGGCCGAATTCTCGGCGCGAATACGTTCACCCTTCGTCGCTTCCCATGGTTCGGGAACAACACGACACGAGACGAATGGCTCGAGTGGCAGCGCCGCCCGCGATTTTATGCGGCCGATGTCGCGTTCGTCCGCGGCGTTCTCCCACCCTCGGCGCGCTGGGCGATCGAGAGCCAGGGCGGCCCGATGGCGACGTCGCAGTACGCGCGGCCGCGAACTGTCGAAGCGCACGCGGTGGACGGTGACTACTTCACGATCAAGAAGTACGATCTGTCGTCGGGGCGTACGATCGCGCCGCAAGAGTATGAGCTCGGCACCCCAGTGGTCGTGATCGGCGATGACGTCGCCAAATTCTTTTTTCCGAATCTGAATCCGGTCGGCCGCGAGCTGCGCATCGGCGGCATTCCTTACCAGGTCATTGGCGTCATCGAGCACCAGGGGACGCTGTTCGGCCAATCCCTCGATCGGCTCGCCGTCGCGCCGTTCAATTCGCCGCTGCACCGTCTGACGAACCCGCGCGGTGACATCAGCGGGCTCCTCGTGCAGTCGACGAACTCGATGATGATGAACGACCTCATGGAGGACGTCCGCGAAGCGTTGCGCGCGCACCGGCACCTGCGGCCCGGGCAGCCGGACAATTTCGTGATGGAGACTTCGGCTTCGGCGCTCGCCTTCTTCGATCGCGTGAAGTCGACGATGACCATCGTCGGCGCCGCCCTGCCGGGAATCAGCCTGATCGTCGGCGGCATGGTGATCATGAACATCATGCTCGTCTCCGTCGCGGAACGGACGCACGAGATCGGCATCCGGAAGTCGCTCGGCGCGCGCCGTCGAGACATCCTGAGCCAGTTTCTCGTCGAGGCAGCGACGCTCAGCACGCTCGGCGCGATCATCGGCATCGCCCTCGGCATCACGGCGGCCAAGCTCGTCTCGTGGAAGACTCCCCTGCCCGCCGCGGTTGCTCCCTGGTCGCTGGTGATGGCGACCCTGCTCGGCACCGGAGTGGGAATCGCGTCCGGTGTTTACCCGGCGCGACGCGCTTCGCGGCTCGACCCAATCGAAGCCCTCCGCCACGAGACATGAAATTCTTCGCGATTTTTCTCCACGCCGTCGAGGGCGTGTCGATCGCGCTCGAGTCGATCCGCGCCAACAAGGGACGCGCGGCGCTCACGATCCTCGGCGTCGCCGTTGGCGTCTTCGTTGTCGTTGCGCTGTCGTCGGTCGTTCGGGGCGTCAACGAATCATTCGCGAGAGACGTCGCCGCCGCGGGTCCGAATTCGTTCTTCGTGTATCGCCGGCCGATCCAGGGCTTTCAGAGTTGCGATCCAAGTGATCCGAACTCCTGTCCGGAGCGTCGGAATCCCGCGATCACGAATGAAGAGGCCAGCGGGATCGCTTCGCTGTCGTCGATCTACGCCGTGACGCAGCACGTCGCGGGCGGACACACCTTCAAGTACAAGGACCGGTCGCTCAGCGCGGGCGTCGAGTACTACTCGACGAATTGGACCGATGTCGATGGGGGAGACATCTTCCCGGGTCGCAGCTTCACGCAGGCGGAGTACAACACCGCGGCGCAAGTTGTGATCGTGAACGACAAGCTCGCGCAGTCGCTGTTCGGGGAGTCGGATCCGATCGACAAGATGATCACGGTCGACGGGCACCCGTTTCAGGTCATTGGGCTCTATCACTACACGGCGAGTCCGATGGGCACGCCGACCTCCGCCGGCGGCGGCGATTCACCGAAGGCGATCATCCCGCTCGAGACGGGTCGTCGCCACATGAACGTCTGGGTGCGCGGCAATAACCTGATCGTGCGGCCGCGCGACGGCGTGAACGTCACCGACGCGACGGACGAAGTCACCGCCTATCTCCGTGCTCACCGCGGCCTCCGGCCTCGCGATCGCACCAACTTCGCGGTCGTGACGCAGGACAAGCTCCTCGAGACGTACAACAAGCTCTTTGGCACCTTCTTCGTCGTTGGGCTCGCGCTATCCTCAGTCGGCTTGCTGGTCGGCGGGATCGGGGTGATCGCGATCATGATGATCTCCGTCACGGAGCGCACGCGAGAGATCGGAGTCCGCAAAGCGCTCGGCGCCACGCGATTGACGATCCTCTGGCAATTCCTCGTCGAGGCGGTGACCCTCACCGCATTCGGTGCTGCGCTCGGGTTAGTGCTTGGTTTCGGCACGACGCTGCTCGTTCGGACCGTGTGGCCGTCGATTCCCGCGTCCACGCCACTGTCGTCGATTATTTCCGCGCTGGCCGCGAGCGCTGTCACCGGCGTGATCTTCGGGATGCTGCCGGCCATTCGCGCGGCGAGGCTCGATCCAGTCGCGGCGCTCCGCTACGAATAGGCTCGGCGGCGAGGTCGAAGGCCGTTCCGTGGTAGACTACCTTCCATCGCATGCCACAAGTCGACCTTCTCGCTATCGCCGCCCACCGCGACGACGTCGAGCTGCTGTGCGGCGGTACATTGGCGAAAGCCGCGCGCGCTGGATATCGGACCGGCATTCTGGATCTCACCGCCGGTGAGCTCGGCACGCGAGGGACGGCCGAAGTCCGCGCCGCCGAAGCAGAACAGGCGGCGAAGACTCTAGGCGTCAGTCTGCGTGAAAATCTGGGGCTCCCCGACGCCGCGATCATGAACGATCCGCCGACGCGGGAGAAGCTGGCGCGAGTGCTGCGCAGGCTGCAGCCCCGCGTCGTCATCGCTCCGGCGCTCGAAGGCCGGCACCCCGATCATCGTGTGACAGCACAGCTGGTCCGAGACGCGTCGTTCGTGTCGGGTCTCGCCAAGCTCGCACCGGACTTGCCCAAACATCGTCCGTTCAAGATTCTGCATTGTCTCACCTACCGGCACGATCAGGTGCGGCCGTCGTTCGTCGTCGACGTCTCCGACCTGTTCGAGCTCAAGCTGGAAGCGATCCGCTGTTACCGCTCGCAATTCGAGGGGCTGCAGCAAGCCGGCGAGGTTTATCCGAACGGCGAACCGCTGGAGGATGTGGTGCGCCATTACGCGGCATATTACGGAACGCTCATTCGGAAACGTTATGGGGAGCCCTACTTCACGACCGAGGTGATGGCCGTGGACGATGTGCTTGCTCTCGAGGTGTCGACG
>Ga0157372_10009521_pt1 | contig 10327 bp, 5 predicted proteins | sample C55metaG_FD_115307 | JGI IMG/M metagenome (GOLD analysis project Ga0157372, IMG submission 115307) | Corn rhizosphere microbial communities from Kellogg Biological Station, Michigan, USA - C5-5 metaG | ecosystem: Host-associated > Plants > Roots > Rhizosphere > Soil | place: USA: Michigan...
AAGCCGTCGACGTCGTCGAGCGCCGCGAGCAGCCACGCGTCGGATTCGCCGCTCACATCCATGAGGAATCTCGCAACAGGCCGCCGCGTGCGCCGCCCATACGCGGCCGACCTCGCCGCGGTGGCGCCGTACTTGTCGAGCGCGTCGAGCGCGGCGCCCTGCGCGACGAGGAAGCGAGCGACGTCCACCGTAGCCGCGAAGTGGAGCGGCGGCGCCTGGTTCGCGCGCCGCTCGCGGACGACCGACGAGTGCTGGTCGACGATCTCGGAAAGACGCGCCAGATCCCCGAGCGCCGCCGCTTCCCAGGCGTCGATCTGCGCGCCGTGCGAGCGAAGCAGCTCGACCAGCTCGCGGGATTCACGCCCCGCCGCGATCAGCAGCGGCGACCAACCGTCGTACATGTCGCTTGGGTGGTTGGGGTCGGCGCCGGCATCGAGCAGAAGCGCGGCGACGTCGGCGCGCCCGTTCTCGACGGCGACATGGAGCGCGGTCGGCTCTCCGCCCCAGATCGGGTGCGGCCCGGTGACTCTCGCCAACTCTGGCGACCGGGTGAGCACGCGCGCCGCACCCTCGCGATCCCCGGTCCGGGAAGCGTCGAACAGGTCGTCGAGCGATCTCACGAGCCACCTCCCTCGCCTCGATTACTTCCCTTCTTCCTCAGCCGCGGCGGCGAGCCGGCGCGTCATCGCGTCGATCTCCGCCGCCAATCGCGAGACATCGGCGTCAACATGACGTCGATTTCGTCCAGACACAATGCGCCCTCAGCCCCGCCGGCACCTCATGGGCGCCAGTCATGGAGCGGCCAAACCTAATGGTAGGCCTCGGCCGGCCGTCACGCGGCGGTGCCCGCCCCTAGATTCCGCCGCGCGAATCGGGCGACGCCACCTGAAGCAGCGGGTAAACCCTGCGGCCGCCCAAGTGAGACTAAGCCCACGAGCCGGAGAAGGATGCTCTGCCGGCCGGCGCTGGAATTCGCCAGGCTGTTCCCACCTCTTACTTCAGCCCGAGTTTCTAAGTGAGTCTCCGACGCAGCATCATCGTCGCACTGTCGGTCATGGGTGCGATCGCACTTCATACGGCATCGGCGTTCGCGCAAACCGATGTCATTCGCGGCCGCATCATCGGGCCGGACAGCCTCCCGGTCGAACGCGCCACGGTCACGGTCACGTCGCTGACCGGCAACGTCACCAGAACCGCGCGGACCGATAAGAACGGCCGGTACACCGTGACATTCCCGGGTGACGAGGGCGACTACTTCGTGAGCGTCGCCGCGCTCGGCTTCGCGGGACGACGCTTCGAGATCAAGCGGACCGGCGACCAGGAGATCCTGATCGGCGACGCCAAGCTCCAGCGCGTAGCGGAGCGGCTCGACGCCGTCGAGGTCAAGGCGGACCGGCAACGCGTGGGGCGCCAGGACGTCCCAGACATCAGCGGCAGCGAACGCTCGGCGTCGGCCGGGAACGTGCCCGCCGACCAACTCGGCGATCTCGCCGCGCTCGCGGCGTCGCTCCCGGGAGTGCAACTGATCCCCGGCGCCGATGGGAATCCCAACGGCTTCTCGGTGCTCGGTCTCACGCCCGACCAGAACGCCACGACGCTGAACGGCATGAACTTCGGCGGCTCGAACCTGCCGCGAGACGCGAACGTCTCGACGTCGCTGGTCACATCACCCTACGACGTGTCGCGCGGGAACTTCAGCGGCGGGCTGCTCAACGTGCGCTCGCGCCCGGGGTCGAACTACGAGATTCGCACGTCGAGCTTCAACTTCGACGCGCCGCAGATGCAGTGGACCGATCCCGCCGGTCGCCAGCTCGGCCAGCAATACCACAACATCTCGGCGGGCGGATTGTTCTCGGGTCCGATTCAAACCGACAAATCGTTTTTCTCGGTGGCGTATCAGGCCGGCCGGCGATCTTCGGATCTCCAAAGCCTTTTGAACACCGATGCGCTGGGGCTGCGCGCCGTCGGCGTATCGGAAGACTCCGTGCAGAACCTCCTCGACATTCTCGGACAAGCTCAGGTTCCGCCCAGCATCGGAGGCATTCCGGGCGCGCGGCTGAGCGACAACGCGCTGCTGTTCGGGACTCTCGACTGGGCGCCGCCGTCGTCGACGACTGGCCAGGCGATCAACATCACCTTCAACGGATCGTGGAACCGACAGGATCCGTCGGGGCTGTCGAGCACCGAATTGCCGTCGCATGGCGGCGAGCGGATCAACTGGTACGGCGGCGTCCAGGCGAAGCACTCCGGCTATTACGGGTTCGGCATGCTGAGCGAAACGCAGGTCGGCGTCAACCGGATGCGGTTCTACGGCAATCCCTTCGTGGATCTGCCCAACGGGTCCGTGCGGGTCAACTCGACGTTCGCCGACGGCACGTCGGGCGTGCAGAACCTCGCGTTCGGCGGCAACCCGACGATGAACGTCAACATGACCACGACGACGGCGCAGGCGATGAACACGCTGTCGTGGTTCAGCGAGAACAACAAGCATCGGCTCAAATTCACGACCGAGCTGCGGCACGACCAATACGAGCAGGACCTCAGCACCAACGAGCTCGGAACGTTCAGCTTCAATTCGCTCGGCGATCTCGCCAATGGGTTGCCCGCCTCGTTCACTCGGCAGCTGACGCCGCGGGCGCGGAGCGACGGACAGTTCGTCGTCGGCACATCGTTGGGCGACTCGTACCGGCCGACGGACGATCTCCAGATTCAGTACGGCCTGCGCCTCGATGGAAACCGCTTCACGAACACGCCGGAGTTCAACCCGGCCGTCGAGCAGGCGTTCGGTCTCCGGAACGACTACGTGCCGAACAAGATCTACGCGAGCCCCCGCGTTGGATTCTCGTGGACCTACGGTACGGGACCGCAGATCGCCGCGTTCCAGAACGCGGTGCGCGGCCCGCGGGCCGTGATTCGCGGCGGCATCGGCCTTTTCCAGAGCACTCCAAACGCGCAGTCCATCGGCAGCGCGCTCGACAACACCGGGCTTCCCTCCGCGGTGCAACAACTGCTGTGCGTCGGGGTGGCGGCTCCGACGCCGAATTGGGCCGCCTACTCGGCGAACGTCGGCGCCATTCCGACGCAGTGCGCGGACGGTACGACGGGCAGCGTGTTCGCCAGCAGCGCCCCGAACGTCGCCGTGTTCGACAAGCAGTACACGGCGCCGCGCGCGCTGCGCTCGAATCTCCAATGGAACGGGTCGATTCTCGACAACATGTTCCTCGCGTCCGTCGACGCGACGTACTCGCTGAACCTCGATCAGTCGAGCACGTTCGATCTGAACTTCAACCCGGTGGAGCAGTTCGCGCTCACGAGCGAGGGCGGCCGGCCGGTCTACGCGCGCACCTCGAGCATCGTTCCGACCACCGGCGGGATCGCTCCGGGCGAATCGCGGTTGAACACCGCGTTCACGCACGTGAGCGAGCTTCGCTCCGACATGGAGTCGGACGTCCGACAGTTCACGTTCCAGCTGCGTCCCACGAGCTTCAATTCCAACTATTCGTGGAGCCTGTCGTACGTGTACGCGAACGCCCGCGAGCGTGTCCGTGGGTTCTCGAACACCGGCGGCAATCCGCTCGACGCGTCGTGGGCGCGATCCAGCTTCGACTCGCGCCACCAGATCGTGTACGGCCTGACCTACAACGCGTTCGACTTCATCCGCCTGTCGTGGAACGGGTCTTTCCGCTCGGGCACGCCCTACACGCCGCTCGTGGCGGGCGACATCAATGGCGACGGCTACTCCAACGACCGCGCGTTCGTCTTCGACCCGTCGAAGACGGCCGATGCGTCGCTCGCGGCGGCCATGCAAAAGCTCTTCGCGACCGGATCACATTCGGCACGGGATTGTCTCGAGAGCCAGATGAACACGGTCGCCGCCCGCAATTCGTGTCAGGGTCCGTGGACGTCGAGCGCGTTCCTCACGTTCTCGTTCAACCCGGTGAAGGTGCGCATGCCGCAGCGCGCCAACATCTCGTTCCAGATCGCGAATCCGCTCGCCGCGGCGGACGTGATCATGCACGGTGAAGACCACCTTCATGGTTGGGGCCAGCCCTTCATTCCGACGTCCCAGCTCCTGTTCGTGCGCGGTTTCGACCCGGTCTCGAAGACGTACAAGTACGACGTGAATCCGCGCTTCGGCGCGACCGCGCTGTCGCAATCGGCGATCCGCGCGCCGGTGACGCTGACCGCGCTGCTCCGCGTCGACGTGGGACCGGCGCGCGAGCGTCAGGATCTCACGCAGCTGCTGGATCGCGGACGCACGACACAAGGCACGAAGGCTCCGGAGGCGCTTCTCCGCGCGTTCTACGGTTCGGGCGGCGTCATGAATCCGATGGCGCAGATTCTCCGCCAGGCCGATACGCTCGAGCTGGACGGACCGCAGGCGGACAGCATCGCCGTGCTGAATCGCATGTACACGATCTCGCTCGATTCCATCTGGACGCCGGTCGTGAAGTTCCTCGCCGCGCTTCCCGAACGATACGACCAGGACGCGGCGTACGACCGCTACAAGACCGCGCGCGAGGCGTCGGTGGACGCCCTGATTCGGCTCGCGCCGAAAGTGCGCGGTGTTCTCACGCACGCACAGATGCGGAAGCTCCCGTCGTTCGTCGGGCCGTACCTCGACACGCGCTACCTGGCCTCGGTCCGCTCCGGCACGACGGGCACCGGGCTCGGAATGATCATGCTGCCGGGCGGCGGAGCAATTCCCGCCGGCGGCGGCGGTGGCATGCAAGTCATCATCAAGTCCGGAACTCCGTGACGTCAGTCCATTCCAACATTCTCATGCGCAAACACATCCTCCCACTCATCGCGTTCGTGCCCGCCGTCGCGGCGGCCCAGACGCCGGCCATCCGCCTCATCAACGCTCCCGACGCGTCGTCGAAACCGGAGTTCGGAGTCGTGGCGGCGGTTCGGCAGCTCGCGGGCGGCCGGCTCCTCGTCAACGACATTCAGAACCGCCGATTGACGATCCTCGACCCCGGGCTCGCCAACACCTTCGTGCTCGCCGACTCGACCAGCGGACAGCTCAACTCGTACGGAACGCGGCCGGGTGGACTGATTCGATACGTGGCCGACACGACGCTCTTCGTCGATCCGGCCGGCCTGTCGATGTTCGTGATCGATCCCGCGGGCAAGATCGCCCGCGTCGCTTCGGTCCCCCGGTCGCAGGACGCGGGGAGCCTCGGCAACAATCTCATCGGCACGCCGGGTGTGGACGCCGCCGGACGTCTCGTCTATAGAAGCGCTGGTCTTCGCCTCACGCAGCCGGGTGGCAAGGGAGCCGGCGGCGGCCCCGTCATGCCCGACTTCCCCGACTCGTCGGCGATCGTACGTGTCGATCTCGCCACACGCAGAGTGGACACGGCGGGCTATTACAAGATTCCTAAGACGAAGATGAACATCGTCCAGAGCGACCACGGCATGACGGCGACGAATGAGCTCAATCCGATGCCGATCGTCGACGATTGGGCCGTGCTCTCGAACGGCGCGATCGCGATCGTCCGCGGTCAGGACTATCACGTCGACATCCTCAAGGCTGATGGAACGATCGCCTCGGCCCCGAAGGTCCCGTTCGACTGGCAGCGCTTGAGCGATGAAGACAAGGTCGCCGTCGTCGACTCGACGAAAGCGGCGCAGGAGAAGGCCCGCGCCGCTCTCGCCGCCAACGGAGGGAACGCGGTCGTCGCCGGAGGCGGAGCGCGAGGCGGCGGCCCGGGCGGACCCGGCGGCATGGTCGTCATGAGCTTCCAAACCACCGCTGGCGGCGATGGCGGCGGAGTCGCGACGAAGGTGGCCAGCATGGGCGGCGGAATGAATCAGACGGTCGTGAGCGCGAGCGAGCTTCCCGACTACCGCCCGGCATTCACACAGGGCGCCGCCCGTGCGGACGAAGACGGAAACGTCTGGGTTCGAACCAGCGCGACGCGCGCCGGCGCCATCGGCGGCGCGATCTACGACGTGATCAACGGTCAGGGCGCTCTGGCGGACCGTGTGCAACTCCCCGCCGGCCGGACGATCGTCGGCTTCGGCAAGGGCGGCGTCGTCTACATGATCGCGCGCGACCAGACAGGAACGTGGATCGAACGAACGCACCGCTGATTTCGCCGTGCGAGCCCGCGGTCAGGCGAACAGTCCGACCTGACCGCCGGTGTGCCAGAATAGAATGGTCTGATCCGGAGTAAAGCGCTCGTCGCGGATGTACGATATCAACGCGCCGAGCGCTTTTGCCGTGTACGTGTGGTCGACGAAGAGCGCTTCGGTGCGCGCGGCAAGCGATTGCGCCTCGCGCGAGGAATTGGTCGGGATTCCATAGCCGTCGCCGACCCACGCATCGTCGACCTCGATGTCGCCGTCGAACGACTCGAGGCCGCCGATTCCCCGAACGATCGATCGCACCTTGGACCGAATCGCGTCGGCCGAATCGTCCGCGCTCACCGCGATGACGCGCGTGTGGAGGCCGTGTCGCGCCACGCCGGCGACGAGCCCCGCCTGTGTTCCGCCCGACGACCCGGCGTGCACGATCACGTCGGGCAGCACGCCTTGCTCGAGCATCTCCTCGATCGCCGCCACGAAGCCGAACGCGCCCACCACGGTCGACGCGCCAAGCGGCACGAAGAAGGGGCGGCGGCCCTCGGCGCGTAGGCGGCGCATCACGCGCTCGCTCGCGCCGGTTCGTGCATCTCTCGACTCGATGTACTCGATCTCGGCGCCCAGCAACCGATCGAGCAACGCGTTCGCCGTCGCGTGTGCGGGCGGCAGTCCGTTGAGGATGAGCACGCACTTGAGACCGAGCGACGCCCCGGCAGCCGCCGTCGCGCGCGCGTGATTCGATTGCACACCACCGACCGTGACCAGCGTATCCGCTCCGCGCGCGACCGCTTCGGCGAGCACGAACTCCAGCTTGCGCACCTTGTTGCCGCCGAAGCCGAAGGGAATCGAGTCGTCGCGCTTCACGAGCAACGTCGGCCCGCCGCCGAGGGCGGCGCGAAGGCGAGGCACTTCTTGAACCGGCGTCGGACCAGACAGCAACGTGACGCGCGGCTGGACGAGACTCGACGTCGTCACTCCTCCGTCGGCGGAGCGCCGCCGCTCCGCGCGACTTGGTCCGCCTTGATCTTCCCGGCGTCGAATCGGCGCGCGCTCCCCAACATCTTGTCGATGGTCTCGTCGAAGTCGGCGGTGGGCTTGCGCTGAAAGCGCAGTGGATTGATCCGCGCGACGACGAACGCTTTGAGGTACGGACTCTCGAGGCCTTTGGCCTTGAGTCCCGCGACCGCCTGGTTCACCAGCTCGTTGAGCTCGAGCAGCTTCGCCGCGCGCTCTTTCCGAGTCTCCAACGCGGTGGACAACTTGGACGACAGAAACTTGTCGCAGCGCTTGAGAATCGGATGGTAGGCGCCGCCCGAGAACCGCCCGTTCTCCATGTAGCAGAAGCCGAGCGTCACGAACGCCGGCTCCTCGAACTCGGTGGCGAATTCCTTCTCGGGCCGATTGTCGAGCGTCGCCAGTCCTTCGGCGAGACGCGCGACCTCGAGCGCTTTTTCGCGAAGATTGTGCGCCTTCTCCGTGTTCAGTATGAGAATGCGATGTGCGACCTCGGGCTCCGGCACCACGATCGCGATGATCGACCTCGCACCGAGCTGCCGCATCGCGCCAAGCCGGTGGTAGCCGTTCGGGGACCAGTATGTGCCGTTCGGTCCTGGTACGGCGATCACCGGATCCAGATAGCGATCGAGCTGGTCGATGGCTTTGGCGACGCGTTCGACGTGCGTCTCCGAGAGGTCTCTCTGATACGGAGTCGGTTCGACCTTGTCGATCGGCAGCGCGGCGAGGATCTGCCAGTTGGAGCCGAGCGGATCTCGATACGTCGCCAGCACCGAGCCGCCACCCTCTTCGATCGCCTTGCCGAGTGATTCGACTGCGGCCGGAGGAGAGGCGGACGCGATCCGGCGCGCTTCCAGTCCACGGGAAGCCGCGGGTGCGGCCGCCGCCTTCTTTTTCGTTCGTTTTTTGGTCGCCGGCATGTCTGGTGAAAGCTGGTCGGACCCGACCTGCGGCGCCAGACAGTGCCGGCCCGGCTGTGACACACGCCCGAAGCGGTCGTGCCCGCCAAAGCGTATCTTCCTGCCAGACGCCTCGCCCACTCCCCTCCTTTCTCGCGTCATGCGCATTCGCCCGTTCCTCGCCCTGCTTCTGGCGATTCCTCGGCTGTCCGTCGCCGCGCAGACGCGTGGCATCACGCCGCAGGATTACTTCTCGTTCGAGTTGGTCTCGGACCCGCACATCTCGCCCGACGGGGCGCGCGTGGTCTACGTCGTCTCACGCGTGGATCGCGCGCAAAACCGGCGCATATCGTCGGTGTGGATCGCGCCGACCGACGGAAGCGTGCCGGCGCGTGTGTTGATCGACGAAGCGTGGGCGCCGAGCGGACCGCGATGGCTTCCCGACGGATCGGGCATCGCCTTTACGTCGGCGCGCGCGTCGACCGACACGAGTGGTGCCCGACGTCCCAATGGGAGCAGGCCGCAGCTGTGGATTCTGTCGCTCGCGGGCGGAGCGCCGCGCCGGGTGACGAGCATCATGAACGGCGTGTCGAATTGCGTCCCGTCGCCGGCGGGAAATCGGGCCGCGTGTTTGAGCCGCAGCGGTCCGAGCGACAAGCGGCCGGCGACGGCGTCGAGCGACGTGCGCCATTACTCGCACCTGTCGTACAAGTTCAACGACACCGGCTGGTACGACGACAAGCGATCGCACCTCTGGATCGTGGATCTCGCGACGGGCAACGCGCACCAGATCACGGACGGCGACGATTGGAACGACACCGACCCGCAATGGTCGCCTGACGGGACGCGCATCGCGTTCGTCTCCGACCGAACCGGTCACGAGTACGACGGCGGACGCAACACCGACGTGTGGACGATCGGCCCCGAAGGTGGCGCGCCGACCAAGATTTCGGCCGCCGAGGGGCCGGACAACTCGCCGCGCTGGTCGCCCGACGGAAAATCGATCGCGTACGTGACGGCCGCGGCGGAGGAGGCGCCGCCGCAGATTCTGATCGCGCCGGTTGGAGGGAACGGCGGCGTGACGACGGCGCCGTATCCGTCGCTCGACCTGATCCCGACCGATCTCCAGTGGTCCGGCGACGGACGCGCGCTCTACTTCGACACGGGCGTCAAAGGCGAGTATCAGATCTTCCGCCTCGAGATCGCCGACCATCGCCTCATCCAGGTGACCGCCGGCTCGCGAGCCGTCCGCAGCCCGAGCATCTCGGCGAACGGACGCATGGTGTACTTGGTGAACGACTTCACGCACATGGGTGACGTCTACTCGTCGTCGATCGATCAGCTCCATGAAAAGAAGCTGTCGAATCACAACGCGGCGCTCTGGTCGACTCTTTCGCTCGCGTCGGTACAGCGGATGACGTACAAGGGCGCCGACGGTTGGCCGGTCGACGGCTTTCTCGTGAAGCCGTTGAACTGGCAACCCGGGCGCACGTATCCGCTCGTGCTGAGCATCCACGGGGGTCCGGCCGGACAATACGGCGTCGACTGGTTCCACGAGTTCCAGGTCTACGCCGCGCACGGGTGGGGCGTGTTCTTCACCAACCCGCGCGGCTCGACGGGCTACGGGCGCGCGTTCCAGCGCGGTATCGAGAACGAGTGGGGCGGCAAGGACTACATCGACATCATGAACGGGTTGGATGCGGTCATCGCCTCGAACCCCTGGCTGGACACGATGCGACTCGGCGTCACCGGCGGAAGCTACGGCGGCTACATGACGAACTGGATCGTCGGCCACACGAACCGCTTCAAGGCTGCGGTCACGCTGCGCAGCATCTCGAACTTCATCAGCGACGACGGCACGCGCGACGGCGCTTACGGCCACGCCGGCGACTTCGGCGGCGACATCTTCCAGAAGTACGATCTCTATTGGGATCGCTCGCCGCTCAAGTACGTACAGAACGTCTCGACGCCGATCCTGATCCTGCACTCGGACAACGACTATCGCGTGCCGATCGAGCAGGGCGAACAGTGGTTCCGCGCGCTCAAACACTATGGCAAGACCGCCGAGATCGTCTTCTTCCCGCGCGAAAACCACAACCTCACGCGCACCGGCGAGCCCCGGCATCTCGTCGAGAGTCTCGATTGGCAGCTCTATTGGTTCGACAAGTATCTGGACGGTAAGGCCGGCTTGGTGGCGCCGGACTGGCGTCCAGCTCCTTCGCCGTAGGAACCGCACAACTACTCACCGCGGAGACGCCGAGGACAGTCGCAGATGCCGTGCGCCCGCAGAACGCTACATCCGGAACAAATACGAATACTTCACG
>Ga0157372_10009522_pt1 | contig 10326 bp, 10 predicted proteins | sample C55metaG_FD_115307 | JGI IMG/M metagenome (GOLD analysis project Ga0157372, IMG submission 115307) | Corn rhizosphere microbial communities from Kellogg Biological Station, Michigan, USA - C5-5 metaG | ecosystem: Host-associated > Plants > Roots > Rhizosphere > Soil | place: USA: Michigan...
ATCCACGCCTCATCGACGCTGCCGGAGCGGATGGCTTCACCCTTTATCGCATCACGCTGCACGACTCACCCAACTTCCATGTCGGCGTGAACCGTACCAACGGCTTCACCGCCTGGGGCGTGCACCTCAAGACGCCCGTCCACCAGCTTGGCCCCACCGATCCCCGGCCGCGCAACACCGACGGCATCGATCCCGGCTCGTCCTCCAACGTCACTATCGCCCATAGCTGGATCGACAACGGCGACGACAACGTCGCCATCAAGACCGGTGTCACGCACATGTCCGTGCTGGACAATCACTTCTACAGCGGCCACGGCATGTCTATTGGATCCGAAACCTACAGTGGGGACAGTTATCTGCTCGTCGACGGCCTCACCGAGGACCACACCACCAGCGGCATCCGCATCAAGAGCAATGTCACGCGCGGCGGCCTCGTACACGACCTCACCTACCGCAACATCTGCATGCGCGACGTCCAGGTTCCTATCGCCATCAGTCCGTATTACAACAACGGCACCATCGACCAGTTCTTCGACCCCGGCTTTAAAGGCGACAGAATCCCCGAGTACAAGAACATCAAGATCGAGAATGTCTACGATGAGACCCCGGGAGACGTACTGATCGCCGGCCATGACGAGGCACATCGGACTGAGATCGAGCTGAATGGGGTCTATATCAATGGAATCAAACCGTCGCAGGTGCACGGCCACTTCGCCACCGTGACAGTAGGTCCATTCGGTACCAACATCGATTTCAGCAGCACTGATCTGAAGCAAGTTGAACCAGTCTCTCCGGCGAAGGGGTATCGCGAACCTGGCTGTTCGGGCAAGTTCCTGCCGATGCGCTGAAGCCTGCGCTTACTCCTTCGGAGCCAGCGAGCGCAACTGATGCAACCGCAGCCGGATGATCTGCGCCCGCACTGCGCTAGGGTCGAGGCTGGGATACGCCTGCTTCGCGAACTCGACCCAAGCGTCCGCAAGCGCTACCCAGGCCCGCTCCGTTTCACGGATGCCTTCCGGCTTCACTGTCCCGTACTGCCACGAGTCGGCAGGAGCATGTTCGATGTCCTGGTAGACGGAATTGAGCGTCCGATCGAGCGCCGCCACATCCTTCTCGGAAGCTCGGGGAACGTCCCCGCGCCCAAACCGCTGCAGGTTGATGAGGAACTGATCTCGGAGCCTCTTCTGCTCCTCCAGCGCAAACATCCCGCGAGCTGTTCCCGAGAGATCGATCTCGTCTCCTGCGCGCGCTTCCTCGAATGCCTCTTCAGCCTTCCTCAGGCGCTCGAACGCAGGTCTGGCACCTACTGGGAGCTTCGCCGCGATCGCGCCGATCTCCTGCTCCCGCGCCGTATCGGCGCGCCCCGTCTCGATACTGGTGCACGCGCCCATGCTCAGTCCGCTGGTGATGTCATCGCAGAGATCGAATCGTGGCCTGTCCACGGGCCCATCGCGCATTGCTTCCAGATGCCCGATGCGCATCTCCATCTCTGCTTCGCTCGCCCAGTTCTGTTCGCACGCAAACCGCAGGGCCAGGTCGTAATTACGAGGGACCGCCTGTCCGTTGGCGTACAGCATTGTCAGCACGCCTGATCCGTAGAACATATTCGCTACGTTGGGCTTCGGATGCGCGCGCTCATACCACCCGCACTGCAAGGCAGCAGCGTAATCGGGCTTGGCGCTAATGCCGTAATACAGTTCCCGCTCGTCGCAACCCGCTAGCTTGCTCGCCGGCAGAGACTCTTGCAGATTCGGCTGCTCAATCTGTGCGGTTTTTGCCTTTTCGCACGCCTGCTGCCAATTCGGATCGCTATAGCTGGACTGCCCGAACGAACTTGCCGAAGAGATCAAAAAGCTGAGCGCAACGATAGTCGTCCGGGGCCGCATGCGCAAAATCCTACCTGAAGATCGTGCGTGGCTCTCACGAAATTTTCTGCTCGGCAGCCGGAAGATTCCGGGCAGTCAACTGTGCGATATCCAACAGTTGCGGCGGGCGCTCGCTCACGGCCGGCAAAGCATCGCGGAACATCGTATTGCAGAAGGGGCACGCCGTCGCGACGACCCCTGCGCCGGTGGCCGCCAGCTCCCGCGCCCGCGCATGGCTCACGCGCTCCCCGGTCTCCTCGCCCAGAAATGCCAGCCCGCCGCCGGCCCCACAGCAGAAGCTCCGCTGATGATTCCGCTCCGCCTCTACCAGGGCGCCGCCCAACTTCACTACTGCCCGGGGCTCTTCGTAGACGTTACGATACCGCCCGAGATAGCAAGGATCGTGATAGGCGATCGCCTCACCGTCGCCCTTCGGCAGCCTGTCCCTGTGCCGAGCCATGAACTCCGAGTGGTGCTCAATCTCTGGCGCGATGCCAAACTCCCGCCAGTCCTCCGCGATGGTCCGCACGCAATGTGGGCAGATCGCCACGATCTTCTTCACCTTCGCCGACGCAAACGCCGAGAGCCCCGCCTCGGCCATCGACTGGAATACCAGGTCGTTGCCCAGCCGCCGCGCCGGATCGCCCGTACACTTCTCCTTCTTCAGGACACCAAAGGTCGTGCCCAGGTGGCGCATCACCCGAGCGAAATCCGCAATGATCTCGCGCCCGCGCGGATCATACGCACCCATGCACCCAAGCCAGAGGCAGTACTCCTGCGAGCCGTCGAACACTGGCAACTCCGTTCGCGCAATAAACTTATCGCGTTCGGATGCGGGCAGTCCCAGCGCATTGCCCGACTTCTCCAGCGCCAGAAACAGCTTGGTCCCGTATGTGTCTTCCCAGGCGCCTGTGTTGGTCGCGCCGCGCCGCAGCCCAACGATTAGCGGCAGATGCTGAATCCCCACCGGGCACTGGTACTCACACGCCCCACACGTCGTGCACTCGAACGCAGCTTCCTGCGAAAAGTAATTCGCCGCCGGATTGTCCGGGCTGGCATTGGCCGGCTGCTCGCGCATTTCGTTTAGAAGCGGCGTCTCCGATTTCGGCCCGAATGAATTCAGGTACGACCGCGCCCCCAGCACCATCTCTTTCGGGTTCAGACTCTTGCCTGTGTTGTTCGCTGGGCAATGCTCCGTGCACCGCCCGCACTCCACGCACGAGTACGCCTGCAGCGCAATGACATCCGTCAGGTCCTTGCCCGCAACCAGCCCGAAGTCTTCATCCCCGGCGAGCGGCGGAATCTGCGCAAATCCCTCGCGTTTGAACAGAATCGTGATCGGCGACAGCACCAGGTGCAGGTGCTTCGTATGAGGAATCAGCGGCAGAAATACCAGAATCGTCAGCGTATGCGCCCACCACAGCACCTTCGCCGCCGGGCTGGTGGCCGCGACGAAAAATGCTGCCAGGTACGTCACCATCAGCAGAAAGATCAACCCGGCAATCACGCCGGACTCGGCGGACACTTTCTCGCCCAGCCACTTTGGCCGCACAAAGAATCGGCGCACAAACAGTCCGGCGATCGACACCGCAACCAGCACCGCCCAAATCCCGGCAAACACAAAGTAGAACCGGCCGACCCCGCTCGCAGGATCAAGGAATCCAATCCCCAGCCCACTCGCGAAGTGGTTCAACGAGACCAGCGCAAACGCAAGAAAACCCCAAAACACAAATGCATGCGCCAGTCCGGGCAGCGGACGCTCCCGGATCACCTTCGCCTGGCACAGCACCTCCCAGAAGAACTCCCGCACGCCTCGCGCGCTCGGCCGCAGCTTGTTTCCCGGCTCCTGACGCGCCGCGTAGATGTTCCGCAGGATCGGTCCGAACCGTGCAAAGAACAGCGCTGCCGAAACGCATGACAGAAGAATCAGCAGCACGATCTCCGCAGCCGAAAAATGCCGCGGCTCAACTAAGGTAGGGAACCAACCAACCGAATGCGGAACCGGGGTCTCTTGCACACCGGGATCATACCCGCTCCAATGCTGAAGGGCGAAGCGCAAAAAGCGAAACGCGCCCGATCAGGGCGCGTCGCGAAATCAGAAGTTCAACACCGTCTAGTAGCTTAGGAACTCGTTCGTCCCACGCCGCAGCGCGACTCCAGCCACAAAGAACACCAACGCCAGCACGAACAGCAGCGCATCCCAGTAGACCATCGGCCGCGCCCAACCTGGCGAATAGGTCCAGTCCTGCCCCGCCCAGCACATCACCAGCACACCGACCAGCAGGCACTGCCCGCAGAGCACCAGCATCAACTGTCCGCGACGCCGCCGGCGATCCAGCGCCTCCACCTCTTCCGGCGTCAGGTGGCGTTCCGCCACGGGGATCAGCATGTTTGCCATTCGTTCCGTCTCCTCAGATCCTTACTCGGCTATTAAATCACACAGTCGCGTGACCCGGCTCCCTACAGAAACGCCACCGACTGAAGCCCCACCACCTCAAACCGCTTCCTGCAGCGAACGTTTTTGCACCCAACCAGATCATCGGTCCGCACCATATAGCTCTGCGCCTTCGCAAACCTCGCGCGATCGCGCTCATCGGCGCCACGCGGAATCTGGTTCTTCTTCCGCCGCACGATCCAGCCAATCTGGTAGTCGCTCGCCTGCCGGCAGTGGGGGCAGGTCAGCGTGTGCGTGCGTTGCTCGGCCCGCTCTTCGAAGAAGTCCCGCTCTTCCATCCTCGCTTGCCCTCCTTAGTAGATACTCGGCATCCGAACGTACTCGTTCGGATAAAGTATTTCATAACCCGCGGTCGCTTCGCAGGCGCCTCGCGTACCGGAAAGATTCGCATGCCGAAGCCTAAGAAGCGCCGCTTCTCGATCGTCAAAGCCGTCAAGGCAAACGCGCGCGACCGCGTCGGCACGGTACCGCCCGAGCGCATCATTCCGGACCCTAAGCTCAAGTCCGCGCGGAAACCCAAGCACAAGAAGACGCTCGCAGACCTTCTCAGTTCGCCAGAGGACAACTCCTGACCTCGGTTCAACTCACGGCCGTCCGGTGTACGCTGTCTTTCGACAACCGAATCGAAGAACGAGGGTTGCGCAATGAGTGATCCATCCCGCGAGTGGAAACCGACGCCCGAAGCTGAAGGCCTCTACCGCCGCTGGCTCGCGTACCTCAATGACCAGTTCACGCATAACCAGGGCGCCGAGCAACGCGCCGAGGTCGTCCGCGACGAACTCCATCAGATCTATCTCGGCCGTCCGCATGGCGGCAAAACCGCAGCGCTGACAACCGAACTCGCCAGCCGTGTCCTCGCCGAAACCTTCGACCCATCCAATGCGCCCGTGGGCCCTGATGCCGCCCCCGACACCGATATGGAGAAGTACGCGCCTCGCCGACCGCTTATCTGGTTTTGGCAGATGTTCGACCGCTCGCCCCTCGCTCTCAACCACTGGCTCGGTCACCGCTTCCGCTGCATGCTTGGCCACCACATCTTCGCGCACATCGGCAAAGGGGTGAAGATCGGTCCCGATGTCCGCTTCCGCCTGGGCTACAACATCTCCATCGAAGACAATTGCATCATCTGCCGCGGCGCTTTCCTCGATGACGCGCAACAACTCGTCCTTCCTGCCGGCACGCGTGTGGAAGAAGGTCAACGCCTGCCGAAGCGATAGTGCCGGCTATGCGGCCTCCCGTTCCTCCTTTTGCTTACGCGGCATTGCCTCCACCTTGATCGGCGGCACGCCTACAATCTCATAGGTCCCCGATGCGATTCCGATACCCGCTGCTTCGAAATCGCGCAGAATATCGCGGCTGATCCTGTCCTTCAGTCCGCGGATATCATGGGTGCCGCACAGGAACCGCACCGACAACTCAACCCAGTTGTCGGTAATGCGCAAATACACGCGCGGTTTCAGGTCAGCTTCCTGAACGAAAAACTGTTGCTTCAGCTTGTCCAACTCCGGCTGCGCCAGGTTCTGAATCTCCTGTGAGTGCCGGCTGACCGCGTCCAGAAGGATTTGCTCCGCGCGATGCCGATCGTCTTTGTACGAAACCGGAATATGCATCTCCTCCCAGATGTACTGGAAATCGCGGGAGTAGTTGTACACCGGGTCCTCGAAGATCTGGGCGTTCGAGATCGTCACAATCCGTCCCGAATACTGGCGGCTTTGGACCCACATCCCCGGATCTTCGGACTGCTCGCTCGGCGGCTCACCCATCTCCATAATCACGGTCTGGATGAAGTTCAGAGCAATCACATCGCCCCGCACGCTACCCATCTTGATCCGGTCGCCCACGTTGAATGTCTTGCCGCGCAGGATGACGAAATATCCCGCAAAGCTCGTGACCACCTTCTGCAGTGCGAATGCCAGTCCCGCGCTGAAAACCGCCGCACCGGTCGCGAGCCGGGAAGGATTGTCGAACCAGATGGACACCAGCGCCGCAATACCCAGCACGAATGTAGCCAGGCTTACGGCCTGACGCGCCCAGAATGCTGTCCTTTGCCGGTCTCCTCCGAAGGCCCGCGCAATTCCGCGCAGCACCTTGCTCAGCAGATAAAGACCTGCCAGCACGATCGCCGTCAACAGCAGCTTGTGAGCATTGGCTGCATTGAACCCAAGCAGCTTCACGCCGGCAATCCGCAACCCGTGTTCCGGTCCCACGACTTGAACGGGCAGCCCGAGCATACAGAGTCTGATGCACCCTGCCTCCCCTCCGGGATTCCTAACGTGTATTCGACTCTTGTTGCTGCCGCTTCAACTCGGCCTCAAAGGCGCGCTCGCGCTCCTCCACCGCGGTCCTGTACCCGGCAGGATCAATCCACGCCGACTCTCCCGCCCCATTCTTCGCTTTCTCCAGCTTCGCCAGCATGTTGAAGTACTCACCATGCGCGCCGAGAAAGACATCGCACTTCAGCCCCTTCAGCACTTGAAACGTGTGGGCATAGTCCTGTGCAATCCCCGGATACGACGCCGGCTTTCCTGGCCGGTCCACCAGCCGGAAACCCTCGTTCACATTCCAGCTTCCGACGATCACCACATCGCGCAGCGTCCCATTTACGGGCGAGCGCAGCGTCCACGTGGTGCATCCGCGCGTGTGCCCGGCTGTCTTGTGCGCCGTCAACACAACTCCGCCGAGTTTCACCTCATCGCCGTCGTGCAGCACGCGGTCCACCCTCGCCGCCGGATAGCGGTTGCCCGGATATGCGAAGTCCTTCGCGCCGCCGCTCTCCACCACCGGCACATCGCCATCCATCACCATGTACTTCGCCCCGGTCGCCTTCTTCAGTTCCGCCGAGCCCCCATCGTGATCCAAATGCGCATGGCTGATCAGCAGAATCTTCACATCCATCGGCTTGAACCCAAGCTGCCGAATGCTGTCCAGGATCTGAGGCGGCGAACTCTCCACGTTTGAGTTGATGAGGATGTCACCCTCAGAGGTGACGATCAGATACGAAGCCAGGTCCTTGCTGCCGACATAATAGATATTGTCCGTGATCTTGAATGGAGCAATCGGCGTTGTCCATTCAGGCCGGGGCGCTCCATAACTTGGCGCAATCGCCAGAGAAGCTCCCAGCAAAACCAGGCAGAAGCCGCGAACACGCAGTCCATATCTCCGCATAACCTCTGAGGCTAGCACCCCGGCTGCCGTGGAAAGGGCTCGCCCGGTCGCTGGTGCCCGTCCAGTAAACTGGAACCATGAGCCAGGGTGTAGTGCTGATCCTCTTCCAGGTACTCGTCCTGGTCTTCGCCTTCTGCGTGCATGAGAGCGCCCATGCCTGGACGGCCAAGCGCCTCGGCGACCCCACCGCCTACATGCTCGGCCGCGTCACCCTCAACCCACTCAAGCATCTGGATCCCTTCGGCTCCGTCCTGATGCCGCTCATCGGTCTTTACTATGGCGGCTTCATCATCGGATGGGCAAAGCCGTGCCCGGTCACGCTGCGCAACTTCAAAAACATCCGCCGCGACGACATCCTCACCTCTCTCGCAGGCCCGGCCAGCAACCTTGCCATGGCCATTGGCGCTCTTCTCCTGCTCATCATCTTTAAGCACGCTGTCCCCGGAGGACGCTCCTCTATAGGGGCTGCCATCTACATGGCGGAAGCGTCAGAAGGGTTCGACACCTCCGGCCTCGGCGCGCTCTTTCCAATTGCCCTGCTCCTTTACTTCGGCGTCATCATCAACCTGATGCTCTTCGTGTTCAATCTGTTCCCCATCCCGCCACTCGACGGCAGCCATATCCTCCGCAACTTCCTCCCCGCCGGTCTGGACACCGCTTACGCGCGCATCGGCCCCTGGGCGTTGCTCTTGTTCTTCTTCTTCGGCGGACGTCTCATCGGAGTCTTCTACTACCCGCTCATCGGCTCCTTCGCGCACCTGCTCGCCATCCTTTGATTTACCCTTGAACTCGATACTGATGACCCAGGAAATCACGAATTCCGCGCGCAAACGCGTCCTCAGCGGCATGCGTCCCACCGGCAAGCTGCACCTCGGCAACTACATGGGCGCCCTCAAGAACTGGGTCGGCCTGCAGCACCAGTACGAGTGCTACTTCTTCATCGCCGACTACCACGCCCTCACCACCGACTACGCCGACACCTCCGCCCTCAAGCAGAATGTCGCCGACGTCGTCCTCGATTTCCTGGCTGCCGGTCTCGATCCCACCCTCTGCACCATCTTCCGCCAGAGCCACGTGCCCGCCCACTTCGCTCTCAATGACCTGCTGGCCATGATTACGCCGCTGAGCTGGCTCGAGCGCGTACCCACCTACAAGGACCAGCAGGAGCAGCTCCGCGAAAAAGACCTCGCCACCTACGGCTTTCTCGGCTACCCGCTCCTCCAGTCCGCCGATATCCTCCTCTACCAGCCCGAGTTTGTCCCCGTCGGTCAGGATCAGGCCGCTCACGTCGAGATCACGCGCGAGATCGCCCGCCGCTTCAACCACCTCTACGGTGCGAAGCGCACAGCCATGCTCGCCGCCAAATCCGACAAGGAGCGCCTCGCCGAGCTCGAACAGGAAGAGGACGTCCGTCAGATCCTCCCGGAGCCCAAAGTGCTCCTCACGCCCAGCCCCAAGCTCCCCGGCACCGACGGCCGCAAGATGTCGAAGAGCTACGGCAACACCATCCTCCTCAGCGACCCCGAGCCCGAGCTCCGCGCCAAGCTGAAGACCATGGTCACCGACCCCGCCCGCGTCCGCCGCACCGACCCGGGCAATCCAGACGTCTGCCCCGTCTTCGATCTCCACAAAGTCTTCTCCCCGCCCGAAGTCCAGGCCAACGCGGCCGAAGGCTGCCGCACAGCCGGCATCGGCTGCATCCAGTGCAAAACCTGGGTAGCCGACGCCATCGTCGCCGAACTCGCCCCGATCCAACAGCGCCGCAAGCACTTCGAGGCCAACCCAGCCGAGGTTGCCGCTATCCTTGACGACGGCGCACAACGCGCAAACGCCCGCTCCGCTGTAACCATGCAGCAGGTGAATACCGCCGTAGGACTGGAGTAATCATGGCCGACGAAGAACTCCAGAACACACCCTCCGCCGCCGAAACCGCCGAAGACCAGATCGCCCCGACGCCAGAGCCCTTCGCGCTCAAACCCGTCCCCGCGCCAACAACGGAGAGCGACCCCAAGAAAGCCGCCCCACCAAAACCCGAAGAGGCCTCGCAGTCGCCGTTCAACATCACTGTCGGCAAGGTCTACGATGGCCCCCTCGACCTGCTGCTCGACCTCATCCGCAAGCAGAACATCGACATCTACGACATCCCCATCGCACTCATCACCGCGCAATTCCTCGACTACTGCCACGAGCTCAAGCAGACCGACGTCGATGCCGCCGGCGAGTTCATCTACGTCGCCTCGCTGCTCATCCACATCAAGTCCAAGATGCTCCTCCCGCGCGACCCCTCCGACGTCACCGGCGCCGACGCCGAGGACCCGCGCCGCGAGCTCGTCGAGCGACTCCTCGAGCACGAGCGCTTCAAAGCCGCCGCCCAGATGCTTCTCCAGAAGCAGCAGATCGAGGATGCCACCTGGACCAACCCCGGCATGAAAACCTTTCTCCGCGAGCAGGCCGCCGCCACCGACGAAGGCACCACCGGCATGGAGCAGGAGATCGCCGCCGACACCCTCGACCTCGTCCGCGTCTTCCAGGACGTGCTCTCCCGGCTCAAGCAGCGCCCCGTGCTCGACGTCAACGAAGAGTCCGTCACCGTCGCCCAGATGCTCGATTACGTGAAGCGCCGCCTCGTCATGGAGGACAAGCCCGTCAGCTTGCGCCGCATGCTGCACAGTACCCATTCGGAGCGCGCGCTCATCTGCATGTTCCTCGCGCTGCTCGAGCTCGTCCGCCTGCAAGCCGTTCTGCTCAACCAGCCCAGCCAGCTCGGCGACATCCTCATCAAAAAATCCGACCACTTCGACCAGGTCTTCGCCGACGCAACCCAGGCCCGCGACGACTGGC
>Ga0157372_10009523_pt1 | contig 10326 bp, 7 predicted proteins | sample C55metaG_FD_115307 | JGI IMG/M metagenome (GOLD analysis project Ga0157372, IMG submission 115307) | Corn rhizosphere microbial communities from Kellogg Biological Station, Michigan, USA - C5-5 metaG | ecosystem: Host-associated > Plants > Roots > Rhizosphere > Soil | place: USA: Michigan...
GATTGCAATACGCGCCATTACTGCCGGGCTTTTTTTACTTGCAATACAGAAATAAATATCTGTAAGTAAATAACACGCTAACGGGATAAGCACAACATACATCTGGATACTTAAAGCAATAACAGCGGCCAGGCAATACAGCACAAATAACGATGGCACAAGATGCCTTAAACGGATAGCAGACTTATTTTTCTTTAATACAAATGGTTTATAAAGCCCGTATTCAAAATACTGTCTGAACAACGCCTTAACCGTTTCTCTTGGGTAATATTGAAGCCTTATTGCAGGCGACTGATAAATAGTAAAACCATTTTTTCTTGCACGGTAATGAAATTCATCGTCCTGGTTTCGCTTTAGAGATTCATCAAAGTCGCCGGTAGCGCTAAAGATGCTTTTTTTCCATGCACCAAGATACACGCTGTCTGTAAAACCTTCAAAGTCTTCAAAGTGAAAAGAGCTGTCCCCGATGCCAAAGAGGGTGGAAGTAACATACCCGATGGCTTCCTGCATTTGATTTCCTTTTGCAATACGCATTGGCCCGCCCACAATATCAGCACCAGACTTGTCAAAGGTTTCAACAATCCGTTCAAAATAATCCTGTGCATATTCGGTATGTGCATCAAGGCGGATAATTATTTCTCCCCGTGCGTGCTTCAAAGCAAGATTGAGTGAAAATGGCACATAGCGTTGTGGATTGTGAAGTAGCGTTATGTGGGGATGCTTTTGGATATAGCTGTTAATAATATCGCAGGTGCTATCGGTAGACTGTCCATCAATAAAAATAATTTCCTTCTCAACGGGCATAGCGTTAACACAAAAATCAAGAACTTTTTGAATGAACCTGGCTTCATTATAAACGGGACAAATGACGGTGATCATAATTGGATGCAGAGGATATCAGTTTACATTATAAGCCCATTGCTGTTTGCTTCAGCAATAATAACAAAAACCTGTTAAACACAAAAGCTGCTATGGTTGTACAATGAATTTGACAGGAGAAAAAGGCTGCTTTCTAAATACCAAAAAGAGCATTCAATTTATAAATGATATGATTCTGCATTTATAATCATCAAAACAATATATTGATTAAAAAAAGCTGAAAGTAATAAATGGTTGTGCTATAAATATAACGGTAATGCATTAGTTAGCGGCTGTTGAACTATTATTGCGTAAGCTTTTGCAACAAGGTATTAGTTATCTTTTATTAGAATTGAGATTTAAATTGTTGCCGAAAAGCTGTTGATGGTATGAAAGTAAAAATTTTTGCACCGGATTTATCAGACGAAATAGATAAGAAAAAGTGTGTGCCTTTGTTTTATCCATATCCGCTATTAAAACAGGATTTTGAAGCTGCCGTTAAAAAACATGGAGAATGGTTGAATGGATTTGAGTTTGTTGATGAAATAAGCTTGTGTGATTTTGTTGCCCCCGTTTACTACGTGAATGATTATTATAAATGGAAAAAACAACATTTGCTTTTTGAGATAAATGCCGCTGCTGCAAAGGCTGGTAAGTTAACCGTCTGCTGGACAAATGGCGATGAAGGCATTACACCTGCACTTAAAAATTTTCATTTATTTAGAACCGGTGGATATAGGCACAAGAACAAAGGAAATGAATTTTGCTATCCATCCTTTTTTGCTGATCCTGTGGAGAAATATTATCATAACGTTTTTCCCTTGTTAACAAAAAAAGCAGAGAGACCTTTGATAGGATTTTGCGGGCAGGGTAGGGCTGGTGTATTAAAGCTGGTAAAAGATATCGGTCGAAATATAAAGCAACGCATACAGAAAAAAACGGGTCAGCGCTTTGATGATATTGAAAAGATGGAAAGCCCTGTTTACAACCGTTCACGCATGCTTGATATTTTGGAAAGATCTACGTTTGTTGATACGAATTTTATACGTCATAAGCTCTATCGGGCAGGTGTAAGAAACAAGGATGAAGGAGAGAATAGCAACCTGCAATTTTATGAGAACATGAAAGCTTCGCCTTACATTTATTGCTACAGGGGCAATGGCAATTATTCAGTTCGTTTGTATGAAACTCTTGCCAGCGGAAGAATACCATTAATGGTTAGAACAGACAACAACCTTCCCTGGGAAACGAAAATTGACTGGCGAATCTTTCCGCAGGTGCCTTCAACTGAAACAAACAATGTAGATAAAATACTTGCACAATTTCATCAAGGTTTAAGTGAAGATGACTTTGTAAACCTTCAAAAAAAAGCAAGAAAAATTTGGGAAGATTATTTAAGCTACCGGGGATTTATGAAGCAATTCATTGTTCAATATGGAGGTGTTTTCAATGAGTAACTTTAAAAGAATTGTCAGGAACAAAGTGAAAGAGCTTGCTTTTAGCAGGCGGTATTCATTGATGCCGCGTAAAAGAAAAGGAAAGCCTGTGCTTATTATTATGTTTGATAATAAAATAATGCATGGCGGTTTGCTTGACAGGATAAAGGGAATTATTTCTGCTGCTGCAATTGCAAAAGCAAAAGGTTTTGAGTTTAAAATCTTCACAGATACTACGTTCCCTTTGTTTAAATTTCTTAAGCCTGTAGATACTTTTTTGCAGGCAAAACAGGTAGATGTTCTTTACAATCGTTGGCTAAGTAAGCCTGTAGTGATGTATAATTTTTTGTCAAAGGATAAAGGCAAACTGCTTAAACCATTCAGTATAACAAAACAACAATTCCATTTCTATTTTAATACAAATGTGCTTGGGCTTTTTTATCCTTCCAATAACCAAAAAGAATCAGATGCTTTGTGGCGTAAGGCTTTCCTGGAAATTTTTTCTTTTGATGATTTTTTTCAACAACAATTCAATTCACTTTTTAATTATGGTGATGTAGTTTGCGGTATTCATCTTCGCTTTGTTTCATTGCTGGGAGATTTTATTGAAGTAACGAATACTCCATTGCCTGAGCCTGATAAATCAATACTGGTTACAAAATGCCTTGATCAGATTCAAAAAATTATGGAACTGCATCCCGGTAATAAATTTCTTATCGTTTCTGATTCGGGATATTTTTTGACTTGTGTGAAAGAACACTTTTCAACAGCATATCATACTAAAAGAATAACAGTACTCGATGGAAGTATTGCTCATATTGATGTTGACCATTCAGAAGAAGTTTTAAAAAAAGCTTTGCTTGATTTTTATTTACTCAGTCGTTGTAAAAATATTTACCAGGTACTTGGAGAAAGAATGTATAACAGCCAGTTTTCAAAATATGCCGCAATTCTGGGAGATGCAGAATACACTGTTTGCAAGGTATAATGAGTTGCTTACCCTAAAAGTTTTTTCCATTTATCTGCAACGTTTGGATAATCAAAACTGCAGGCAGTGCTTCGGGCATTTTCACTTAGTTCTTTTGCAAGATGATTATCTGAAAGAATTGTTTTTATGGCACTAAGCATTCTTTCAAGGTTGTTATTTTCAACCAGTAAGCCATCAATGCCATCCTCAATCAGAAAAGGGATACCACCTGCATTTGTACTTACCACGGGAAAGCCTAAAGCCATTGCTTCAATAATACTTACAGGAAGATTATCGAAGTTAGATGTGTTGATAAAAATGTCGTGCGATGCAGCAAGTTTTATCCATTCAGTTTTACTCAAAAGCCCTGTAAAATTTATGTGAGAAGTGATGTTTAATGTTGCTGCAAGCTGAAGACATTCCTGCATACTTCCGTCCTTATCTGGGCCAACCATTGTAAGTGTTGTTTCTGGATATGTTTTAAGTAATTCATACAAAACATTTATGGCAAGCTGAGGGTTGTAGATCTTATGAAAAGATCGTACCCATAAAAGCTTGGGTTTACATGTTTCTTTTTTATAAAATGGATAATCCGCCAGGGTTATATAGTTAGGTATAACAACGCATGGCCAGTGATTGGCCTTAATGCTTTTTTCAAGATAACCTGAGACTGCCACATTCACGACAGCGTTTCCAAAGAACTGCCTGCTTTTTGAATAAAATTGTTTTATTCTTTGTGGCAGATTACCGCCATGTAAGCAAGGTATATAAGGTATGTTGAGTTTTTTGCACAAAGTGCCGCATATCCAGGCAAAATAAAATGCGCTTGTACTATAAGTAGCTATAAGCACAGTACTCTTTTTTCTGTGACGATAGATAGTCTTTAGCATATCAATCAGCCTGATAAATTTATTGTTTACACGGCTGGCATAAACAACCTCAAAACCTTCATTGGTAAAGAGCTTTACCATGGCTTCACCGGTGACAGGTGTACGGCCATGTGAGGATAAAAAATTATCTATATAAACTATCTTCTTTGTCATTTATGATGATGAGGAGAAATTAAAAACGGTGACGATTCTTAACATATTCAAAGCTACCCGCCTTGCTGTTTGCCTCTTTTTATTTTTGAAATAACCGCCTGAAACTTTCCGTTATTATTAAGCGGGATGGATGTTACCTGTTCAACATGTATTTCCATTTTTCCTAACTGGCTTTCTATTCTCTCCCTGATTATTTTTTCTTCATCCTTGCTTAATTTGTTTTCTGCAACCACTTTAATAATAATGATGTCTGCCGTTTCCTGTATTACCTGCGCCTGCTTTATGTTTTCAAAATCATAAAATATGCTGTGAAAGCGTACCATCTCTCGTCCGTCTTTACCAATAACAATATCTTCAATTCTTCCGCAAATTTCATCAACAACTGGCATTGATCTTCCACAACTGCAAACCTTATTGCCAAGTGTTATTCTGTCGCCGATTTTATAACGTATGAGTGGTTGGTCAAAATTTAAAAAACCTGTGCAGTAAACATCACCGGCTGAGCCTGCTGGTACCGGTTTCATTTCATTATCCAACACTTCAAGCAAGCCGGCATCCGGATTAATATGAAGGCTTCCATGTTCGCATTCGCTAATCATACCGCAGGCTTCAACGCTTCCCCAACTGTCATAAGTCTTGCAGCCGTAAACATCATAAAACATGGCACGCATCTCTGGCGTAAGCTTTTCACTTGAAGGAAGCATAGCCTTTAATTGAGGCGCTTCTATATTCAGTTCTTTAAAAAATCTTGCAAGAAAAAAATTACTCATGGCATAGCCTGTCATGTAGGTAACGCTATGTTTCTTCATGCCTTCAAGATAGCTGCGTGCATTTAAAGCATTGATATGATATGCAGAAAAGTAGACCTGTTTTTCGAAATGATTGTAACGATAAAAAGGCGGTTTGCCATCAGCGCCTGTTATAATGCGCCTGCCACCAATCATGCCTCTTGGAATGTTGCTGCTTACGCCTGCCCAGTTTCTTATTCTTGATTCAAATAACGCAAACCAACGTTGATGCATGGCGGGAGAGTAGAGGATTTTTACAGGTGTTCCTGTGCTTCCGCTACTGGAAAAAAACGATCCATTCTTTTCTCTTTGTGAAGCAATTAATGAATCGGTACCATTAAGTCTTAAATCTTCTTTTAGCAAAGCTGGGAGCGTATGAATGGTAGTTATATCCAGCTTCTTAATGTCCTTACCTGTTATCCCTTGTTGCGTAAAACTTTCTTTGTAGTAAGGCACATATTCAAAAGCATGAGTGATTATTTTTTGGAGCGCCTGTTGCCGATAATCATGCCATTGCTGCAGCGTGAAATTTTCGCGTTCTTTTGCGGCCTTATATTCTTTCTGGAAGATGCCTCCAAACCTTCTTTTTTTCCATTGATAGCCATAAGCGGAAATCATGAGGTTTTGGATAAAAACAGGGCTATGATTGTATAATTGGTTAAAGAGGCTCAAACAAAATTCCTTTTCGGCAAATCTATGCAGCTTTCAACGATTATCATTAAGTCTTATTAATTTGCAATCAAATTAGATTATGGGTTTCTGGAGACAAATAGCCGAATATCTTTACATTAAGAAGAAAGACCCCAACGCACCACGCACAAGATTTGTGAAGTACATGCATGGCATGAACCGCATTTCCATCTTTATGTTTTTGATTGCGTTGCTTTTGATGCTGATAAAGCTTGTTATAATTCCTTTGTTGAAAAAGTAACCGGCAATTCAATCATTTATTACCAACCGTAAATTCATAAATACTTTTTGCAGCTTTGGCAGAAGCATCACCTCCTGCAGATAAAATATTTTTCAGCGCAGCATAATCTTCTTTTAGCTGTTGCTTATGTGATTCATCAGTAAGCAAGGCTTTCAATTCTGTTGTAAGATTCTCCACTGTTAGCTCATGTTGAATCAATTCCTTTACAACAGGTTTGTCCATGATAAGGTTAACAAGTGAGATGTATTTTATTTTAATCAATCGTTTTGCTATCTGGTAACTGATGTTGCTTCCTTTATAACAAACTACTTCAGGAACACCAAACAATGCAGTTTCCAAAGTTGCTGTGCCACTGGTTACAAGTGCTGCATCAGCTTCAAGTAACAAACTATAGGTCTGCCCTCTTACCGATGAAACATTTGTGTAAGATTCCAATAAGGTATCATAAAAACTATCTTCCTGTCCAGGTGCTTTTGCAACAATAAATTTGTATGATGGAAAGGCCTTGCTTACTTCCAGCATTACCGGAAGTTTCTTTAATATTTCCTGTTTACGGCTGCCTGGCAACAGCGCTACCACTTTTGTTAATTGATGATTGCCCTGTACGGAATGTTGCTCTTTATACTCTTCAATTACTTTTACCAATGGGTGGCCAACATATTCCACATCCCAGTTCCATTTCTCTTTAAAATAATTTTTTTCAAAGGGTAGAATTACCAGCATTTTATCAATATGCTGTCTCATTTTTTTTACACGATTTTCTTTCCATGCCCACACTTGCGGCGAAATATAGAAAACGACTTTATATCCCTGTTGTTTTGCCCATCCTGCAATGCGCAGGTTAAAGCCGGGATAATCAATCAAAATCAAAACATCTGGTTGGTATTGCTGAATATCCTGTTTGCAAAAATCAAGGTTTTTAAAAATGGTACGCAGGTTCATCACTACTTCAATAAAACCCATAAATGCCAGATCACGGTAATGTTTCACTATTGTAGCGCCGGCCTGTTGCATCAAATCACCACCCCAACTGTGTATAGCTGCGTTCTCGTCCAGTAATTTAAGTTCTTTAATAAGATTACTTCCATGCAAATCACCACTGGCTTCCCCTGCTATAATGTAATATTTCATAGTATTAAATCGTGCCGCAAAATACAACTCTGTAGAAGAATGCATTTTTGTTTTTAAGACATGCTAATCAACTTTTAATAAAAAATGTTTGTTAGCATTTGTTAAATTCCAACAAATGTTTCTATATTTGAATTCTACAAACCAATTATCCACTGAATCCTCATTCCGCTATACCTATAATCATCGCCATATTATAATTCCAATTTCCTTGTAAATCTTCGATTCCTTTATCCTCTATGCAGTATTAATGTACTACATGCGTTAAACCTCTTTTTCATTAAGCATTTTACTGAACAATTCTGAACCATAAAACAAAGAGTATGAAACGCTTTTTTTCAATTTGCCTTATTGCTGCAGTATTTGCAGGATGCAGGGCAGAATACGAAACAGTTGTACAAAGCCAGGTAGTAACAGACGTAGTGCAAAATTCAAGAGGCACTTACAGAGTTAAAGTAAGACCCGTTAGCGGTATTACTCCACTGCAGAACGCAAAAGTAAACAGAGGAGATACCGTTCAATATATGGTATTAAGAAGAATAAAATAATTTTTACGCTATAGGCCGTAACCAAAACGATCTCTGGATTTTTGTTTAAGTTTCCCCTTGTGCCCTAGACGACCAATTTAAAGATCAATGCAGCAATTGCGTATATGCAGGTAACAATGAATATACCAAAGGCTGTTTGGTCTTTTTTTCTGTTTACATAAATGGTGAACAATATCGCGTTAGCTAAAAGCGATACGCTCACCATACTGGTGATAAGCTGTTTCTGAATGCCCAGGTATTGAAAGAATTCGGAAAAAGTCAGCGGCCTGAATTTCCAGTAATAGAATCCAATCATGCCAATGAATGGAGCGAAGGCGCCAAGAATTAATCCGAATACAAGGTTGTTTTTATTAAACATTAGTTGTGCAGGGCTTTTTCCAGTTTGGATTTAAGTTCGTAATGCGTAAGGTCAAACTGAACAGGAACAACGCTCACGTAATTATTATTGAGCGCCCAAACATCGGTATCCCTTCCTTTGTCAAAATTCACAAATTCACCTGTAAGCCAATAATAATTTCTTCCGCGTGGGTCCACACGTTCAGAAAATTCTTCTTCGTATTTCGCATATGCCTGGCGGCAAACTTTTAAGCCTTTTAATAACGTTAAAGGCACCGCAGGAACATTTACATTAAGACAGAGATGTTTATCGAAAGATTTTTTAAGTACCTGCTCCACTAAGATTTTGGCATAATGTTGTGCTCCGCTAAAGTCGGCTTCAATACTGTAGTCCAGCAAGCTGAAGCCTATACTTGGAATGCTTTCTATAGCTGCTTCAAGCGCTGCAGACATGGTGCCTGAATAAATAACATTAATGGAATGATTTGCGCCATGGTTAACGCCGCTCAAACATATATCGGGTTTGCGGTGGAGTATTTTATCAACCGCCAGTTTAACACAATCAACAGGTGTTCCTGAACATTCATACGCTTCTATATCTCCAAATTCGTTAGATGAGTGCATGCGAAGCGGCTGGCCGATTGTTATCGCATGCCCCATACCACTTTGAGGTTTATCCGGCGCCACTACAACTACTTTACCCAACTCTTTTACTGCTTCAACTAATGCCTTTATGCCGGGTGCTGTTATACCATCATCATTCGTTATAAGAATTACCGGCTTATCTTTCTTTTTAGCTTTTGCCATAAGTGCAAGATAATAACATTGTAGATTTTATTATAATATTAAGATGATGCTTTAGTGAAGGTTAACAAGTTGCAGCCATCTATTTTTGTTGAAGGCTTACTAATGAGTATTGATATTAAACGATGAATGACGCAAAATATTTCTCTGAACAGAATGGGGTAAAGAATTCTTTAATAACAGATAAGTTATTTTATGTATTGTTAGCAGCAGGCATTATGCTTAATGCTACAGGGTTGTTTAGCGAGATAATGGAACCGGATGGAGCCCTGTACGCAACTATCGCAAAGCACATTGCACAAACGAATGACTGGGTTAATTTAATTGGAGACGGGCATGACTGGCTGGACAAACCGCATTTTCCTTTTTGGATGGCTGCCCTCAGTTTCAAATGTTTTGGCGTTAATGCTTTTGCCTATAAGTTCGTTGCATTTTTATTTTGGCTACTGGGGTTGAGTTATATCTACAGATTAGGAGAAACTGTTTTTAACAAGCAGGTAGCAAAACTTGCCACTCTAATTTATATCACTGCTGCACATGCTGTCATTTGCAATTTTGATGTTCGTGCCGAACCTTATCTCACCACATTAACTACAGGAAGCATCTATTATTTTTATAAAGCCCAATCAAAAAAATGGGTGCCCGCTATAATGGCGGGTTCTTTACTGGCTGCCTGTGCAGTAATGACCAAAGGCTTGTTTATTTTAATAACTATTGGTAGTGGGTTTATTCTGTATTGGATAATTACAAAGCAATGGAGACAATTGCTGCATATAAAATGGCTGGTTGCGGCACTTTTAATTTTACTTTTTATTCTGCCTGAATTGTATTGCCTCTATGTTCAATTTGATTTGCACCCGGAGAAAATTGTGTTTGGACGAACACATGTTTCCGGAATAAAGTTTTTCTTTTGGGACAGCCAGTTTGGGCGATTCTTCAATACAGGGCCTATCAAAGGCAGTGGCGATCCGTTTTTCTTTTTGCATACAATACTTTGGGCATTTTTGCCGTGGAGTGTTCTTTTATATGTTGCAGTTGTCAACCTGTTTCGTAAGGAGAATAGTAAGAACAAAAATGGAATCATTATTTACGGTTGTGCTTTAGTAACCTTTCTCTTATTTTCTTTATCGAAGTTTCAATTACCGCATTACATTGTTATAGTATTTCCCTTGTTTGCGCTTATTGTTGCGGATTATTTATGTAACCTGCAAAGAGGACTAAAGAATGTGATCTTACTTCAAAATATTTTATTGGTGATGGTAAGCACGTTGATAATTACCCTTTCAGTGTTTTATAATATTTTACATACATGGATAATTATCGGGTTTGTTTTATTGATTATGCCAGCAGTGCTCATCGCCGTAAAATCAACCGATGTAAGAAATGTAATTTTAAAAGGTTATTGTTTTGCCTTTATTCTTCACTTGTATTTGAACCTGTTTTTTTATCCCGAATTATTAAAATACCAGGGAGGAATGAATGCTGCC
>Ga0157372_10009527_pt1 | contig 10324 bp, 8 predicted proteins | sample C55metaG_FD_115307 | JGI IMG/M metagenome (GOLD analysis project Ga0157372, IMG submission 115307) | Corn rhizosphere microbial communities from Kellogg Biological Station, Michigan, USA - C5-5 metaG | ecosystem: Host-associated > Plants > Roots > Rhizosphere > Soil | place: USA: Michigan...
ATCGTAGCGAAAGTTCTTGAACTTTTGGAACCGATGCGCGGTATAGGCTGCTAAGCGTTGGTGTGTCTGGAAGGAGACTGCATGCGAGCGAAGGCGTTGGTGTGGGTGTGCGGGCTTGGGCTGGTGAGTGCCGCTGCGGGGATGAGTGCGCAGACAAGCGACTCGCTGACGGGCAAGTGGCAGATGACTGCCGATTTCTTTGGCACGCAGATGTATGCGCCGATCCAATTGACGCAGGACGGGACAAAGCTGACCGGGAACTTTCATGGCGAGAAGCTGGAGGGCACGGTTGACGGGGAGAAGGTGCACTTTGTCGCGAAAGACAACGAGGGCAGCACGGATGAGGTGACGGCGACGGTTGCGAATGGAGAGATGAAGGGCGAGATTGTCTCGAGCGACAGTAGCAATCCGACGAAGCATGACACGATTCCCTTCACTGCTGAGCTGATCAAGCCGATTGTGCGCGGGAACGAGACGCATGAGTTTGTGCCGACGGTTTTTTACCGGTCGTGGTCTCCGTTCAACAAGCCGGTGCTGCGAGTGAAGCCGGGAGACACGATTCATACGACGACGGTGGACGCCGGCGGGACGGATGAGAAGGGCCAGCGCAGAGTGCTGGGCGGCAATCCGGAGACGGGGCCGTTCTACATTGAGGGCGCAATGCCGGGCGACACGCTGGTGGTGCACATTGTGCGCCTGAAGCTGAATCGCGACTGGGCGATCAGCGATGACGCTGTCGTGAGCAGGGCGACGGATACGGAACTGGCAGTGCGGTTCAAGGATGCGGGCAAGACGGTGCGGTGGAAGCTGGACAGAGTGAACGGGACGGCGTCGGTGGAGACGCCGGGTGAGCACATGAAGAACTTTTCGATTCCGGTGAGGCCGATGCTGGGATGCGTGGCGACGGCGGTGGGACCGCCGCAGGCTCCGCCGCCGACGGGCGATGAGGGACGGTATGGAGGGAATATGGACTTCAACGAGGTGGGCGAGGGCGCGACGGTGTACCTGCCGATTTCAAACCCGGGCGCGCTGCTGTACTTCGGCGATGCGCATGCTCTGCAGGGTGACGGCGAGCTGAATGGGAATGCGCTGGAGACGTCGATGGATGTGACGGTGAAGGTGGATGTGCTGCAGGGCAAGCATCTGAACGGGCCGAGGATAGAGACGGCAGATTCGCTGATCGCGATGGGACTGGGAGGGACGCTGGAGGATGCACTGCGCGGCGCGACGTCCGGCATGGCCGACTGGCTGCAGGATGAGTACAAGCTGACGCCGAGCGAGCAGGCGGAGTTCCTGGGCGTGGCCTCGGAGTTTCATATCAGCGAGGTCGCCGACAGGAATGCAGGGATCGTGCTGAAGATTAAGAAGAGGGACCTGGCGAAGCTGACGAAGTAGGTTTGTGGCGGGTTGGAAGAAGGCAATTCGGCGCTTCGTCCTTCGGACTTCGCTTGGGCCTTCGGCAGAGCGGAAGCGCTTTGCGCGGCAATTCTGACCTAGGGCTGCGCCCTAGGCTGTTATATTGCGCGCCGTTGGCGCTACACGGCGTAGAGACCCCAGGCTAAAGCCCAGGGCTACCAGCCCCCGCCCTTTCAAAACTGTCGGCTATTGGGGGCCTTGGGTGTAGAAGGTGATGAGTTTGCTGAGGAGTTTTTCGGCCAGCTGCTGGGTGGTGAGCTGCGCGTGATCGGAGACGCCGGGCGCGGACCAGCGGAGTTGATCGTCTTCGAACGAAGGAGATAATGCGAAGTCGCGGCGCTGGTCCTCGAGCGAGTAGATGGCGACGTAGCCGGGCGCGCGCTTCTTTGCCAGGGTCAGCTTGATCTCTCCGAGATGCACGGTCTCGTCGCGCCAGTAGAGGTGTCTGTGGTCCCACGACATCCTGGTCGCAGTGAGGCGCATCATCGCGTAGGGGAGCTCAGCCCATTCGCGCCGAATGAGGAGGGCTCGATCAAGCTTGTTGGGTTGTTTTGCGGCGGCTCTGGAAGCAGGTGGGGCGTTGAGATAATCAAGCGCCGGATCGGGTCGTGAATTTTGTAAGGATCCCAGCAAGCTCTGTCTCCTTGTACGCAGCAGTCAATCGATATACTTTGCCCCGAACGTTTTGTGAGTATATCGACAATTGGGTCGGCTGTCGTCAAGTTTGCGATGAATTTGTTTGTCGATATTTTTCAATTCGTTAAGTGAATTTGCCATTGACACGGGATGCAGGGCTCCGGTCCCGAAAATGCGTGCAGGGGGCCTGGGGATGGCTGGATATACTTCGGGGATGCGTTTTGTTCGATGGTTTGCAGGAGGCTCCGTGTTGCTTGCGGGGCTGGCGATGGCGGGCGTCCAGCCAGCGTGGGCGTGGGGTCGCGATGGACACATGATGGTGAATCTGCTGGCGCAGCAGAATCTGCCGGCGGATGTTCCGGCGTTTCTGCGCAATGGCCATGCGCGTGACGTGATGGAGTGGATGGGACCGGAGCCGGACCGATGGAAGCAGCGCGATGCCGAGCCGGAGCTGGTGGCCGTGCAGTCGCCGGATCACTTCCTGGATATGGAGTGGGCGATCCTGGCGGCGACGAAGTGCACCGAGGGGACGCCGGACTGCGTGGATGGCTACAAGTTTCCGCGGCGGAGATATGACTTTATCCGCGCGCTGGCGGCAGCGCAGGCGAAACATCCGGAGCTGAAGCTGGATGAGCGTGTGGGATTTCAGCCGTGGCAGGTGGAAGAGGTTTATCAGCGGTTGAAGTCGGACCTGCGCGAGTACAGGCACGAGGTTGCGGCGAACCAGGATACGTCCGGTGTGGAGACGGCGATCCTGTTCGACGCGGGGTGGCTGGGGCACTATGTGGGCGATGGAGCGCAGCCGCTGCACAACACGATTCAGTACAACGGATGGACCGGAGCGAATCCGAATGGATATACGGCGGAGCACAAGATTCATTCGCAGTTTGAATCAGTGTTCGTGAGCGCGAATATCAAGGCGGCGGATGTGGACCCGATGGTGAAGTCGGCGCAGCCGGTGAAGATTGACGATGAGTGGGTGCAGTACTGGAAGTACCTCGATCACTCGAATGGAATGGTGGAGAAGGTGTATCAGCTGGAGAAGGCTGGAGGATTCAACGGCGCGGGGACTGCAGAAGCGAAGAGCTTTACGGAGGAGCGGTTGGCGGCGGGAGCGATCGAGCTGAGGGATTTGATTTACTCGGCGTGGGTGCACAGCGCGGACCCGGTGGAGGAGTACCACGGGCCGCAGTAAGAACAGTAGTTAATGGTTCGTCGTTAGTGGTTAGTGAGGCGAGGGAGTCTGTTGGGAAAGCTGTGGCGCGCGGCGAGGCTGTTGTGGGTGTTTGTCTCTCAGCTGATAAAGCTGGTGGTGACGCGGCCGCGCACGAGGCCGGAGCGCGCGGCGTGGCTGTGCTGCTTTTGCAGGGCGGCGCTGCGGGCGGTCGACATGACCTACGCGACTGAGGGACACGTGCCGCTGGAAGGCGCGGTGATCACGAATCACTTGAGTTACATCGATATCGTGGTGCACGCGGCGATTCATCCGTGTGTGTTTGTGTCGGCGATTGAGACACGAAAGATGCCGCTGATTGGATGGATCAGCATGATGGCGGGCACGGTGTACGTGACGCGCGGCGGCGGTGGAAGCGCGGAGAAAGCCGCAGAGGGCATGGCCAAGGGATTTCGCGATGAGCTGCCGGTGGTGTTCTTTCCAGAGGGTGGAACGTTTGTGGGCGACGAGCCGGTGATGCCGTTCCATAGCGGGCTGCTGGCGGAGGCGCTGGAGGCCGGGGCGCCGGTGACTGCGGGATTTATTCACTATGAGTTGAGCGCGGATGATCTGGCGCGGGGAAAATCCGCGCGGACCGATGTGCATTGGGGACATCAGTCGCTGGTGGGACATATCTGGAACTTCCTGGGACTGCATGGGCTGAAGGCTGTGGTGCGGTTTGCGGATGCGCCGATAACGTTCTCAGCCGAGGCGTATGAGAACCGCAAGGTGGCGGCTGTTGAAGCACAGGAGGCGGTGCGTCGAATAAGTGATGCGGGGCGAAACCTAAAGTCGTAGACTGGCGGATGACTTTCGTACCGGTACCAATACAACGTCGGTTGCACGGTCGGTTGCACAGCTGGGTTACCATAAGTTTCCGGCCCCGCTCTGGTATCTATGCTTCATATTTGGCTCTCTGCGGCTTTGTTGGTGGCGCTTCTCGTTGTCTCGGTGGCCCTCGTGCGAGCGCGCCGACGGAACGCGCTGCTCACGGATGAGCTGGCGAGAGCGATGCGGGAGAGCCTGCAGCACCAGACGGCCCTGCAGCAGCGAAAACAGCTCGATAATTTGAAGGATGAATTTATCTCGACGGTGTCGCATGAGCTGCGCACGCCGCTGACGAGTATTCATGGAGCGCTGGGGCTGCTGTCTTCGGGCAAGGCGGGGCATGTGGATGAGAAGGCCGCGAACCTGCTGCGCATCGCGAACAGCAACACGGAGCGGCTGGTCAGGCTGATCAACGACATCCTCGATCTCGAGCGCATGGAGTCTGGGCGCGCGCCGCTGCAGATCAGGAAGCTGGAGTTGCGCGACGTAGTGGCGCAGGCAGTGGAGACGATGCGGTCGATGGCGGAGAAGTTCGCCGTGACGCTGGAGATTGTGCCGGAGCCTGCGGAGATTCCGATTGCGTTCGACGGCGATCCGGACCGCATTCAGCAGGTGCTGACGAACCTGCTGTCGAATGCGATCAAGTTTTCGCCGCGAGGCGGATCGGTGAAAGTGTCTACGGCATCCGATGGCGAAAACCTGGTGCTGCAGGTAGTGGATGTGGGACGCGGCGTGCCGCAGGACAAGCTGGAGAGCATCTTCGATCGCTTTGGGCAGGTAGAGGCGTCGGATGCGCGGCAAAAGGGCGGGACGGGACTGGGGCTGGCAATCTGCCGCAGCATTGTGGCGCAGCACGGTGGAACAATCTGGGCGGAGCGCAACGATACGACGGGCAAGGGGCCGGGGACGACGGTGATCCTGCGGCTGCCACGGTACTCGAATGTGGAACAGGCGGTGGCACTGCCTGCAGCTTCCGAGGGATCGATTCTCGTGGTGGACGATGATCCGATTGTGCGGAACGTGGTGCGCGAGCATCTGCGGCGCAATGGGTACACGGTGATCGAGACATCAAGCGGCGAAGAAGCGTTGGAGACGGTGAGCAAGCAGCCCGTGGACGCGGTGCTGCTGGACCTGTGCATGCCCGGGATGTCCGGCTGGGAGACGCTGGAGCGGCTGAAGAAGAATCAGCGAACGGCCGAGATTCCGGTGGTGGTGCTGAGTGTGCTGTCACCCGCGACGCGGACGCCGGATGTGCCGTCCGCGCAGGGATGGGTTCAGAAGCCTTTTCACGAAACGTTGTTGCTGACAGAGATCAGCCGGGCGCTGCATCCGACAAGCGGGCCGGGGCGGATTCTGCTGGTGGAAGACGATGAGGATCTGGCGACGGTGGTTTTGTCGGGATTCCGGACAATTGGTGAGTCCGGAGAGATCAGCGTCGATCATGTGAGTTCATTAGCGGAGGCGGAGAGTTACTGCCAGTCGAAGGCTCCGGATCTGCTGATTTTGGACCTGACGCTGCGGGATGGATCGGGCTTTGCATTGGTTGATTGGTTAAGACGACAACCAAAGCTTCGCACTTTGCCACTTGTGGTGTACTCTGGCAGCGAACTGAGCGAGGCTGAGATGGCGCAGCTCAGACTTGGGCCCACTCAGTTTCTAACGAAAGCTCGGGTTCAGCCACGCCACGTTGAGGACTTGATTCTTGCAATGGTTCGACATTTGGGAAAACCTGCAATGGGATCGGTATCAGCGTAGAATGGTGCAGCAAACTCCTACAGGCTTGGTACATGCGCCGTATTCTCATCATTGATGACGAGGATGACATCCGCGAAGTTGCGGCACTGTCATTAGAATCAGTTGCGGGCTGGAGCGTTTTAACCGCTTGCTCCGGCGCGGAAGGTATTTTGACTGCGCAGGTGGAGCAACCTGACGCAATCCTGATGGATGTGATGATGCCCTCGATGGACGGGCCTACAACCTTTCGGGAGATGCAACGTTCGCCCGAAATCGCGAAGATTCCGGTTGTACTTCTTACGGCGAAGGTGCAGGGAGTGGACCAGCGGCGGTTTGCGGGGTTGGGTGTTGCCGGAGTTTTATTCAAGCCCTTCGATCCGTTGACGCTGGCAGAGCAGATGGCGGCCACTCTGGGATGGAGCTAATAACCACAATGGAGCCTGGCTGTCAGCCACCGCCGAGCCGGCGGCACGCGATGAACGGACATGTCACGAGGAACGGCTCGGGCACAAGGAACGGCTCGGGCGCGAGCAATGGACATGTCTCGAAAAACGGCAATGGAAATGGCAATGGGCATGCCGTGAAAAATGGCAATGTGCATGCCGTGAAAAACGGCAATGGCAACGGCCATGGAATGAAAAATGGCTCAAGACCTGGCGATGTTGCGCGTGAGTTGATCAGTGCACTGTGGGAGCGCAGCGTGCCGCTGATTACCGATCGACTGAATGGACTGGACATTGCCTGCGAGGCCGCCAACCTGGGCAGGCTTTCGCCGATCATGCGGCGAGGAGCGATGGACACGGCACATAAGCTGGCCGGGTCCCTGGGAATGTTTGGATATCCGCGCGGGACGGAGCTGGCGCGCGAGATTGAACAGATGCTGGAGTGTGACGGCGTGGTGGACGCCGGAGTATTGCGCGAGCTGGTGGTGGAGCTGCGCGGCTGCCTGCCGCTGTAAGCGTGCTGGCTGGACTTCAAACTAATACCAAGTAAGTAACGCCGACTCCGGCAAGAGTTCTGGTATCGCTATCAGGCGCGTGACGACTTTCGCCCGGCGAGCGTACGCGGAATTGTGTATTTGAAAAGCGGATGCGTTCGGCTGCCGGGAGCCACCCTGGTGCAAAGGCCTTCGAAGACAAGCGCACGCCACACCCAAAGCTTTGACCATCCCATGCCTTTTCGGCCCGAGAAAAGCGTGGGGAAGATCGTTGTTTTCAGAGTGCGAAATCCTGTCCGGCGAAAATCGGCCTTCAAGTGCTTCATGGTCCGCTCGTTGAAGTGGCCTCCGGTGGCGGGCTCGCCGGGCGCGGAGAAGTAGCGGCTGCAATCGTGCGGTCCCGTCAACGGGTTGGGAATCAGGATGACAAGCCATCCGCCGGGCTTCAGGGCCCTGTAGCAGGACTCGAGGAAGATCTCATAATCGCCTGGTGGAACGTGCTCAAGGACGCCTTCGGCAATGCAGAGGTCATAGGTCGATGCCTTGACCTCCCGGACGGTTCCGGTCGAGAGGCGCACGCGTCCTGAATGCCGTGCCTGAATTGCATCCCATTGCAATCCGGGCGTTACGTCGATTCCATCGACCGCACAACCCTGGCTCGCCAGAGCGTTCACAAGGGCGCCCTGGCCGACACCGACTTCGAGGACTTTGGCGGCGCCACTCAACCGTAGAAGAGACAAGGCATCCTTTGTGCGATCCCTCAATTCTTCCGTGTTGCCGGCGTATTGAGCGAAGGCGTCCGAGGAAGCGTGCAGAGCCCATGACTCGGCATACATTTCTTCGATAAGTTTTTCGCGCTCCTGTGAGCAAGGGGCAGTGCGTTCGATTCGCGCACGGTAGGTGGCCTCGTTTTGATAAAGGCGGGCGAGCATTTCCTTGTCTGCTTCGGAGAAGACAGCGTCATCGCCATGGGGAACCGCAAACCTCTGCTTCAAAGCATCGAGGGACATCCGGTCCATGCAAACCTCGCTTGGGCGAGGATGGTACCAGACCCAGACTTTCGCACCGAATGAATTAATTGCAGGTGAGTGAGGTCCAGACGCCGGCGACGGTGCCGGAGGAGTGATCGATGCGGAGATCGACGAAGCTGCCTGCGGGAATGAAGACGGAGCCGGTTGCGGGGCAGGAACCTGCGGACGGCGTGCAGGTGAGCGCGGTGTCCTGCATGGTGGTGCCGGAGGTGCCGAGGCGCAGCGTGACGGTGACGGCTCCGCTCTGATTGGATTTCACGTCGAGCTCGGTGGCAGTGCAGGCCTGGGGGATCCAGGCGAGGACAGAGTCGCTCTCGGTGGTGGAGGCGTTGGGTGAGTTGAGCGCGTAGTAGATGTTGTTGAAGCTGGTGGGGTGGTACATCGCGGCAAAGCTGCCGGAGGTGGTTGAGGTCGAGCCGGAGCCCGGAGGGCCGGTGGCTCCCTGCGGGATGCCGAAGTTGAGGATGGCGTTCTGGGCGGTGCCCGAGTTGGAGACGGTGGCTGCGGAGCCGGGGGCCAGAGTGCTGACGGTGCCGATGGAGAGGGTCGCGGCATTGCCCGCGGGACCGGTGGGTCCCTGGCTGCCGGCCTGGGCGATGACGGTCCAGGATTGTGCGGACTGATCGGGCTGCAGATTGGAGTTGGCGGCGAGGGCGAGGTAGGTTGAGCCGTCGAAGCTGACGGCGTCGTTGATTGAGTAGAAAACCGAAGGCGACCACTGGCCGCGGAAGTTCATGCCGGGAGCGCCGGCTGCTCCGGTGGGGCCTGCGGGGCCTTGAGGACCGGTGGGACCTTGTGAGCCTGTGGCACCTGGGGCTCCGGCGGGACCTTGCGGGCCGGCCGTGCCGGTGGCTCCGGCAGGGCCTCGAGCGGCGAGGAGCATCCAGTAGGCGGGTGAGGTGTCGGGGGTCTGGCCGTGGTTGGCGGCGACGAGCGAGGCGTAGCTGGAGCCGTTGTAAGCGACGACGTCGCCGATGGAGTAGCTGTTGATTGCGGACCAGGTACCAGTGAGGTTGAGTCCCTGCCCTGCCGGGCCGGCGGGACCTTGTGGACCTTGCGGGCCGGCCGAACCCTGAGGGCCTTGAGGGCCGATAGGGCCAATGGCTCCTGTGGGACCTGTGGGACCTTGAGGTCCCGCGCCACCAGAGGAAGCAAAGAGCGCCCATGCAGCGGGAGACTGGTTGGGCGTGTTGCCGTGGTTGTTGGCGATGAGCGAGACGTAGCCGGAGCCGTTGTAGAGGACAGCGTCGGCGAGGGCGTAGTTGTGGGCGGGATCGTAGGGACCTTGAAAGGTGAGGCCAATGGGGCCTGCGGGGCCTTGCGGGCCGATTGAACCTTGAGGGCCTGCAGGGCCCTGCGCGCCGATGGGACCCTGCGCGCCGGCCTGGCCGGGGACTCCCTGCTGCCCTTGGGGGCCGGTGGCTCCGGCAGGACCGGTGGGACCGATGGAGCCCTGGGCGCCAGTGGGGCCTTGCGGTCCGGCGGCTCCGGTAGCTCCGGCGGGGCCCTGGGCTGTGAGGATTCCCCAGGCGGAGGGGACCTGGCCGGGCGTGTTGCCGTGGTTGCTGTTGAAGGTGGAGACGTAGCTGGAGCCGGAGAAGAGGACGACGTCGCCGACGACGTAGTTGTGCGTGGGGTCGTAGGCGCCCTTGTAGACGAGACCGGGGCTGCCGGCCGGACCTTGCGGGCCTTGGACGCCAGCCGGGCCGGCGGGGCCCTGGATGCTTGCGCCGGCGGGACCGGTTGGACCTTGTGGGCCGGGGATTCCCTGCGGGCCCTGGACGCCGGTGGCTCCGAGAGCGAGAGTTCCCCAGGCCCACGGCGTCGAGGTGGGCGTGTTGCCGTGGTTGGCGTCAGAGAGCGAGACGAAGGTGGAACCGCCGAAGGTGACGACGGCTCCCTGAGCGTAGTTGGTGCTGGAGCTGTAGGCGCCCTGGTAGGCGAAGGCGCTGGCGCCGGAGGCTCCTGCGGGACCTGCGGGACCTTGAGGTCCGGTGGCTCCGGGCAGACCCTGAGCACCTTGTGGACCTGCCGGGCCAGCGGGACCGGCGGGGCCTTGCGGGCCGACGCTGCCGGTGCCACTGGTGCCAGCGGCGAGAGCGATCTCGAGCTGGGGAGGGTGGGCGGTGTGGTCGTTTTCTTTGCTGTCGAACTGAAGAACAGCGGAGGAGGCGGTGAGAGCGAGGCCGTTGTTGGAGGAGGGCGCGGTGATCCAGGACTGGACGGCGGAGGTGACGTCGACGGTGATGAACTGGCCGGGGGCGGAGACCTGGGTGGACCCGATTGCGGAGCCTGTGCCGGGGAGGGTGTTGAAGGTGACGCTGTACTCGCCCCATGCGGAGCTGACGCCGGTGACGGAGAGAGTGCCGGGGGTGTCGGCGCGGTTGCAGTAGAGGCGGAGGGTCGCGCGGGTGATCTGCGCGGCGGTGGTTCCGGAGGGGAGGACGCCGAGGTCGAACTGGACGAGCGCGGTGTAGCCACCGCCGACGTTGAGGTTGGTGAGGGTGCCGGAGTTGACGTCAGGCTGGG